>Ga0163147_10000656_pt1 | contig 54160 bp, 46 predicted proteins | sample OliLakLV19MP6G1_FD_148597 | JGI IMG/M metagenome (GOLD analysis project Ga0163147, IMG submission 148597) | Freshwater microbial mat bacterial communities from Lake Vanda, McMurdo Dry Valleys, Antarctica- Oligotrophic Lake LV.19.MP6.G1 | ecosystem: Environmental > Aquatic > Freshwater > Lake >... | reverse complement strand
ACGGGAAGGGCAATTTCAACTGGGTCAACAACCTCCAGAGCGGCTTCTGGGCCATGCACGATGCCCGCGACCTGGCTGTACTGAAAGGCGCGGGGGGCAAAAGAATATTTGTGGTAGCAAACAACAATAGTAATCTTCAGGTATTTAAATAAGCAACCGCTATTCCTCAAGCCAATCCAGCACCAAGGCCGCTGTCCAAGAGAAGTCATTAGAGCCGTACCCGCCGTGCATTTGAGCTTCAGGCAGATTTTTCCATGGGTTGTAATATTCCCAAAACCCGAATCGCCGTACCAATTCAAGCGAATCGGAACGCAAACGTGCGGCCATCTCAGAACGACCATAGCGCTGCAATCCATGGAATAACATCCAGTTCATATTGATCCAAACTGGACCACGCCAATACCGGCAAGGATCAAAACCAGGCTCGTCCAGTGCCGTGGATGCGCACAGCCAGGCAGGATTTTCAGGGGTGCCGGCAAATGAAGGGCTTTGCAATAACGATACCATACGGCCCGCTTGATCAGCATTGGGCGCGCCGCACAAAAGCGGAATTAGGCCGCCAGCCGTGACAATGGGTATGTGTCGGCGATGCACCAGATCATAGGAAACATAGAGGCCACGCTCGTTGTCCCAAAGTTTGTTGTTGAGCGCTCGGTTGGTTTGAATTTGCCATTCTTTAAGTTGTCCGGTGTCGCAGCGGAGCCATTGACCCAGTTCAATGAGTGCCTCGTTGCTGTGGCTGAGTATTGCGTTGAACATTGGCTCTTGCACCTGAAATGGATAGTCATTCCAGATTTCAGGTTCCTGATACCCTTGTTGCCGCAGCCGATTAACCAAATAAATGTAGCGGTCGTAACTGGGTTTTCGGGGTCGGTAATCTGCCTCGACGTGTTCAAGATCGCGTCGTTCGTAAGGAGGTACATCCGAAAGGTCGAATTGTATTTGCGTAAAAACTGCTTCCCAGGTGGGCAAGTTGTCCATGCCAGACTCCCAGGGATGACAGATAAAAGCCAGTCCTTCGCGCTTTGGGTCACGAAAATTGTAACAATATTGGTGAAGCCTCAATATTTTGTCAAACATGCGCTTGAAATAGGGTCGAGCAGCTTTTGCATCAGGGGTATGCTGAAGCAAACGGTTGAGAATGAACCCATGGACAGGCGGCATCGTGATCCCTGAAGTACGCACATTTCGAGGTTTTCCAGCAACGCCCCGTGTGTCCCAGAAGAAATAGCCCGGGAAATATTTTCCCGCGCTTTGAACGGCAAACACAATTTGTGGAACCATTCCGTTGGACCACTGGCCTCGAAAAAGGGAACTAAGTTCGGAACAAGCCTGGCGAAAATCTGAGCGCACATAGCCCAAGGCAATAAACCCTGCGTCCCAATTCCACTGGTGGGGGTACAAAGTGGGGGCTGGCTTGGTGAATGTTCCGAGGATGTTGTTTTTCAGTACCAATTTAGCTGCTTCGACAAGATTTTTCGTGGAAGCAACATCTATACTTTCTGGTAAATCAGTCATAAAACTACAGTAGGATGTTAGCTTCAGGTTTTGCAGAACGAACGCCTGCCGCTATGGATTGGCATACCTCCAACGCGGATAATGCGTCTTTGAATGAATCGGAAGCGATAAGAATGTTCATGATGTACCAAAGGTACTGTGTGATTGTGCTAATTATTTTCACACACTATCCAATTCATCCAAACGGTAGGCTTCGATGATTTTTTGCATCATATTGGGATTGGACACACCCTCTTTGCCAAATTTTTCGACCCATTTGCGCCAGTCTTTCCCGGCTGATTTTTTGAGCGACCCAAACCATTCCTGACTGCTGAGGTGGATGCTAAAATCACGGAAACTGGCCCATGCAGTTTCGTACTTGCGCACAGGTTTTCCTGCAATTTGGGCAGTTTCACCTTCCCAGCCTTCTGCATTGGAAAGCCCAAAAAAGTTGTTGGCCAGCACAGCAGTTTCATGCTGCCCTGCCTGGCTGTTCGCATAGGCGGCAGCAAGAATGACAGATGCTGGAATGCCAAATTTTTTTCGTTCGCTTACCGCAACTTGAGCAAAGCGTTTTAGGAATGCCTCTGTTTTGGCGGCATCCGAGGAACTCAATTCTGGTGGGCGTTCTTTAGGGGTTTCGGGTATAAACCCTAAAAGGTCAGCACCGCCTTTACCATCGCCTTTGCGCTCTGTGATTTTTTCAATTTTAGAGTTTTTGTCTGGGGAATTGAAGGGGTTAAGGTTTGGAAATTTCCGCATGGTGTAAAGCATAAGCACTACACCCATTGCCAAATAAAACCAATTTGTTTTGAAATAATTTAAGTTCATAGCCGAGGAGATTTTGTTTTAAAATTTTGATAATCAATTGTTTGTCAAAATCTATCCGGGAAGTTAGGCGTTTTCTAGGGCAAAGTTAAAACAGATTGTTTAATTTATTTAAAACAAATTGAGTTATTTTTTTAAATTTATTCTGGAGGGTTTTTTTTGGCCACCAATTGCACGAATTTTCACAAAATCACCATTTTTTTAGGACAGTCTGCGTACTTTTAACTTGTTGCTGTGCCCTACCCTGCTTTGAGGTAAGCCCATTTTTTACGTTGTTTTTTTACAATTTCAACGACACCTGCAGGCACCGTGATGGCTTCTTGCAACAACTCTTCCCGCTTGATTTTTCGGTCGCGCATGGTGTTTTCGCAAGCAGCGAACACAACCCCCTTCTCACTTAGTTCATGGATTTTTTTTGCCTGCAAGGTTTTGGACGACACCAAAAAAGCGATGCCCTGATTGTGGCATACTACTTCGATTTGAGATTTAGGGGCAGCATTCAGCACGTTGTTGAGTTGTTTCACCAAACCAGTGTGTATGGCGGTGTCGGCACTGGTGAGCTGGAACACCATTTTGTAGGGGGTGTTGTCAGGGGCTGGCGTTTGTGCGTTGGCGAAGGCCCCGGTCAAAAGGCTAAAGCAGAGGAACAAGGAAAATTTCATAATTGAAAATTTGAAGATTGGGACAAGTGCCGCATCCACCGAATGATAAAAGCTGACTTTTCAATGCAAATTAATCGTTTGCACTTCTGGAATATCCTTCAGGATCAATTGAATATGCAACACACAATAAGGGATCAGATTGACCAAATTGGTAGCCCATAAAACCGCCAAGAGCAACCAAACCCCATGGGTAAAGCCTGACAACCAGGTTCTTGCGCCTGCTTCTGCGTTGGCCGAACCCCTTACAATGACTGCCGTGATGGGCAGCCCGCCGAGTAATCCGCTCAGAAAATTACCGGTGCCTTGCGTTACTAATTCTCGGTTTTGCGGCGTGATGCGGTTTTGAGCGTCGAGTTTGTCAATCGCCTCAATGCTCAGCAGGGTTTCGAGCGTGGCGACAAAGCAAATGAGCAGCCCGTTTTTCCAGATTTCTATATGTGCCGTAATAAGTCCAAAATCGGGGAGCCGCACCGAAGAAAAAATGTTATCCGGGATTTGAACAAACTGTGTCGGCTGAAGCCCAAGGGATGGCAGGAATTTTGCAAAAAACAAGGCAAGCAAAACGCCAAAAAGTACCGTAACGAAGGAAGTTGGCAAAAAAGAAATTTGCTTGGACAGGGTTCGTTTCCATACCCAAAGCATGGACAGCGACAATGCAGCGATCAATATCGCGCCCAAAGTGATGCTTTGGTACAAACTTTGGACATTGCTGAATACATGTCTAAAGGTGAAAATATTGAACAGCTCGTTCGACCAAAAATCGGGCTTGTCGTATCCAATCAGCGCGGGTATCTGCTTGGAAATCAAGATAATGCCAATGGCTGCGAGCATTCCTTTGATGACTGCTGAAGGAATAAAATGCGTAAATCCGCCCAGCCGGAACACGCCCAACAACACCTGTATCAGGCCAGCCACCGCCACGGAGATGAAAAACACATCCAGGCCCGAAGTCGCAATCACTGTCGCACAAATGGCCGTCAAACCTGCTGCCGGACCACTCACGCTCAGTTGCGAACCACTGAGCGGCGCCACTATTAAACCACCAAGGATGCCTGCCAACAGCCCCGAATACACCGGCGCTCCCGAGGCAAGTGAAATGCCCAAACACAGGGGCAACGCGACAAAAAACACGGTGCCGCTTGCCCTCAAATCGTGTTTGCGGAAAGTCAGCCAATGGTAACGCAGGTCCTTCTTGGAAATCATATAGCAAAGGTAACCAAAGCCCAGTGAGCATTTTTCAGACGCACTCAAGTAAAGATACCTTTTCCCAAAGTTTCAGTTTCAAATCAAAATCCGCAGATTTGATTTTGTAACTGTTGGGCACTTCATCCATAAAACTGAAATAAGTTGCCAATCGGGTGCCGAGCGGCATCTTGTTAAGTTGCTCCCGCATGTATTGCGTGTAAATGGAGTAGAGTGTCTTGTCTAAGGTCACGGAGGAGTCAATAGCGCCATTGTGGAAGATATTTTCATAAAAGGCATTGAAATAATAAATGGCGTCGTAATCCTCAAAATCAATTTCTACTACATTGGAAGCGATGAAGTCAATATGCTCCAAATTGTAGCGTTTCGAAAGTTTATTTGCAAGGCTGTGCAGGTGCTTCCTTTGTTCGACGCCGACAAAATACCCCTCGGTACAAGCTGCTCCCACCATACAAAACTTCCCGGCGCCAGACCCAACATCCAATACCCGCGTACCAGGTTTTTCTACTAGATAACGGGCAGCCACTTGTGCGACTTTTATGGGCGTAAAGTGGATTTTCGATATTTTTCTATACCGCAGCGGGTAGATGACGTCAAACGTTTCATCCTCAATTTCGACCCCTGATTTCAATTTTTCAAAAATCATCACGCACGCTTTTTTGGAAAAAATGGTCTTGAAGTGCAAAAGTAAAAAACGAAGCCATCCACTTTCGATTAAACTTAGAGTAGGAGCTTAAATGTGGGTTTCTATCTTTGCCAAAATGGAAAACCTTACAGCGTTCGATATCCTGTTTTCGGTCTGCGGCCTCATTATTCTCTCCTATTTGTTTTCAGTGCTGAACCGAGCGACACGCATCCCATCTGTGCTTTTGTTGTTAGGTACCGGGATTCTGATACGGTACCTGCTCGGTTCTGCGGGGATCAGCTTTTATATCCCACAGGCAGTCACCGAGATTTTAGGGACTGTTGGCCTGATAATGATTGTGCTGGGCATCATGATATTCAACTTTTTCACTGCCGGGCATATCATAACTTTACAATCTACCGCTTGGTTTTTGGGCAGCATCCCGGTCGCACTGGTGCTATCCGTAGCCGTTTGTTTTGGCTTAATGTTGCTTTTGGTAAAAAACCGGGTAAACGTCAAGTTCTTTCTCGTTTTCGCCGTTTTGGTGGTCATTTATGTCGGTGGGAAAAGTATGCACCTGCCATCCTTGCTCACTGTCATGATGTTTGGTCTTGTGATAAACAATTGGGAACTGATGTTATGGAAACCGCTGAAAACTCAATTCTCGGACGAAAAGGTGAACGATATGGCGGCCTTCTTGAAATCCATCACTGCCGAATAGGCCTTCCTTATCCACACTTTTTTCTTTCTTATTTTTGGGTTTGGCATTGATTTAGTATTTTTGAAAAATACGGACGTGGTTTTGCTCGGTTCGATCATCGCAGGGGCACTATTGGCAATGCGCTTCATTTATTTGCGCATTGTACACAAATACGACCTTTTCCCGGAGTTGTTCTACATCCCGCGCGGCCTCATCACGGTGCTGTTGTTTTACAAAATTCCCGATTGGCAACGGATTGATGCCTTTGATGAGGGCGTACTTTTCTTCGTCATTTTAGTCACCACAATTATCATGATGATTGGTTCTCTTCTTTACCGCGACAATCCGATGGAGATAGAAAAATTCCAGCTCACAGAGAGCAAGGAATGATTCCCTCAATTGCCCAACAGGGTCCGTATCGCGGCAGAAAATCCTTCCGGACCTATGCCTTCTATTTTGATCAAATTTGGTAATTCCAAGTCGGCCCAAGTCCCGTCGTGCCGCTGCACCAAAAATGGGAAATGCGCGGCAGCCAGCATAGGAAAATCATTCGGACTGTCGCCAATCGCCGCCAACAAGGGCATCATTGACAGGTTTTGGCCAAAAATCTTCGCCAGCCATTGCATTGCCCGGCCCTTGTCTGCCTGTGCCGATAGCAGGGTGTGAAATCGCCCACCTTTGCTAAGCACCCAGCCTTTTTTAGCGAGTTGTTTGCCCAGCGATTTTGCCTGTGCGGCATCCAGTGGCGTGACTAAAGTCTCTGTGAACCATCGGTCGCGCGCACGGGCCAAAGCCTCGCCTTGTAGCCCTGTTAAGGCAGTAAGTTCAGCATCAGCCACATCGGAAAAACCTTTAATTCCTTGAAAATGTGCAATTTCAGCACGCGCAGCTGTAAAATCTGCCTGCGCGAGCGGGAATATTTCAAAGCCTTCTCGCTGGATAGGCGCCGGGGCGAGTGTGGCAAAATACCCTTTAGGAATGGCTACTGCGCTCCCATTTTCAAGAATAAATGGCGCAGTGATGCCAAGTTGGTATTGTAAAAAAACCTGCTCTGCAAAGGTTTTTGAAGAACAAAAAACAAGCGGCCAAGCCCGTTTTTGTATTTGATTCAAGGCATAATCTGCCCCTTCCACCGAATAAGTGTGGTGATCAATCAAGGTGCCATCCAAATCTGAGAAAACGATCAAGGCTTGGCCAGGCGCTATGGGAAAACGATTCATCCTTTGGGGATATAGTTGCCGAACATTTCCCAATTTACGGACTTGCCCGCGCGTTTGAAATCAATAGCAGCCAATGCTGGATAACGGCGAGGCTGCACAGGTAGTTCGTCTTTTTTGATGATCCTGGAGCGCCGCAATTTGCTCAGAATTTCTTTCTTCAATTGTTCAGGGCAAATCGGCGAATGGTATAAAACCCCCAGCGAATATTCAATCATTTCGTTGATGTGCTCCTCGCCTTTATCAGCATCGTGGAAGTGGGGGTTTCTTGATTCCATCTGATAAATTTCGACCCCCGCTTTCATCACTTCCGGGTAGGGGCTGGGCATCACACCGCCAAACTTTTCCAACAAACTCACGAAATGGTAGGTTTCTACGGAGAATCCTGCTGAATAGTCGAGCGTAAGGGCCAAGGGCATCGAAAGCGCGTGTTCCCCTGCATTGCCGGTGCGTAAGGCATCTGTTTCGTAGCCGGTAAAGTGACTGAAAAATTGATTGAGAAACTCGTTCGTGATGCGCGAAACCCTGCCCCATTTTGCAAAAAACAACCCTTCTCCAATCACTTTAGGCTTGCTATGCCACAAGATGCGCACCATGGAATAAGGCGATTTGGACTGCGAAAGACCTGCGGCAAACAGCCTAGCATACTCGAACACTGCCCCGGGGAAATAATTGTCGGAATCAATGAACCCCACATATTTTTTTCCAAGCAAATGCGCCAAGCTGATGCCGGCCAACATTCCCTCCGCTTTGCCGGCATGTATCAGCCCCTCTGCATCGAGCAAGTGCGGGTAGCCGCCGTCGCGGAATATCTGTGCCAGTTCTGGCGAACGCTGGTGGGCCAGAATGTAGCGTTTTTTGGCATGGCGGCAAAATGTGTTTACCATATTTTGTTCCATCCGAAAACGGTCTATCGGATCATGCTGGCTATTTGAAATTATTATGGGCAGGCAATCGTGCGGGATGCCGCAGAGCACGCTTTCGAGCAGGCGCAAACGCTCGTTTTTGACCGGGATCACGATGGCCATGTCCTTTTCTATTTCATGTATCCGCTCGTGCGAGATTTGTTGGATGACGTGGAAAGGACTGGAGAATTCGTCATCTAAATCGTAACCGCCATCGAACTCGTAAATTTTCTGGACGTTGTTAAAAATGTTGGCACCAAAGCGCTCCGCATAGACTGGTAATTCAAGACGCATATCAATAGATTGTTTGTCATTAAACAAAACCCAACGGGCTTGTACCTCAAAAGTTGTAGAAGCTAGGGCAAAAACCTCAGACTCGAATCCGATTTTCCACAAAAAGAAGGCGGGCCTGACTTGCGCCAGACCCACCTAAACCCTAAAAAACCAAATGAAAACAATCTTTAAATTTTAGTGAACTTCAACACATCCGTGTCGCCATTGCCACCGCTCGTGTGCTCGAAATGCATGAAGTTGTCTTCGATGGTGATAATGCGCCAATCATCTTCCATTTCGGCCAGTGCGCTGGGCACGGTGCCGCTGAAATCTATCAGGAACTTGTTGGCGCTGTCGTCAATGCCCGTAGCCCAGGTGCCGTTCCAAGTCTGGCTGCCGTTGGTCGCGACAAGGCTTCCGCCGGCGCCAAACTCGAAGCTGTAGTTTGTGTAGTTACCTGTTTCATCTTGCTTATCAAAGAAATAGCTCACTTTCCAGGTGCCAGCGGAAGGGGTGAGGTTGTTATTGGAGTTGGAGTTGTCGTCATTGTTGCAAGCGGTCAAAGCGGCAACAGAGAGGAGGATAAAAGCGAGAAATTTTTGAATGAATGTCATAGCAGTCGTCAGTTTTTGTAAACCTGTAAAGAATGGTATTGCAAATGACGGTACTGCGTAGAAGAAGGACATCAATGTTGTGACTCAACGGGCATAAGCGCTGGCTGGGCGGGGAAATATGAGTACTGAAGAAATTTCAATCGCAGTGAGTTTCGACAAGTACGAGGTATAAGGTGGAAGGCATCTCAAAAGTGGTGGAATGGCCTTTAGGCCGTCGGGAGCTGGCCGTTTACGGCGCAGAAAGCAAAGTTAAGGGCGTAAACGCCCTTTTCCCCGACAGCCTAAAGGCCATTCCACCACTTATGACACTCCCCCTACAAACGCTTTGAAATGCTCGGGGTGTATAACTTGAAAATGAGCATCAGGGTAGGCGTTTTTCCAGGCAATGGGTGTCTTAGCAAAACTTTTCCCCCATTTCATTTCATAAGCGAACAGCGCACCTTCGCGCTCTTCTACCCAATCAATTTCCTGTTGATCATAAGTACGCCAGAAAAAATTATTGACCAACATCCCCGTGTAGTGCTGGTATTTGAGGCGTTCGCTTATCATGTAATTTTCCCATAGCGTTCCAACATCATTGCGCAATTCCAGTGGATTCAGGTTGGAAATAATTGCATTTCGGATTCCATTGTCAAAAAAATAGAATTTCGGGCTTTTTACCACTTCCTTTCGAAGATTAAGGCTGAAACCACGCAACCGAAAAATTACAAATACTTGTTCGAGCAAATCCAGGTATTTGTCCACAGTCTTAACATCCATTCCTGATTGCCTCGAAAGTTCGTTCAGCGAGACCTCGCTCCCAACTTGGTAAGCAACCAAACGTAGCAAGTCCATTATTTTTCCCGAATGTCGGATACCCTCTAATTCAAGTACGTCTTTTAATAGATAGCTGCTCACCAGTTCGTTCAGGTATTCCATTTTCTCGGCACGGCTTGAAAGCTGCATCAGTTCAGGGTAAGCTCCGAAAACTAACCTTTCACGCATGTTAGCCGCTTGCTGAATGAAATTTTCCTGCGCGACCCATTCCATTTCGGCCACCGGATATAAGCGGAAGGAAATTTTGCGTCCTGTAAGTGGCTCCCCAAATTGTTGGTTCATATCAAAAGCCGAAGAACCTGTAGCAATGATTTTCACACCTTCAATTTCGTCCACCATTAGTTTAAGTATGGCTCCAATTTGCGGAATTTTCTGTGCTTCGTCAATAAATAGGAGGCGGCAGTCACCGAGTATCGCACGATAGTGTGCGGTGCTGCGATTGGCAAGACTACGCTGAACATCAAAGTCTTCTCCGTTGAAAAAAAGTGCTGGCTCTTCAGATTTTTGGAAAAGCCTTCTTAGCAAAAAGGTCTTTCCGGTACGCCTTGCGCCAAACAGCACAAGCACTTTACCTGCTTGAATGCGTTGGGAAATCTTTTGCTCTATGATGCGATCAATGGTCAGCATGTGTAATATTTTCCACAAATTTAGACAAATTTATGGACTGTATTCCATGAATTTGTCTAAATTTGTGGAAAATGTTTTTTTATGTACCTTCTTTGTCAAGAAAGTCCAACATTTTCACGCTTTAGAAGCCAGCACATAATCCAGATCATTGTCGCGGTTGAAATCACTTCCCCGCATACACAAACTCCGTAGTCTCAAACTGCCCCAGCTTCTTCATCGCCGCAAAACCGCCTGCAACGTCAATCAAATTGTCGTAGCCTCTGGCCCTTAAAGCAGAGATAAAAATCATGGAGCGGTAGCCCCCTGCACAGTGCACATGGTAGGTTTTGTTCTTGTCTATCATCAACATGCTGTCATTGAGGAAATCGAGCGGAGCTGTTTCGGCCAGGGTCAGGTGTTCTGCTTCGTACTCGCCGGGCTTGCGCACATCGAGGATGTTTTCGGCTCCTCCGGCGGCAATCCGTTCCGCAAAACGCTCAACGTCAATGGATTCGATGCTGTCCATCTCGCGGCCCTCGTTTTTCCAGGCCTCGAAGCCGCCTTCGAGGTGGCCAAGACAATGGTCGTAGCCCACACGGGCCAGGCGCATCACGGTTTCTTCTTCCCTTCCCGGAGCAGTAATGAGCAGGATTTCCTGTTTCAGGTCAGGGATCATGGCGCCTACCCAGGGAGCGAAATTGCCGTCAATGCCGATGTTGATACTGTTGGGAATAAAACCTTTGGCAAAGGTTTGGGGCGCACGGGTATCGAGCAAAAGCGCATCCGTTTCGTTTGCCGCCGCCTCGAAAGCACGGGGGCTGAGCGGACGGGCACCGCGTTCCATTACGTCATCAATAGAATCGTAACCCTGTCTGTTCATTGCCACATTGAGCGGGAAATAAGCGGGCGGCGGCAGCAGGCCATCGGTAACTTCCTTCACGAATTCTGCTTTTGACATGTCGGCGCGGAGGGCGTAGTTCACCAATTTTTGGTGGCCGAGAGAATCGCTGGTTTCTTTGCTCATGTTTTTGCCGCAGGCGGAACCAGCGCCGTGTGCAGGGTACACCACGATATCGTCGGCGAGGGGCATTATTTTCGTGCGCAGCGAATCGAAGAGCGTTTCGGCGAGTTGTTCCTGGGTCAGGTGCGCAGCTTTTTGGGCGAGATCCGGGCGACCCACGTCACCGATAAACAACGTGTCGCCGCTGAAAAGCGCAATTTCTTTCCCAGCCTCGTCTCGCAGCAGGTAGCATGTACTTTCCATGGTATGGCCGGGGGTGTGCAACACTTTTATGGTGAGCTTGCCCACTTGCAGGATTTCGCCATCGGCAGCGATATGCGCTTCAAAATCCGGGTTGGCGTTTGGTCCATACACAATAGTTGCCCCCGTTTTTTTCGCGAGGTCAACGTGGCCACTCACGAAATCGGCATGGAAGTGGGTTTCGAGGACGAATTTAATTTTCGCACCGGCTTTTTCGGCTTTTTTCAAGTAGGGTTCTACCTCTCGAAGCGGGTCAATGACCACCGCTTCTCCTGCGGATTCGATATAATATGCGCCTTGCGCCAGACAGCCGGTATAGATTTGTTCGATTTTCATAATTGCGGGACGTTGGACATTGGACGTGGGACGTTGGACATGGGACATTTACCCGGGCAAACTTCCCGAAAGTTTGGAACATTCAGGAACTTGATTTGTAAAAACGATTGAAAACAAAGAATCCCCGCCAAGGTTTTTTTCCTAAAAACCCGGCAATTGCGGATGTCTTTCGGAACTTGCCCCTCTTTTCCAGACGATTTTACATTTGTCTATATTTTCGCTACCTATTTTGACGTTTTGGCATCCAGCCGACGCACCAAAACCAATTTGCGTACCGAGGCTTTCGCCGTGTTAAAATTTCCAAAAAACATCCACTCCCAGACGGGCAATCTTTGGGCAGAACGTTTGTTGGCCAAGAAAGTGTGGCACACCTCGCCAACCATGTTGATTACCAATAGTCTATTTTAGGTGTGCCACACTTTTTTGTGAAATCCAATTTCCAATGTCCAGTATCCACCCACCTTCGCTAAAGCTACGGCGGGTAAAACATCTGATTTAAAACAAATCCAAAACCACACTCTTTCCATCATGTTCCTTCGGAAAAGCATTCCTGCGCTCCTTTTTTTACTCGCCAGCTTCGCGCTTTCTGCGCAAGAAACGGCGGTGTACAACGAAGCCAACCTCGCCTACAAACGCGGCGTTGACTTTTTCAACCAAAACCTTTACGGCATCGCGCAAAAAGAATTCCGCATCGCCATGGACCTCCTCCGCCCCGCCAACGAGCCGGAGTGGAAGGCGGTCAAGATTGATGCCGAGCTCTACCACGCCAAATGCGCCGTGCGTATCGGCCAGCCAGAAGCAGAAAAACTCGTGCTCGATTTCTTGCGCGAAAACTCCCCTTCTGCCGTGGCCAGCCAGGCCGCCCTCGAAATCGGAGACTATTACTTCAACCAAAAAGAATACGACAAGGCCTTGACGTACTATGACATGGCCCCTGCCGGATCTGGTCCAGCCCGCGACGAAATTCGCTTCAAACAGGGCTACGCATACTTCGTCACCAAAAAATTCGGGCTGGCGAAAACGGCTTTCATACCGCTCAAGGACAATGCCCGAAGCCAATGGTACGAACCAGCAAATTATTACTACGGTTGCTGTGCTTTCTTTGAGGGCAAATACGACGAAGCCGCCAAAGCATTTACCCGCGCCGAATCCTCCCCAAAGTACAAGGCCAATGTGCCACATTACCTGACACAGATTTACGCCGCGCAAAAAAACTACGACAAGGTAATTTCTTACGGAACGCCCCGTGCCAATGACCCTAACGTGAAAAACCGTGCGGAGATCAACCAACTCGTTGGTCAAGCCCACTACGAAAAAGGCGACTACAAAAGTGCCCTGCCTTTCTTGGAGTTTGCCGCAAAAAACGGTGCGCCACTCCGCCCTGCCGACTATTACCAACTTGGGTACGCCCAGTACCAGAACGGTCTCTACAAGCCAGCCATCCAGAACTTCGAGGAACTTTCCAAACAAGACAGCCTGCTCGGCCAAAATGGCCTTTACCACCTCGGTGATGCCTACCTGCGTGTGAAGGACAAGAACAGCAAGTTTAACGCCCGCAACGCTTTCGGGAAAGCCGCCAGCATGAATTTCGACAAGTCGGTAAAAGAGGACGCGCTCATCAATTACGCCAAATTGAGTTACGAACTCAAGTACGACCGGGATGCCATCGAAGCCTTGCAGCGCATCAGCCCGCAATCAAAATATTACGACGATGCGCAGGCCTTGATGAGCGAAGTATTTTTGAATACCCGCGATTACGACCGCGCAGTTTCGACCCTTGAAAATGTCAAAAACCGCACTGCGCGCCTCGACGCAACCTACCAGCAGGTGGCCTTTTTGCGTGGTCTTCAATTATATCAAAACAATCAAAAAGACGAAGCCCGACGGTACTTCAACAAGTCCCTGGAATTCCCAAGCAACAAAAGAACCGCTATCCTTTGCTCTTTTTGGCTCGGTAGCATCTCGCATGATGCTGGGGAATACGCTGTAAGCAAGCAGCACATGAGCAGCTTTTTCAGCGCTGCAAAGCCCTACGCCGCTGATCTGCCTGAAGAAAGCAACTTGAACATGTGCAACTACATTCAGGGCTATAATAATTTGAAACTCAAAGATTTCAAAGCCGCCAATGTGAATTTCCGCGCGGCAGTGGATGGTTTCAAAAAGAGCGGCACGAAGAATGAGCAAATCCGCTCCGCAGTACTGGGCGACGCAGTGCTTCGCGCAGGTGATTGTTATTTCAAAAACAACCAGTACTCGGAAGCCTTGACGATGTACGATGAGGCCGTTAAGAAAAAATACGAAGGCTTCGAGTACGCACTTTTCCAAAAAGCAGTCATCAGAGGTTTGCAGGGCAATAAAGAAGACAAGATACTGGCGCTGGAGAGTTTGGTGGAAGACTATCCAAACAGCCGCTACACCGATGAGGCGCTTTTCCAATTGGGCGATACCTATTTTGAAATGGAACGGTATGACCGGGCTATCACTCCGTTCCGCCGGATTGTGTCTGACTTTAAAGGAAAAAGCAACTTGATCAATCAATCGCTGCTCAAACTCGGCCTTATTTCTGTAAACCAGGGCAGCAGCCGGGTAGCCATTGATTATTACAAGCAAGTGTTCGCCGGAAACCCGGAGTCAGAGGAGTGCAAGCAAGCATTGGACGCGCTCCGTGAGATTTATGTAAAAGACCTCGGTGACCCTGAAGGGTATAACCGCTTCGTCGAAACGGTGCCAAATTGCGGTGGCGTCATTAAGCCAGGTCAGACGGGCAGCGGGGAGGCAACCGCGTTTGAATCCGCTGAGTACCAATACAATCAAGGCCGTTTCGAAAAAGCCATCGAATTATTCACCAGCTATCTCGCCAAATATCCTACAGGACCTAACGGGCTGGCAGGCTACTACATGCGCGGGGAGAGTTATGCTGCACTCAAACAATTTGAGAAAGCGCAAAAAGACTACGCCTCTGTGATCGGCAAGGGAACCAGCAAATTTTATCCGAAATCTGCAGAAAAAGCTTCGTTAATTGCTTTGAACACCACGAAAGACTATGGCCAAGCCTTCGAGTACGCCCGCAAATGGGAGGATGCTGCTGTGACGGAAAACTCCCGCTTTGACGCGCAACTCGTGGCCTTGCAAGCCGCTTACAAGACCAACAACTCAGTTGCGGTGGCCGAATACGCAAACAAAGTCAACCAATCTCGCCTAGCCAACCAGGAGCAACTTGCGGTGGCCAATTTCTACTCCGGCAAAATGGCTTACGACAAGGGCGAATACGCCCGGGCATATCCTGCGCTGCAATCCGTTACCGAAAACAGCAGCACCGAACTCATGGCCGAGGCGTACCACTACCTCTCCCAAATCCTCTACCGCCAACGAAAATATGGAGAGGCCGAAGAGATGATCACCGAAGCAAACAAGGCCAGCGCAGGCTACGACGACTGGATAGCCCGCAACCTTATCCTGCTCTCTGATGTGTATGCCGACCAAGGCGATAAAAACTCGGCCATGGCCGCACTCGAAGGGATTATCGACAATTACACGGGCGATGACAAGAGCATCATGGATACCGCCCGACAGAAATACGCCAAATTAAGCGGCAACAAACCCGTCATGAACAACGCTTCCGACAAAGGCGGCAGGACCTTACTGGATTTGGACGAAGGGAACTAAGAAATAACCAAATCAACAATACATCTAATCAACAGAAAAAAAATGCTTTTCAAATCTAAATATCTGCTCGCCGTCCTTGCATTAATTTCTTTTTCGCAAACGGCATTCGCACAAAAAGACCTCGAAGGCGACAACGTAACCGTGGTCAAAGCATTCGATGCGCAACTTTTGGAGGCCAACAAAATCAACGTGCCCCCTACCCTTCCAGCATTGGATACCAATACCCAAAAACAAAACTACTCCGTACCGCCCCACCCTTCAAACATCAAATATGACCCGCCAAAACTCCGTCCGCTCGGCATGAAGGCCGCACCTAAAGAGGATGCTTACAATGGCTTTGTAAAACTCGGCGGTGGCGTACCCAACACTTTCTATGGAGAGGGTGGCTATTTTTTCAAGGCCGGCGAAAAATTCGACGGAAAAGTGTGGCTCAAACACCACCAGCTGAGTGCCGACAAAGCCATTGAAAACCAAAAGTTCCGCACCACTGAAGGCTTGGTCAGCAGCAATATTTTCTTGCCGAACAACCTCGCCACGCAGATCAACATTGGGTACACCTACGACCGGGTACAGTTCTATGGCTACGACCACGATTCGCTGGAATTTTCGCCAGCACGCACCCGACAGGATTTCAAAATCCTTGACCTCGGTGGACGGCTTTACAATAGTCAGCGCACGGATATGGACTTGAATTTCGCGGTCGCGCCAAAATTTTATCTGCTCAACGACTTTTATTCCAACAAGGAAACCCACTTTGAATTGGGTCTCTCGGCTACCAAATGGTTCAACGAAAAACATGCGTTGCGCGTAAATATCCGCCCCGACTTGACGCGTTTTGACGACACAGTGTCGCAGAAACTGAACAACATCTATTTGCAGCCTTCTTTCACGCTGCACTTTGATATGCTGCAACTTAAAATTGGCGGCAACTTTGTGAACAACCGCGACGAGTTCAGTATTTTCCCCGACGCTGAAATAACACTTCGGGTGTGGGGCGACGGCATCCAGGCCTTTGCGGGAATCACGGGTGATTTGCGCAAAAACTCTTACCGCAGCCTGTCTGAATACAATCCTTTTATCCAGATACGCGGCTCTAAACTGCGCAACACACGCTGGGACAATTACTACGGTGGTGTGAAAGGCAGTTTTGGCTGGCTCGAATACAACGGTCAGGTCGGCTATTCCAAAGCCTCTGACCTTGCGCTACACCAAACCTTGTTCACCGCACCCGATAGCATCACCCGCTTCCAGGTTATTTATGACACGGTCAAAATTTTCAATGTGCAGGGCACGCTAAAATTTTCGCCCTTTAAAAACCTGACCATCAACGGAACGCTCAGCCAAAACGTGTTCGACAACGAAACTACCGGCACTGCTGCCGACGAACTTGGGGTATGGGGCCTCCCTGAAATCGAGGGAAATTTTGGTGCTGTTTACAGTCTGCTTGAAAACAAGGCAACACTAAAGGCTTCGCTCCACATGGCCGACAAGATCTCCTTCCTCAATGAAGCAGGCGAACGTGTAAAAAGCAAGGCATTGCTTGACCTCAGTATTGGGGGTTCGTACTACTTCACCAAAAATGTGGGCGCTTTCCTCGATATAAACAACGTGTTGAACAACAAGCGCGAACGCTGGTACCGCTACCCCACTGTGGGCCTGAACTTCTTGGGCGGTATTGTGGCGAGGTTTTAATTCAATCTGGACGTTGGACGTTGGACATAAACCGTCCAAGGTTCGGAGTCCAACGTCTAAAGTCCAAAGTCCAATATCTAAAATCCATACAAGCATGAAAGCAACCAGCATCGCACAACACGAAGCTTCTTTCCGTCAATCAGGAATTGACTCAAGCGGCACCAAATTTATACTGACCGACGAAACCGTGAACATCGGTGACAACGCCGGTGGCAAAATCACTTTAGTTGACTGCTACAAGCAAGTTGCCGATAACAGTTATTACTACGAAGAAGAACACCCCAAAGAGCGCATTGTGCTGCATTACACGGCAGGTTATTTGAAAGGTGATATCGCGCAATTGAGCCGTCAGAGTTCGGAGGTTTCTGTGCCATTTGTAATTGCTCGTTCGGGGCATATCTACAACCTTTGGAAATCGAAATTTTGGTCATACCACCTCGGCCCTCGGGCGGTGGGCGGCAACCTGGAGATGAGCCAGAGAAGCATCGGGATTGAGTTATCCAACATCGGTTTTTTGCGCAGAAAAACAGGTGGACTCCTGCATACGATTTACAGTACCAATGATGTGTACTGCACGGAAGCCGAAACTGCTTTCCACCAAAAACTCCGAACCACATACCGGGGGGAACGGTATTTCGCCAAATTCACCAATGCTCAGTACGACTCGCTGTTATTGCTTTTGCGCTTTTTGACGAAGCGATACAATATACCACGCACCATACTTCCGGAAGCAAAACGTTTCAACGTTTTTGGTTCTGCAACCGAGGCCAAAAATTTCAAAGGCATTTGTTCACATGTCAATTTCCGTGCTTCTGGAAAATGGGACATAGGCACGGGCTTCGATTGGGATAAGTTGGCGGAGGGGTTGAAGAAGGGTCAGTAATCACTAACCAGTTGGCAGGTTTGCGGTGGCTGTTGGCGGTGGCAGTGTTTGGTGTGGAATCCTTGAGCAATCTTCTGTTAAATAAGTGCTCACACCTCCCAAATCTGTTGCGCAGAAAAAAAATTATGGCCCTATTGTTCACATTTTTTTTCCCAATGCCATAAAGCACCAAACCCGCCGCTCTACTTTTGCCCCCAACAGTATGAACGGTAAACAAAACGAACTCGACGATTTCCACAAGAACCCCAACAGTGTATTGGTCGGCATTTACAACAAATGCCGCCCAAAATTCATCGGATGGGGCAAAGAGAATACCCGAACGAGCAGCCATGACCTGACCGATATTTTCCAAAATGCGGTCATCATCTTGATGCTCAACATCGAATCGGGGCGACTCACCGAATTGGTCGGCACGCTGTGCACCTACCTTTTCGGTATCGGAAAAAATCTCATCCAAGCCTTCCGCCGAAAACAAGGCCGGATTGGTTTGCCTGGCGATGAAGCTTTCCCGATCACCAAAGAAACTGACCCCGGTGCAGAGGCACAAATCATTGCTGACCAAGCAAATGAACAACTCTGGGCCAAAGTGGACGCGCTCGGCGAACCTTGCCGAAGTTTGCTCGCTTTGACCTACCGCGAGGGACTGAACAGCCAGGAAATAGCCGATGTGCTCGGCTATGCCAGTCCCGAAGTAGTACGCCAACTCCGCAAAAGATGCCTTGATAAATTACGAAAATGAGAACTACTATTTCACTGCAACACTCATCCATCAAACGCGTATTCGCTCATTTAAAATGGAAAACCGAGCCGAACATCTTCTCGAATCCTATTTCGCCAATGCCCTTACTGCGGCGGAAGCAACTGAACTGAAAACATTGGCTTCCGCCGACCCGATAGTGGCCGCCGAACTTGCTTTCCAAAAGCGCGTGGCCTCCACCGTCCAAACACGTTCGCTGGCTAGCAGCGTACAAAACCCCGTCTGGAGAACAGCTGCTCAAAACCCCTTTCCAGCAGCTACCGCCATAAAAGTCTCGATGCTGCCCAGGTATGCCTATGCTGCAGCAGCAGCTATCGCTCTTTTGATCGTCGCCTACATTTTTATCACGCCGCCAAGTTTGCAGTCCGTAGTGGCTGACAATGCAAAGGAATACCCCAACAAAATGAAATTCAAGAGTTTGGGTGGAGAAACAGAGGCCGTACCGGCGACCGTAATCAAAGCGTTCGAACTATATGACAATCAACAGTATAGCGAAGCCGCTGAGGCACTCCAACCCATCGTTGCTGCCAATGCTGATCGAATGGATTATCGTCTTTACTGGGCCGTGTCCCTTGTAATAAGCGAGCAATATCCTGACGCTATAACCGCACTTACCCCTTTGGTGCAAAGCCAAGACGAAAGGAGAATCCCCGCGCTTTACTATCTCGGCCTCGCTTGCGCTGGTGCCGGCAATAAGGATTGCGCCCGTCAAAACCTTCAGGCTTTTATTGCTTCGCCAGAAAGTGTGCGTTTTCGCAAACAGGCGGAGGCCGTATTGAAGGCGTTGTAAACTTTAGACGGCCTCAAAAAAAATCCCCTCCCACAGGTCGTGAGAGGGGATTTTTTTAGCATTTGACGATATTGTTCAATTCAAGATCACGATTTTTGTGACAATAGCATCTGGTTCATCAAAATTCGCCTCGCTGGTAGCAAAAATCAAGTAGACCCCTGAGGCCACCCGTCGGCCAAGATAATCACGCCCGTTCCAAACGGCTTGACCGCCAAGTGCTTTCCCTTCGTAAACGAGGTGCCCTGCGGCATCCGTGATTTTCACGTTCGCGTCGCGGGCCAGGCCATACACTGCAATCGGGCCATCATAGCCTGGCTGTACGGGATTGGGATACGCATATGCTGTGGGAAGATTTACGCGCCCACCTTCCGCAGCGCCCGCTCGGAGCGAAATGACTCCTTTTTCGGTGCCAATCCAGGCCTCGCCCGTGATAGGATTTACGGAAATATCAGTAATGGAATTGTCGAACAGCGGGCTGTTGGTGTTTGTAAAACGCGCAATCTGTGTGAGCGCGTCTGGCGATTGCACAAAAACACCGTTGGAAGTGCCAAACCATTTTTGGTTTGCACCGTCTACAGCAATGGTTCTCACGTCTTCTGTTTCAAGCAAATAGCCATTGAAACCATCCACGCTCACGATCCGTCGCCGGCCTTTGCAGTCTTCGTCAAACACATTGGCCCCGCATTCAAAACTTACGGTGCCTTGCTGCGTTCCCACCCAAACGTCGCCATCCAGGTCTACCGTGATACAGTTGACGGTATTGGTAGGCAATACGCTATTTGCAGTGGTTATGATGCGATAGCGATCGTCCGCTGTGTTATCCAGGCTTGCCCCTGAATCATAGACCAAAATGCCCGAATTGAATGCAATCACAAACCATTTATATCCATTTTGGTCTATGGTTACCTGTAGGAGGTTGTTGGCAGGAGAGGCGTTGAAATTGAGTATTGTGCCGTCAGCTTGCATCACGGCAATAGGGGCATTTGCGCCGTAATTGCTAATCCAGAGATTATTGTTTTGATCGAAAGCAAGGCCGCCGATGGCCGTACGACCGCCCCCGGAATTCCCGGCCCCTTGGAGGATAGAATTCGATTTGGTGAATTTTTTTTCATAGTTACCATTTGCAAATTGGAGTATCCCTCCCACCCAGCTGCCTACAAAAACCTTTCTATCAGAAGGCCGTGAAACCACCCTCCACATATCCTTATAACTTTCTGAAGAGTCCACAATAGCGGGAGTAGTCTTTTCTGACCAACGATCCCAATAGCCGTTTTTAAAGGCGTAAACACCATCGCGATAGCCTATCACACTAAGATCGGGCGCCGGGCCTGGAGTAGCAACATAAGTTGTGCCATCGCTTCCAAATGCTATTTCGGAGCTGCGATGCGAATAGGGAGAATTATAGGAGAAATTATCGCATTCATTTGTGTTTCGGTCATAAAAACGGAACCCGTCATCCCGATCTGCAAACCAGAATTTTTTCGTGCCGTCTTCGATGCCATAGAGGGGAAATTCGGCATCACAAGGTTCGTGGATTTCGTAGCGGGCACCGTTGGTTTCCAGGTAATCCACCACGCCAATACCGAAGCTGTTATCATTCGCCCAACCCAGCATCAGTCCAGAGCCTTCAGCACTGAGGTATTTTACATAACGGTCTGGATGGCTGGCAATCTCGGTTACGTTGCTGCCGTCGTACCGCAGAAATTTTTTGGCAGCACCTAGCCAAAGTTTGCCATCCCACACACTCATGGCATTGTATGAGACGCTGGAAGGAAATCCTGTTGACTCACTTACTTCTTCCCAACGGCTGAAATCGGCCGGGTTCTCATCGTTTTCGGGAAGTCGGAAAAGACCATCTTCGGTGCCCGCCCAGAGGTAGTTGTTGTAAATGGCAAAGGATCTGACTGGTACACCGGTGAATACCGTGTACTCGGCTTCGGCATCTTCGAGGTCAAATTTCAGGATGCCAAAACCACCAGCGAAATACGCGATTTTTCCGTCAAAAAAGACATTGTAAATCTGCCGGTCGCCCACGATGTTTGGATTTTTCTGGATGATAGGAAGGTTGACTACTGAACGGTCGGCAGGGTAAAAAAGATCGAGGTTGCTATTGGTATAAACGATTAGCAACACTTTGGCAGCAGTATTGTAATGAAGGAGGTTCATGCCCACATCGCTCAATCCTTCCACCTTGGTTATGAAGCGAGAAGAACGCTCGACCTTGTCGAGTTCCACCACGGCCCATTCGGTAGCGAAATAGACTTTTTCACTGCTTTGGGTAACATACTTGGCGCGCTGCCAAGGGAGGTGCTGCCGCCATTCGCCGATTTTGAGGGGCGGGAAAATGGTATCAGTTTGGGCGATGTTTGTTTCCAGAAACAGGCACAGGAAAAACAGGAGGGAAAGTGGACGCATAAAATTGGCTTGAACAGTTTGAAAGGTGAGGGGGTCTGGAACGCGGGAATGGTGCAAAGGGAAAGAGATAGGTTGCCTTTCCGACATGAAATCCCATTTTCAAACCCTTCAAACTAACGATACATACTCCCCGACTCCAAATATTCCCACACAGCCTCCGGCACAAGGTAGCGCACAGATTTTCCGGCCTTGATGCTTTCGCGGATATAAGTGGCAGAAATATCGAGCGGAGGAGGCTCGAAAACGCGCACCCTCGGATGTGTGGCGAGTTCGCCAAGTTCATAGCCCGGGCGTTTGTAAATGTAAATGTCGTATTCGGCAAGGATTTGTTCGTAGTTTTTCCAAAGATGGAGCGAGCCGAGGTTGTCGGCGCCCATGATGAGCACGAACTGGTGTTCAGGGTGTCTTTCTTTCAAAAACGCGAGTGTGTCAATAGTGTAAGATGGTTTTGGCAATTGGAACTCAACGTCAGAGGCCCTGAGCATCGGGTTTTCACCAATACCAAGGCGGACCAGATGGAGCCGGTCGTGATCGCGTGCCAGCGTTTTCTTGGGCTTGAGCGGGTTTTGCGGACTGACGACAAACCAAACGCGCTCGAGATCGGTTTGCGTCGCCATGTAGTTGGCGATGATCAGGTGCCCAAGGTGGATTGGGTTGAAAGAGCCGAAGAAGAGGCCGATGCGCATGGGAGAGGAAGCAATTTGAGGCGCAAAAGTAGGTCTAACTCAATGCTTACTGGATAAAAGCATTTGCAAAAAAAATCAGCACATCGGCGTACTTTTGCACACATGCTTAAGCAATTGCACATCGAAAATTTTCGCAGCATCCAAAAAGCGGACGTTGAACTTGGTAGGTTCACAGTCATCACTGGCGCGAACAACTGTGGCAAATCGAGTCTTATTTACAGCTTATTGACGCTGAAAAATATAGTGAACAACCCAAACCAGTCATTGGACAATTTTTTTGTGTAAGGTGGGCTCAACTTGGGTGGGTTCAAACAGACGGTGTTTCAAAAAAATGAGACGTTGGAAATAAAATTAAGGAACGGTGTCAAAATAACTTCCCAATTTGATGCCATTCTTTTGCCGCCATCCATCCTATCTTTTTCGTTAAATAGCCCCACTATTCGCCTCAAAAGATAGTTGGCTAACGCCAAAATAATAGGCCTGAAATTGGAAAGTTATTTTGACACCGTTCCTAAGGATAGATACTGAGGCATATTATGATGGGAAACTCTTGGGGTACGAAGTCTCTTTAAACCCTAAAGAATCTGGCTTCTCTTTGAACCTAGCGTCTTCTGAGAAACTAACCTTAAAAGTCTCGTTCCCTTATCCGGCAAATCAGGGGCGGCTATAAAAGTTTCCTCGATGCCGAAATGGGAAACCTCCAATCGCTCTTTCAACTTTCTGAAGCCTGAGCACTCTTCTCGATATGGACTTTGTCGTCAATGAATGGCTGCCCGAATACCTCCGACCAACAGCCAGCCTCGAGGAGCGAAAAAAGGCATCGGCTTTTCTCAAACCATTCATTACCAAACCAAAAGACCGGATTGTAGTGCTTGAGCCGAGCGATTTTTTACGTAAGATTCATTGCTTTCGAAAGGAGTTCGATTATGATATTGAAAGCCGGTATTTTTACAAAAAATTCATAAAAGCCATCCTTGAAAACTTGGAAAAGTGCCTCCAAATAACTGAAAGTGATTCGCCAGTGCTCCCTGTTGAATTGCAAGACAAACTCTCCCAAGGCAATTTTTTTAGCGACACCTGCCTCCTCAAGGCCGCCCAGTATAGCGACAGCAAAATCATGGTGACCACTGATGAGCGGTTGCAAAAAAACATGTCAGACACCCCGAGTTTTCAAGCGATACTACTTGATGATTTCCTCGCTGGCTACATGGAGAAATAAAGCCTGTTTTTCAAAACATTTTATTTAAAAATATCCCCTCCCATCCGAACTTTTTACCTTTGCCGGAAAGCCGAATTTAAGAGGCAACTTGAAGTTCCCTCCTAAATTACTCCACGCCGTATGTCAAACTATCTCGACGAACTCAACCCTATTCAGCGCGCCGCCGTCACCAGCATCGAAGGCCCGGTGCTCGTGATCGCTGGTCCCGGCTCCGGCAAGACCCGTGTGCTCACATATCGCATCGCGCACCTATTGCAGAGCCATGTGCCGCCCCGCGAAATACTCGCGCTTACGTTTACCAACAAGAGTGCCCGCGAGATGAAAGACCGGATTGAACGCGTGGTTGGCACCTCAGCACAGCAGGTGTGGGCCGGGACGTTCCACTCCATTTTTGCGCGTATATTGCGCTATGAGGCGGACAAAATCGGCTACCCTTCCTCCTTTACGATTTACGATACGGACGATACTACGAGTGTGCTAAAGGCCATTATCAAAGAAATGAACCTTGACTCCACGGTGTACAATCCCTCCGCAGTGCGCTCGCGTATCTCACTCTGCAAGAGCAATTTGATAACGCCCCCGCTGTATCGGCAAAATACCGACATGATGCAGCAGGATCGCGCTGCCCGCCGCCCTTACATCGTGGACATTTATGAAAAATACATCGCCCGATGCTTCCGCTCAGGGGCGATGGATTTTGACGATTTGCTTTACCAACTTTACCGACTCTTCCAGCAAAACCCCGACAATGTGGTGGACAAGTATCGCCGCCGGTTTCGGTATATTCATGTGGATGAGTTTCAAGACACCAATTTTTTACAATACGCCATCCTGCGCCAATTGGTGAAATACGAGGGCAGTCCCGAAAATATCTTCATCGTGGGCGACGATGCACAAAGTATCTATGCTTTCCGGGGCGCGACCATTGACAATATCCTCGATTTTGAAAAGGATTACCCCGCATTGCAAACCTTCAAACTCGAACAGAACTATCGGAGCACACACCACATCGTAGCGGCGGCCAACGAGGTCATTTCTTACAACCGTCGGCAATTGCAAAAAACCATCTGGACCGACCGCGAAGACCGGCAGAAAATAAAACTCCTCAAATGCATCACCGACGATGAGGAAGCCCGCCGTGTGGCCGATTTGATTTTGGAGCAAAAACACCGCTACCACTTACCCAATTCGGACATTGCCATATTGTACCGCACCAACGCCCAAAGTCGGAAATTTGAGGAACACCTGCGCAAGTTGAACATCGCCTACCGCGTTTTTGGCGGCATGTCGTTTTACCAGCGTAAAGAGGTGAAAGACCTCGTGGCCTACCTGCGACTGGCTGTCAACCCCCGCGACGAGGAAGCCCTGCGCCGCGCAATCAACTTCCCTACCCGCGGCATCAGCGACACAACGGTAGAAAAACTCAGTGCCATAGCAGGCGCTGCCAACATCACCATGTGGGAAGCCATGCTCAGCCCTGCGCTTGAAGTAACGGATCGCGCCCGAAAGGCCATGGCGGGTTTTCGACAAATGGTAGAAGACTGGCAGCGACGTGCCGCCACCGAATCGGCCTACAAACTCTCCGCAGAAATCCTCCGAAAATCAGGCCTCCACGAACTGTTCAAAAGCGACAACAGCCCCGAGGGCATTGGCCGCTTTGAAAACGTGAACGCCGTGCTGGATGCCATTTCTGAGTTTGTGGATGCGCAATCTGCAAGCGTCGGTGGCACTCCAAGTGCCACCGACGCTACAGGCACCGAATCCTCTTTAGCCGCCTACCTCCAAACCATCACCCTCCTGACCGATGCCGATGAAAAAGCGGAAGGAACAGATTACATTACGCTGATGAGTGTCCACGCTGCCAAAGGTTTGGAATACAAAAGCGTCTTTGTGACGGGTTTGGAGGAACAACTTTTCCCTTCCTTTATGTCCTTTGAAGACCCGAAAGGCTTGGACGAGGAGCGCCGGCTTTTCTACGTCGCTATCACTCGGGCAAAGGAATTTCTGACCATTAGTTTTGCCCAAAACCGATATCGGTACGGGCAAATACGGGCAAATGAACCTTCGCGCTTTTTGGAAGAAATTGACCTGAAAAACTTTGATATGGTGGGCGGCATGGGAGCCGCGCGTATTGGCACCCCGGCCTTTAATGCTGCGCAGGAAAGCGGATCCTCGCGCGGCGCAAGCGTGAGCGGAAATTTTGCTAATCCGCGTATCTTGAAGATGAATCCGCCCGCAACTGCTGCACTGGCTAATTTTAAGGCCTCTCCGATAGAAGATCTCGTGGCAGACGCAACAGTGGTTCACCAAAAGTTCGGGGAAGGCAAAATCGTCAGCGTTGAAGGCCCGAAAGGCACCCGTGTGGCCACCATCCAATTCAAGAACGACGAAATGCCGGAGCGGAGGATTGTGCTGAAGTTTGCGAAATTGCAGGTGTTAAGGAACGAGTGATAGCACACGATTTGCATACAGATAAATACCGTCAACCATTACGAAGTGTGATTATCTTTGGACTTCAAAAATCCTTTTCCATGAAATCACACCTTCCCCTAATTTCACCCGGCATAGTTTTTTTACACCGCAATGTTTTTAGGATAGTGTGTACGACGGCCGGCTTCCTTCTAGCCTTTTTCCCACTAAGATCCCAAGAATTTTTTGAAGTTCCCACCAAGCAGAACTGCACTTATACGGGTATTCTGGAAGAAGAACTGTACAGTTTTGAATCCACACCACCTGTGCCTGGAATCGTGACCCAGATACTCTTGGCCACTGGTTCGGAGCGCAATTTTGAGCTCGTGCAATGCAATGTGGAAAGCGTGGCCGCAATCCTCTCCGATGGAAAACGATTTTTGCTTTACTCCCAGGATTTTTACCTGAAACTTCCTCAGAACGAGCGAGCATTGGCCTACGGCCTACTGGCCCACGAGATAGGTCACCATGTCAACGAACACACTTTCGACCCTGCTTTTCGGGAAAAAGAAGAACTCGAGGCCGACTTTTTCGTGGGCTACGCGCTTAGCAAAGTAGAGGGAATTGCCCAACTGCGCTCTGCCATGGACATCCCGCGCAAACAGCCCTATGCTTACAAGACCGATCAAAGCCAACGCCGCCTCGCCATCCAAAATGGCTGGCAACGCTCCAACCTTCATGTGCAAGTGCAAGAGAATATGGCCTTTGAAGGGGCGAGCGCAACCGATATCCATTTACCCTATTTCCCCTGGCCACCGCCGGAACAATTCCAGCGCCATACGCTTACCGAGCAACTTTCCACTGGTGCCCGTAGCCTCGGCGACGTGAACGCAAGACTACGCCAGGCTCTGCAAGCCAATGGATATGAGCAACGCAGTTATTTTCAAGTGTCCGGCGGCTTTGCGCTCGTGACACAATTGGAACAATTCAAAGCAGATGGATCGCCCAAAACCGGGGCAAACCGCTGGAAGGACTACCCTGTACAAGAAAATTTTGAAGGCGTGTGGGATTACCTGAAATCGCTGGTAATGTCCACGCCGGGTAACTTCCGCATCTTTGTTTTTGTAGTTACCGACCAGCCTTACGGCCAATCGCTGCGCCGCGTCGGCAAGCAAGAGGCCGTGGGTTGGCTCAGCAATGGGCTGAATCGCCTGCCGCCCAAAATCGCCGAAATGCAAATCAGCGGCCAGCATTATCTGGATGTGCTGGTGTACGAATTCGAGGCTCCCCCGAGCACAAAACTTTGTCAGCAAAAATGGCCGGCCACCCTCAATGCACAAACGCATTTGCAAAAAGCAGGGCTGTCGCGTTCGATGGGCTTTTGATTTCCAATAGGACTCACCGCACTACTTGATAATTTTAATAACCACATAGTTCACATAGCGCACATAGAAAACAATCCATTGATTTTCAAAACTATGTGTGCTATGTGAACTATGTGGTTGAAAAAATACCTTGTGATAAATCATTAAAAAATGGCTTGGAAACTCCTCTCCGCAACAAGGCGTGCCTGCCTCCGCGCCGGACTTGCAGGCACTGCTGCCGTGCTGCTGCTGGTATTTGCACAGACGGTTGGTGGTATCTTGGCTGGCATAGTGGCGCAAGGCTGGGGTTGGGCGCTTCTTGTGCTGCTGCCTGCGCTGCTGACGCTTTGGGCCAGTGCTTTGCTCAACCGATACCCTGCAAAAATCATCCACCCTACCGCCCACCAAAGCCTTGTGTGGGGTAGTTGGGCCTATCAGTGGTTCATCCTGCTGACGCTTTTGGCGGAGCCTTTTGCCACTCGGGAAGCCCTAAGCATTGTTGAATATCTCGCCCAATCACTATGGTGGCTGCTTCCGATGCAGGCCTTGTTGCTGCTCGGTTATTGGCTTGTTTTTTACCGCAAGGATTTGATTTTCAAACCTAACGAAAAAATCATTCTCGATTCTGCTGCCCAAAAAGCGGCTGATTCAAAAGAGAAGGGCAATCTGCTTCAACAGCAGTGTTTTGAACTTGTCGCGGCCAACGACCTGCCGGGCGTTTTTGCCAAGATGAAAGAGACTTTCGGCAAAACGGGCGGCAGCGACTTTCAGGAGAGCATTCTGCTGCAAGGACAATTTACCGCACTGTCAAAAGAAAAAGAAATGAATATGGTTGACCCTGATAAAGCACAGATTGAGCTCAATAGGATTGCGATGGCCGTATTAAACCTTGTTGAAAAGATGTAGGTTTGCAAGTCGTTTTTTTATAGAATCTTTTGCATTTATCACTAAAAAAATATGACATGAAAGTTTTGAAAGCAATCCCAATCCTAATGCTCTTCCTTGGCATTACTGAGAAAATATGCGTCCAAGATCCGATCACTATTACAAATGGCTGCAACTTTGCCGGTGTAGAAGATGGCCGGGAATACCACACTTTTGATCCTTCGGTCGAAGCGGCCAAAATCGTGAAACGAATCCTTGACGGGGCGGGTGCTTTGAGCCACAGTTCTATCATTTGAAAAGAATCAAATGTCAAAAATGCAATGGCGACTACTATAAATAAGCGCCGCTATGGAACGTGTCGTAAATAACTTTACGGTTTAAAGATAGCGGATGAATTTTGGGGATGAAAAAAGTAGAATTTCCTTAGGAACGCGGCACCAATAAGTTAGTCATTTTAGGTCAAGCATTTTTTCATCAGACAACACTATTTTTCTGCGAATAGTGGGGCTATTTAAAGAAAAATAGCGGCCGTATGATGGAACAAAGGATGGCATCAAATGACTAAGTTATTGGTGCCGCGTTCCTTACAGTGCGGAAATCGAAGAGAACATGCAGTATATGTATGAAAGTCTGATCAAGTGATGGATGCGCATACGGCAGGTTGCCCGGTTCTGGGGATTCGATGGACGTATTTGAATATTGAAGAGATTCGCAAGAAAATATTGGGAAAGGGGATTAAAGTATGTCGTCAGGTGGTATATCGGCTTTTGTTGAAAGCAGATTTGGGCAAGCGAAAAATGTCGAAGGACAAGGTTATGAAGGAAGTTGATGGCCGCAATGAGCAGTTTGAAAGGATAACGGGGCTGAAACGATATCATCTTTCCCGAGGCAACGCCGTTTTAAGCATAGATGCCAAAAAGAAGGAGTTTTTGGGCTCTTTTTACCGTTCGGGGACTGTGTTTGCAGATGGGAAGGTTGGTTGTTACGATCATGATTTCAATAGTTTTGCCACCGGTAAAATCGTACCGCAAGGGATTTATGACTTAGGGAAAAACGAAGGCTATATGTTCATTGGCACTTCAGGTGATACAGCCGAATTCAGTGCTGAATGTACAAGAAGGTGGTGGAACAAAAACGGATGTAACAAGTACGATCAGGCACAGCCCATCCTTGTTCTATGTGATGGCGGAGGCTCTAACAGCAGTAGAAGTGGCCTTTTCAAAGAACAGGTGCAACAATTGGCCAATGAACTAGGGCTGAAGTTCAATATAGCACATTATCCGCCTTATTGCTCCAAATACAACCCCATTGAGCATCGACTCTTCCCAACAGTGACAAGATCGTGGGATGGAATTATGCTGGACTCGGCCCAAACCGCAAAAAAACTCCTCGATCAGCGAAATACCGACTTGAAATCAGGCTTGAAAATTGAGACTCAGGTTATTTACAAATCGTTTTTAACCGAAAAAAAGACAGCTGAGGATTTCCACGAGACATATAGTATCAAGGATGATAAGATTAATCCAAAATGGAATTACAGAATTACACCCGCAAATTGAAAACCGGAAAGTTATTTACGACACGTTCCTAATAGTTCATACACCACACATCATACATCATACATCATACATCATACATCATACATCATACATCATACATCGTTCAACAATTAAGCCCGCCGCACACTGAAATCACCTGTCCGGTGATGTACGCGCCCATATCTGAAGCAAGAAAGACGCAGGTATTCGCCACGTCGTCGCCTGAGCCAAGACGTTTTAGGGGGATGGCGGAAAGGTAGCCTTCCTTCGTTTTTTCGTCGAGCGCGTCGGTCATTTCGGTGGCGATAAAGCCCGGCGCAACGGCATTGCAACGGATGCCGCGTGAACCGTATTCTTTGGCGATGGACTTGGAAAAACCAATGATGCCCGCCTTCGAAGCCGCGTAGTTCGCTTGTCCTTGTTGGCCGAAAATACCCACCACCGAACTCATGTTGATGATGCTGCCACCTGTGCGAATCATGGGCTTGAGCGCATGTTTGGTCATGTTGAATACCGATTTGAGATTGGTCTGAATGACCTCGTCCCATTGCTGCTCGGTCATGCGGAGCATGAGGGTGTCGCGGGTAATTCCGGCGTTGTTGACCACGATGTCGAGTTTGCCAAAATCGGCCAGCACCTGAGCGATGAGGGCTTCGGCCTGGGCGAAATCGCCGGCATCGCTTTGGTAGGCTTTTGCGGTGGATCCCAGATCGGCAGCCAGTTTTTCTGCACGCGCCTGCGAAGAAAGCGACACATAGGTAAAAGCGACGGAGGCGCCTTGTTCTACAAATTTGCGGACAAGGGCTTCGCCAATTCCGCGGGAGCCGCCGGTGATTATGGCTATTTTTCCGTCTAGGAGATTCATGGTGGTGTGGATATGGTGAGTTGGTGATTTGGGGAGGATATTTTACCCGCCTTCGCCCTCCGCTTTTTTTAATACTATGGCGGATAAAAGGCTGTAGCGGGTAAAGCGGGGCAAAGTTGAGAAAAGTTTGTCAACTATGAATTTTGGTTTCTATTTTTGCTCGAAATCAAACTCATCCCGCCATGCGAACTATCTTAGCCCTATTCGTCTTTTGCTTCGGATTCTTTCCGCTTGAAGCTCAAATTTCAACCCTTCATGTCAAACAAGGCTGTTCTTACGATGATGCTTTAGCCGAAAAAGACCTCTACCTCTATGATCCTTCCAACGAGGCGGAACGTATCGTAGCGGAAATTGTAGATGCGCTTGGATTGGATAAAAACTTTACGGTTAGATCGTCCAATGTTTCTAATGCATTGGCTACTTCCTTCAACGGGACACGCTATATTTTTTATTCCACCAGTTTTCTCGAAAAATTCAAAGCCGACGCGAATACGCAGTGGGCTGCCTACTCTGTGATGGCCCACGAGATAGGCCATCACTTGAATGCCCACAACTTTGGAGAAACCAACCCTCGCGCCCGCAAGATGCTCGAGCTCGAAGCCGATCAGTTTTCAGGCTCTGTATTGCGTATGCTTGGAGCCACGATTGATGAGGCTCAAGCAGGGTTGAATACCTTTGATTTGCAGGGCGAAACCAATACGCACCCGCCTACCACGGCACGGAAAGAGGCTGTGAGCAATGGCTGGAAAAAACGGGATGAGTGGCTGAGAGACCGCGGGATGAAAGTAGAGCGGAAGGTGAGTAATACCGCTGTCTTGCCCCCAACAATACCCAAGCAAGACAATAAGGCATTAGCAAAGGAATGGTTTGATAAAGGCCTTGCAGAGAAGACGGATATGAATAAGCAGATAGAATTTTATACGAAGGCGATACAACTTGACCCCGATTACAAAGACGCTTACAACAACCGCGGCATTGCAAAGTATAATTTAGGCAAGTATACCGAAGCCATCACAGACTATGACAAGGCGATACAACTTGACCCAAATTTCAAAGAGGCTTACAACAACCGAGGTATTTCAAAGAATAATTTAGGCAAGCATACCGAAGCCATCACAGACTATGACAAGGCGATTCAACTTGACCCAAATTACAAAGCCGCTTACAACAACCGAGGTAATGTAAAGGATGATTTAGGCAAGTATACCGAAGCCATCACAGACTATGACAAGGCGATTCAACTCGACCCAAATTTCGCACAAGCAATAGGCAGCAAGGGCTGTTCCCTGGTCAAATTAGGCCGCTACGGCGAGGCCGTAGACACCATCAATAAAGCACTGAAACTGGACAATGCGCTAGGTTATGCCCGCGAATGCAAAACCGAGGCCTTAAAGGAACTAGGCAAAGACTAGACATGGAGGATCTCCATTAATTGCTCATCTCAGCCTCCCCTCCCCCAACTACCCTAGGCATAAAATAATACAGCGGTACAATAAAGAAAATCGCCCAGGACACCCACACGGAGATTGGAGCAAGCAAGACAGAAAGCAAGTACAGCACACACCCTGGCAAACTCCTGCGGTAGTTGGCCCGGCGGGCTTCAATCGAAATGTCATCGTGCAGCAGATCGCTTCAAAGGGCATTGCAGGTTACTTGGGTTGTGTAGCTGTCTCCACTTCTTTGCGATATGACAAACATTGGTACATTTTCCTCGTGTTCAAAGGTGACTCGACCATTTTCGTATGTTACAATTATGGCTAATATTTTATGAGTTTTGTTAGAAAGGGTACACATTTTCTTGCCTTAGAATCAGTGCTATATTATTGCCCGAAAACCAGCCAATATCTCGAGTAAACAGGCTAAAACGTGGGTTGTCTTCGAGATTTCACTTATAGATACCTTCAAACGCAATTCCAGGGCTACCTTAGTTTTCTTTTGCGAAGAGTTCAACGAATTTCCATGCTGATTTCATCTGAAAAAAGGGTACCCTTTTTATGAGTTTTGTGCAAAAGCAACGTTCATTTGTATTCAACACTCCGCCAAATTCACCGAAATATTAATCGCCAAACCTCCATCCGCGGTCTCCTTGTATTTCGTGCTCATATCGGCAGCCGTTTCTTTCATCGTTTTAATCACGGCATCCAGGCTGACTTTGGCTTTGCTTGGATCGCCTTCCAGGGCAATTTGACAGGCGGTAATGGCCTTCATAGCCCCCATGGTGTTGCGTTCGATACAGGGAATTTGAACCAGTCCGCCGATAGGATCGCAGGTCATGCCGAGGTGATGCTCCATGGCTATTTCAGCGGCCATCATGACTTGCCCGTGATTGCCGCCCAGGCATTCGGTGAGTGCGCCTGCCGCCATGGCTGAGGATACCCCGATTTCAGCCTGACAACCGCCCATGGCCGCCGAGATCGTTGCGCCTTTTTTGAACAGGCTTCCTAATTCCCCGGCTGTGAGCATAAATTTCACGATATCTTCTTCCACAAACGAGTCGCTGAAACATACATGGTACATCAGCACTGCCGGGATCACACCCGCTGCACCATTGGTCGGTGCGGTAACTACTCGTCCGAATGCAGCATTTTCTTCATTCACGGACAAAGCAAAACAACTCACCCATTTCAGGATTTCCTGGAAGGTGTGTCCGCCCCGACTGATTTGCCGAACCCAATCGTCCGCGTCTCGGTAGGGTTTTCCAGCCAAAAGTTTGCGACTTAGGGGAGCCGCACGCCGGGTAACCTCAAGCCCTCCAGGAAGAATACCGTCGGTGTGGCAGCCCTTGTAAATACAATCGCGCATCACGATCCAGATTTTCATCAGGTCGCTGCTGATTTGCTCGGCACTGCGCCAGGAAAGTTCATTTTCCCAAACGATATCTGATACATTTTTATCCTCTTTTTCGCAATACACGCGCAGTTCCTCCGCCATGTCAATGGGAAAAGGCAATTGCTGCGCAGATACTGCATCTTGCTCTCCTTCTTTCACCACAAAACCACCGCCTACCGAATAATACGTTTGCGAAACACCTTCCCCGTTTTTGTAAAAAGCCCTGAATACGAGGCCGTTAGAATGGTAAGGCAAGCTTTGCTCAAAAAGAAAAACAATGTCTCGTTGCGGATCAAAAGGGATAGCGTGTGTACCGCCCAAGCGCAGGATTTTGGTAGCCTGGATTTCCGCCACATTGGTTTGCACGTCCTCAACGGGGATGGTAACCGGGTCGTCACCCTGAAGCCCGAGCAACACGGCAAGGTCTGTGCCGTGGCCCTTGCCAGTTTTGGCCAATGATCCATAGAGTTCGACCTGTAAGTGATTGACTTCCTGCACGTTGATTTCCCGAAGAAAACGTTGGGCAGCACGCCAAGGCCCCATCGTGTGCGAACTGCTGGGGCCGATGCCGATTTTGAATATGTCGAAGACTGAAATTCTTTCCATTGAATGATGCGTATGATATCCCGGAACTCCGTTCCGGGGGCTTGTTCCGGAACGGAGTTCCGGGATACTATTCGCGGCCAAAGTATGGAAAAGCCGAAACCCACTCGTTCCTCTTTTGTTCTTTTGCACCATACAAGGTTATAAAAGTCATTGGGGTCATTAGAGTCATTGGTCAATGACTTAAATTAGCGTGAGTTTTGGATAGTTTCAACGTAAAACAGGCTTTTCAGCCGCACCGCGGCGACATTTCTGTAGCGCCAGCGTTAAATTTTTTCAGAACGGCGTAGCCGTGGCATTATTTCGACCTAAAAATGTCACGGCTACGCCGTTCCTATCCTCACAAACGCCCTATCGGGCTACAGAAATGTCACGGCTACGCCGTTTTTGTTTATGGCTAAAAAAGGCTGGGTTTATCCAAAACGAACGAAAAATGACCCCAATGACCTCAATGACGAAAAATGACCCCAATGACCTCAATGACAAAAAGTGACCCCAATGACCTCAATGACGAAAAATGACCCCAATGACCTCAATGACGAAAAATGACCCCAATGACCCCAATGACGAAAAATGGCCCCAATGACCCCAATGACGAAAAATGACCCCAATGACCCCAATGACGAAAAATGGCCCCAATGACCCCAATGACGAAAAATGACCCCAATGACCCCAATGACGAAAAATGACCCCAATGACCCCAATGACGAAAAATGACCCCAATGACAAAAAATGACCCCAATGACCTCAATGACGAAAAATGACCCCAATGACCTCAATGACGAAAAATGACGAATACCGACCCTTACGCCGCGCTTAAAATACCCGACTACCGCCGCTTCCTCGCCATGCGCCTCATGACGACGCTGACGGTTCAAATCATGTCGGTGTCTGTGGGCTATTATGTGTACGAATTGACCAACGACCCACTCATGTTGGGCTTCATCGGACTGGCGGAAGCTTTACCAGCCATCGGCATCAGCCTCTGGGCGGGTCATTTGGCCGACAAGTACAACCGCCGTAACCTGCTGGTGGGTTGTATTTCGGTGTTGCTGATTTGTTCGATGGCACTGCTGGTAGTTGCATTGGGGCAAGCGCAACTCACCACTCCTACCCTGCTGATCTTTATATATGGCATCATGTTTTGTACGGGAATTGCCCGGGGGTTTTTCAGCCCGACAAACTTTGCTTTTTTGCCTCAACTCGTAGAAAGAGACCGACTTCAAAATGCCATCAGTTGGAACAGCAGCACTTGGGAAGTTGCGAGTATAACCGGGTTGGGAATAGGCGGCTTGATTTATGGATTTGGGGGTGTCGCGGCAGCATTTGGCACCATGAGCGTCTTGTGTGCAGCAGCACTGGTTTTCATGTTGCAAATTTCATCCCGTCCTGTCCCTGTATTTGATCGCACAGAAACGGCACTGACTCGCATTCGCGCAGGACTGGATTTTGTGTTCAGCAAACAAGTCATCATTGCTTCCATTGCCATGGATTTGTTCGCTGTTTTTTTTGGCGGGGCGGTAGCCCTGATGCCAGTTTTCGCCAAAGATATTTTGAAAGTTGGGCCGGAAGGCGCCGGGATTCTTCGCGCCGGTATGGCAGTGGGTGCGATTGCTATGGCAATTTTTCTGGCACACCGACCCTTAGGCAAAGGCGCAGGGAAAATCATGATGGCCTCCGTGGCGGGCTTTGGGCTGTGCATCATCGCCTTTGGGCTTAGCACCAATTTTTACCTGTCGTTCGCTGTGATGGTACTGGCGGGGGTATTTGACGAGGTGAGTGTTTTCATCCGTACAGCCCTGGTACAATTTCAAACACCAGAACACATGAAAGGGAGGGTGTCCTCAGTGAGCACGATTTTTATCACGTCCAGCAACGAACTAGGCGCCTTTGAGAGCGGGCTGGCGGCACGGGCAATGGGCACGGTGCCTTCGGTGGTATTTGGCGGGCTGATGACCTTGGCGGTAGTAGGTATTACCTGGTGGCGGGCACCTAAACTACGCGATTATGATTTTCAGGGAGCCAAAGGGAGCTCCGATGATTTTGAAGACAGAGGGACATTGGATGGACCTCTGGCGGAGGAAAATACTGTGCCCAAATAGCCCTCATTTATCCCCCTGGGTAAAAAACCGCATCAATTCCGGCGTATCTCCGAGGGAGGTTCCAACTTGAGGGGAGGCAAATTCCGGCCGCGCGAACTCCGTCTCTATTACCTGAAAATCAATTGGTTGTGGCAAAAAAGCAATTGGTTCGGCCACTGGCTTTTCTCGATACACAATGCGTTCGCGAATCACCACACGATCCCGCCACACCGTTTTTTCTTGATAAACGGTGTCGGTTTGCAACTGGATTTCTTGCCTGATTATTTCTCGGACTGTATCCTTTTTTAGAAACCATACCGCCGCTACGCCCAACAGCAGTGCCGCCGCTGTTTGCCACACAGGTATCCGGGCTGAAAGGGTTCGTTGCAAGAAGTTGGGTTTGGGAGGGTTTGCCTTTTTCCAAAGCAATTTCGGCTGCAATAGCGCAGATGGCTGGACATCGGCATCCATTTGAGGTGCTGCCAGAAGCACCGCCCTTAGAAGGCCAAAGGCTTCTTCCGTCATTTCGGCCAACACAATGGTTCGTTCTGTTGCACTCAGGGCAGCAAAATCCTTTTCAAAGGCCAATGATTCGATTCTCTCGTTCATACAAGGTGTTTATTTGGGGATTTGGGGATTTGTTTATGACTGTATTTGATAACATTGCAAAAAATCTTCCGCCTGGGTTGCATTTTGCCAGAACATCCGGAAGAAAAACCGGTACATCCGCGGGCTGTATCGTTCGTACAGCACCGCGAATGCCCGTTCATTGCGCTGAGCGATGGCTTGCATCAGCGCTTCGTCCGTGTAGTCCGTATAGTTTGGGCGGAAAATGCTCATAGTAAGGCTTATGCAGAGCCCGGCCTGCGCTTTGAAGGTACAGGGCGGGGGTTTGACCTATTCTTCAATCACCTCCATAAACACCCTAAATCCTACTGCCGGGCTAGGCCCATCGTATTTTTTTACGGGGGTTGTTTGCCCGTAGTAAGGAATATCTTGCCAACTGCCCCCTTTGGCTATGCCTGGTTCGGCGATCATTTCTGCAATATTTCCGGACATGGCATAAAGGCCAAATTTATTGGGGTAATACGAATCCGCAGGCACTGCAAAAAAACCTCCATCGTACAAGGCTCCAAGCGCCAGTTTCACAAGTGCTGTTTTGTCAACAGTCTTTACCTTTTGGTCATAAGAAATGCCTGCTCCCACATCTGCCAAAGCGGGTAATGTTTGGTCGGGACAATCACCGCAAGGTTCGGTAGTATTATAATTCCCCAGATAACAACCTTCTGAGTTCTGTACAGAAAAACCGCCTGGCCAGGGGTAAGGCGCATCCTTCAGGCCAGCCCTTGCAGCTGACATCCATTCTGTTTCTGTGGGCAATCGGAACAGCACCTTTTTTAAACTTCTTTTTTTCAGGCGAATCATTGTAAACCTTTGTGATCCAGGCACAATAGTGCTGTGCGGCCTCGTGCGAAATATTTTGGACCCGACATTCGGGGATATCTGGATGTCCATGCTTGAATATTTCCTTGGCAGGCAAGTTGCGAAGTTCTTCCGGCAACAAAGTGATCCAATCCGTTTTGGCTACTTTACACAAATCAAGTTGTTCGTAATCCTTGTTTTTCAGCAGATCGGTCAGAAAAGTCTCGTACTGCCCATTGGTGAGTTCCGTTTCGGCAGCATAAAGTTTGTCGCTGACTTTCTTCATGCTTTTATCAAGGGCTTTGGGTGCAATGGAGCTTAAAACCGCCCCAGGAAGCTGCTCTGGCTCAAAAAACGCACGTACCTCCTTTTCTCGGCCACCTAAACGGGCAATACGCATCGCCAGGTTTTGAAGACGGGCAGCTTTATCTGTTTCTCCCGCAGCGGCGTAATGACGGTGCAAGAGGAGCAATGCGGGAATGTAATTCAGATTAACCCTTGCGACAGCGGCAGGGTCGGTTTCAGGTTCGAAGCTGAGTTCAAGGTAATCCGTGCGAAACCGATTTTCAAAATTGTACCGAAGGGTTGCCACATTGTCAAATGCCGTAGGACTGAACTTGAGTGCTAGACCCGTGAGGTAGAGTTTTTCCTTGTCGGCCTGCAACAGGTTTTTATTGGTCATACTGCCAAAATAGACTGGCTTGGCAGGCGTGCTTTTCGATAACCGAGGGTTCAGAATCTGTGCTAAAAAATCGCTCATTGAGCAATCTTTTGGAATCCAAAGCAGGCCTTCCAGACCAATTAAAATCTCCCGATACTTCTGGTTTTCAAGCAGTTGAAAACTAATCACACTTACATCCGGGCGCACATCAAGTGCGTATTAAAGGAGCATTGCCGGGTACGTGTCGCTCTCTTGTTGGGTAAAAAGCAGTGCATTTTGCTCCACCGACATAAGGGCGTTATAGTTCCAATTGAGCAGGCCGGGTGAGTATTGGCCGCTCGCATACCATTCTTTGCAAATGGCCGCCACGCGCTGGCGATCACCAGCGGTTTCGGCCTCACGGAGGCGGTTCTCAAAATCTCCGGAGGAGGCGAATAAAGGGAAGAACAAGCTGGCTAGCGTGTAAAAAACAGCCGTCAATAAGTGTTTCATAGACTTAATTTTTTAGATGCTGGGTAGTCAGGAATCCAGTATCTGGTGAAAAGATATGCTGTTTACACGCAGATTGGCTGGACGTTCATTTTGGGAGCAATTATTTTAAACAAAAAGGCACGAAGCCCCAACATGCGGGACTCCGTGCCTTTTTTAATTTTCTGTTGTAAAACCAGACTAACTGACGTGCGCTTTGTACGCTTCAGCATCCATCAGTCCATCAAAGTCTGCTGGATTGACAATTTCGATTTTCACGATCCAGCCATCGCCGTAAGGGTCGCTGTTTACAAGCGAGGGATCGCCCGAATCGCTCACTTTTGCGTTGAATTCCAACACTTTGGCCGTCAAAGGCATAAAAAGGTCGGAGGTTGTTTTCACCGCTTCTACGGTGCCGAAGATTTCGTGGGCGGCTACCGTTTGGCCTACGGTTTCTACTTCGATATACACGAGTTCGCCGAGTTCGCCTTGGGCATAATCAGTGATGCCGACGTATGCGATTTTGCCGCTCTCGACGCGGACCCACTCGTGGTCTTCCGTGTATTTGCAGTTGGCAGGAAAGGACATTTTGCTTGAATGATAAATGATGAATGATAAATGATGAATGATAAATGATGAATCCTGTACCACCTGACGGTGTGCATGAGATGAACAGGAATGGCGGGCAAAAGTAGCACTTTTGACAAGGGGTAAGATTTTGAAGCGAAAAAAATGTGGCAACTGCATTTTTTAACGCTTAAAAAACAACTCTCGATTGGCATTCCTGCCCAAAAGTCGAAATGTTGTGGGCATGGTTTGGACGTTTCGGCGAAAGTCTCATTCTTTGACGGCGAATTCTCTCACATCTTTCACCATTCTCGCGTCTCTCAGACTCTATGAAATATCAGCCGCTCAGCCCCGAACTTTTCAAAACTAACCGCAAACGCTTTACCGCCGAAATGAAGCCCGGCACCGTCGCCATATTCAATTCAAACGACCAGGCCCCGCGCTCTGGCGACGCGTACCATAATTTTCGACAGAACGCCGGACTGTTCTGGCTCACGGGCATTGACCAGGAAGAAACAATACTCCTGCTTTTCCCCGATAGTCCGCGCGAAGAACACCAGGAAGTGCTCATCATCCGACGTACAAACGAGCACCTCGCTGTGTGGGAAGGCCACAAATGCACCAAAGAAGAAGCCACCGCTGCATCGGGCATCGAGAAGGTGTATTTCCTCGATGAGTCGGAGAAAGAAATCAACGAACTCATCCTGCTTTCAGAGGGCATCTATTTGAACCTCAACGAGAATGATCGTTTCTTATCACCTGTGGTGTACCGCGACCTTCGCTACGCGCACAGTATACAGAACCGATACCCCGCGCACACGATCCACCGCAGCCAGCCAATTTTGAAGCGATTGATGACGGTCAAAACCCAGTGGGAAGCAGACGCGACCCAGCAAGCCATTGATATCACGGAAAAGGCCTTCAAGCGGGTATTGAAATTTGTGAAGCCAAGTGTGTGGGAACATGAAATCGAGGCCGAAATCATCCACGAATTTATCCGAAACCGCGCCACAGGACACGCTTACACACCCATCATCGGTTCGGGCAAAAATGCGTGTGTGCTGCACTATATCGAGAACAACCAGCAATGCAAGGATGGCGATGTGCTGCTTATGGACTTTGGCTGTGAATACGCCAATTACAACGCCGACCTCACGCGCTCAATCCCGGTAAATGGCAGGTATACCAAACGCCAGAGGGCTGTGTACGATGCCGTACTTCGGGTGCTGAAAGCTGCCCGTGCCATGTTGGTGCCTGGGACAAAATTTGTCGAATACACCAAAGAAGTGGGCAAAATAATGGAAAGCGAACTTCTTGGCTTAGGGCTTATCACAAAAGATGACATTGAAAAACAGGACAAAGATTGGCCAGCCTACAAAAAATATTTCATGCACGGCACCAGCCACCATCTGGGCCTGGATGTACACGATCTCTTTTTCCGCTACGACACGTTCCGGGCGGGCAATATCCTCACTTGCGAACCAGGCATCTACATCCCCGAAGAAAACCTTGGAATTCGCATCGAAAATGACATCCTCATCACCGAAAACGGGAATGTTGATATGTTCAAAAACATCCCAATGGAGGCCGAAGAAATTGAGGACTGGATGAATTCGAAGTAGAACACGGATGAGAGGGGTGGGAACACAGATGACGCGGATAAGACACGGATTAACACAGATTTTAATTATCAGTCAAAAATCTGTGTTAATCCGTGTCTTATCCGCGTCATCCGTGTTCCCTTTGTTTAGTACGCGTTAAAAACAACATGATTTAAAATGCGCTTTTTTTACTCAAGTTTGAACTTGAAAGGGAGCGTATAGCGCACCTTCACCGGATGTCCATTGGCTTCGCCGGGACTCCACCTTGGCATTTTTTCAACGGCGCCTTTCACCGCTTTGCCGCAGCCGCCGCCAATGTCTTTCACAATGTTCACATCGCTTACGCTACCGTCTTTGCCCACTACAAAAGTGAGCACTACTTGACCTGAAATGCCACTTTCTTTTGCCATTTCAGGGTACGGAGCGTTTTTGGCGAGCCATTTGTACATCTCCGCCTGGCCTCCCGGAAAGCTTGGCTCCTTCTGGATATCAAACATCTCATAGGTCTTTTCCACCACTTTGGGCGCTTCAATCACCGGGTCGAGACTCGGTGCAGACACATCTGAAGGCGGTGCTTCGTCGTTGCCTTTTTTGTCTTCGACGCCGATATCCTCTTTCTTTTCGAGGAGTTCCTCCACCGCCTTTTGCTCCTCTTCCACAACCTCTTCGTCCTTCTTGATAACAGGAGGCACGAATTTCACCGTCGAACGCGTGGGCGGCGGCGGTGTGGGTGGCGGAGGCGGTGGTGGCGGAGGTGGATTGTTCGGGTCAATATCAGGTGGTGGGCCGAGTTCTGCAATCACGTCTATCGGCTTTGCTTTTGGGAGCATTCCACCTACAGCCTCCATAATAAGCGGGGCCGCGAAAACCAAGACGATCAGTCCCAAGCCGAAACCAAGTGCGCGACCCAAATACTTTGGGTATTCGCGACGAAGCTGGTATGCTCCGTAAGCCTTATTTCGGTCGGCAAAGATGATATCCAGCATATCCCGATAGATGGTTGTGCTTTTTTCGTCTGCCATAGTTTTTTAAATTTTAATCCTTTTAAAAATTTGACACTCAATGTACGTGTGGCGCTTAGGAACGGTGTCAAAATAACTTCCCAATTTGATGCCATTCTTTTGCCGCCATCCATCCTATCTTTTTCGTTAAATAGCCCCACTATTCGCCTCAAAAGATAGTTGGCTAATGCCAAAATAATTGGCCTGAAATTGGAAAGTTATTTTGACACCGTTCCTTAGTTTGTAGCGGCCTCTACTTGTTCTTCCACGCTGAACTTCAGACCACCCGCAGGGTTTTTGATAAATGCTTCTTCAAGTGCCGACACTTCAAGAATTACATAATAGCGAACCTTGCTAATAGCCATTTCGTCGAGCGCATCCACAAGGTTTTTGTAGCGCGCATCTTTGGTCGGCTTGATGATGACGTTTATGTACGAACCATCAGTGTGCTCAATTTCCACTCCTTCTTTGTTCTTTTTCTTGTACGTTTCAAGTTTGAATTGCTCTCTTACCTTGTCCATTTTGTTCAAGATAACTTGGCGAACTCCCTCTGCTGAGTAATCCGTTGAATCAAGTTTTGCGTCGGTGATGCCCTCATACCAGTACACTTTGTCATTGGCACCCAACAGAAGCGTGAGTACTTTCGACTCCTTAACTGGTTCTATATCCTCCTTCTCGATGTCTTTGTCCGGCATCACGAGCGCCATAATTTGTGGTTTGGCGAGGGTCGTGGTGAGCATGAAAAAAGTAATGAGCAGGAAGCCCAAATCCACCATCGGCGTAAAGTCAATACGCGTAGACATTTTTTTGGACCGGACCTTGCCACCCTTCTTATGACCTCCACCACCGTCTTGAGCTATTTCAGACATGTCGCTGTTGCTTTTTTTATGTGAACGAAAATGGTTACTTCTTCTCCGCCTTGCCTTCCATGCTGGTGATAAGGTTGAACTTGTTGACCTTGATGTCAGTCAGCGTGTTTATCACCTTTTGCACGGCTGGGTAAGGGGTGTCCTTATCTGCCTTTACGATTATTACATACTCCTCTTTGACTTTGCCACTTTGTTTCATGCGATATTGGGCGAGGCGGGCTCTGTGAATCCAGTCTGCCAGTTCGCTCTTGTTAATATCCGCAGTATCAACCGGAATACCTGCGGCAGGAAAAGCGCTCCGTTCCGCAGATGGGAGATCAATGAACTTTTTGAGTTGGCTGCGTGAAACCCCAAAGCTACCGAGGTTGGAAAACTTCATTTTCTGTTCTTCACTGAGGCGCAGCGCATACGCGGTGTCTATATTCGTGATCAGATCCAGGCGCGTATGTTGCCCGGTCATGTCCAGAAATATTTTGCCGTCTTTGCTGATCAACACCGTGACGGTGCCTGCATCGGGCAATTTGGTCTCGGAAATAGACGAAGGGGTATCAATAACCAAGGTTTCCTGCGGCTTCGCCTTTGCGGTGAGCATAAAAAAGGTGAGCAGCAGGAAAGCCACATCGCACATTGCCGTCATGTCAACAGAAGGCGCGCTCCGTTTAGGCTTGTTCTTAGGCATATCTATTGAGTTATGAGAGATGAGTTATGCGTGTTTAAAGAGCAATATCCCGAACACACATCGCTCATCTCTATGTTTTAGTGTCCTTTCGATGCATACGTTTGAGCAAGGCTAAAGCCTGCTTCGTCAATGCGATAGGTCATAGAGTCAATGCGACCCGTGAAGAAATTGTACGCAATGATGGCCAAAGCCGAAGTACCGATACCAAGTGCGGTATTGATAAGCGCTTCAGCAATACCGGTTGCAAGTGCTGTTGAGTCCGGTGCTCCTGCATTGGCCAGAGCAGCAAATGCACGAATCATCCCCAATACTGTCCCAAAAAGACCAAGAAGTGTAGCGATAGAGGCTACTGTTGCCAAAATGTTCAGGTTTTTTTCCAGCATCGGGAGTTCGAGCGTAGTTGCTTCTTCCACCTCTTTCTGGATCGCTATTACCTTCTCGTCTTTTTCCATGCCGGATATTTTTTCCATTTCGGCATATTTGTGAAGCCCTGCGCGCACTACGTTGGCAACGGCACCTTTTTGACGATCGCATGCTGCCACTGCGCCACCAATATCCCCTTTATCCAAAAACACTTTGATGGCTCTTACAAAAGTGTCAACGTTGCCGGTGCCTTGAGCTTTGCCCAGCGTAATAAAGCGCTCAATTACAAAAACGATCACCGTGAAAAAAGTGGTTAGGAGCATTGGTACAACAAAGCCCCCCTTGTAAATAACGCCAAAGTAGTTGCCGGGAAGTGGGTCTTTGGAATTGTCGCCGTCAACGAAGTTGGGACCTGCGCCGAACACGTATTTCCAAATTAAGAAAGATACAACGTACAACAAGATGATGATCATGAATGGAAGCCACGCTCCGAGGTTGCTTCCTGATTGTTGTGCTTGAGTGGGTTTTGCTGCTGACATGCTGCTTTTAATTTTTGTGAATGAATGATTTTAGTTTGACCGCCCCGATTCTGGTATCAGCGAAACCCGATGTATCCACAAAGTTTTTTGTCCTGTAAAACACCCGTCTGGCAAGTAGATGCGCAGACTGTAAAAGATGGTGTGTGCAGGAGAAAAAAAGTTTAACAACCCGGGAAACGCCTGAATCAAAAACGGGAGGCGAATTTTCGAGGGGTGAAAATAGTGTAAGGAGTACAATTACAACCAAGCCCTTTTTAAATTTCCTCTTTGAGAGGCCCTTTTCGCGCCAATTTTGCATTCAAAATGTCCAATTTTTGCAAAATTTAATCGCGAAAAACAGGAATTCAATCCTTTAACGAGGAAACAGGCCGATTTTTCGCTCCAAAAAAAATTACACAAAAAAAATAATGGGTAAAGCCCATTTTTACGCCTTATGTGGAAAAACAGGGCAAAATTCTGGGCAAAAAAATAATCAGCCCGATCAAAATCGCCCCAAGCGCTGCCAATAAAACTGCCGCCGCTGCCACATCTTTTGCCTTGCCCGCTAAAGGGTGCAAGTCCGAAGAGACCAAATCAGTAAGGTACTCAATGGCCGTGTTCATGGCTTCGAGGCTGAACACCAACAGGATACATACGGTCACTGCGATCCATTCCGTCCGCGAGATTTGGAAATATACACCTGCAAGCACCACTGCGGCAGCTGCCGCAACATGGATACGTGCATTGGCTTGGCTTTTGAACAAATCTATCAGTCCTCGAAAGGCGAAACGGAAGCTGGCGGCTCTTTTTTTTAGGCTCATTTTCTACAATATCGTTTGGCAAAGGTAAAACTGCTGACGTCGAAAAAATCTGCTTTCGCGTTGGCTTGTATTTTGTGGCAAGTGTTTTTACCTTTGCGGCCCGCTTGACCGCCATAGCCCGTTTAGGGCGAAGGCGGTTGTTTGAAGAAATGAAACCCGCTTGACCGCCATAGCCCGTTTAGGGCGAAGGCGGTTGTTTGAAGAAATGAAACCCGCTTGACCGCCGAAGCCCATTTAGGGCGAAGGAGGTTGGGGGAAAATAAACCCGCCGTCGCCCTAAACGGGCTATGGCGGGTAAAGGAGAGATGTCCGAGTGGTTTAAGGAGCACGCCTGGAAAGTGTGTATACGCCAAAAGTGTATCCGGGGTTCGAATCCCCGTCTCTCCGCTTTAACCGCCATAGCCCGTTTAGGGCGACGGCGGTTCGACCAACCCAACTGATTTGCTCGCCATAGCCCGTTTAGGGCGACGGCGGTTCGACCAACCCAACTTATTTAACCGCCATAGCGCCGCCGCAGGCGGTGCGATGGCGGTTCGACCAAAACAACTTATTCATCCGCCGCAGGCGGTGCGATGGCGGTTCGACCAAAACACAAGTTTTCTTACCCCCCCAAGAAAACTTCACAATGCAGACCAATGAAAACCAATCCCCCAAAAACGAAAACCCGAAGTTCTTCTACGTTTATATCCTCCATTGCAATGATGGAGGAATTTACACGGGATGCACGAGTGATTTACAAGAACGATTCAACCCTCACCAAAAGGGTTGGGTGCCAATAACAAAGGAAAGACTTCCAGTTCGATTGGCGTGGTGTTGTTCCTTTCCGGATCGAGGTAAGGCGTTTGAATTTGAGCAGTATCTGAAAAGTGGATCGGGGAGGGCGTTTGCTAAGAAGCATTTGTTAGCTAAGTCTGAAGAGAACTTGAAATGAACTTGAGGCCCACAACGCATACTATTTATACTGTGATTAAAGTGATTTTGAGGATTTGAGTGCTTGAAATCCCTTGGTTTTTAAGTGATTACAAAAGTTCAATTTCCAAAACAACTTTGCGTTGACTATTAGTAAGGGTTAAAATAAACCCGCCTTCGCCAAGGCTACGGCGGGTAAAGGAGAGATGGCAGAGTTGGTTTAATGCACCTGATTCGAAATCAGACGTACTGTCAAAGGTACCGGGGGTTCGAATCCCTCTCTCTCCGCACTAAAACGGCGCAATTGTCTGATATTCAGGCAGTTGCGTTTTGCGTTCTAAAGATTTGTTTCGTTGGTTGGTAGTTTTTCCGAAACCTCAAAACCCGTGCCGCCTATTTTCCCTCCAGGCACAAAAAAACGTCCCACCTTAGGCGGGACGGTGAACCCAAACACAAAACAACATTTTACTCTTCTTCCTGGTAAGCCTCTTTCTTTTTCAAGACTTCTTCCTCTTTTTCCAAATCTGGTTCTTCTACCTCTTCTAGGTTTTTCAGGTGTGAACGATTTGAAATTGATTCTGGACTCTAAACTTCGTTCCTCAAAAGAGAGCCTCAATGAACAAAGGGAAATTTGTTCTTGAGCAATGAACCCTCCTGCGCCCCCGCCTGCTGCAGGTGTTGTTAGTCAATTATTTCCGCGGCGTGGGGCAACCCTTTCCAAATGTTTTCCGAATGAGTTGAAGGAATTCTCTGGTTTTTCAGAGAATTCCTTCAACGATATGAATTTATTGAAAAAACTGTTCAGCGGACTCTTTTCTACCTCTGCCGCCGGATTATACATTTTACTGTTTGCTGTTTCTATCGGAGTTGCCACGTTTGTAGAAAACGATTTTGGCACCAGTTCCGCGCAAAAGGTCATCTTCAAAACGCATTGGTTTGAGTTGATTCTGGTTTTGTTCGGGATTTCACTCATTGTCAACATTTTCCGGTTTCGGATGATGCAGCAAAAAAAGTGGGCGACTCTGACTTTCCATGCATCGATGGTCATCATTTTGATCGGCGCTGGCGTCACACGATATTTTGGAAGTGAGGGCATGATGAATATTCGGGAGGGCAGCGCGTCCAATTCATTTCTAAGTGCCGAAACGTACCTCCAATTTCAGGTCTTGCACCATGGAAAGCGATATTCCTTTGACGAACCTGTGCTGTTTGCCACCTTGGGCGACAACCATTTGAAGCGGTCATACATGCTTGGCAATCAGGAGTTGAACGTGGATGTGCAGCGTTTTATGCCCAACCCAAAAGAGGGTTTGGTAGAGGATGCCAACGGCGTTCCGATCATAAAAGTCGTCATCGGCGGCATGAACGGGCGCGAGGAATTTTTGGTCAAGCACCTCGACAAGGTCAATATTTATGGCACACTTTTCAATTTCGGAAACCCGGAAGACCCGGCGGCTTTCAACATCAAATACGAAGATAAAAATCTGACGTTCAAGGCGCCCACCCCCTTTGCCCAAATGGTGATGGCTACCCAAAAGCGCGACACGCTCGCCCCTGGCGTTTACCACCCCTTGATGTTGCGCAGTATGTATTCCAATGGGGAGCAAAGTTTTGTGTTTGGCGATTTCAAACCGAACGCAAAATCTGAAATTACCTCCTCCTCACGCAAAATGATCAGTACCAGCACAGGAGGCCTGGACATTAAACTAAGTTTGGGCGGGGAGGAAAGAAACCTGTTTGTGGTCGGAAGTCAGGGGGTAGAGGGCAGGCCGGGGGTTGTTTCTTTTGGAAATACAGACTTGGCAGTTGCCTATGGCGCGAAAAGGGTGGTACTGCCTTTCGCCATCAAATTGCGCGATTTTATCATGGAACGGTATCCGGGTACCAATAGTGCCTCCTCTTATGCCAGCGAGGTGACACTAATGGACAATCGAAGCAATGTGGCACGCGATCAGCGGATTTACATGAACCATATTTTGGATTATGACGGCTACCGTTTTTTCCAGTCGTCTTATGACCAGGATGAATTGGGTACTTATCTGAGCGTCAACTATGATGCGCCGGGCACCTTGATTTCCTACATCGGTTACTTCCTCCTTACTTTGGGCATGGTGCTGACCTTGCTCAGCAAAAACAGCCGTTTTCAACAGTTGGGAGAAAACATCAAAAGGATGAGACAATCAGAAAAGAAGTTTGCTGTTTTCCTTGTGGCTTGCTTTCTAGGATTTTCAACGCCCGGGTACTGCGACCCTCCGGCGCCAAACCGGCTGGAGGTCAGCGCTGAGCACGCCCGCAGGTTTGGCCGGATACTGGTGCAAGATTACAAAGGCCGGTTCAAGCCAATGAACACTTTTGCCAACGAGATGCTGCGAAAAATTGCCCGCAAAGAGGAACTGTTAGGGCAAACGGCAGTGCAGGTAATTCTCGGCATGGCCAACAATCCAAAAGACTGGTACGATGTTCCCATCATCAAAGTCGGGAAACAGGAGGATATTCGAAAATTGCTGCAAATCAGCGGCGAAATGGCCTCATACAATGATTTTTTTGATCAAAACGGCGATTACAAACTGAGGGAGGCCGTCCGAAAAGCATCCAACGGAGCACCGCGTGACCGGGGTGTTTTTGAAAAAGAATTGGTAAAAGTAGACGAGAGGGTGAATATCTGCAGCATGATTTTCTCTGGCCGCTTCATGAAGGTATTCCCGGTGCCGGGCGACACGACCAATACCTGGCTATCTCCTGACGACGCCCCTCACCAGCACAACACAACGTCTGGCGGCACCATCATTGAAAAATTTTACCCGATGTACATCCCGGCTTTGCAAGACGCGGTACAAAGCAACGACTGGGATTTGGTGAACCGCATGGTGGGCGAATTGGATCAATATCAGCAAAAATATGGCGGCGCCATTTTGCCCTCCAAGAGCACGGTTACTGCGGAACTTCTGCTCAACAAACTCAACATATTCAGTCGTTTGACAGGGCTTTACGGTTTGTTGGGGCTTTCTTTTTTGATATTGCTTTTCACCTCCGTTTTCAAGCCCAAAAGCAATTTGCAGCTGGCCGGTTTAATCGCCTTTTGGCTTTTGGCCTTTGGTTTTTTGATGCACAGCTTCGGACTGGGTTTGCGCTGGTATATCTCAGGGCGAGCACCCTGGAGCAATGGATATGAATCCTTGATTTACATTGGCTGGACGACCACCTTGGCGGGTCTTATTTTTGCGCGAAAATCTTATGGCGGATTGGCGGCTACCACCGTGCTGGCGGCTACGATTATGATGGTGGCCGGACTGAGCTGGCTGGATCCGGAAATCACACCTTTGGTGCCAGTTTTGAAATCCTATTGGCTTACCATCCACGTTTCTTTGGAGGCGGGGAGTTATGGTTTTTTGGTGTTGGGGGCTATCATTGGTGTACTCAATTTGATTTTTATGATCTTTGCCAATAAGAAAAACGGTGAAAACGTCTACCGGATCATTAAAGAAATGTCCATGATCAGTGAAATGACATTGATTGGCGGGCTGTTCATGGTCAGTGTTGGCACCTATTTAGGCGGTGTTTGGGCCAATGAATCCTGGGGAAGATATTGGGGCTGGGATGCCAAAGAGACCTGGGCATTGGTCACTATTTTGGTCTATTCCTTTATCCTGCACATGCGGTTTATTCCCGGTTTGCGCGGATTTTATGCGTTCAATGTTGCCACCTTATTTGGCTGGGCCTCCGTGGCAATGACTTACTTTGGCGTGAATTACTATCTGTCGGGCTTACACTCTTATGCCGCGGGCGATCCGGTGCCAGTGCCTTCTTTTGTGTATTACATTGTTGGGGCTTTGGTAGTGATCAGCCTGTTGGCGAAATGGAGGAGCTTGGCGTATCAGAAGATTGTTAAGAAGTAGGGGTTTGCGGGGTATTTCTCCTAGTTCACGGAGGGTTCAAATGTTGGCTAAAGTATTGGGGAAGTGGAAATTTTTCTACTTTTGCCAACCTTACAAAGATATACATACCGAACGAAGTTACACAAGGCGGCCATTCAGGAAGTAATTTTCGAAATATTTTGGAAACTTTCATTGGATGATATTGGTTTTCCACATGATCCTGATTTTGGATTAACACAGGGTGTATATGCCTCTAAAATTCAAAAAGATTTTCCTGTACGAAAGTGCTTGATTCACGAGAACATAAATATTCGGATGTATCCTTTGCTTGTCTACCAGTTTTGGAAGGAGGAGTTGACCTGGCCTTTGGTACAATTAGGCCCAGGAGTTATGACGGTAAATGACACTGAAAAAAATTATGTCTGGAAAGAAAATTTTCTTCCAAATATCAAAAAAGCGGTTCAAATATTGCGGAATAGTTATCAAGTAGACCTTAAAATTGAACGGGTAAAATTACAATACATTGATGCTGTGGAATTTGACGCGGAAAAAGAAAGTGCAACCGAGGTTGTTGCCCGAAACATGAAAACGGTATTGAGAAACAATTACAAATCTGCAGGCGTCCAGAAAAGTGTACACAACGCCCAAACATTTCAGTTGAAAAAAGATTCTGTGTCGCAATTGAATATCCAGAACGGTGTTTACAATAAAACAGGAAATCCTGCTATTATCTGGACAACTGCGGTGGAAAGCACCTCAAATATAGATTTTAAATCTCTGCTTCAGTGGCTTGAACACGCACACAAAGCAACTTCGGATACGTTTATCAACATGCTAAATCCAGAATTCTATGATGGTTTCACCTCCTGATTTTACGCCAATGGAATTCCGCCCAACAATGACACAGACCGTTCGTTCTGTGAAAACTGATGAAAAGGGCAGCATTGGGTTGGATTTTTTCAAAAACTATCTCAATGAATCAGAGTGTGTTAGAAATTGAGTTGTTAACATACCACGACCCTTATACAATCGAAGCGCATGGGATTGAAAACCTTTCACATACAGTGATCGTTGGAATGGAGATTGAGGATGAAGTAAAGCCAGGTTTGCTTGCAAGGAAAGCACGGAGAGTTTTCTTCTAATATCAAATACAATGGCCATCCCGAAATATCGGGATGGCCATTGTATTTGGTATGCTAACAAAACTATTTCAAAACCGCCGCTTCCAAAATGTAATCATATTTATACCCGGCCCCAAAATCCTTGTTTACGGCTACAACACCTTCCAAAGTAACAATAGAGCCTAGTTCAATCATCTCCGTTGTAGTCACCGTCAAGTCCAGGTTTTTGCCTGAGCCATCCTGAATGTGCAGCCAATTTCTGCCCATGATCATGGGGTTGATTTTGACGCACTTGCCCGTTATTTTCACTGTTTTGCCAGCGTATTTGGAAGCATTGGCCACCAAATCCGAGATTTTAATAGCACCAGGTGCTCTTTGAACATTTTTAGGAGGCGCCAAGGCTTCTGCAGCGGCTGGAATTCCACCGACAGCAGGGCTGGTTTCCGCGCCCTCTTCCCGGAATTCGCCCACCAAATAAACCGTTTCAAAAACTCGGTTGAATTCCTTGCTCTGGAAATTCTTTTTCAACAATCCCCCCCTGTAATAGCAGGTGCTGCCAATTTTCACAGGCCGTTTGGTAATGGCAATCCAAAATTCCTCCTGATTTTCTTTTACCCTTAAATAGGTATATTTCTCGGTATTAAGGGCTTCGGCTACTACGACTTTGTGCTCAGCGGCACTCATGTCTTGCGGAGCAGCATTGCCCTCAGGTGTAGCAGCTCCGTTGGGCACATCCTGAAATATGGGTGCCTTGCTTTGAGCGCCATTCGATTCGGCTTCAATGACCTTGGGTTTGGAACCGCAGGCAGGCAGCGCTAGTCCAAACAAAATGAGCGCTATAAACTTCGTAATTTGCATGGTCAATTTTCTTTATTTTTTTGAATTGAGTAAGGAACGGTGTCAAAAGAATGGCACCAAATTGGGAAGTTATTTTGACACCGTTCCTAACTTAAAACCGCTGAATGATTTTTGTATTAAACCGATTAAAGGTTTTGCTTTGCTTGTCAAAAGTGCCTTCATAATACAGGTATAGAGCCAGTTTTCGGGTTATATTCCAGGATAAATCTATTCCCCCGATTTGTTGCTGGATTTTATACTCGTAGTTATTATAATCATACTCGACCCAACGGTAATACACCTCGCTGTTCAGTTTTCCCCGTACGATTTCTTTGGAAATGCGGGCACCATAAATCCTGCTATCCAAATAATTGGTTTGCAAGAGGTTGGCCGAAAGGGAAGCCGTTGCGTTTACCCAGGGCAGACGACTAAAATTGAGATAAGAATTGACGTTTTTGGAAAGATTGATATTGCTTTTTTGGAAGCGCCAACTGGCATTTGCCCCCCAGCTGATTCGCTTGCTGATGCGGTAATTGACCCCAAAACGCAATCCTTGACGGGTTTCATCATCTATGAGCTGGTCAATATAACTTTTATAGGATTCATAGTAGATGATGTTCTTGCGGTTGTCGTAAGAAGCGGAAATACCCAGCTTTTTGGAGATTTTATATCTTAGCGACAGGAGCAAATTGGTCAAACTCATGGAGTTGCTCACTTGCTCATTGACTACTTTGTACATGTCCACTTCAAAAGAACCAAACAGGTTCAGCTCTTTTGACAGTGCATTGGAATGCTGGAAATACATAAAGCGCCGGTCGGTTTTAGAGTGGTTGCGTTGTTCGACCACGGCAAAAGTGGTTTCTCTTCGTTTAACCGGATTCTTATTTACATGGCTTACATAAGCACCGAGCTGAAACAAATTAAAATTGAGGCTGTAATCCTTGTAATCCGGCCTTGAACCGACGATGGCCCCCACCAAAAAATGCCTCAGGCCTTTCTCTACCTGCATGCCATCTATAGCGCCCATGCTCGAAATGCGCTGGTTTATTTTCCGCCCTAGACTGATGGATGAGTTTTTGTCTATATCGTATTTGACGGACAAGGAATAGACCTTAAAAGCATCATTGAAATTTTCTTTCACCTGATTCCACTCGCCGATGGTGTGCCGGAACGTGATATAGTTGTCGGTCGAAAATCGCGAGTTTGACAAGTTGTTCCCCTGATAAGTAAAGGCGTAGCGCATCCGATGCGTTTGATCAGCGCCAGAGAAGTTGCTGTAGGATGCCGCCGAAATCCGGCCTTTAATTTTTTGCTTGACATGGCCATCCTCTTTGTCGTCGTGAGGGGGAATTACTATCGGCGGCGGCTTGAGGGTACTGTCTTGCCCTGGAGCTGCAGTTTTGCCTTTCTTCTGCTTTGTCTTCTCAGGTTTCTTTTCAAAGACGCTTTTTGAATAAAACTCGTCTCCCAGCTTTGCTTTTTCCGTCGAGCGCGCAGTGCACACGCAGGAGGTAGATGACTTGTCTTTTACTACCAGGCTTGGAAGGAGCAGTTCGCCTTTTTTTAAAAACAAGGTATCCCCTTTATTGATGTGTTCGGTAGAGCTGAACTTCACATACACATTTTGAGAGGAGACATACGTGACGATACCTTTCTCAACTACCGCCTCCTTCTGAGCAAACAGGAAGTTTGAGCAAAACAACAGGCCAAATACAGGCAAAAGGCATCTCATGATTTTATGTTGTTTAGTTGCTGCCATCCGGGTGGCAACTGTAACATGCCGGGCTTGAATACTGATATCCTGACACCCCCTGATGATCTTGGGCCAATTCTGCGGGATTGTCATGTTCATGGCAATCAATACAACTGAAGAGCAAAAAATTGCCGGGTATTGTGTGGCATTCTACACATTGATCCCATTCGTCCTTATGCCTACCGCTATATATAGGAAAATACTGCTGGTCGTGGTTAAAGGTGGAAGGCACCCAGGCTGTTTCTGTATGACAGTTCTGACATGTAGTCGGGAATCCCGCTGATTGGTGGTTTGGGTTGTTTGCCCCATTGTAATCTGCCTGGTGGCAGCCATAGCAAGTGTTCGGGGTATTGTTGTAGTTGCCGTTGTGGCAATCAGCACAACTGGCGCTTGTATGGGCGCCATTCAAAGGCCAATAATTATCGTGGATCGGGAAGGTGGCGGGCATCCAGTCGGGATCTGTCGTATGG
>Ga0163147_10000649_pt1 | contig 54437 bp, 46 predicted proteins | sample OliLakLV19MP6G1_FD_148597 | JGI IMG/M metagenome (GOLD analysis project Ga0163147, IMG submission 148597) | Freshwater microbial mat bacterial communities from Lake Vanda, McMurdo Dry Valleys, Antarctica- Oligotrophic Lake LV.19.MP6.G1 | ecosystem: Environmental > Aquatic > Freshwater > Lake >... | reverse complement strand
TGCCTGCCATGTTATAGCTGAATGTTTGTGGTTCGCGATGCAATCGCGCGACCAGCTTGAGGGAACGATTTTTCAGTAATAAAGAACCACCGCTTTTTGATTAAGATCCACTTCAACAGTCTGATTTAATAAACTCAAATTGCTTCCGTTCAATTTATAATCTTCATCAGAAATAGTCCATGAAAGAGCTTTTTCGCCAGAATACACCAGTGTAATTAATGCAATTTTCCGTCCATTCAATTTTGGTCGATTATAGATACTCTGTCCCTTAACTGGATTAAAAATATCTACAGATACAACCTGATCTAAACCTGATAACGATGCTTTTATTTGGTTGATCTTAGCTACCAAATTATTTGCTTCATCACTTGATACATACAGTAAAAATCCAATATCCTGCGTAGCCCTTTGTAAGTCGTCTAATTTTTGAGTTCTTTCCTGTAATTGAAATTGAAGGTTATCTATTGTCTTATTTAGTGTTTTAAGCTTATCGTTGACATGTGTTGTGACTTGTTCATCTATTCCTTGAACTTTATCCCAACCAAAAAAAGTTGCAATAGCAATAATCGTGGAAAAGGCAAAAGTGAGGTATTGGACTCGATACTTCAATTCAACTATTTCACTCGTTGTATTGCCCCGTTTAACTCGTAACAATACAATTGTATTCCATAAAAACGAACCAATTAGAATGACGAGAAGCAGATAGAAAATCCATGTTATTGACATTGATTCGAGATTTAGATTAAATGCAGTGATTTGGCAGTTTTCCGAATCAATTATTTATTCCCACAAAACTGTGCGTTCGATTTCTCCCAACTCTTCCCCCTTTCCCTTCGCCCCCATCCTTGCAACCAGCGATAAATAAAAGCCTTTTGCCGTTCGGAGTGGAGCACTCTGCGCTGAAACTTGCGCGATAGTGTGAAAGGGCTAAAGCCCTGACCGGATTTTGTAGCATCTTCTCTCCCCGCCCAGAAGGGCGGGGCAATTAGTGAAAATATCTATGCAGGTTTAAAAGTTAAAACTTGCAGCGCGCGCAGCTTAGTTGCCCTTCCCTTTAGGGCAGGGATAAATGAAGCCCAAAAATAAATGCAGGGCTTTAGCCCTTTACTCACTATCTTCAAAACTAAAATCTCAAAAAATGCCATTCATCAAAATCCTCATTCATGCGGTGTGGGCGACAAAAGACAGGAAACCTCTGATGAACACAGAAAACAAAAATGCCTTGTGCCGCCATCTCCGCGAATATGCCGCGACAAAAAATATTCATCTCCTCAATGTCAACGGTTCTACCGACCACCTGCACTGCCTGCTTTCACTCTCGCAAGAGCAAAACATCGCCACGGTGATGAACCTGCTGAAAGGAGAATCATCTTTTTTGGGCAAATAAAAATCTGAAATGGAAAGAGAAGTTCATCTGGCAGGATGAGTACTTTGCGGTCTCCGTCAGCGAATCACACTTTGATTCCGTGAACGCTTACATCACCAATCAAGATGAGCATCACAAAAAGAAAACCTTCCAAGAGGAATATGATCAGTTCATCAGCAAATATCATATAGATAAGCAGTAAAGAGCTGAAGCCCTGACCGGATTTCCTATCATCTTTTATCCTCGCCCTGAAGGGCGGGGCAATTAGTGAAATTTGGAGGCTTTAGCTAAAAACGTGAATGTCCCGTTTCTTTATTTCGAGTTCGTTTTCAAAAATTCCCTTTTATAAACGATTATTACCACTCCGCCTTATACTCTTCAAACTCCACCTTGCCCCACATCTCTTTGCGGTAAGTGTGCGATTCTGCTTTGTCGGGTTCTGTGGCGTGAAATGATTCGCCCGTATCTTCATGCAAAATGTAGTTGCGCAACTTCTTGTCGTATTTAAAAGTAATAACCCGCGACCAGCGCCATGCGCTGCCGCCAGAATGTGCGATGGTGAATGAATTATTCTGCACCGTTATCCCCGTGTAAGGGTCGCCCATCACGCCACCGCAACCGAAGCAAAGAACAATGCTATCGTTTCTCGCCACTGCTTTGCAAGAGCCATCCTGCTGCCCGTGAAGAATTAATAGCGGGCGGGCTGTGTCGGGCGCAAGCTGCTCCGCATCGTTTTTGAGCACAAGCAGATAATCGGGATAACCGTCATGGTTAAGATCGCCTGTTACCGTATCTAAAATGGAAAAACCTGCCGGTATTAATTCTTTCAATCGCACCTCCTGCGCTGAAATGGTTTTTGTAATCACCACAATAAATAAAGCAGCAAGGCATGATTTCATTTCATTCAATTTACATTGCGTGTTTACTTTACTTTAATCTTTCCAGCACGCCTTTTCGTTTCACGATTTTTTTATAATCCTATTGTATTGTGATGGCCATTTTAAGCCAGCGCTTCAAATCTTTGGTGTTGATTTGTTCAACCGTAGTTTAAGAAACAGAAGCGTCTTTAAATTTCTTGCCTGTCGCATTTAGTTTTTCTTCTTCAAAACCCGCTCCACTCCAAAATATCAAACTCCAGCCTGCTTTCTTGCCTGCTGTAACCAACAATCGGGTTGCCGTCTAAAAACCAAACAGGATGAGCATGACAGATTTTATTTTCCGCCTTTTGCAAATTGCGGGTGATTTTCTCAGCAAGCAGGTTGCAATTCTCACTGTCCTCTGCTGATTGAGTGTTATTGTATGCTTGGATGTCTTTATTCATGTGTGGTTCACCATTATCTAAATGAACGAAATGTCATCTACCCCCGTGAAGATGAACAATTTAATTGATATCTACAGATTCAGGAATATATTTTGGATGCCAATTGCGCGCCTTCAAACACCCACTGCATACTTTGGAAGCATCCGCCACAGTTCTTTAAGCGCCAACTGCAATTTCAGAAATGCAAGGCGCAACTTCAGAAGCGCGCACCCTAAACCTCCGGAGCGCTTTTGAAATCCAGCAGATAAACCGAAATACCAGATGTTGGTTTGGTTTTGCGCAAAGGAGCAATGCAGGCAAAATGCGGAGAAGAAGCGGGTCATTATGAATTTCATGCTTCACGTGAATTTAAGGATTTTGCGTTTCCTGCAAGCATGTTATAAGAATGAGCCGCGCAACCACATTCCTTTTTTTAATTACATCTTTATCGTAGCTGAGAATCTTCCCTAAAACCTTTTCAAGGTAATTCTCGTATAGACTTGGTGGATATAAAACTAATCCATTATGAAGACCCTAACCCTCGTTCTCTCGCTTGTGCTGGCTACGTGTGTGTCAGCATTTTCGCAATTACCTTCAGGAATTAAATATCAGGCTGTTGCCCGCAACGCATTTGGCGAAGTGATGGCGGAGCAAAACATCCGTCTGCGCTTTTCCATGATTGACAGCGCCTCAGGTGGCAGTTCTGTGTTTACGGAAATGCATGCGGTGCAAACAAATAAGTTTGGCATGTTCTCGCTTTCCATTGGCAGCGGGGATAAAATCAGCGGAGATTATGAAAGCATCGCATGGGCTACGGGCGGCAAATGGCTGAAGATAGAAATGGATCCCGCAGGCGGCACTAATTTTTTTACGATGGGCATGTCTGAAATGCAGGTTGTTCCTTATGCCGCTGTTGCCGCAACATCTTTGAGCGACCCCAGCGCAACAAACGAAGTAATTACGGATTTTTCTTTTGATGCTGTTGCAAATGAACTTTCTGTAACAGAAGCAGGAGAAACGAAATCCGTAACGATTAATGAAGAAGCGGATGACCTTTCTGACAACACGCTCACGCAACTGAGTGATGTGGATGCAGTTCCCATGAATGGTCATATATTAAAATGGAACGGAAACAAATGGACTTCTTCTGCCGATGAAACAAACGACCAGACGATTTCACTTGACGATGATGAGCTTTCTATCTCCGGTGGCAACAGCGTTGACCTGTCGGAATATTTAGATAATACAGACAACCAGCAGTTGTTTTTGAATCCCACACAAAATTTGATTTTGATCCAGAATGGCGGTTCGATTGATGTTTCTCCGCTTGTGAACAAAGGCGTGAATGTATCCATTTCTTTTGATACTGTTTCGAATGTGCTTACGATTACTGACGGCACAGGCAGCATGAGTGCGGTGATTGATATTAATGATTCCGACAGCGACACAAATCCGATGAATGAAATTCAAATGATTTCACTTACCGGAAACCTACTTTCTATCAGCAATGGAAACAGCGTAATGTTGATGGATAACAGCGCAACAAACGAGTTGCAATCACTTTCAATTTCAGGCAACACGCTTTCTATTTCTAATGGAAATTCGGTGACGCTTTCGGACAATAGCTCTACAAATGAGTTGATTACCAACTTCGCATTGAGCGGAAACATGCTGCAAGTAACTGATGCAGGCGGCACTTCTGCAGTTGATTTGAGCGGTTTTGTGAATGATGCTGACTCTGACCCGGCAAATGAAATGCAGAATATCTCCTTGACAGGAAATACACTCGCTATCAGCGGTGGCAACTCGGTGACGCTTTCAGATAATGATGCTTCAAACGAAATTCAATCCTTGTCGCTTTCGGGAAATACAATTTCCATCAGCGGTGGAAATTCTATTGCAATTACGAATAATGATAATGATGCAACAAATGAATTGAACACAGGCGTAATCCTGAGCGGAACAAATCTTAAGATTTCTGATGCAGGGGGCACAATGTCAGTTGATTTGGGCGCATTGATAAATGATGCGGATGCAAATCCTGCAAACGAATTAAACATGGGAGCAGTATTAAACACAGGCACTTTGGAAATCACCGATGCAGGGGGCACAATTGCTGTTGACCTCAGCAGCCTCGAAGATGATGCCGATGCAAATCCCACAAATGAATTACAAACAATTTCAATCGTAAACGATTCGCTTCTGATTAGTGCAGGCAATGCAGTTGACCTGAGCGGCTATTTGGACAACACCGATGGTCAAATGCTCAATGTTGCAGGCACTGACCTTTCCATCAGCAACGGCAACACCGTAGATATGAGCGCATTCATGGATAACACCGATGCGCAGACTTTAGCTTATAGCAACGATACGCTTTCAATTGCAAACGGCAACTCAGTTGTAATTACAGACAACGATGCGCAAACACTGGGAGTTGCAGGTACCGACCTTTCTATCAGCAACGGTAACACTGTGGACATGAGCGCATTCATGGATAACACAGATGCGCAGACTGTTTCAATCGTGAATGATTCGCTTGCTATCAGCGGTGGTAATATGGTTGATTTGAGTTCTTACTTAGATAACACCGATGCGCAAACTTTAACATACAGTAACGACACGCTTACAATTGCAAACGGAAACTCTGTGGTGATTGAAGTTACAGACGAACAAACATTGAGCGTTGCAGGAACAGACCTTTCCATCAGCAACGGCAACACGGTGAACATGAGTTCATTCATGGACAACACCGATGCGCAAACTGTTTCAATCGTGAATGATTCGCTGGCAATCAGTGGTGGGAATACTGTAGACTTGAGCAGCTACTTAGATAATACTGACGGGCAGAATTTGTCTTTAGGCGGAAATACGCTCTCTATCAGCGGAGGCAACTCAGTTGATTTGAGTGTTTACTTAGATGATACTGACACCGATGCACAGACTTTAACTTACAGCAACGACACGCTTTCAATCAGCAACGGAAACTCAGTTGTGATTACTTCTTCTGACCAACAAACATTGAGCGTTGTTGGCGATAGCATTGCCATCAGCAACGGTAACACGGTTGACATGAGTTCATTTTTGGATAATACCGATGCGCAGACGCTTTCACTTGGTGGCGGAAACCTGAGCATAAGCGGAGGAAACTCAATTAGCGTAAGTTCATTTGTGCAGACAGGAACAACCGCAGGTGGAGACTTAACAGGCACTTACCCGAACCCGACAATCGTAACGGGCGCGGTAACGTCAGCAAAGATTCTTGATGGAACCATTGTAGCGGGTGATATTGCAACAGATGCGGTAACATCAGTAAAGATTCTTGACGGAACAATTGCAACAGGCGACATCGCGAATGATGCAGTGACATCAGCTAAAATAGTTGATGGAACAATTGTAGCAGGTGACATCGCAACGGATGCGGTAACGTCAGCAAAGATTCTTGATGGAACCATTGTAGCGGGTGATATTGCAACAGATGCGGTAACATCAGTAAAGATTCTTGACGGAACAATTGCAACAGGCGACATTGCGAATGATGCAGTGACATCAGCTAAAATAGTTGATGGAACAATCGTAACCGGTGATTTGGCAAATGATGCAGTTACATCTGCTAAAATAGTTGACGGAACAATTGTAGCAAGTGATATTGCGACAGATGCAGTAACAACTGCAAAAATTCTTGACCTGAATGTTACTACTTCAAAACTTGCTCATGCGAGCGTTACAACTGCAAAAATTGCAGATGCGAATGTTACCGACACCAAGATTGCAACGGATGCCGTTACTACTGCGAAAATTCAAAACAGCGCTGTGACAACTGCAAAAATCAATGACGGTGCAGTTACTTCAGTAAAGCTTGGCAGCGGACTTACGCTTGCAGGCACTACGACTTTCTCAGGCAACATCGCGATGGGCACAAACAAAATCACGAATCTTGGCGCGCCTACTGTTGGTTCAGATGCAGCAACTAAAACTTATGTTGATGCAGCCTCAGCCGCTCAGACGCTTTCATTTAGCAATGATTCCATCAGTATTTCAGGTGGAAATACCGTTGCGATTTCACTCAGCGATGACCAAGCACTTTCGCTTAGTGGAGACAGCATGTATATCAGTGGTGGAAACTCAGTGAGTTTGGCAGATTATTTAGATAACACAGACGCACAGACAGTTTCATTGAGCAACGACACGTTATATATCTCAGGCGGAAACAACGTAGCGTTAAATTCAGTTGATGACCAAACATTAAGCCTTGTAGGTAAAACGCTTTCAATTGATGACGGCAACTCGGTAAATCTTTTTGATAATGATTCTACAAATGAATTAATCGCAAGCGTTTCAGTTGTGAGCGACTCCTTGAAGATTACGGATGCAAGTGGCACTTACACGGTCGGTAAATTCATTATGTCTGGAACTACAGCCGGTGGTTCACTAACTGGAACTTATCCTAACCCCACGTTAGTGACGGGAGCAGTTACGCAGACAAAGATTCAATCAAATGCGGTGACTACAGACAAAATCATGGACAGAAATGTGCAATCATCCGATTTAGATACGAACCTCACATTGATTGGTCAGACGTTCATTAATGGCGCGATTGCTTGTAAAATCAAAAGCGTAACCAGCTTTGATGATCCTTACACTGCGGGCGAAGAAGTGGTTATCGTGGTTGACGCTACATTGGGCGCGATGCAGGTAAGACTTCCCGCAGCGGCTACTGTTCCCAACCGCACGTACATCATCAAGAAAATTGATGCTTCAGGCAATGCAGTTACGATTAATCCTGATGGCGTGGAAACAATTGATGGTGTGCTGACGCCAACATTAATTACGCAGTATAATTTCATCCGCGTGATTTCTACCGGAACAACTTGGTATATCATCGGACAATAAAAAATCAGAAGAAATAAAAACCGTGCTGTGGTTTCGATTACAGCGCGGTTTTTTTTTACCTGAAACGTGCTCACGAAAAAGCAGGAAATGTTTTTCGGCTATTTTTGAACACCTTTTAAAGAAAAGATTTCGTGAACGTAATAACAACTGAATTTCCGGGGTTAATTATTCTTGAACCCAAAGTATTTGAAGACAGCCGCGGTTACTTTTTTGAAAGCTATAACAATAGCACTTTTGAACAGGCGGGCATCAGCAATAAGTTTGTGCAGGACAATCAATCGAAATCAAGTTATGGCGTTTTGAGAGGCCTGCATTATCAGCTTGACCCTTTTGCGCAAGCTAAACTTGTTCGTGTTGTGCAAGGGAAGGTGCTGGATGTTGCGGTTGATTTAAGACAGGGCAGCCCTACGTATAAAAAATGGCACGGAGAAATTCTTTCCGCTGATAATAAAAAACAAATGTTTATTCCCAGAGGATTTGCGCATGGTTTTTTAGTGCTGAGTGAAACCGCAGAATTTCTATACAAGTGCGATAATTTTTATTCCCGCGAGCATGATGGCGGCATCCGGCTTGATGACCCTGAAATCGGGATTGACTGGCAGGTTGCAAAAGAGCATTTGATAATTTCTGATAAGGATGTCAAGTTACCGTATCTACAGAATGCAACTGCGAATTTTCAATTCAATTCATAAACATTGGCGCAGATCCTCGTTACCGGTTCAAAAGGTCAGCTTGGCACAGAGTTGAGTTTACTTGCCGAAGAATTTCCGCAGCATCAATTCACGTTTACTGATTTCACCGAGCTTGATATTACGAACCCAACCGCCATTCAAAATTTTCTCGCTGCGCAGAAGTTTGATTACCTCATTAACTGCGCTGCCTACACCGCAGTTGACAAAGCAGAGAGCGACATGGAAAACGCTTTTAAGCTCAATGTAGAAGCGGCAGCTAATCTTGCGCGGGCGGCAAATGAACACAATGTCAAGTTGATTCATATCTCTACTGATTTTGTTTTTGATGGAAGAAAACATAAACCCTACGTGGAAGAAGATGCGCCATCTCCCATGAATATTTATGGAAAATCAAAGTGGCGCAGTGAAGAAGCCTGCCTGAAGGAAAACCCTCAAAGTATTATCCTGCGCACTTCATGGTTATACTCGCCCTTTGGAAATAATTTTTTAAAAACAATGCAGCGGCTTGGAAGCGAGCGTAATGAAATAGGAGTGATTTATGACCAGGTGGGAACGCCAACATATTCGCTTGACTTAGCTCGCTGCATCATGCATATTATTGCACAGCCGGAAAAACAAGCAGGAGGAATTTTTCACTTCAGCAATGAAGGCGTTTCCAGTTGGTATGATTTCGCAGTGGCAATCATGGATTTGAGCGGATTAACCTGTTCTGTAAAGCCGCTTGAAACGAGCGAATATCCCACACCGGCAAAACGTGGACATTATACCGTGCTTAACAAGAAAAAAATCAAACAGACATTCGCCATCTCAATTCCGCACTGGCACGAGAGTTTGAGGAAGTGCATTGAGCGAATGAAAACAATTTAGAAAAGAATGCTTGAGAAAATTGAAATTCAACACATCATTGATCTTGCAAAAATCGCGGGTGAAGCAATTTTGAAAATCTATCAGCAGGATTTTTCGGTTGAAAAAAAAGCAGACAACTCGCCCTTAACCCTCGCTGATAAAACTTCCAATGATATCATCACGCAAGGCTTGCAGGAGTTTTATCCTGAAATCCCCGTGATTTCTGAAGAGAGCAAACAGGTTCCTTACGCGAATCGAAAAGAGTGGAAGTATCTCTGGATGGTTGACCCGCTTGATGGCACAAAGGAATTCATTAATAAAAACGGTGAATTTACCGTGAACATCGCGTTGATTCACGAGGGAGTTCCCGAGTTGGGTGTTGTCTATATTCCCGCTACGGGCGTGACTTATTATGCCGTGATGGGAAAAGGCACTTTTATGATTTCACAATCCGAAATAACAATACGACTCAATGACAAGCGTGAGCATTATTCGCAAAAATCAAAAGTGAAAGTTGTTGCAAGCCGCTCGCATCTCAGCGATGAAGTGAAAGAGTTCATTGAAAACCTTAAACAGCAAGGCAAAGAAGTAGATTTTATTTCAGCGGGAAGCTCGCTGAAGTTTTGTTTGGTGGCAGAAGGACAGGCGGATGTCTATCCTCGCTTTGGACCAACGATGGAGTGGGATACAGCCGCAGCGCATATTGTCGCTACAGAAGCAGGCTTGCAGGTGCTGAATGCAAATACGCGCCAGCCGCTTATTTACAATAAAGAAGATTTATTGAATCCTTGGTTTATTGTTGAATAAATTTCTTCATGAAAAAACTGCACTTCATCGTTTTGTTCAGTGCAGTATCCTTTACTTTATTTGCGCAGCATCAAAGTAGCGATTGGTGGCGCACCACAACAATCTATCAGATTTATCCCCGCTCGTTTTATGATACCAATGGCGATGGCATAGGCGATTTGCAGGGAATCATCGAAAAGCTCGATTACATCAAGCAACTCGGGTTTGAGACGATTTGGATTTCGCCCTTCTTTCAAAGTCCTCAACAAGATTTCGGCTACGACATCAGCGATTATAATTCCATTGCGCCTGAATATGGCGATATGCAGTTGTGTGAGAAATTGATTGAGGAAGTGCATCGCAGAAACATGAAGATAGTGTTTGACCTTGTGATGAACCATACTTCTGCGCAACACAACTGGTTTCTCGAATCACGTAGTTCGCGCGATAATCCGAAAGCGGATTGGTATGTGTGGCGCGATGGAAAGGGTAGGGGCGATAAAAATCCTCCCAACAACTGGAAAGCAATGATTGGCGGCAATGGCTGGGATTATGATTCGCTGAGGCAACAATATTATTGGGCTTCATTTCTGCCGTTTCAGCCCGATTTGAATTATCGCAATCCTGAAGTGAAACAGGCGATGCTTGACGTGGCGCGCTATTGGCTTGCAAAAGGCGTTGACGGGTTCAGGCTGGATATTTTTAATGCGTTGTATGAAGACGCATCGCTGCGCGACAACCCTTTCAGCTTTCGCATGTTGCCTTCCGAGGAAAATCCTGATGTTTTTTTTCAGAAAACAAAATACACGCTGAATCAGGAAGAGAGTTTTCAATTCGCGACTGAGTTGCGCAGCGTAGTGGATGAATTCGACAACCCAAAACGGTTTCTTGTAGGTGAAGTGTTTGGTGATTCTGCAACATTGAAAAGCTACTGTAAGCACAACGGCAAGGAGGGATTGCATACGGTGTTTTTATTTGAAACGCTCGGCACGTCTTTCAATGCAACCTTGTTTCGTCATCTTGTTGAAAAGTTTGAAGCTGCGTTTCACGAGCCATTTCAACCCACGTATGTGTTCAGCAATCACGACCGCATCCGTAGTATTGCGCGGCTTGGCGGAAGCGTGGAGAAAGCGAAATTGCTTGCGCTGTTGCAATACACGGTGCGCGGCATTCCATTTACTTATTATGGCGAGGAGTTGGGGATTCCGCGCACGGAGATTCCGATGAAAGAAGGGAAAGACCCGTTGGCGGAGCGTTACAGTTGGATGCCGCAGTTTCTGGTGAACCTTTCGGGCGAATCGCTCAACCGCGATGAGTGCCGCACACCAATGTTGTGGAATGAAGCTGCAAACGCAGGTTTTTGTGACAGCACTGCGCAACCTTGGTTGCCTGTTTCTGAAAATTATAATGAGATTCATGTTGCGCGTCAACAGTTGGATTCAGCTTCGTTGTTGAATTTTTACAAACAAGTAATTGCGCTGCGCAATGCAACTCCTGCTTTGCAAAACGGGAAACTATCAGTTGCCACAGCGTATTGCACGAAACATGTTTTTGCTTTCTATCGCAGGGAAGGAGAGGAAAAGTATTTGGTGGCGCTCAACTTTTCAAAGAAGAAGCGCGCTGTTGCAGCAGCGGGTGAGCAAATTCTTTCTACTCATGCGCGACACCGGCAAGCAGAGTTGCTGCCTTTTGAGGGAAGGGTTTTTAAAATTGAATGAGAAGTAATGAATTCCCTTTGTGTGTTGCTGATTGCTGATGCGTTTGTTGCAGGTTGTGTTACCCTTGTGACATGGGCGCTACAAGACAATGCGCTATCGAAATGAAGTCCGTACGCGCCACCGCCTTTCCACTTATCCACCGCGCGTAAAAACACGGTTTTGAATCTTGTGCTTTTGCCTATTTTTGCCGCCATTCAAATAGAAGATGGAATACCTGCAACCTTACCTCCCGATTCTCCTGATGTTTTTAGTCGTTTTCGGCTTTGTAGTGATTAACCTTTTCGGCACACATCTGCTGGGGCCGAAGCGTGACTCCAAACGCAAACTCGAAGCATTCGAGTGCGGCATCGAATCAGTAGGCAATGCGCGGATGCCTTTTCATGTGAAATACTTTTTGGTGGCGATTCTCTTTGTGCTGTTTGATGTGGAAGTGATTTTCATGTATCCGTGGGTGGTGAACTTTAAAGCGCTTGGCATGTTAGGGTTTATTGAGATGATGACGTTTGTCGGCTTCTTGCTTGTGGGCTTTGTGTATATCGTGAAGAAGGGCGCATTGAATTGGGAAGCATAAATAGTTTGAAGTTGTAAAGTCGCAAAATCTCCAAATTCCAAACTTTAAATTCTAAACTTAAAAAATGAGTTATCCAAAACCACCAACATTAGTACAAGCTCCTCCGGGGGTAGAAGGTCACGGCTTTTTCGCGACTTCGTTAGAGGCAGTGATAGGTCTTGCGCGGAAACACTCCATTTGGCCGCTTCCTTTCGCGACTTCCTGTTGTGGAATTGAATTTATGGCTACGATGGGCGCGCACTATGATTTCGCGCGCTTCGGCTCTGAGCGTCCGAGCTTTTCTCCGCGTCAGGCTGACTTGCTGATGGTGATGGGAACCATTGCGAAGAAGATGGGTCCTCCGCTGAAACAGGTGTATATCCAAATGGCGGAACCGAGATGGGTGCTTGCGATGGGCGCATGCGCATCAAGCGGTGGCATTTTTGATACGTACAGCGTGTTGCAGGGCATTGATGAAATCATTCCGGTGGATGTGTATGTGCCGGGCTGCCCTCCAAGACCGGAACAGGTGATTGACGGCTTGCTGCGTGTGCAGCAACTTGCGCAAAACGAAGGGTTGAGCAGACGTTCTTCACCCGAATACAAAGCACGTCTTGCTAAATACGGAATTGATTGATAGATATTAAACTTGAGACGTGAGATGTGAGATAACAGACTTTAGATTTAAGCATTGATGGAAAAGATACCACACGCACTTATTCAGGAGAAACTTACTAACCGCTACGGAAGCGACATCGTTTCCGCAGTGGAAGAACCGCTTTACAAAGCGCTTGTCATTACGGTGAACCCAAAAAGGATTACCGATGTTTTGAAGTATCTCTATGATGATAAGGATTTACAGTTTCAATTTCTCACTTCGCTGTTTGCGGTGCATTTTCCCGAGCGGAAAGGCGAGGAGCTTGAAATCGTTTATCTGCTGCACAACCTGTGGAAGAACACGCGCATCCGGCTGAAGGCGAACATTCCCATCAGTAACCCGGTGATTGATACTGCGACAAACATTTTCTCTACTGCGAATTGGATGGAGCGTGAGACATACGACTTCTTCGGAGTGCAATTCAAGGGGCATCCTGATTTGAAGCGTATTTTGAATGTTGACAGCATGGATTATTTTCCCATGCGCAAGGAATATCCGCTGGAAGAAGGCTCGCGCATAGACAAAGATGATACGATGTTTGGCAGAGAATCGTTGGTTGAGGGGAATTAAAGTTTGGAGTTTGGAATTTTTGAGTTTGGAGATGGTTACACGGACAAAATTTGAAGATTTAATAATCTGACAGAAAGTAAGAGCGTATTGCAATGAAATTTATAAACTAACCAGAGGCGCTGAATTCTCGAAAGATTTTAAGCTAAAGGATCAGATTAACAGCGCATCAGGTTCAATCATGGATAATATTGCGGAGGGATTTGAAAGAGGCTGGAGAAAAGAGTTCATTCAATTTTTAAGCATCGCGAAGGGTTCAGGGGGAGAATCGAGGTCACAACTCTATCGCGCTTTTGATAAAGGATATATTTCAAAAGAAAAGTTTAACGAGTTATACCAACTCAGTGATGAAATCAGCAAAATGCTGAAAGGTTTTATCACTTACTTAAACCAATCAGAGGTGAAAGGAATTAAATTTAAAAACAGGGTAGAAGAGACGGTAAGCTCAAAACTCAAAATTCCAAACTTTTAAATGGAAGCACAAACAACAGAACAAAAACTTCCCATCACCGATAAGACGATTGGCGATGACGGTTTGTTAACAATCAACATGGGCCCTACGCATCCGGCTACGCACGGGGTGTTGCAGAACGTGATGAAGCTTGACGGGGAGAAGATTGTTGACACGGAACCGACCATAGGATACATTCACCGTGCGTTTGAAAAGCTTGGAGAGCGCAGACCTTATTACCAGATTACTCCGATTACTGACCGCCTGAATTATTGCTCCGCCCCGATTAACAATATCGGCTGGCATATAGCAGTAGAGCGATTACTTGGAATAGAAGTGCCGAAGCGGGTCGATTATATGCGCGTGATTATGATGGAGTTGGGCAGAATTGCCGACCACATTATTTGCAACTCGATTCTTGGGGTGGACACGGGCGCGTTTACGGGCTTTTTGTATATGTTTCAGAAGCGTGAAGACATTTATGAGATTTACGAGGAGGTGTGCGGAGCGCGCTTAACAACTAATATTGGCAGAATAGGCGGGTTTGAACGGGATTTTAACGAAACGACAATTCAGAAAATTAAGAAGTTTTTAGTGGAATTCCCCAAGACGCTTGATGAGTTTGACGGACTATTCAATCGCAACCGAATTTTCTTAGACAGAACGATTGGCGTTGGCGGCATTTCTGCGGAACGCGCTTTGAACTATGGCTTTACGGGTCCGAATTTGCGGGCTGCGGGGGTTGATTATGATGTGCGGGTGATGAATCCCTATTCCTCCTACGAGGATTTTGAATTTGATATTCCCATTGGCGAAAAGGGCGATTGCTATGACCGCTTCATGGTGCGCAACAATGAGATGCGCCAAAGTTTGCGCATCATCCAGCAGGCGATGGATAAAATGCCTGCGGGCAACTTCCATGCGGATGTGCCGTGGGTTTATCTGCCCCCCAAGGAAGATGTTTATACGAACATGGAAGCACTGATTTATCACTTTAAGATTGTGATGGGCGAATTAGTTGTGCCGAAGGGGGAGGTTTATTTCAGCGTGGAAGGGGGCAACGGTGAACTTGGCTTTTACATTGTGAGCGATGGGGGCAGAACGCCTTACCGCCTGCATTTCCGCAGACCTTGCTTTATCTTCTATCAGGCTTATCCTGAAATTGTGAGGGGTTCACTTTTATCGGATGCCGTTGTTACGATGAGCAGCCTGAATGTGATTGCAGGCGAGTTGGATGCGTGATTTAGAAAATTCTTTCAAATCCTTTTTGGTTTGTTTGAGAAAAAAGGCGATTTTTGCCGTCCAAAGAAATTTTGAAAAATGTCGAGGGAATGTCAGATAACAGGTAAGAAGCCGATTACGGGGTTTTACGTGTCAAAATCAAACAGGAAAACCAAGAGAAGGTTTCTTCCTAATTTGTGGAACAAACGATTTTTTGTGCCTGAATTGAACAAGTGGATTACGCTGAAAGTTAGTTCAGCAGGGCTTCGGAATATTAACAAACGCGGCTTGTACACCTGCCTGAAGGAGCTGGAAACTGCGGGAGAAATCAAACTAAACTAACAGGCAATGGCAAGGAATAAAAACAGGATTCAGGTGATTTTGGAATGTACGGAAATGAAGACGAGCGGCTTGCCCGGCACTTCGCGTTACATTACGAAGAAGAACAAAAAGAACACTACGGAAAGGATTGAACTGAAGAAGTACAACCCGATTTTGAGAAAGGTGACTGTTCATAAAGAAATAAAATAACGGAAAATGGCTAAAGTAAGTAAGAACGCAAGAGTTAACAGAGGTGGCGGTGGCGGCAAAGACATGGTGAAGGTGATTAAGGCTGTGAAAAGCCCGAAATCAGGCGCCTACACTTTTAAGGAGAGGGTGGTGCATAAGGACAATGTTGATAAGGCATTGGGCGAAATGTAACACTGTTTCCGGCTCAAATGAAAAAGGCTTCTCCAAAAACGGGAAGCCTTTTTTATGTTTACAGTTTGAGATTTGAAGTTTTTTCAGACGAGCTTGTAAACTTTTTAACTCAACTTCAAACTCCAAACTAAAAAATGGGATTTTTCGATTTTCTTTCAAAAGACAAAAAAGAGCAGCTTGACCAGGGCTTGGAAAAAACCAAAGAAGGGTTCTTTTCCAAAATTGCAAAGGCTGTTGCGGGCAAGGCGAAAGTAGATGACGAGGCGCTTGATGACATTGAGGAGGCGCTGATTGCTTCGGACGTGGGCGTGGATACTACGCTGAAAATTATCCGTGCACTGGAGGAGAGGGTGGCTCGTGATAAGTATTTAAATACCAGCGACTTAAACAGGATTCTTAAAGAGGAGGTTGTAAGTATTATTTCGGACGATTCGGGGAAGGATTTTAAGCTGCTTACGGACTTCCTGACTACGAAGCCTTATGTGATTATGGTGGTTGGTGTGAATGGGGTGGGCAAGACAACGACTATCGGCAAACTCGCCTGGCAGTTTAAGCAAGCGGGGAAAAGTGTGATGCTGGGCGCTGCGGATACGTTTCGCGCGGCAGCAGTTGACCAACTAACGGTGTGGGCTGAACGGGTGGATGTGCCGATTGTGAAAAAGGAGCAAGGTTCTGACCCTGCATCGGTGGCATACGATACGCTTGAATCGGGCATCGCGAGGGGGATGGATGTGGTGATAATTGACACGGCTGGTCGCCTGCACAACAAGAAGCACCTGATGGATGAACTGAGCAAAGTGAGGCGCGTGATGAACAAGCTGATACCCGAAGCGCCTCATGAAATTCTGCTGGTGCTTGATGGTTCCACCGGGCAAAATGCGATTGAGCAAGCAAAACAATTTACTGCGGCTACGGATGTTAATGCGTTGGCAATCACAAAATTAGATGGTACTGCTAAAGGCGGTGTTGTAATTGGTATTGTTGACCAGTTTAAGATTCCGGTGAAGTATATCGGTGTGGGCGAGAAGAAGGAAGATTTGCAGTTATTCAACCGGATGGAGTTTGTGGATTCGTTGTTTAAACAGGAGTGATTCGTTAGAATGAAAACCAAACCCCACAATTACAAAGTAAATATCATCACGCTTGGCTGTTCCAAAAACGTGGTGGACAGCGAGGTGCTGCTGAGGCAGTTGAAGGGAAACAAGATTGAAGCGTTTCATCAGGATGAAGCCTCACCCCGCCCCTCTCCAAAGGAGAAGGAGTCCGAGCATTCGCACACATCTCAATTTCAAGCCAAAGGCGAGGGGGCGGGGGGTGAGGAAAAAAACAAGTCTGGAAAGAGGATTGCGGAACAAGTCCGCAATGACAAGCCAAGGGGCGAGGTTGTCGTTATTAATACCTGCGGCTTCATCGAGCGGGCAAAGGAAGAATCCATCAACACCATTCTGCAATATGTGGATGAAAAGAAAGCGGGTAGGGTAGAGAAAGTGTTTGTGACGGGTTGCCTTTCGCATCGCTACAAGGACGATTTGGAGAAAGAAATTCCCGATGTGGATGGCTACTTTGGAACGCTTGAGCTTCCGGGATTGCTGAAACGGCTTGGCGCTGACTATAAGCATGAGTTGATTGGCGAAAGAATTATCTCCACTCCCCAGCATTATGCCTATCTGAAAATTTCCGAAGGATGCAACCGCACCTGTTCCTTTTGCGCGATACCGCTCATGCGCGGACAGCATGTTTCCAAAACGATGGAAGCGATTGTTGCCGAAGCGAAACATCTCGCCTCGCACGGCACGAAGGAGTTGATGCTGATTGCACAGGAACTGACCTACTACGGTTTGGATATTTACAAGAAGCGGATGCTGCCCGAATTGCTCTTACAACTCTCTGAAATAGAGGGCATTGAATGGGTTCGCTTACACTATGCTTATCCAAATAAATTTCCACTCGAAATTTTAGATGCGATGAACCGCAGCCCGAAGGTTTGCAACTATCTTGACATCCCGTTGCAGCATATCAGCAACAACGTGCTGGCGGGCATGAAACGGCAAATCACCAAAGAGGAAACGATTGCACTGGTGAATACGATTCGGGAAAAAGTGCCGGGCATTACTCTGCGAACCACGATGCTCGTTGGCTTTCCGGGGGAAACAGAAAAAGACTTTGAGGAGGTGATGCAATTCGTTGAGCAAACCCGCTTTGACAGGTTGGGCGTGTTCACTTATTCGCATGAAGAAGGCACTTCGGCTTATCAACTGAAAGATTCTGTTCCCGCCAAAACAAAAAAACGCAGGATGGAAGAACTGATGGCATTGCAGGAAGGTATCTCTACAGAACTTAACCAAGCAAAAGTCGGCAAGACATACAAAACACTCTTTGACCGCAAGGAAGGCAATTACTTCATTGGCAGAACCGAAGGCGACTCCCCCGAAGTGGACAACGAAGTGCTGGTGGATGCATCAAAGCATTACGTGCGTATTGGCGACTTTGCCAACGTGAAGATTACAAGGGCAGAAGAGTTTGATTTGTATGGGGAAGTGGTGAATTGATACCTCCAACTTCAAATCTGCTAAAGCAATATCCCCGCAATAGTTGCATTGAGGCAGGAGGCGATTGCACCGCCAAACATTGCGCGTAACCCTAATTTTGCAAGGTCGCTTTTGCGCGAGGGGGCAAGGGCGCTGATGCCGCCAATCTGAATGCCCACCGATGAAAAATTAGCAAAGCCGCAGAGCGCATACGTTGCAATAATCATCGAGCGCTCGCTTATCACTCCTTCCTTCACGTAGTTGATGAGTTGTCCGTAAGCGACAAATTCATTGAGCGACAGTTTGATGCCAAGCAGATTGCCTACGTTTGCGGCATCTTCCCACGGCACACCCATCAGGAAAGCTATCGGCTGTAGCACTGTTCCGAAAAATGTTCTGATGGAGCCGGGAAAATAACCCGCGTATTCTCCTTTGGCGGGTGATAAACCGGCAACGGCATAATCATAATGCGCGCCTTGCAAAAGCCTGCCGTCAATGAGCGCGTCAAGCCCGTTCAGCAGCATGTCGCACACGGCAATCAACGCGATGAAGCCAATGAGCATCGCGCCCACGTTTGCCGCCAGTTTTAATCCGTCAATAATTCCATTGCTTGCGGCTTCAATCACATTGCTTCCTGAGTTGATGTCGGGCATTTTGATTTCGCCTGCTGTAATGGACTTTTCATTTTCAGGTAAAATCATTTTTCCCAACACCAGCGCGGCAGGCGCGCCCATCACACTCGCTGCAATGAGATGATTTGCCGGAATACCCATAGCGATATAGCCTGCCATTACACCGCCTGCGATGGTGGCAAAGCCTCCTACCATTACGGTGAGCAGTTCAGACTTTGTCATCTCGTTGAGAAACGGCTTGATGAGTAAAGGCGCTTCTGTTTGTCCGACAAAGATGTTTGCAGTGCAGGACATCGTTTCAGCCCCACTCGTGCCCAAGGTCCAGCGCATGAATTTGCTCAGCCCGATAATCACTTTCTGCATGATGCCGTAGTAATACAGCACGCTCATAAATCCACCAAAAAAAATGATGGTGGGGAGCACTTTAAATGCGAATTGAAATCCGAAGCCGGGCCAATAGGAATCAGCGGGGAAATAATATTTCGCATCAGCAAGGTTTCCAAAAAGAAACGATGCTCCGAAATCAGACATGCTGAGAAAATATGCCACTTGCCCGCTGAAGGCGGAAAAAAGAGATTGCCCATACCAGTTTTTCAAGATGAGAAAGGGAATGAGAAGCAACACGAGCAATGTCGTAAAATAGGGTTGCAGCTTTCCATTGAATTTCAACAGGCTGTTTGCGATGAGCAGCAGCAAAACAACCAGCATCGGGATAAGCAGATTTCCTGCTCCCGCAAGATTTCCGATAAAAAAGAACACAACGCCCACCGCAACCGCGCCCAGCGTGATGAGCACAAAACGAAGCGCAACATGCAGCGAGGCGAAGCTCTTTTCATCTTTCAAAAAAAAGTTTACCAGCAGGCATCCTAACACGGACATGCCCGCGAAGCTCACCCAATTGTTTTTCAGCACGATGGTGGCAAATAAAAATTGCAAGCCAATGCCCCATGCGATTTGCCGAAAATTGATTTTGGATTTTTGAAAGGAGAGCAGCCATGCGCACAAGAGCAACGTAAGCATTCCGCCCAGGCTGATAAAATTCATGTAAGGCATGTGAATTTTTGTAGAGGTTAAAGATGAAAAGAATAGATGGGAAAAGGAAATGGACGAGGTGTTAGCTAATTATGTTGGAGGGTGTTGTAATACTTATTTTGAATTAACAACCAGCACTTTCACTATTTCTCTTTTTCCTTCGACTTTGATTTCGAGCAAATAAATTCCCTGCTCAATTCCTGAAAGAGGAATAGCGATTGCGTTGCCGGTTGAATGGAAGGTAATGCGGTTTCTGCCGCTCAGGTCATAGAGATTAAGTTCAATGCGCGAGATGGATAAGCTCAAAAAGTTGATGTTCAATGTTGAAGAAACGGGATTTGAAATAAAGTAACTCCAATCTTTTCTTTCAGCAATATTTACCGATGTGTCGGTTTCGCAAAAGCGCACCAAGCCGCCATTCTGCGTTCCCATCCATACGCAAGTGGAATCGCCCATTTCAATGCAGAGCAATTCATCTTGCGGAAGCGTGGAGTTGGCAACGGTATAATTTTCCCAATTATTATTGCCGTTGTAAATCACTAAGCCATTGGCAATGGTGGAGAAATATTTTCTGTCATCAGGCGCAAGCGCGATGCCGTTGTAACTGTTCGTTGGACTGTTGGAGTTTGCAATGTTAAAGGTGAGCCACGTGTTGCCATTATATGCGGCAACACCGCCAGTGGGCGTCACCATCCAGAGGTTGTTGTCAGCATCATGCGCTAAATCAAGAACGCTGTTGTCGGGAATACCGGAGTTGCTGTTGCGATAAATAATCCACCCCTTTTCCTCCACACGCGCCAAGCCTCCGTTGATGGTTCCCGCCCATACTCTGTTCATTGTATCAAGATGAATAGAAGTGATATTGTTGGATAAAAGCGGGGAATTAGTCGTGTTAAAAACTTCCCATGTGGTGTCTTTCAAATATGCCAAGCCAAACGTGGTTCCAATCCATGCGCCTGCCGAATCAAAAGCGATGGCGCGTACATGATTGCTTGGCAAAGGTGAATTGGAAGTATTGAATACATGAATTCCGGTATCACGCAGCACAGCAAGTCCTCCGACAAATGTGCCTATCCAGATATTTCCTTCGTTATCTTCTGCGATACTTCGGATGCAATCATCGGGCAGTTGCGAATTAGTGGTTTGATAAACCGTCCACAAGGAATTTTTTAAATGCGCGAGTCCGAAATCGGTGCCAACCCAAAGCGAGCCGTCAGCGGCTTTTGTCAGCGCCCGCACTGTGTTATCAGGAATGCCGGAATTCGTAGTATCGTAAGAAATGATTTGCTGGGCAAAGAGAAAACTGTGAAAAGAGAGGAAGAGGATTGATTGAACAAAGAGCAACTTCACTCGCGCACCACTTTTTGAATGAATGTTCCTTCGGAAGTTACAACCTCAAGAAAATAAATTCCTGTTGGAATTGTCGCCAAATCAAGTTTTGATTGCACATTATTTTCTATGAGCGATAAAGGAAAAACAATCAGTTCTTTTCCGATGGAGTTCCACATTTTCACAACAACATCTTTTCCTTTCAATCCGGAAAAGTCAAGCATCACCCAATGCTGCGCTGGATTTGGATAAACGCGAATGTTGCCTGTGAGCAGGGAATGCGCGCTTGTTATTTCTTTCACCAAAACTGTTTTCTCCTCAGTATTTACACAACTGTTTGCATCAGCATAAGAATAGATGATAGGGTAGGGACCTCCGATTCCCGCATTGGCAGGAGTGAATGTATTTTCAGAAACTCCCAATCCGCTAAAGGTTCCTCCCGCAGGCGAGCCAACTAATGTTGTTGCTGCATCATTCACAAAATATTCCGCAGCCAATCCGGTGAAGTCAACAATGGGCAATGGATTTACAGTTACTGTTACATCCGCTGCATCCGAACTGCCGAAATTATCTGAAACGGTAACGGAGTAGGTAGTGGTTTGCGCGGGGTTGACTGTTATTGCAGCGCTTTGTTCGCCTGTGTTCCATTCATATTGCGTTCCGCCTGATGCGGTGAGCGTTACGTTTTCATTCAAACAAATTGCTTCATCATCGCCAGCGCTTGCCGTAACCTGTGACTGCTTTACAAGCACCTGCTCGCTGTCAACTGCCGCGCAACTGTTTGCATCTGCATAGCTGTATGTTATATCGTGCAAGCCGATTCCTGCTTGTGCAGGGTCAAAATCATTTCCCGAAATTCCATCGCCTGCAAATGTTCCTCCGGCAGGCGAGCCGGTGAGCGTAACCGCATTTTCATTCTGAAAATATTCCGCAGCCAATCCTAAAATATTTACCACCGGCAAAGAGTTTACAGTAACGGCTGCAATCGCCACATCTGAACTTCCAAAATCATCCGAAACCGTAACGGTATATGTTGTTGTCACAACCGGACTTACTGTGATGCTTGCTGTTTGCTCGCCCGTATTCCAATTGAATTGGGTGCCACCTGTTGCAGTCAGCGTGGTATTTTCACCAATACAAATTTCTGTATCGCCACCCGCGTTTGCTATAATTTGACCGATGCGCACATACACATCAATGCTTGCGCTGCCGGAACAACCCAGCGTATCAGTGTATGAATAAGTAACGCTGTGAATTCCAAGACCAGCCTGCGCGGGGTCAAATGTATTTCCTGAAACGCCATCACCGCTGAATGAGCCGCCTGCGGGCTGTCCATCCATTGTGATAATGCCTGCGCTGATTTGATAAGAGGTATCAAGTCCGGTGATGGAAACCGCAGGGGCAGGCGAAGCAACCGCTTGCACAGGCGTACGTGCGCTAACGCATGATGCCGCGCCATACTCGATTTCCCAGTCATAGAAATAATAATAGAAAGTAGTTCCGTTATCTGAATTATAAATGGAAAGCACATCGGTGATATTGAAGGGATAGTTCACTCCGCTGCTTGTGCGCTTGAGCGCGGGACTGTTGTAGCCGAAGCTGCTATTGTTCATGCTCGCGTTTGTTCCAAGCTGGTAATTTGTTCCGGGAACAATATTGAAATCAAGATTGATGCGCGATGTTCCCGCGCTGATATAGACGCTTGTATCTGCCAGCACTGTGCCGTTGCTGCTTCTCCATTCAATCAACCGAACGCCCGCCAAGTCGGTGTAAACCTTCACGCTCTTCAGCGTGAACGCTGTGAAGCAATTAAAAATGAGATAGGAACTGAATTGTGTTGCGCTGAAATTGCTTACCCCCGAATGATTAGTCGGCTGGCTGTGAGCTACCGTGCCTGGAATTTCAGAATAATTTTCTGCATAGAATGTTTGCGCTGTTTGTAAATCAGGAATGGCGAAGCTTGTTCCGCTTTGTAAAAAATTGCCGCCTGTTGCAGCATCAAACCAAGTCACTTCGCCTGTGCCTTCTGCAACGAGCGTTGCAATGCCGCCAACGCATGTGGTATCTTCTTCTGTTAATGTAATGGCTGAATTAATTTCGGCAATCGTGAGCGTATCAGAAACAGCCTGCCCGCATAGCGAGCTTGTTTCCACAAAATAATCGCCCGGAGTATTTATGGAAATAGAAGCAGTCGTGTCGCCAGTTGACCACAGGTAGCTTGTTGCGATATTTGCTTCAAGTGTTACGGATGAGCCGCTGCACACAAAGGGGCTTTTATCCAGCGTGATTTCAGCAACAGCGGAACCGACAGGCAATTGTTTAGTAAGTTCAAATGGAATGGCAGCCCAGTTGTTGCCATCATTCATCTCAATGAAATTATCATTCGGGTCCACTTCCATCACAATCCAATAATCGCCATTGCAAACAGAAGGCGGAATATCAATCCACATGCCATCAAGGTTTTCGCTATAGATGTCTGTATAACCAACAGAAATTCCTTGCTCGATTGGCGAGCAGTTGTATTGCCCGCCTCCCAATCCATAATTTGGAAAATTGCCGCTTGTGAGCACGGTGCCACCGCTATATGTTTGGTTATCCCTGCAATGCCCCACGTAGTTATCACAACTGCCGTAGTCCATTAAACAAAATCCAATCTTTGCGCCTGTGCCAATGATAGGCCACTTGAGCGTGTCCGGTTCATTCGGGTTTTGAACGCGCAATGTAAACACCGCCCAATCATCCACATGGTTGTGTCCATGCGTTGGATGGTATGTCATTGTGCCGCTTTCATGCTCATAGTAAGTCATTGCGCCATTATTCTTTTGGTACACGCGCTGGTAGATAATCTGTTTTGGTTCCGGATTTCCATTAGGACAAGTGAATTCTACGTTTGAACCCGGATCATTTATACTGAATGTATCGGTGCCGCACACAAACGAACGATAGCCGTTTGCATCCACACCGCGCACAGTGAGCGGACCCCAGCCAATATTAGGAGTAGAGCCGGTGAGGCGCAGCCTGCCGTTTTCTTGTCCGTTTCCGGTTTGTGAATACTCGGTAGGTCCGTTATCATAATTCTCCAGCGCATACCATGAGATGGTGATGTCGGGTTGCAACTCGCACACCGCGCTGCCATCAGGGCAATCGCAACCGGTAGCATTGGTTGTGGAGCAGGGTTGTGAAAAAAGAAGGGTAGGGATGAAGAGCAGGAAAGAAGATAGTATTCTTTTCATAGGTTCAAGAGAGCTTTTAAAAAGTGAAGCCTAAGTTACTATTTTGATTGATAAGCGCTAATGGATAAATTGATGTTATCACTGCTTCTCAACACTACTATCCATTTTGCTGACATACTGCGCATTTTTTGGTTTTATGATATTTTTATACATTAGAGTAACTAAAACCTAAAAATTGAAAAACTGCACCACCCTCATCATCGCATTTTTATCTTCTCTTGCTCCGGCAACCGCACAGCAGGTATAGCAAACACAGCGAGCCCTTGTCTGCAAAATGACCGCCACTTGGTGTCAGTATTGTGGCGCGTGGGACGCCACCAATTGGGATGATATTATTACGTAAAATGATTCAAAGGCGCTCCTATTCCAGTTGCATTTCAGCACATCAAGCGATTTATACACGCCCACCACAAAAGCAATTTATGAACAGTTTGAATCCAGCACTTCTACTCCTGAGTATTATATAAACGGAGTGAACGAAATGGAATATTCAACACAGGGCGACAATGTCACCCAATCGAAAACAAATGGAGCCAATGCAGTAAATGCGGCATGGCAATCACAGCCTATCGCTAATGTAGGTTTTGATTTTACTGTGAGCGGTAACAGTCTCACGGTGAATAGCAAGACGCGCTTCTTCACCGACACCACTGGCGAATATTATGTAGCCGCCTACATCAGCCTTGATAATCTCTATGCAGAGCAAAACTTGCAGGGACAGGGATACATTGACAGGTGGCAGAACAAAGTGATTCAATTCGCCATGACTACCGGCAGCAACTTTGGCATGCAGGCATTCAATGGCTCCATCACTTCGGACACCGAAGCGGATGAAACATTCACTTACAATCTCGATGCAAGCTGGGTACGTTCCGATGTGTGGGCAGTGTGTATGATTTGGAAAAAAGTCGGCACGAAATACGTGTATGTGAACTGCACTCAAAAAAGAGTAGCCGAACCCACCGGCATCTTGCAGGCGGCTGAAATACTTCATGTAAAAGTATATCCCACCGTTTCCGCAGGCAGCATTCGCGTTGAGGCTGATGTGCAACAGGCAGGCGGCATGTTAACCGTGACAGTGTAAGACCTTGGCGGAAAAACTATTTCATCAGTCAATAGCTCCATGTTTGGGGCAACGCAAACAATCATGCTTGATAAGTCAGCGCACGTTGGAAATACTCCGGGCATTTACCTGTTGACGATTACAGACGGAATCGCAATCGCTACGGAGAAGGTGTTGATTGAGTGATGTATTGATGTTTTTGTAGCCCGCACTAATGAATCCCCGTCAGCCTGCCCGTATCGAATGGATACATTCGGACGGGAATGATTTTTGTCCGGCTGGCGTTCGGACGGATGTCCACGGTAGAAGTCTAATGACGTTTTTACTTACTTCTTCGGAGCAAACTGCTTCGCTATCTGCTCATATTTCTGCTGATTGGCAGTGTCGCCTAATTTTTCATAGCACAGCGCGAGGTAAGAATACATTTCCTGCTTGATGTCGAGCATTTCTTCGGTAGTGTATTTCAGCGTTTCAAAGCAATATTTCATTGCATTTTGATAATCGCCCATCATCAGGTATGTTTTGGCGATGTTCGTGTAAGGGTCGGGAAAGCGCGTATCAATTTTCAGCGCGAGATTGAAATATTTCATCGCTTCCTGCAAATTGTTCTGCTCGCCATAAATAACACCGAGATTATTATAAACCTTCCACTGTCCGACTTTTAAATCAATGGCGCGCTTGTAATCTGCAATTGCCTGTTCGTAATTTTTCTTACGATAATAAGCAAGTCCGCGCTGCCCAAAGGCATCCGGATAATCAGGGTAAATTTTCAGCGCGGCATTATATTCCGCAATTGATTCATCAAGATATTTTAATTTCTCCTGTTCGCTGGGCGCGGGTACTGCTTTCACTTTCATTATTTCGTTCGCATACCAATAATGCAGGCGCGCGCTGTTTGGCGCATGTTTTACATCCGATGAATAAATGGCGTAATGGTCTTTCCATGCGTTGTTCCTTGCAATCGTATGCGCGGAACCTGCTACACTCAGCAGCGCGACAAGGGCGACAAGAATTTTATTCTCCGTAAATAATCCCGATAACTTTTCAGTGCTTTTCGTTTTCAGAAATACGGCAAGCAATGCAACAATAGTGATACAAAATCCAAGAGAGGGCACATACAAAAACCGTTCGCCAAAGCCGGAGCCAATCGTGATAAGCATATTTGAAAAGAGCGAAATAGAAATGAGATAAAACAAAATACCGAACACCCACAACTCTTTTTTCTTCCATCTCCACAATGCAACACCAGCTAAGACAAGATATGCGGCAAGCGAAAGCAACGGTTTGAAATTTGTCCAGCTTACTATCGGAATTTGGTTGTAAGCGTAATCAATCGAAAGCGGGTGCGGGAAGAATAACAGCCCAAGATATTTCCCAAGTATCATCACTGCTGTTGCAGTTTTCGCAGAGAAATCTTTTGCTGCAATCAGAAAATTATCAATCAGCAGTACATCCGAAACATCGCTGATTTCACCCAGCACAATTTTCCTCAGCATTAAATAAACCACTGCCCCGCCAACAAAAAATCCAGTCACCAAAAGATTTTTCCGCAATGGAACATCCGTAAAGAAATACAACATCACCGGAATTGCAGCCAGCATCGTGATAGAGCTCTCCTTCGCCATGAACGAGAAAAAATAGCAAGCAGCCGCGCCAATCAGCGCGCTCATCTTTTCATTTTTCAAATAATTTAACCCCAGATGTAGTCCAGCAAGCACAAACAGAAACGAAAGAATTTCATCGCGGCTCTTAATGTTTGCAACCACCTCCGTATGTATCGGATGCACGGTGAACAGCAGCGTGATAAGGAATGGAACAATCAGCGACACCGCAGGCATCAGCCTACAAAGCAGCATGAATAATAGATACGCAGTGAGCGCATAGAACAGCACGTTCATCAAATGCCCCGGAAACGGATTGTTGGGAAACAACTCCCACTCAATTGCAAACATCACCAATGACAGCGGCCTATAGAGCGTGCCTTTCGCTGTCCAATAGCCCGCGCGATAATCGGTAGAGAGCAACTCGCCAATGCCCTTCACGCCCTGCTTCACGATATGATTTTCCGTCACCGCGTTGGAATCATCAAGCACAAACTCATGTCCGAGTGTATTTACATAGAGCAGGAAAGCCACCACCGCTAGCGCGATTCCAAGCATGAAGCGATGCTGCTTATTCTGCGTGGTGGTTACCTTGTGTTTCTTTACTTCTTTTAATTCCTGAGAATGCAGGGCGACCTTTTCCTTGCGCGTGAGTTTTTCTTTTTGTTGCGACATGCAAAGTTTTAAGTTCTAAGTTATAAGTTTTAAGCTGTAAGAAGTTTCACAAATTATCAAGTGTAATGTTGAATATTGAGTCCAACTGTTGAATTCTAACCAACTTTAAACTTCAAACATTCTATTAGAAAGATGGCGCTTGATGAAGGCTATATCAAATTTGACCTGCGCTGGCAGCAAACCGCTTTATTACTTAAAGAAACTACCTCAGAGATTGTGCGCTACCGCAATAGCTGCTTTCAGAGAAAATATATCGGAATCACGGAAGGCGTAGGTTACGGGAACATCAGCATACGTTATCAAAACAGCAATCAATTTATCATCAGCGGCACACAAACCGGAGGACTGAAACGCTTATCCGCGCGACACTTCACGATGGTGACGAAAATTGATTTCGCAAACAACAGCGTGGCATGCAATGGACCCGTAAAGGCTTCTGCTGAATCGCTAACACACGCGATTTTTTATGCGCTGGATAAAAATATTCAGAGTGTGATTCACATTCACCATCACGCAATGTGGGAGAAGTTAAAATATAAAGTGCCGACAACAAGCGAGGCAACGCCTTACGGTACAATTGAAATGTGCAAGGAAGTGGAGCGGCTCTATAGCTCGTCAGATTTGAAAGAGAAAAAATTGCTTGTGATGGCAGGACATCAGGATGGTATTATCAGCTTTGGTCAAAATTTGGAAGAGGCGTTGAGTGTATTGGATGACCACGCGCTTCGTCATGCTGAGTGAAACGAAACATCTCCATGCTCAGAAAGTAGGAGATTCTTCGCTCCGCAAAGCCTCCGCTCAGAATGACGAAAATCAGTTTGTAAATGCAAACTGCAATAGATTCGCGCCCATCTGCAAGGCTTGTTGCCGTTTTTCTTCAGGGTCTTTATGCACCTCGGGATTTTCCCAACCATCGCCCAGATCGCATTCGTAATCGTAGAACACGACAAGCCTGCCTTCATATAATATTCCAAAACCTTGCGCAGGCTTTTTATCATGCTCGTGAATCTTCGGCAAGCCGTTGCTGAAGTTGAATTTCTGATGATACACGGGATGCTGAAACGGCAACTCAACTAATTCCAACTCAGGGAAAATTTTTTTAATTGCCTTGCGGACGTAAACATCCATACCGTAGTTATCAGAAATATGCAGGAAACCACCGCCCACCAAATAATTACGCAGATTCTCGGCTTCCTGGTCGTTGAAGATTACATTGCCATGCCCCGTCATGTGAATGAACGGATAATTAAATAAATCGGGACTGCCTGCTTCCACCGTTTCGGGTTCGGGCGTAATGTTGGTGTTGATGTTTTGATTGCAGAATTTGATGAGGTTGGGTAGCGCAGTGGGATTCGCATACCAGTCACCTCCACCGCGATATTTCATCAGCGCGATTTTCAGCGTGGGCGCAGAAGATGAAAGCTGCAACGAGAGAAAAACAAAAAAGAGAGGAATAATTTTTTTCATCGCGGTAAAATTAGTTTGATTTCACGCAAAGGCGTAAAGAAGAAAAAACGAATTATAAAACTTAGCGGACTTTGCGCCTTTGTGCGATTTTTTTGTGCAGATAGCGCTATCAACGAATTCATTCATTCACGAGGTTCACCACATGGCACGCGACAATGCCCGCTGTTTCCACACGCAAACGCGATTTACCAAGGCTGATTGCCTTGAAGCCGTTTGCTTCCGCCTGCTTCAATTCATCTTTCGAAAAATCCCCTTCAGGTCCGATAAGCACAAGCGCATCCTTTTTCATTTCGCACACCGCCTTCAAATGCGGGTGATGGTCTTCGCACACGGCTATGAATTTTTGCAGGTCGGTCATCAAGCCGGTGAGCAGCATGTCCTGAAACTTGCGCGGCTCATGCAGCGCAGGCAGATAGGCTTTGCCGGATTGCTTCATTGCGCTCACGAGAATTTTGCGCAGGCGGTCGGTGTTGAGTTTTGTCCGCTCAGAGTGTTCGGTAATCATGGGATAGAGAGCATCCACGCCTATCTCCGTTGCCTTTTCCAAAAACCATTCAAAGCGGTCAATATTTTTGGGCAGGGCAATGCCGATTGAAATTTTAAAATCGCGCTTACCGAAATGCTTTTTGTGTTCATGCACACGCAACTCGCACAGTTTGTCTTTGTCACTGATGATTTCGGCATGATAGAGATTTCCCTTTCCATCCACTATCTCCACCCTGTCGCCCACGCGCATTCTTAACACGCGCAGGCAATGGCGCGACTCTTCCGCATCCAACATAATGCTGCCTGTTGATTCAATCGTTTGAAAATAGAAATATTGCATAGTTCAAAAATAGTGCAGGCGAATAGGGAATGAGGAATTAAAATTGAAAATTCTTTATTGAAAGTTTGTTTGTTTTCAAAGTGAATGAAGGCAAGGAAACCCTGTTTATATCTTGTAAGGGTGTAATTGAAAGATGCCTCGGGATTTTAATAATTTGTGCGTTCATAAAAAGGACAAGACACTTACCACACTGAATTTGTAGTTTGTGTTGAATAGTTCGCTTTGCTAATAGATTGCTCCAACAGATAAATCTTCTTCTTATTTTATGAACACTTCTATAGGCACATCTGCTTCAACTGCGATGTGTTGAGTATAATGATGGTAGCGTTTCATAATATCCTTTACATAGGCAACAGTCGTTTCACCGCGACAGTAGCCACTTTTCACCACAGAATCATTGTAGTATTTCGGTTTTGATTTAAGGCGCAGGTATTCTTCCACATTGCCAGTCCACTGGTAGCGGTTTGCGCCATATTTCTCAGCAAGTCTCATCGCATCGCGCACATGTCCTTCGCCCACGTTATAGGAGGCGAGAATGAAATAGGCGCGTTCTTCTTTTGGAATATCATTCCAGAATTTTTCCAGCCAACGCAGGTAAGCAGTGCCGGCATACAGACTTTGTTCGGGGTCTGAAAGTTCCGCTGCGCCAAAGCGGTAGCCGGTAGCGGGCATGAGTTGCATTAATCCCTCTGCGCCCGCCCATGAACACGACTCCGGATTGAAATGCGACTCTTCATAAATCAGCGATGCAAGCAAACGCCAATCCCACCCGATGCGCCTTGCATAGCGCCTGATGAGTTCGTCATATTGAGAGAGGCGCACAGTATCGCCCCGTGAAAAGAAATCGCTGCTTGCCCACTTTGCGATTTGCTTTTTGCTGGTGAAATATTTCTTGTAAATAAGATTGTATTCCTCGCCCTTGCGCGTCTTATTGAGCCAGTCATTCAGCGCAGCAAGCAGATTGGGAGAATTCCTGCGTACTGCCCACGCCAATCCCTGTGGCTCGCTGATAGCGGTGCGGACATCAATATTTGAGAAGTAGGTGCTACTGAGGAGCGCAACATTTTCATCGGTGATTGTGTAGTTAATTTCTTTGTCAGCTACCATGCGAATCAACTCATCTGCGCTCACATCGCCCTTCACGGGAACAAGGTCAATCTCAGAGCCGATTTCTTCCACTAATTGAAACATTCTGTCCATGTGAGGCGAATTGCCGCGCACATGCACGGTTTTTCCGGCAAGCTGATAGGGTTCGGTAATGAGGCTGTCAAGTACTTGCTCATAATTCATTTTTCTCCACGTATCGGGCTTGCGCTGCACAAGCACCTGATGCACTTCCATGTGCGGATGGGTGAATGCGGCTCGCCTGCGCCCGTCTTTAGTCACCGTAAGCCCAAAGGCAATTACATCGCCTTTGCCGCTGTTGAGATAATGGTAAACACTGTCAAAATCATGCACGACAAACAGTTCTAACTCAACATCCAATTCATTTGCGAACATTTTCAGCAATTCATAATCATAGCCCATCGGGTTTCCTTTGTAAATGAAATAGCTGAGGGGATTGAATCCGGTGATAACAGTGAGTTTGCCTTTCTTTTTGATTTCATCAAGGTCAAGATGCACGGATGGACGCGAATCCCTGAGCAGGTCAACGATGTTTTCGTAATTAGTTCCCCTGCAATTGCTGCATAAGGAGAGGAGGATAACAGCAAAGAAAAAATTGCCAATCAGGCGCACGGATACATTGCTTTTCACAATTGCTAAGATAGCCTTTATGAATCAGCCGGAATTTGAAGAAAGCAAAACATTTTATGAGGCGCGTGCAACGAAAAAAAACTCCATTTTATCTTTATATTCAACTTGTAGCAACAAACAGAATAAATCGTTTATGGGAAATAAGATTGTGCTTCCACCTTATCCAACCGGATGGTATTCTGTAGGTCTTTCCCGCGAACTGAAAGGGGGGCAGATAAGAACGATTTGTTTTATGGGTGAAGATGTGGTATTGTTTCGCACTGCATCAGGAAAGGCTTGCGTGATGGATGCCTATTGCCCGCATCTTGGCGGACACTTCCGATACGGAGGAACGGTTGTTAAGGACACTATCCGTTGCCCCTTTCACGGATTCTGTTTTGACACATCGGGCGAGTGTGTGTCAACGCCCTACGGAACGAAGCCACCACCCACCGCTATCGCCAAAACGTCAACGGTGCGCGACATCAATGGATTCCTACTGGTGAATCATGATGCGGAAAACCGCAAGCCTGATTGGGAAATTCCCGAAAAAGATTACACCGGATGGACACAACTCCTGTCCGCTTCGTTTGACATAAAAAGTCATCCGCAGGAAACTTCTGAAAACAGCGTTGACTTCGGGCATTTCAGCGTTGTGCATGGCTATTCAGATTTGGACACGATAAAACCCCTGAGAACGGAGGGACCTTAACTTACCGCTAAATAGGTGATGCACCGAAAAGCGAATTTTATTGGTAAGACAGAAAAAATTCGCGCTGAATTTGAAGTGCATGTGCATGGGCTGGGCTATTCTTTTGTGGAGGCGGAAGTGCCCAAATATGGTTTGCAGTACAGATACTTTGTGCTATCCACCCCGATTGAAAATGGCAAAGTGAATCTTCGGCTGGGTTTGAGCATGAAAAAAGTGGTGAATAAATGGAAGGTGAACCCCGCACTTACCTTGCTGCCATCACCTATTGTAAATGCCATCATTCAGCGCGCCACCTTTAAAGGTTATATCCATGATGTGATGCAGGATTTCGACATCTGGAAAAACAAAACATATATTGCTCCGCCCGCTTTTGCAAAGGGCGATGGTCCTGTGGGAAAATATCGCCAGTGGGCAAAACAATTTTATCCGGAATTCCACCGTGAATCAGTTACAGCGATGGATGAGCAATGTCAGCCAATTACCGGATAAAAAAAATCCCGCTGAGTCAGCGGGATTTTTGTTTTAGGAGAACATCAGAGATTAATGGTCATGCCCTGCATGTGGGTCGCCCTGAGGTGTAATAGCGGGTTCAGTGCCTGTTCCTGGTTTCGGAAGCACATTGCCCTTGATGTAAACAGTAATTGGCTGGTCAGCAGGCGTAGCGTTTGAATAAATCTTTACGCCTTTGTTGAATTGTCCCAAGCGGTTCGTAGCATATTTCACAGCAATCTTTCCGGTTTCACCGGGCAGGATAGCCTCCTTCGGGCAATTAGGAACAGTGCAGCCGCACGTGCCAGCGCAATTGTTGATGATGAGCGGAGTAGTGCCTGTGTTTTTGAATACGAATTCTCTTGCTCCATCAGCATCCTGTTCAATCGTGCCATAGTCAATTGTTTCTGTTTCAAATGTGAGAACAGGCAAATCACCAACAGGAGTTGTTCCATCCTGAGCATATAAATTGAAAACAAGGAAGGAAAGCGTTAAAAACGAGAAAATATTTTTCATTGTTGTTGTTTTAATTTTCGAAAAATTGTACGTACAAAGCTATGCAAAGATTGAGGTACTTTGCGGGTTTAGCAAGTTTTTAACATTTTTTTGCACACAATTACCCTGTTCATTCTCACAGTCCTGTAAATGAAGGGTGGCGCATTTCACAGGCATTTTTGATACTTTTGCACGGTGCAGCAATTAGCTTACATGAAGCCATACCGCTTCCTTTAACCGAGTCAACACCATTCTCTTATTATGTCGTTTCAAGATGAAATAAAGCGCAGGCGCACCTTTGCCATCATCAGCCACCCGGATGCGGGGAAAACTACGCTCACAGAAAAATTCCTGCTCTATGGAGGCGCCATTCAAACTGCGGGCGCGGTGAAATCAAACAAGATTAAGAAGAGCGCCACCTCCGACTTTATGGAAATTGAGCGGCAAAGAGGAATCTCCGTTGCTACCTCAGTAATGACATTTGAATATGAAGGCAAATTGGTGAACCTGCTTGATACGCCCGGTCACAAAGATTTTGCTGAAGACACGTATCGCACGCTGACTGCGGTTGACAGCGCAATCATCGTGATTGACTGTGTGAAGGGCGTAGAAGAGCGCACGGAAAAGTTGATGGAAGTGTGCCGTATGCGCGACACGCCCGTGATTATTTTCATCAACAAACTTGACCGTGTTGGAAAAGATCCGTTTGATTTGCTCGATGAGTTGGAAGAAAAACTAAAAATTTCTGTGCGTCCGCTGAGTTGGCCCATTAACATGGGAACGGATTTCAAAGGCGTTTACAATCTCTATGATAAGACCTTGGATTTATTCCGCGCAGGAAGCCAAAAGATTGAGAAAGATGTGCAGTCCATCAGCGATTTAAAAGACGGTCAATTAGACAAGCAGGTAGGAGAAACTGATGCAAAGCAACTGCGTGAAGATGTGGAATTGATCGAAGGCGTGTATGACACGTTTGACACGGAGGCATATTTACGCGCTGAAATTGCGCCCGTGTTTTTCGGAAGCGCGATTAACAATTTTGGTGTGCGCGAGTTGCTGGAAACATTCGTGAACATTGCTCCATCCCCGCGTTTGCGCGAAGCAACAGAAAGAATTGTGGAGCCGGAAGAAGAAAAATTCACAGGCTTTGTATTTAAAATTCACGCGAACATTGACCCGCGTCACCGCGACCGTATCGCCTTTCTGCGTGTGTGTTCGGGAAAATTTGAGCGCAATAAATTTTTTCATCACGTGCGTTTGCAAAAAGAATTTCGCTTCAGTAGCCCTGCTTCGTTTATGGCGCGTGATAAAAGCATTATCGAAGAAGCTTATCCCGGTGATGTAATTGGCTTGTATGATACGGGCAATTTTAAAATTGGCGATTCGCTCACTGAAGGCGAGAACTTACAATTCAAAGGCATTCCAAGCTTTTCGCCTGAAATTTTCCGCGAGTTGATAAACACCGACCCGATGAAGTCAAAGCAGTTGGCAAAAGGTGTTCACCAATTAAGTGAAGAAGGAGTTGCGCAGTTGTTTGAGCGCGAGCAGGGACATAAAATTGTTATCGGCACGGTGGGGGAATTGCAGTTTGATGTGATTCAGTATCGCCTGTTGCACGAGTATAAAGCATCCTGTATGTTCAAGCCGGTGAGCCTGTACAAAGCCTGTTGGATTACATCTGATGATGAGGCGAGGCTGAAAGAATTTTGCCGTCTGAAGTACGATTATGTTTATACCGACAAAGACGGACACCTTGTATTTATGGCGGAAACATCATGGACGCTGAAAATCATTCAGGAAGATTGGCGCGAAATAAAATTCCATCAGAATTCAGAATTTAAAACCGAAGCAGTCAATAATTTTCAATAAACCATTTCCATGAAAACACTATTCATCGCAGTTATCGCCCTTACAACTACGGTTGCATGTGAAGCGCAAAAGGCAGACAAGCAAAGCAAGAAAGCCACAGAGCAGGATAACAGCCACATCGTTTATCGCGGAAAAAAAATCACCGATGAAGGCGCTATCACAACGGCTGAATTGGTGGAGAAAATGAAAACCGCTGAAAAACTCGAAGTAAAAGTGATTGCTGACATTGTTACCGTGTGTCAGGCGAAAGGCTGCTGGATGCAGGTGGATTTGGGTGATGGCGAACTGATGCGTGTTACCTTTAAAGACTATGGATTTTTCGTGCCGCTTGATGCCTCTGGCAAAAGAGTGGTGATGGAAGGAGTCGCTTCTCAAAAAATCACTTCAGTTGATATGCTACGCCATTATGCCGAAGACGCAGGCAAATCAAAAGAAGAAATCGAAGCTATTACAGAGCCGGAACACAAACTGGCGTTTGAGGCGAGCGGGGTGATTGTGAAATAATACCTTGAATTTTAAAAATGGAACACTGCCCCGATTCCCCTCTTCCGCCTAAGGCGGAGGGCGTGCTTACCTGCCGAAGTCAACGCAGGCAGGGGTGAGGCTTTCACGATAACAAAATCAACAAAGCCCGTCTGCTTTCACAAACGGGCTTTGTTGTTGATAAGCCTGTTGCATTTTCTAAGCAACGCGCGGGCTTGGTCGGTCCAAAGCGGTTTTTTAAAAGGCTTTGATTTGTGTGATTTACTCGCTCCCCCTCTTAGGTAGGTAAAACGAGTTGCATGCTCAGCAAGTTGTGGTCTGTTGACTGACGACTGTCGTCTTTCATTACAGCACTCTTGCTTTTGCAGGTTCTGACATTACGCTCAGTCCGGCAGAATTAATTGCCACCACTGAAAACCAATAATTTTGGTTGTGGTTTGGCAGGTTTTCCGCTTTGTAGGATGCCTTTGAAGAATAGCCAAGCAATTCCTAATTTGGGTTTTGGCTGGCGGGGTCAACCTGGGTGCAATAAATTGCATAGGTTTCCGCTTTTTGCTTCAGGCTTTTCCACTTCAGGTCAGCGCATCCCGGATAGTCACTGGTTTCAGCCGACATATTCTCCACAGCGGGAGGTAATCCCACAGGAGTTTTAGACTGAGCCACTTCAAACCCGGAACTGGTAATCACCGTTGCATCCCCGCCACTTGCCGCCTGCACGTATCCGCCAAGAGAGCGGACAAGGTTTACTAAGATTTCAAATTTTTGATTTCTGAGGCTGATCGCCTGATGCGAACCGGAAAGGCTCGCTTCATTTGCAGTTGTCAAATCATCAATCGCATTTGTAATCGAAGCTAAACTTGGAACAGGAGTCATGTAGCTGGAATTTCCGGTCATTTCATCCACCAGGTGCGTTGCTTTTTCAAGCAATTTCAAGGTGTTGCGATCCGATATACCTAACTTAACTCTACTCATAAGAATATAGTTTTAGCTTGTCGCAGCCTCCCCTTATCCCCCGAAGGAAAAGCCCGACCTTGTGAAACCATGAGGATGTATTTGAATCGCCAAACATAGTATGCCTTTACGCCATCGGCTTAGATTTGTTTGGTTACTATGGGTATCATAATTTGCAGCAAGACAGTAAACATGCTACGCATAACATATAACTACAACAAAATCACATAGTTATATTTATCACTAATCGTTGATTAGTTAAAATAAAATTATAACTGCGCCTCCGTTTTCTGTAAAAAAGGGTTGATTTTCCATGCATGAGAAATGGTTTTCGTAACTAAGTCAGCCGCTTTCCATCACTGGCAAATGCTTGGCATAACTATGTCAGCCGCTTTCCATCACTGGCAAATGCTTGGCATAACTATGTCAGCCGCTTTCCATCAATGGAAAATGTTTGGCGTAACTATGTCAGCCGCTTTCCATCACTGGCAAATGTTTGGCATAACTATGTCAGCCGCTTTCCAGTAATGGAAAATGCTTGGCATAACTATGTCAGCCGCTTTCCATCAATGGCAAATGCTTGGCGTAACTATGTCAGCCGCTTTCCATCACTGGCAAATGCTTGGCATAACTATGTCAGCCGCTTTCCAGTAATGGAAAATGCTTGGCATAACCAAGAAATCGGTGAGGAATGCAGGATGCAGTGAAAAAATTCATGCGCGGGATGCGGGCAAGTGAGGGGCTAACAAACAAATTATTTTCTTTTTGTGTAAAGGAAATAAAACAAGGGCAGTTCTAAAAATTGATTCATCCGATGACTGACAGTCATCGGATGAATCAAGGGGGCTGCCCACAACTGAAATGGAAAACGATTTCCTGTTTGAATCTCCTGCACCGTGCGAAGATGCAATGCACCTCGAATGGATGCACAACATGCTGGAGCAGGCGCGCGCGCTGAAACTAACAACCAACTTTTGTGCCCCCGTTGATTTTCGCAGGCTGCAACGCATCAACTCTATTCTGCTTGAGTGGAACCCGATGCAGATACCATCCATGCCTTTTGACGAATACCTCCACTATGCGCCCCGCATTTTAAAACTGCTGCAAAAAAAGGATGCATCTGAAGCGCTTACCAAATTTCTTTATACACTGCAACCCTCCTACTTCGGGCAGACTGCCACATACGCATAATGCAACGCAGTGGCGCAACAGATTTTAGACGCGCAATAAACCGAACACACTCGTATTCCAGTAATAGAAAATGGTTGGCATAGCCAAACCTGAATCCTGCAATCTGCGCCTTCGCTCGCCTCTGGCGAGTGAGCCTTTATCAGGCATCTTGCCTGATTACATTCGTAAATAATGGATTCTGCGTCTTCGCTCGCCTCTGGCAAGTGAGCCTTTATCAGGCATCTTGCCTGATTACATTCGTAAATAATGGATGCCGGAGGCAACGGAATTGTTCACTCGCGGGACGCGAGCGAAGGCAATAAGTTTTGTCTGTCGTTGCTTGTCTGTCCATTGTTTACGGTGTCTTTGGTGCGTTGGCTTGGTGGCTCTTTTGGATTTTTTTAGCGTTGGTCTGTGCGTTGAAAAAAAATACAAATGTGTCACCAACTACGAAGTAATCACGAACACCATTAAAAAACAATAGTGAAGTGAGTAAATGCGTTGGCTTTTTAATTCACGATAATGTTTGCTAATAATTCTGCTTGTTTCAAAACTGTTTCAATTGCTTTTGCTTGTTTGTCTGGCGGATAACCGTATTTGGTTAGTGTCCGCTTAACCAACACCATCAATTTTGCTCTTGCACTTTCTCTTATTGTCCAATCAATAGTTGCGTTGGCTCTTACCTTGTCTGCAATTTCCAAAGCAAGTTCTCTCAACTGTGCATCACCCAAAACATCAACAGCACTTTCGTTTTCTGCAAGTGCATCATAAAAAGCAATTTCATCAACAGTCATTTTTAATTCTTCTGCTCTTGCATATTCGTCTTTCACTTTCTTCGCAACTTCGTCAACAAGAAACTGAATAATTTCTACCGTTGTCAAAAGATTGTTTTGATATTTTTTCAATGCTGTTTCAAGCATTATCAAAAGTGCTTTACCTTTGGTTAAGTTTCTATTAGTAACTTTTTTTATTTCGTCATTCAAAATTTTCTTTAGCAATTCCAATGCAAGATTTTTGTGTTGCATTCCTTTTACTTCCAACAAAAATTCGTCTGACAAAATTGATAGTCCCGAAATTTCGGGCTTGTTAATTCCTGCTGCATCAAAAATGTCAACTACTTTATCGCTGCTCAATGCTTCATCAACAATTTGTTTGATGGCTGTTTCAATTTCAATGTCTGACTTGCCTGTGCCTGATCCTTCAAACTTTACCAACCTTGCTCTCACTGCTTGAAAGAATGCAATCTCTGTTAAGTGTAGTTGCACTTCATCTCTTGAAATACAAATTGAAAGTGCCTGACTTAATAAACTTACTTCTCTTACAAAACGGTCTTTGCCTTCTTGCAATCCTAAAATATGTTCTTCGGCTTGCAGAATAATTGAAAGTTTTTCTTGTGCTGTTCCTGTAAAAAATCTACGGTAATTAAATTTCAAACTGTTCTCATAATACGCTTCGGGTTCTTCCACCAAAATATCATTCTGCGTTTTACTGCTTTCATTAAACATTTGCTTCACCACCTCCAATTTCTCCATCATCACTTTCACTGCTTCCGAAATTTTTTCTGTCGGGTCGCCTTTGCCACCTGCATCAGAATAGAATGAAAGTGCTTTTTTCAAATCGGTTGCAATGCCTAAATAGTCAACCACCAAACCGCCTTTAATTTCTTTGAACACACGATTTACTCTTGCAATGGCTTGCATCAAGTTGTGTCCTCTCATTGGCTTGTCAATGTAAAGCGTTTTTAAAACTGGAGCATCAAAACCTGTGAGCCACATATCACGAACTATAACCAACTTCAACGGGTCGGCAGGGTCTTTCATTCTGTCCGATAAATTTCTTCGCTGTTGTTTTGATGTATGATGTTTTGAAATTTCTGGTCTATCATCACTCTTGGTTGTCATCACCACTTTGATTGCACCTTTGGTTAAATCAGCATCGTGCCACTCTGGTCGCAATGCAATTATCTCTCTGTAAATGTCGGCTGCAATTCTTCTGCTCATGGCTACAATCATTGCCTTGCCTTCAAATATTGTTTGGCGTTTTTCAAAATGCGTAACAATATCTTTTGCCAAATTTTTTATTCTGTCTTTATTGCCTACAATGGCTTCCAACTTAGTCCACTTCGCTTTTGCTCGTTGGGGCAGCCCTTGCGGTTGCCCTTCTTCGTTCTCGTCAGGATAACCGTAAAGGTCATCCCTACGGTCAAACTCCTCAATCAATCGTTTGCCGTCTTCGTCAAGATTTACTTTTGCTAATCTGCTTTCGTAATAAATTTTTACGGTTGAACCGTCTGCAACTGCTTGTGAAATATCATACACATCTACATATTGCCCGAATACTTGCGGTGTGTTTACATCTGTGCCTTCAATGGGTGTGCCTGTAAAACCTATGTAGGTAGCCGATGGCAAAGCATCTCTCATGTATTTTGCAAAACCAAAAGCAATTCGTTTTCCGATTACTTCTTTGGTGTCTAAATTTTTAACATCAATAAATTTTGCTTCAAAACCATATTGTGTGCGGTGTGCTTCATCAGCAATTACCACAACATTTTTTCTGTCGCTTAACTGGTCGTATTGGGCAGCCGCAAGGGCAGCCCCTACGGGTAAAAATTTTTGAATCGTTGTGAAAACAATTCCACCGCTTGCAACTTTCAACAACTCTTTCAAGTGTTCTCTGTCTTGTGCTTGCACTGGTTCTTGTCGTAACAATTGTTTTGATGCAGCGAATGTATCAAAGAGTTGTTCGTCCAAATCATTTCTATCAGTGATTACAACAATGGTCGGGTTTTGCATTTCGGGTGCTGTAATCAGTTTGCCCGAAAAGAAAACCATTGACAAACTTTTTCCGCTTCCTTGTGTGTGCCACACCACACCGCCTCGTTTGTCTCCAGCCTCACCCCCAACCCCTCTCCCAAGGAGAGGGGAGGAAAACCCCGATGCCCTAATTGTGGATTGCACCGCTTTATTTACTGCATAGTATTGATGATATGCTGCAAGTTTTTTCTCTGTAAAAATTTGTGTCAATCCTGTTTTTGCATCTTCCTTTTTTGTTTTCTCAAACACAATAAAGTTGCGAACCAAATCTAAAAGTGTGGAAGGATTCAACATTCCTTTTATCAAAGTTTCTAATTGCGGTTTGAAACGGGAATCTTCTTTTACTCCATCGCTTGTTTTCCAAGTCATGTATCTGCCGAAATCTGCCGACACACTTCCTGCTTTACATTCTAATCCATCACTGATAATGCAAATGGCATTGTAAGTAAAGAGGGATGGAATAATTGCTTTGTATGTTTGAATCTGACTGTATGCACTGCGAAGGTTTGCGTTTTCATCGGTTGCATTTTTCAACTCCATTACTACCAATGGAATTCCATTTACGAAAAGCAAAACATCAGGTCGTTTGTTCTGATTGTTTTCTATAATGGTGTATTGATTGACAACTAAAAACTGATTGTTGTTTGCGTTTTCAAAATCAAACAATGCAACCTCGTGGCTTCTTTCGTAGCCGTCTTTCTGATAAGGAATTTTTACTTTCTCAACTAAAAATTTATGGAACTCCTCATTGTTAAACAACAAATCGGAAGAAGCAATTCGCAACACTTTTTGAACGGCTGCTTCCTGTGCTTCAACTGGAATATCCGGATTAAGGATTGAAATTGATTTGCGTAAGCGTTCAATTAAAATGATTTGCTCAAAACTTTCTCTTTCCTGCAACTCGGCTGTGGGTGCAATGGTTAAGCCATGCACATATTCCCATCCTAACGATTGCAAAATTTCAATCGCTGATTGTTCAATGATATTTTCGGTGATGAGTTTCATTATATCGTGCTCAATTGCACTTTATACCAATAAGACAAATCTTTTCGTATTGCTCTTAGTTGATTTATTAATTCTTGTTTGTTGTCAATATTTTTGAAGTCAAATTTATCGTTTAAAAAAATTGCTGTTTCTCTTGGGATACTTAACTCAATCAATTTTCTTGTGATTGGTTTGTATGCTCCTAACTCAATAAACCTTGTAAACATTCCTTCGGGTTCTTTGATGTCATACAATGGCTTTAAAAGCAAAGGCAGTCCGTATGAAATTTTATTTTGAAGAAAATTTATTGTGTCGTCAATTTTTTCAGATGAATCATAATACCTGTCAGAAAATATTACTGCCAATGATTTTTCCTTCAACCAATTCTCTGCTAAGATGCACTTCTGCAAAAGAATGTCTTTGCCGGGGTATTCAACAACTCCAAAATATTTATTGTAGTAAATAGGGAAGTCGCTTTTTATCAAGCCAAGGATTGCTTTTAATTTATAAGAGATGTTTTGTTCCGATGCACTTGTAGGAAGCGAAAAATTATTTCGTTTCAGATAAAGGTTGTTTAAATCAATTGGGTCCCAATATCTGTTCTTTGAACAAATTGTTTTTCCAATGCTCAATTTATTCATTGCTTCAAAGATGTTGTTCATTTCCGTATCGCTTAAATCAATACCTACTCTGCCAAGATACACTTGTGAGAAAAGTCCGTATCGCAAAACTGTTTGTCGCAAGTAGGTTGTGAGAAAAGAGTAATCCTGATTTTTGATTGTGCTTCCGACATTATTTGTAATATCTGTTTTTATCTTGTCCTTGTGAGCATGATACTTTTTGCCATATCCAACTTGCAATTCTTTTGCTGTGTCTTTGAATAGTTCTAATTGACTTGCCTCTTTTTCTTTAAAACTTAATTCATCAAGTATAAAAGTTCTGCCAATAAAATCTTTGAGCAATCTTCCTGCTCTACCACGAAGATTTGCAATTTCATAGTTAGAAAGTTTTGAACTGTTTTCTTTTTTTGCAATAAATAAATTCGGGTTTCTGATAATGATATTCTGCACTGGCAAATTAACTCCTTGTAAAAGTGTTGTTGTGCAAACAACAGTTTTAATATTCTTTTGACGAATTCCATCTTCAATTAAAACTCTTACATGAAATGGCAACTTGCCATGATGATAAGCAACTCCTTTGGGAATTGTTTCCACCATTGTAAACTTTGGGTGCACTGTTGTTGAAATAAAATCTGACAATTCATTTAAGTAAGTGTTTTGCTTTCCCTCCATGTTTTTAGCAATGTGAGAAGCCATTTTGTTGCAAGTATTTGAAGTAGGAGAAAAAATTAAAGTGCTTTCATCTTTGCCAAACCCTTGTAAAAAGCTACTCAAATAATCAAGGTAGTTGTCGTTGTATTGAACCTTACCATAACCCTGAATTGAATCGTTATTGGTGATTTTTATTTGCTGACTGTTCTCCAACAAATCTGAATACACATTGAAGTAGTAATCGTTTTTCTTTTTTGAAATGGAGTAAGTGAGATTTAAAACTGGCGAAGCATCAGTTTCTTTTTTCTCTGAATTGATTCCGAAAACATTTGTTCCTAATTCATCAATCTTTACAATTCTCGGTCCCGAAAGAATTATGTGGTCTATTTTTGAACTGTTCCTAAGTTCAATCATTAAGTCATACAAAACTTTTGAACGCTGGTCGTCTGAATCAGCAACCTTTTCTACATTCTGAATTTCATCAACCACCAACAAACGAACATTCTTAAATGGATTTTCGGATTGAGAAAAAGCGGCAATCGCTTTTTCCTGTGTTAGAATGTAAATAGATTTTTCTGTTGCCGCTGTGTTGTTGTAGGTTGTGTCAAGTGAGTAATCGTTTAGTTGAAAGTCGTCAAGTAGCTTTCTGAAATCACTTGTTACTTGTGAAACCAAACTTAGCGTTGGCACAACATAAATAACTACACCGCTTTTCTTTTGAATGAGGTCAATCGCTTTCAACAAAATGAGAAATGATTTTCCTGCTGATGTTGGTGCTGAAATTCCAATCAAAGGATTTTTCTCAATGGATTCCCAAATGTCTTTTTGAAAATCGCTTAAAAGGAAAATTGTATCGCCAACTTTAATTTCATTTTTTACTTGTGCTATTGTAACTGCAAATTGATTTAGCAAACTTTCGCCAAATGAAAATTGCTTGTCAACAAACGAATAATCCGAATCAATCATGATTGATGAAGGTCCAAAACCTGCTCTTGAAAGAAACAGAATCAAATAGTTTTTTAGTCCATCCCATTTTTCGTTTCTGTAAGTCCAAAGCAATGCACAAATTGCAATGAGTTGTTTCTTTGAAAGTTCATCGGTCTTTACGGATAACTCATTCAAAACAGAAATAGCATTTGTCAAAAAATCTTCGTCAACTTCTTCGTTTAAATTTTCACCAATGAATTTTAACCTGCTTGCATTTGCAACCAATTCTATATGGAGTAGCTGTTTTAAAATTTCTTTTGCTTCCATTATTTGCCGATGAGTTTTTGAAACTGTTTTAGCAACCCATCTAATTCCCAAACTGGAAGTATGATATAGTTGAATCGTGGGTGCAATCTCGAATCAATTTTTTTAAATAGTTTTCTGTCAAGTGCTTTGCCTCTTTCAGAAATTATTTTGATAATGTCGGCTTTGATTTGTGCTTCATTATCCTTGTCAACCTTTTGGTTTTCGCAATAGGTAATTACAGAAACAAGTTGCACTTCAACATTCGGTAGTTTGCCGTTCTTGTAATCGGTAGCAACTTGAATTAAAGAATCGTCAATGAATGAATCATAAACATATCTGCCCAATTCTTTCCGATGCTCTGTATAAGTTTTCAGTATGCTATCAATTGCTTCTTCAAATGCAACAGCGAATTTGTATTTGCTACTGTATGTTTTTGCCTCTCCCAAGTAAAATAAATTCTTATCTTCTTCAAGTTTGTAATGAACTGCATCAGCACCGAATCTTTCCAATTCAACCGAAGTAGTGATTGGCATTTTTCGGAGTAAGGGAACGCACTTGAAAAAACTTTGAAGAAAGTTGAATAGAAGAAGTTCACCGAATTGTCCTTGTATCATAAGTTTGTCGGTGCTGCTATTTCTAAACTTGTCAAATGTGAGTGTAATCAAAGCTGCTTGTGCGTTTTGTTGGCTTCTGCCTTCTGCAATCAAAGTGTTTAATATATCTGCTGCCTTTGTTTGACTGTAAAACCATTCAGGAATTGTTCTCACAAGTTCTAAACAAAACTCGTCACGATACTCTTGTCTGTCCACATAGTTTATGCAAGTGCCGTAATGTTTTTTATCAGGAAGAAGATTAAACGACTGCTGCACAAAATGAACATGATTCATGAACATTTTTGTGCAACTTAAAAGTTTCTCTATTTCTTCTTCTGTTATTGGCATTAGTTAGGTTAATTATTAATTCTCACTTCTCCACTCATAAGTTTTGGCAATAGAGTATTGCGAAGATGAGTAAGAGTTTTTATTTGTTTGTGATTATTGAATGTTTTCTGAATTAGATTGTCTGCTTCTGCTGTAAATAATTTTATTTTTTCAAAATTTGGTTTTGGAAAAGTGAATGTTGGGATTGCTGTTTTACTTAGATGCAAAACGGTTGTGCCATTTGCACAACCTAAACAATGAAATTTGAATTCACGGGTTTTCATTAAGAAGTAGAGAAAGGCAATACTTATGTTTTTATTTTTTGGAAGAACTTTCACACAATCCATTGTCATCACTAAAGTTTTATACTTCGGGTCTTCAATAACTAAAACTGGATTTCCAATTACTTCTGCTTCCTGTGTTATGTCTGTATGTGCAACAATTAAATCACCTTGCTTTACTGTTTGCCGTTCATTTACTTTTCCTGTAAACTCTTTGAAACCATCTAAACGAAAACTTCCATCACGGTTAAAAGATTTAAGAGTAACCAAAGCGTTTTCAGAAGGGTTTAATTCTGAACTTTTGTATGAGAAACCGTTTACGGTTTCAACATAATCTGCTAAAACAATTTCTTCTTTTGAATTTGCCTCTTCAACAAACCACTGCCTAAAAAGTGTTTCAGCTAATGCTTCCAAAGTTTTATTTTGGCGGTGGAGTAAATCTATTTTATCATCCAAACTGCTTAGGGTTTCAGAAATGAGTTTTTGTTCGGATAGTGGGGGAAGTAAAAATTTAATTTCTTTTAGTGAACCAAGATTTAACGTAGGTTGAACAGTATCATTTGTATTGCCATACAATTGATACTTGATATCTTCAGTTTTAAAACAGTATTTTATAAAGTGCTTATTAAAATCGTCTTTTATTCTTGCCACACTTACGGCTCTTGCAACATTCCAACCTTTTAAATTATCGGGAACAATAGCACATTCACCAACACTACCAACAACTGTTATCAATAACTCTCCTCCAACTAATCTTGTTCTTTGGTATTTTTCCTCAATTGAAAAAGCAACTTTCATTGCATCACTTGTTTCTATGTAGCCATTCTTAATATTGTTTACACGAACAATTGGCACGGAATCAATTTCAGTATGAACACCGGGTTGAACAATTCCATAAGAAATGGAATCATCAACCAATAGTTCGGAGAATTTATATTCTTTCCACTCACTCATACTTCCACCTCAATTTTTATTTTAGAAAGATTTTTTGCAATGCGTTTGTTCAATTCATCTTCCTCCGCAATTTGGTTTTCCAATTCAGTTTTCAAAGAATTAAATCGTTCTGCAAAATTGAAATCATCTTCATCATCAGGTAAGCCAACATATCTACCCGGAGTAACTACATAGTTCAATGCTTTTACTTCTTCAACGGTTGCTGTTTTACAAAACCCTGCTATGTCCTCATACCCTTCGACTCCGCTCAGGGTGACATCTCCGTTTTTCCAGTTGTGGTAAGTGGTTGCAATCTTTGCAATGTCATCATCAGTCAATTCTTTTGTTCTACGGTTTACAAGAAATCCTAAATTTCTTGCGTCAATAAATAAAATTTTTCCTTTTGGGTAACCATGAAGGTTACCCCTACCCTTACGCAAAAACCAAAGGCAGGCAGGTATCTGCGTATTGAGAAAAAGTTTTGCAGGCAGATTTACAATGCAATCAATCAAATCATTTTCAATAAGTGCTTTTCTTATTTCGCCTTCATTACTTGAATTACTTGTAAGCGAACCTTTACTTAAAACAAAACCTGCTTGTCCGTTTTGTGCTAAGTGATAAATGAAATGTTGAATCCAAGCGTAGTTTGCGTTGCCGCTTGGCGGCAAACCATAACTCCACCTTGCATCTTTTGTCAACTGTTCACCACTCCAATCGCTATCGTTAAACGGTGGGTTGGCAATAATGAAATCTGCTTTTACATCTTTATGTGCATCGTTCAAAAAACTTCCTTCATTGTTCCACTTCACATTACTGCTGTCAATGCCTCGTATTGCCAAATTCATTTTAGCCAATCGCCAAGTGGTTTGGTTGCTCTCTTGTCCGTAAATAGAAATGTGGTCTGTCGGGGCAACCCTTGCGGTTGCCCTCAAGGGCAAGCGTGAAGCATTGCCCTTACGGTAGTGGTCTTGGTGGTGCTTTATAAATTTTTCACTCTGCACAAACATTCCACCGCTACCGCAACAAGGGTCAAACACTCTGCCTTCAAACGGCTCTAACATTTCAACTAATAATTTTACAACACTTGCTGGCGTATAAAACTGTCCGCCTTTTTTTCCTTCTGCCAAAGCAAACTCACCCAAAAAATATTCAAATACTCTACCCAACAAATCCTTGCTTTGTGCTTCTTTAGTTCCTAAAACAGAAGTTCCGATTTTGTCAATCAGTCCGCCAAGGTTGGCTTTGTCCAACCGTTCTTGCGAATACACTTTAGGCAACACACCGCGTAAAGAAGGGTTGTCTTTTTCAATAGCATCCATAGCAGCATCAATGTCCTGCCCGATGGTTGCCAACTTTGCTCTGCCTTGCAACCAACTCCATCTTGCAGAAGGTGGCACATAAAAAACTTTCTCGGCTGTGTATTCGTTTTTGTCTTCGGGGTCTGCTCCTTCGCTTTTTTGTTCGGTCAGCTTCTGAAACATTTCTTCAAACGCATCAGAAATATATTTCAAGAAAATCAGTCCCAACACCACATGCTTGTATTCGGCTGCATCAATATTTTTTCGGAGTGCATCAGCCGCCTTCCAAAGTTTCTTTTCTAAGGGTTCTTCCTGTTCTTCTTTTTTCGTTTTTGCCATTATAGTATTCAATTTCTATTCGTAAAGATTGGTCGTAAAGTTAGTTTTTAAAACATGTTTCTGTCAAAAGTTGCACTCAAATTGTCCTACGCCTTCGCTCGCGTCCCGCGAGTGAATCTTTCCCCTGCCTCCGGCATCCTTGTTTTCTCACGCATGGGCTAAAGCCGCCAAAAAAAGTGTGTGTGTGTGGTTCATTTACCCCCGCCATAAATGGCGGGGCAATTAAATACCCCCCTGCTCTGGCGCAAGCATTATAACTGGCGCAAGCGTCCGCTTGCACCATGCTTGCCTTCTATTGGAGGGATTGGAGTTTTACGTTTAATGTTTGAAGTTCTATTAGAAAGTTTTTGTCAAGAAACTTTAAACCTCAAACTCAATACTTTAAACTTTCTTTAGCGCCTGCTCCAAATCAGCAATAATATCTTCCACCGCTTCGATGCCCACCGAGAGGCGCACAACGCCATCGGTCAATCCTCTTGCTTCGCGCACGTCTTTGGGAACAGAACCATGCGTCATGGAGGCGGGATGCGTAATCATTGATTCTACTGCGCCAAGGCTTTCGGCAAGAGCGCACAGCTTCACGCTGTTCATCAGCTTGATACCTGACTGAATCGTGCCTTTCAATTCAAATGTAATCATGCCGCTGAAGCCTTTCATCTGCGCTTTTGCAATGGCATGTTGCGCATGGCTTTTCAAGCCGGGATACATCACGCGCTTCACCTTTTTATGATTCTCAAGATAGGTTGCTACCTGCATCGCATTGCTGCAATGCCTGTCCATGCGCACGGCAAGCGTTTTCACCCCAAGCAAAATGAGCCAGCAATCAAACGGGCTGGGCACTGCGCCAAGGCTCTTCTGAATAAACTTCAACTGCTCATGCAGTTTCGCGTCATTCACCACCACCATGCCGCCAATGATTTGATTGTGCCCGCTCAGGTATTTCGTAGTGCTGTGTACCACGATGTCCACTCCGAATTCAAGCGGGCGCAGCAGGTAAGGAGTCGCAAATGTATTATCTACGCCCACGAGAATTTTCTTCTTCTTCGCCAGCTTGCAAATCGCGACAAGGTCGGTCACCTTCAGCAGCGGGTTGGTGGGCGTTTCCACCCAAATCATTTTCGTATTTTTTTGAATCGCCTGCTCCACGCGGTCAGGAAAAGAAGTATCTACATAAGTGAATTCCAGACCGTAGCGGCTCAACACCTGATTGTAGAGGCGCGATACACCGCCATACACATCATCGCTGCACACAATGTGGTCGCCCGGGTTGAAAAACTTGAGCACCGCATCAACGGCTGACATTCCCGAAGCATACGCCACGCCATACTTGCCGCCTTCGAGCGCAGCAATATTCGTCTCAAGCACCGTGCGTGTTGGATTGGATGCACGCGTGTAATCATAGCCCTTTCCTTTGCCTACTTCATCAAGCACGTAGGTGGCAGTTTGATAAATAGGCGGCACAATAGCTCCGGTTGTGGGGTCAGGTTTTATTCCTGCGTGAATGGCAAGGGTGTCAATTTTCATGTGTGATTTTTTGAGGGACAAAGATAAGGATTCGGTGATGCAGGGAAATTAGAAATTAATAATTAGGAATGGAAACCGAATTCGGAATTCAAATTTCAGCATCCCTTCCGCAAAAATGTTTCATGTATTTTTTTGGTATTCCTTTTCTTTTCCTTATTTTTCTGAAAATTATTTGAGCCATGTCAAAAGCATCTGAAAAAACCTATTCCATTTTCCTCGTTGATGACGACCAAAAACATCTGTTGTTATTGAAAGAACATTTGATAAAACATCTGCCTTACAAACTGAAAATAGAAACAATCGCAAGCGGTGCAGAGTGTTTGCAAAAACTCTCTGAAAATCCCGACCTCATTATTCTCGACTATTATTTTGACGGGGTGAGCGATGACGCGCCCAATGGCGTGGAAATTCTCAGAAAAATCAAACACATCAAGCCGAATATTCCCGTAGTAATCATGTCGCATCAGGACAAACTTGAAGTAGCAGTTACCTGCTATGACTTTGGGGTGAAAGATTATATCATTAAAAACGAAACCGCATTTGCGCGCGCCCAACTCGTAGTGCGCAACATCGTGCATGAATTGATAAAAGAAGAAACCGCAAAAGAGTATAAAGAAGGCGTAAAAATCGCTTCGTTTCTCATTGGCGGATTAATTGTGATTCTTATCGGCTTAATTGGCTTCCTCGTGCTGGAGCAATAGCTGCTGCTCTGCTATTTTCCGCGGTGATTTCGTGTGAATAACTCTGCGAACCAAAGATGCGTTGCGGCATAACTTTGTCCATGTAATTCAAACTGATGGAAGAAGAAAATACGCTTATCAATCTGAAAAACGCATTTGTGTTTCAGGGTAAAAATCTCGTGCTGAATGGCGTTGATGTGAAAGTGCGCAAGGGTGAATTTATTTATCTCATCGGAAAAACAGGCAGCGGCAAAAGCAGCCTGCTGAAAGCGCTTTATGGCGACCTGCCCTTGCAGGAAGGCGAAGGAAAAATCGTGGGCTTTGATTTGCGCAAACTGAAAGTAGCAGATGTTCCGTATTTAAGAAGAAAACTCGGCATCGTGTTTCAGGATTTTCAACTGCTGATGGATCGCACCGTTGCCGACAATTTGATTTTCGCGCTGAAAGCAACTGGCTGGAAAGACAAAGTAAAAATTCAGGAACGTATCAACGATGTGCTTACGCAAGTTGGGCTGCGCACAAAAGGCTATCGCTTTCCCCATGAACTGTCAGGAGGTGAACAACAAAGAGTAACGATTGCCCGCGCATTGCTCAATAATCCCAGCCTTATTCTCGCGGATGAGCCAACGGGCAACCTCGACCCCGAAACATCTGACGACATCATGCAACTGATTCTCAAGCTGAACAGCGAATTGCATACTGCCGTGCTGATGGCAACGCATAATTATTCCATCATCGAAAAATTTCCCGGGCGTGTGATTCGCTGCATTGAAGGAAAAATTGTAGAAGAAGATGCATTGCGCATCCAACTCTGATACTACGTGCTGTTGCGGACTTGTTCCGCAATCCCCTTTCGCGGAGTCACAATCATCGGGGGATGCCGGAATGAATCCGGCATGACAGGTAACTCAGCTTTTTAAAAAACTTATGTTGCGCTGCAAGCCTTTGTGCTTCGTTCTTTTCAGGGGTGAGTTGATAAAAATATTATTAAAGACATCGTTAGTGATTTCTTCCCATTCGCGCTTCGTCATGTTCAACATTTGCTCTGAGGGATTAAACTCCGGTTCGCTATGTTGTGTGGAGAAGCTATTCCACGGGCACACCTGCTGGCAGATGTCGCAGCCGAACGCATAGTTTTCAAACCTGCCTTTCATCTCATTTGGTAGCGCTTCATCTTTCAACTCGATCGTGAAATAAGAAATACACTTACTGCCATCAACTACATAGGGATTCACAATAGCATCAGTGGGACAGGCATCAATACAGGCAGTGCAAGTGCCGCAATAATCTTTCATCGGTCCGTCAGGCTCCAGTTCCAAATCGAGGATAAGTTCTGCAAGAAAAAAAAACGAGCCGCTTTTCGGATTGATGATGTTGGCATTCTTTCCCATCCACCCTACCCCGCTCTTTGTCGCCCACGCCTTCTCCAGGACGGGCGCAGAATCTACAAATACCCTGCCGCTCACTTCGCCAATTTCTGTTTGAATAAATGATAAAAGTTGCTTCAACTTTTTTTTCAAAACGATGTGATAATCTTTTCCGAAAGCATACATCGAAATTTTTGGCGCAGATGCGTCCTGTTGTTTCTTTTCGGTGTAATAATTGAATAGCAGCGAAACAACCGACTTTGCTCCCGGCACAAGTAGCGCTGGGTTGGTGCGCTTGTCAAAATGATTTGCCATATAATCCATCTTCCCGTGCATATTTTTATTCAGCCACGCATCTAATTGCTTTGCTTCTTTATCTAAGAACTGCGCTTTGGAAATGCCCGCATAGCTGAAGCCGAGGCGCTGCGCCTCCTGCTTAATTAACAATTTGTTTTTATCTCTTTCCACGTTTAGCACAAATCAAATCTTACTTTCACTCGTCAAATTTTGTGAAATGAAATTACAGTTATTTAACACTTCCGCCTTCGTTGCAATCAGCAGCATAAAATTTATTGCTCTCCTTTTGTTCTATATGAATATCCCGCTTTCCGCTGATGCGCAGCGAATCGCGAAATACAGGGGTGCGGAAGAATCAATAGAAGACCATGAACTGCGCATCCTTTCGTGGAACATTCAAATGCTGCCGCGTATGCTGTGGAAAATAAGCAGAGGTCCGATACGCAGAGCGCGTCTCATTCCGCAACATCTCATTGATGACCATATTGACATTATTGTTTTCCAGGAAGCCTTTGACCAAAGAGCAAGAAGAATATTAAAGAGGGGCTTGAGGGATGTTTACCCTTACAAAATAGGTCCTGCAAACAGGGCGGGCTTTCGCCTGAAAACAAACAGCGGCATTGTGATTTACAGTAAAATCCCGATAAAAAAATTAGGCACCATTGATTTCAAAGATTGTGAGAATGACGATTGCTATGCAAGAAAGGGCGCGCTGCTCGTGGAAGCTGAATGGCAGGGCGTTACCTTCCAGGTGCTCGGCACACATCTCGAAGCAGGCGGTCCGCAGTGGATTAAGCGCAATCAATATGGCGAACTCAAGGGGTTGATTAATGAACATTGCAGAGATAGCGTACCTCAGTTTCTTTGTGGTGACTTCAACACAAGCAACACGGATCCGGTGCTTTACCCTGAAATGATTGCAACCTTAGACGTGGAAGACGGTGATTTTGTCACTAAATTAAAATTTACTGCTGACCCGCTACAGAATGACATGAATTACAAACCCGAAAAAAAGGAATCTGACCGCAGCGTGATTGACTATATTTTTTACCGCTCTAACGGGTTTATTCCGGTTTCCCTGCAACGCTATGTGCGTCAATGCCAGGAGCGCTGGTGCGACCAATTCCAAGATCTCTCTGACCACAACGCAGTGCTGATGCGGGTGAAATTTAAATAAACGCTTTCCTGCCTGAATTTAACAATTGACTTAGTAGCAGGGTGTAGGACAAATTGCAACGAGCGTGGCTTTTCCCCTTTTAGGTGAAATACAAAGGGGTATCAAACAGAGTGGCATTACCACTCTGTGCCTGCGCACCGAAGTGCTTAGGCACACAGGAGTGTCTTCCGTCTAAGGCGGAGAGAAGCCCACCGCAAGAACTGGTGCAATTTGTCCTACCTCAAAGTAACTGAGGTAATCAGGCTCTCCGGCTTTCTCTATTAAGTTTCCGTGAATTTCTTTTATTACGCACAGGGTGTGAGTAATTTGTACCCTCCATTCAACACGATATTAACATTCTATCACCAATCATTTTTTAGCCATGAGAAACTTGCTTCACCTTTTCTGGTCTGCAGCCGCATTTATCCTTTTTTTCAGCGTTTCGTTTTTACAGATAAAAGCGCAAAACAATATTTATTACAATGCCGGAGGAGCGCAATATATCTCCCTTGCCGGGGATACGTTCAAAGTTGACCTTAACTATACTCCGGGCGCCACTGCAACTTATACCAATCCAACGGCAAACCTTGCAATCGCAAACACCGATGACGATGTGTTGTATCGGAGCGAACGGAGCGCGAATGTGAACGGAGGAAGTTTTGGCTATAATATTCCCGTTCAAAACGGATTGTACAAAATCAGGCTCCACTTTGCGGAAATCTTTTATGGCGCAACAGGAGGAAATCTCACTCCGCCATTCACGGGTAAACGGGTGTTTGATGTGAGCATTGAAGGAATTCTTGTGCTCGACAATTATGACATCAACGTGGAAGTGGGTCCCATGGCAGCCGTCATTAAAGAATATGACAGCGTTGCGGTGAACGATGCCAATATTGATATTGACTTTGCATCGGTAACCAATAAGGCAAAAATTTCAGCCATCAGCATTATTCCAATCAGCATTATCCCGTCAAGCAATACGCCACCTACTTTTCTTACAAGCGGCAACGTAACCGTTGATGAAGATTTTGCCGGAACACAAACCGTAACGGTTACTCCCAATCCCGTCCCCCCCGCTGACGCAGGACAAACGGTAACTTATTCGCTCAACCCGCCATCGGTTGCATTTGCGAATGTTTCCATCAATACATCAACAGGTTTGGTTTCCATTACAAAAGTGACCAATAAGAATGGCGCACAGCTTTTTACGATTACTGCAAATGACGGACAGCCGGCCAACAACATTGCAACACAAAATTTCACACTCACGGTGAATGCCGTGAATGACGCGCCTGCATTTACAAC
>Ga0163147_10000648_pt1 | contig 54494 bp, 37 predicted proteins | sample OliLakLV19MP6G1_FD_148597 | JGI IMG/M metagenome (GOLD analysis project Ga0163147, IMG submission 148597) | Freshwater microbial mat bacterial communities from Lake Vanda, McMurdo Dry Valleys, Antarctica- Oligotrophic Lake LV.19.MP6.G1 | ecosystem: Environmental > Aquatic > Freshwater > Lake >... | reverse complement strand
CAGAAGTTTGAATCTGGCACGGGATGGCCCAGCTTCACCGAGCCAGTAGCAGATAATGTAATCAAATACACGCAGGACAATACGTATGGGATGCGCCGCGTCGAGGTAGAGTGTAACGTATGCGACTGTCACTTAGGGCATATTTTTCCCGATGGTCCAAGACCGAGCGGCTTGCGTTTTTGTATTAATTCGGCATCTATCAAACTGGTAGAATCGGTCGTGCAGTCGGCTGAGTAAGATAGCTGGAGCTAGCTCTTGTTATGCGCCCTCAGAGCATTAATTGGAACGCGGATGACACGGATTGGGCGGATTTTTGCGGACTTTTTCTTTACTTGTAAATTTTGCGATTTACTAAGTGAAGAAATGAGAGAAAAAATCCGCGGTGTTCCGCTCAATCCGCGTCCCCGACCTTGGTCGGGGCGTTCCAATTATATTATACGGGCAAGTAATAAGAATTTCCGTAACACCAGTTACCAAATGCTATTGGAAGATTCAATTTTTTTATTTTTCTTTGCCGCGTTCTTCCCTAACCATAAAATTCTTTTGGACTTAACTTGTTGCTACTTATTTTACACCTTGTAAAAATTCAAATCAAATGCCTAAAATCATCTTACCACAAGCACATTGGGAAGTGCTAATGGATACGTTGCACACCGTTACGCCCGAAATTTTTGATGAACACGACCACGTGGTAAACTGCATTGCAGGAAAGTGGACGAACAATGGACGTGGGAGAGTCATTATTTCTCCGTTGGATGGTTCCATTCTGGGTAAGCTCCCGATGCTCAACCGCGAAGAAGGCGACGTTGCCGTAAAGGAAGCATACAGCGAATTCAAATCATGGTCGCAATTATCCTTGGAAGAGCGTAAAGACCGCGTGCGTAAGTCGCTCGAAGCATTGAAAGAACACCGCGATACTTTAGCGTACTTACTCAGTTGGGAGATTGGCAAACCCGTCCGGCAGTCGCGCACGAGTGTAGATCGCTGCATCACAGGTGTAGAATGGTATTTGGAGGAGATAGATGCGATGCTCGAAGACAGAAAACCGATGGGTTTGGTGAGTAATATTGCTTCTTGGAACTACCCAATGAGTGTGTTGATGCACGCCATTTATGTACAAGTGTTGTGTGGCAATAGCGTCATCGCTAAAGTACCGACGGATGGCGGCTTATTTTCGTTGTCGTTTGCAGTGGCGTTGTCGCGGCGCTTTGGCTTGCCGATTACCTTAGTAAGTGGTTCGGGCAGTGAGTTGAGTCATTCGTTGATACAAAGTCCAGAGATTGGCGTATTGAATTATGTAGGTGGAAAGAGTCATGCGCGTGGTATTTCACAAGGTTTGTTAGAAAATTCTACCCGACACATGCTGGAAATGGAAGGCGTGAATCCGTATGGCATTTGGGATTTTAGTAATTGGAAAGACTTGGGTGGACAAATCAAAAAAGGGTACGAATATGGCAAGCAACGCTGCACGGCGTACGTGCGCTGGGTAGTGCAACGCGATTTATTCCCACAGTTTTTAGAAACGTATTTGGAGAATATTCAGTCGTTGAAGATCGGTCATCCGCTACTCGTAGAAGAAGGCACAACGGAAGCGCCGGACGTGGATTTCGGTTCGCTCATTAACAACCGCAAGGTGGAAGAATTGATGGGTTATTATAACGATGCTGCCAGCAAAGGCGCGATTACGATTTATAAAGGCAAACTCAATCCTGATAATTTTCTACCGGAGCAAGATATGTCCGCTTATATGGCGCCGATTGGTATTTTAAACTTACCAAAGAATTCGCATTTGTATTATAATGAACCATTTGGACCAATTGATACGATTGTTCTAGTGGATAGAATCGAAGAATTGACCGCCGAGATGAATGTTTCTAACGGCAATCTTGTGTCTTCCATCGCAATCGATGATGTTGAATTAGGGAAAGAAATAGCGGAAAGTGTACGTGGTTTTAAAATCGGCATCAATAAAGTGCGGAGTCGTGGCGACCGCGAAGAAGTGTTTGGTGGCAGAGGTAATAGCTGGCGCGGCAGCTTCGTGGGTGGCAAATATCTCGTGTACTCCCTCACAGAAAGCACAAACGGCGTAGAAAAACAATATGGTAATTTTAAAGAAGGGGTAACATTACCGGAGGAATTGGAACAGTTAGTACAAGCCTGAGTTGACAGTAGGCAGTATGCAGTTAGCAGTCACGTTATACGCGCACTGCCTACTGCGCACTGCCCACCGCCTACTCAAAACTCACCCTCTGCACGCCGTCCCCTTTGCGGAAACGGAGGCTTTTTTTCTGTCCGCCAATATTGAAATGGACAAAATTTTGTTGGTCGGTATGAAAATCTATCAGAAAGGAGCTACTAATTTCTAATTGTTTCGGACGTTTCACGTTTGAGACTTCAATGTACATCCAAACTGCGTCCGTTTCATATTCTTTACCAATATAATTGCCAGTGTAAGGCTTGCCGTCTATTCTCAACTCAAAATGGTCATGCACATATTTTTGCAAATAAGTGTCCACATCGGCGCGCTCTTTGGGCGTATTCAGGCGCAAGTCCACTTCTTTTCCATCCTGTTTTTCTGTTTGTTGAATGTGGTCTTCCAAATCATCCAAAAAAATCTTGTGCATAATTTGTAACGACTGTTCTTTCTCCGAATAATTCACTTCTGTAATGGCAATATGAATCGGATGAAAAAAGATAAATAGAAAGATGATAGATGTTAGACAGTAGACTTTAGACTTTAGACGATAGATTTTAAACATTGAATTTGAATATTTTAATAAGAATATTAAATAGTAGAATAAAAGTTTTATAAACCCGCACCATTTAATAGAACACAGATTTGCACGGGTGCAACGGGTTCGCACGGATTTTTCTGTCTATACGATGGGCTGGCGGAGGCATCTGTTTTTCTGTCTGCGACAGAGCATCCGCTTGTACACGGATTTGCTATTGGCAAGGCATAAAAAAATCCGTATAAATCTGTCGCACCCGTGCAAATCCGTGTTCTATTAAGTAACATTTGCCACCTAACTTTAGTGCGTTTAACTTCACAAATCACCAAAAACTCCTTACATTTGGACAAAATTACAGCAGAATCGTTTTGATTGCTATTATTTAACAAAACATTACCATTGCCTGATTTTTGGTTTAATTTTCAACTTGGTATTGAACACATTCTCGACCCGAATGGGTACGACCATATCTTGTTTGTGCTGGCGTTGTGCGTAATTTATAGCGTGCAAGAATGGAAGCAAGTGGCGTGGCTCGTCACTGCTTTTACACTGGGACACAGCCTGACGCTCGCGCTTGCTACGTTCCGAATTGTTAATGTATCCACAGACCTCATAGAATTCCTCATTCCGATTACCATTTTAATCACTTGTTTTAGTAACTTTACCATCCGTCCAAACGATTCTACTACAGTTACACAGCAGCGAAAAATCACACAACGATACGCATTGGCAGCTTTTTTTGGCTTAATTCACGGTTTGGGTTTTTCTAATTTTTTAAAAAGTATACTCCCCAGAGATGTCACGATTTGGAAGCCTTTGTTAGCATTTAACCTCGGTTTGGAAGTAGGGCAATTAGTCATCGTAACATTCGCCTTGCTTATCAGTTCTGTATTGACACAGCGATTTAAAGTGCCGCGCCGCGATTGGATTTTAATTATTTCCGGTATGATTGCAGGCGTTTCGTTGATTTTGATGAAAGATAAATGGATATTTTGAAACAGATAATAGACTTTAGACAATAGATTTTTAAATCTTGCTCGTTAATTGTCTAATAGCTATTGTCTAAAGTCTAAAGTCTACATAATATGAAGCGACTCCTTTATTTATCAGCAGGTTTATTATTACTATGTAATGTAATATTTGCACAGTCAAACACAGACCAAAGCAAATTCCGGCAGTTAGGTATGGAATTACCTACGCCTAATGATTTCCGCACAGCATCCGGTGCGCCGGGACACGAGTATTGGCAGCAACGCGCTGATTATAATATCAAAGTAGAATTGGATGATGATAAACAAATTATCACGGGCGAAGAAACTATTACTTATTTTAATAATTCTCCGAATCCATTAACTTATTTGTGGTTGCAATTGGATCAAAATATTGAAAGTCCAGCGTCTAATACTTTTAAAACTCGGACAAGCAAACTAAATAGTCGCTCTACCCTCAGCCAAATCAATGCGATGACCGACAACTCTTTTGATGGGGGCTATAAAATCCAGTACGTGCGCGACGCAAGCGGGAAGGCGTTGAGATATACGATTAATCAGACCATGATGCGCGTGGATTTGCCACAGCCATTACCACCTAAATCCGGTAAAATCGTTTTCTCCGTGGGTTGGAATTATAATATCGCCGACCGTCTGAAATCTACGACGAATAATGGGCGCGGCGGCTTTGAGTTGTTTCCAGAAGATGGCAATTATTTATATACGATTACCCAATGGTTTCCACGTATGGCAGTGTATGACGATTATAATGGCTGGCAGCACAAGCAATTTTTAGGCAGAGGCGAGTTCACGTTGCCGTTTGGCAATTATACCGTTGCTATCACTGTTCCTTCCGACCATATTATTGCTTCAACGGGCGTTTTACAAAATCCAAAAGATGTGCTGACAGCAGCGCAAATCAAACTTTTTGAACAGTCGAAAACCGCTACAAAGCCCGTCGTGATTGTATCGCAGGAAGAAGTCATCGAAAAAGAAAAAACGAAAGCAACTACCAAAAAAACATGGATTTATAAAGCGGATAATGTGCGAGACTTCGCGTTTGGCAGCTCGCGTAAGTTAATTTGGGATGCAATGGGCGTGAACGTAAACGGCAGCACGGCGAATCCGATTATGGCAATGTCGTACTATCCAAAAGAGGCGAATCCATTATATGGGCAATATTCTACGGAAGCAGTCGCATTTACATTAAAAACTTATTCTAAGTATACTTTTTCTTATCCGTATCCGGTCGCCATTTCGGTAGAAGCTGCCAATGGGATGGAATATCCGATGATTTGTTTCAATCCGGGTCGCCCGAATAAGGACGGTACATATTCTGATAGAACCAAATACAGTATGCTTACGGTGGTGATTCACGAAGTGGGACACAATTTCTTCCCGATGATTGTCAATTCCGACGAGCGGCAGTGGACGTGGATGGATGAGGGTTTGAATTCTTTTTTACAAACTATCACAGAACAAGAGTGGCAACGCGATTTCCCCTCTGGCGACAAAGCTGCCAATGTGGTGGATTACATGAAAGCCGACCGCACCGTGCAAAATGCGATTATGACCAATTCCGAGTCCGTCGTTGACCTCGGCTCGAATGCGTACACCAAGCCGACTGTGGCACTCACCGTTTTGCGAGAAACGATTATGGGACGCGAACTTTTTGACTATGCTTTTAAAGAATATGCAAGACGTTGGGCATTCAAACACCCCACTCCCTCCGACTTTTTTCGCACGATGGAAGACGCGTCGGGCGTGGATTTGGACTGGTTTTGGCATGGTTGGTTTTACACAACGGATAATGTAGATATTTCGTTGGATAACGTGACCGCATTCCGGTTAGATTCTAAAAACCCAGATGTAGAGAAACCCTTGCTGGCAGACCAAGCGAAACAAAAATTAGAAAATGATATCACCTTTCAAAATAACAAACGCGATATTCCAACGACGGCGATAGAGGCGAATCCAGCGTTGCAAGATTTTTACAACAGTTACGACCCGAATAAAGCGACCGCTACCGACCGTGACAATTATCAGAAATATTTGGCTTCCCTCGACCCGAAAGAACGCGCATTGCTGGAAAGCAAAAAGAATTTTTATCAGCTTGATTTTTCCAATATTGGCGGGCTCGTCATGCCATTGATTTTAGAGTTTGAATTGGAAGACGGCACCAAAGAAAGGCAATACATTCCAGCAGAAATCTGGCGTTTGAATGATAAAAAAATCACGAAAGTATTCGCATTCGACAAGCCGGTGAAGCAAGTGGTACTCGACCCGCAGTTTGAAACGGTAGATGTCAATTTGGAAAACAATTATTTCCCACGTCGCGCGATGCCGAATCGTTTTGAATTGTTTAAATCGAAACAAACGCCCGCAGAAAATCCGATGCAACAACAACGCAAGGCGAATGGAAATGGAGGATAAGAAGATAGGAGGATGGGAAGATAGAGCCAAAAAAGCTTTGCGTCTTTGCGGGAGAAAAAACTTGGCAGGTTTTGTCTAAAGTCTATAATCTAAAGTCTATTGTCTTAAATTCTAATAAAATGAAGCAACTCCTTTATCTATCAGCAAGTTTGCTATTGCTTAGCAATGTAGCACTTGCGCAGGAAAATACCGATCAAAATAAATTTCGGCAGTTGGGCATGGAATTGCCTACACCCAATAGTTTTCGCACGGCTTCCGGGGTGCCGGGGCACGATTACTGGCAGCAAAAAGCCGATTACAACATTAAAGTGGAATTGGATGATGCCACCCAGCGCATCACGGGGGAGGAAACGATTACGTATCATAATAATTCGCCGAATCCATTGACGTATTTATGGTTGCAATTAGATCAAAATATCGAAAGTCCAACGGCTGATGTCAAAACGACGGAAACCAACGAGTTGGGTGAACGCATGACGCTCGGACAAGTCAACGCCTTGATTGACCGCTCTTTCGATGGTAGTTTTAAAATTCAATACGTGCGCGATGCGAGCGGAAAGGCATTGAAATATACCATCAATAAAACGATGATGCGCGTGGATTTGCCGCAACCCTTGGCGCCACGAACTGGCAAAATCAGTTTTTCCATTGGTTGGAATTATAATATTGCAGACCGATTGAGTCCAACTACTGCCAACAGTCGCGGCGGCTATGAACTCTTTCCCGAAGATGGTAATTATTTATATACGATCACGCAGTGGTTTCCACGCATGGCAGTGTATGACGATTACAATGGCTGGCAACACAAGCAGTTTTTAGGAAATGGCGAGTTCACACTTCCTTTTGGGGATTATACGGTTGCCATTACCGTTCCTTCAGACCACATCATTGCTTCAACAGGCGTTTTACAAAATCCAAAAGACGTACTAACGGCGGAGCAAATCAAGCGATTTGAACAATCAAAAACGGCTGCGAAGCCCGTCGTTATTGTCACGCAAGCAGAAGCCACCGAGAAAGAAAAAACGAAAGCAACCACTAAAAAAACGTGGATTTATAAAGCAGATGACGTTCGGGACTTTGCATTTGGCAGCTCGCGCAAATATATTTGGGATGCGATGGGCGTGAAAGTTGCTGGCAGTCCGTTGGCTTCTACGATGGCGATGTCATATTATCCGAAAGAAGCAAATCCGCTGTGGGGGCAGTATTCTACAGAGGTAATTGCGCACACGCTTCGCACGTATTCCAAAGTTTCTATTGCTTATCCTTATCCAGTTGCGATTTCGGTGGAGGCTGCGAATGGGATGGAATATCCGATGATTTGTTTTAATAATGGTCGTCCAGATAAAGACGGCACGTATCCTGACCGCGTGAAGTATGGCATGATTTCGGTGATTATTCACGAAGTGGGGCACAACTTTTTTCCGATGATTGTCAACTCCGATGAGCGGCAGTGGACGTGGATGGACGAGGGTTTGAATAGTTTTGTACAGTACTTGAGCGAGCAGGAATGGCAGCGCGATTATCCGTCCCGACGCGGTCCGGCACGCAACATGGTCGAGTATATGAAAGCCGACAAGAGTGTACAAAATCCGATTATGACCAACTCGGAATCCGTCATTCAATTTGGAAATAATGCGTATGGCAAACCGGCGACTGCCTTGAATATTCTACGAGAAACGGTCATGGGACGCGAGTTGTTTGACTTTGCTTTCCGCGAATATGCAAGACGTTGGGCGTTCAAACATCCGACTCCATCCGATTTTTTCCGCACGATGGAAGACGCGTCTGGCGTGGATTTGGACTGGTTTTGGCATGGTTGGTTTTATACCACTGATAATGTAGATATTTCATTAGATGGCGTGAGCGCGTTCCGTTTGGATTCTAAAAACCCAGATGTAGAAAAGCCTTTGTTGGCTGAAAAAGCGAAAGCAACTTTAGAAAATGACATTACTTTTCAAAATAATAAACGCGATATTCCGACCACAGCGATAGAAGCAAATCCAGCGTTGCAAGATTTTTATAATACTTACGATCCAAATAAAGCAACCGCTACCGACCGCGACAATTATCAGAAATACTTAGCTTCCCTCGACCCGAAAGAACGCGCTTTGTTGGAAAGTAAAAAGAATTTCTATCAATTAGATTTTTCTAACATTGGAGGGTTGGTCATGCCGTTAATTTTAGAATTCCAATTTGAAGATGGCACAAGCGAAGTTCAACGCATTCCGGCAGAAATCTGGCGTTTGAATAATCAAAAAATAAGTAAAGTCTTTGCCTTTGATAAGCCGGTGAAAATGGTGCTGCTCGACCCCAATCTGGAAACCACCGACGTAGACACGGAAAATAATTACTTCCCTCGTCAAACCGAAGCATCTCGTTTTGAATTGTTTAAAGGACGCGGTGGCGCACGCGGCCAGAGTCAAGGTGAAAATCCCATGCAACAACAGCGTAGGGAGCAAGGCGGCAGTCAGGGCGGGGGGAATAAGAAATAAGTAGGCAGTTTGCAGTAGGCAGTTAGTAAGAATGGATAAATGTGGCACATTTTGGAAATGCCCACATTGGATAAAAAGGGAAGTCATTGAATATCAGTGACTTCCTTTTCTGTTCACGTAAAACTCCTATTCTACAAACCTTTCACCACTTAAACAACTTCGGAAAAGTTAAAGTTTCTTCCGCAATACCCAATCATCCGTCACATCGGCTCCATATTGAAATTTTTCGTAACCAAAATGCTCGAAACCCCATTTTTCATAGAAACGCAATGCTCGGTGATTTTCTTCCCAAACGACGAGCCACACATATTCGTACCCTTCGCTTTTTGCAAAATCCAAAATATATTGTAATAAAACTGTACCGATATGATGTCGCCAAAACGATTGTAAAATATAAATGCGATGCAGCATTAAAGATTTCGTATTTTGTAATAATTCATGCGTACGGTCCCACCGAAATAGCGCGTAACCTGCCCATTGTTCATTATATTTTACCAATAAAAATTTGGTTTGTGGATTTTGCAAATCGGCTTCAATGCGCTCTAACTGAAAATTTTGTGCGATGTACAATTCCATATTAGCCGTATCCGTATCGTTCGCGTACGCTTCCCGAAAGGTCTGTTCGCCCATATCCCGCAGCAATGGAGCGTGAGTATAGTCTGCTTCTATGATTTGAATCGCTTTTTTGTGGATAATTTGGGTCATTTGGTAGAATTTTGTGCATTCTATAAATTTGCAACGAAAACGGGCGTTATTTTAATCAGCTAAAATATTATTTTGCAGTTTAATCACTCAACCAATTCTATATTTCACCTAAAATTAGTAATATGAAAATGTTTCAATGGAAATTTCCCGACACAACCCTGCTATTCTTGTGTGCAATTGCTTTCTTTGCAGCCTGCAACAACGAAAAGCAGCAAGATTCAAAAGCCAGTGCTATGTACGCAAAAACAGATCTTCAAGAACCGACCGTCAAAAAAATTCCAAAAGAATTGAGTATGCACGGCGATGCCCGTATTGACAACTACTATTGGCTCAATGAGCGCGAAAACCCAGATGTAATCGCTTATCTCAATGCGGAAAATGAGTATAAAGATAAGATGCTAGCGCATACAAAGGATTTTCAAGAGAAATTATTTGAAGAAATGAAGGGTCGCATAAAGGAAGATGACCAAAGCGTGCCTTACAAAGACAACGGTTATTACTACCTCACGCGCTATGTGCAGGGCGGCGAGTATCCAATTTATGCGCGTAAAAAAGGTAGTTTGGATGCTAAAGAAGAAATTTTATTAAATGTAAATGAATTGGCGAAACCGTATGATTATTTTAGTGCAACGGGTTTGTCGGTCAGTCCAGATAATAAAATTTTAGCCTATAATGAAGATACCTTGAGCCGTCGGATTTACACCATTAAATTTAAAAATCTGGAAACGGGTGAGATGCTGCCAGACGAAGTGTTGACGGTAGAAGGCTACAGTGCTGCTTGGGCAAATGATAATAAAACGATTTTTTATGTGCTAAAAGACATAAAGACACTGCGCGGGTATAAAATTATGAAGCACAAATTGGGTACGCCCGCTTCGCAAGACAAGGAAATTTTTCACGAAAAAGACGAGCAGTTTAACTCTTTTGTTTATAAAACCAAGTCGAAAGAATTCATCGTATTTGGCTCTTCGCAGACGCTTTCCAACGAATATTGGGTGTTGAATGCCAATGAACCGGACGGCAAATTCCGCGTCATCCAACCCCGAGAGCGTAATCTGGAATACAGCATTGACCATTATGGCGATAAGTTTTACATTCTAACTAACATGGATGCCAAGAACTTCCGGCTGATGGAAACGCCAGAAACGAAAACCACGAAAGAAAATTGGAAAGAAGTGATCGGTCATCGCAGTGACGTGTTGCTGGAAGGGATGGATATTTTTAAAAATTATCTGGTGTTGTCCGAACGTAAAAATGGTATTACGCAGTTGCGCATTCGCCCGTGGGATGGCAGCGCCGAGCATTACATTGATTTTCCCGAAGAAGCGTATGTCGCCAGCACGTCTATGAATCCAGAATATGATACCGAGCAATTGCGCTTGAATTATCAGTCCATGAGTACGCCAAGCACTACATTTGATTATAATATGAAGTCGAAAGATTTCAAACAACTCAAGCAGCAAGCGGTTTTGGGCGGTTTTGATGCAAAAGATTACCAAACGGAACGGGTATATGTGACCGCGCGTGACGGAGCAAAAGTACCGGTTTCGATTGTTTATAAAAAAGGATTCAATAAGGATGGCAAGAGTCCCCTCCTACTCTACGCCTACGGCTCGTATGGAGCGAGTATGGATCCGAGTTTTAGTTCGTCGCGCCTGAGTTTGCTCAATCGGGGTTTTGCGTTTGCCATTGCGCACATTCGCGGAGGACAGGAAATGGGTCGGCAGTGGTACGAAGACGGCAAGTTATTGAAAAAGAAAAACACCTTCATGGATTATATTGATTGTAGTGAATGGCTGATAAATAATAAATATACGAATAAAGATAATTTGTATGCGATGGGCGGTAGTGCCGGTGGCTTGCTGATGGGCGCAGTCGTGAATATGCGACCTGATTTGTACAAAGGTGTAGTGGCTGCAGTTCCTTTTGTAGATGTAATAACGACGATGCTGGATGAAACGATTCCACTCACTACTTTTGAATTTGATGAATGGGGCAATCCGAAAAATAAAGAATACTATGATTATATGAAATCTTATTCCCCTTATGATAATGTAGAAGCGAAAACGTACCCGGCGATGTTAATAACGACGGGCTTACATGATTCGCAAGTACAATATTTTGAACCAGCAAAATGGGTCGCTAAAATGCGTGAAATGCGCACGGATAAAAATCCATTGCTGATGCACACGAATATGGAGGCGGGTCACGGCGGGGCTTCCGGTCGTTTCAAAGCATTGAAAGAAGTGGCGATGGAATATGCGTTTTTCTTGGATTTGGCGGGGAAGAATGAGGCGTTTAAGAATTGAGTCGGAGGATAGGAAGGGAAGATGGGAGGATGCTTGCGTGGCGTTTTTTTTCCGCAGGCGGTTAAAATCGAGTAACCCGCTCTAAGCGAGTTACTCGATTTTTAATCGCTTTTTGTTTCAAGCGAGTTACTCGATTTTACTAACGAATTAAGGTTACATCGCCTTTTTTCACTTCTTCTATGCCATTTGAGGTAACTACTATTACATATACGTATACATCGGAAGGTGCTTCTTTGCCGTTATGTCTTCCATCCCATCCCAATCCAGTGTTGTCATTATTAAAAACCTGTTGTCCCCAGCGATTATACACTTGAAATTGTACCACCGTGACATTTCCTCTTTTTGCAATATTAAAATAATCATTTACACCGTCGCCGTTGGGTGTAAAGGCATTAGGTATTTTATACAAAGATTCTTGCAAATTCAGTGTAATAGAATCTATTGATACGCAGCCATTTGCAGAAGTAATGCGCACTTTATATTCAGTTGGATTATCACTTGGCTCATGTTGAACTACAGGGGCGTTTCCACCAATAGGTTGTCCATTTGCAGTCCAAACGTAGGTAGCACCAGTTGGATTAGAAGGAATGGTTTGAGCATTAAGCGTTACTTGTTGACCCACATAAATGCTGTCTGCGTCCGGTTGTATTGTAATGCCTGTAATGAAAACAGATTCTGCTACATCAATATTTACATTTTTAGTAATGGTACCGCAATTATTACCATACACATAAATCAATCGCACGCGTGTGTCCTGGGTCAAATCACGTACAATAAGATTTGGTCCAGCGCTAGATCGTCCATTGTATTCCCACCGGAAATTTTGTTGTACACCAGCAGGTGCGGTACTGGTTGCAGTGAGCGTAAGCGTTTCACCTTGACAAATCGTGCTATCACCGGTAATAGTTACATTCGGAGGTTCTATGACAGTGACTGTTATTTGCCCCTCCGGTGCTGCGCAACCGCCATTCTGAGCGCGTACCCGATAAGTGGTGGTGCGGGTGGGTCGAACGACTAAACGGGGATTGGTACTTCTAAAATTCGGATCGTCTGAGGAAGTCCAAGTATAAGTTGCGCCGGGTGTCGCATTTAAATTTAATTGAATGGAATCGCCAAGACAAACCGTTGTTTGCGGATTTAATTGAATGATGGGACTGGGTAATACATTGATTTGAGCCGAACCACTGCCCGGACACCCATCTATTTCTACTTTAAAAGTATAAGTGGTGGAGGCAGTGACGGTAGCCGTTGGGTCCAAACACGTCATGCAACTCAAGCCAGTCGCGGGTTCCCACATGGGTTTTTCAAAATTACTCGGCATTACAGTTGTGGAAAGTTTTATGGATTGCCCTGGACAAATTGTTGTATCCGAAGGAAGAATTGTTACGACTGGAATTGGTTTCACCGTTACATTCGCAAAAGCGGTATCCAGACAAACGCCACTGGTCGTGATGCGATAAAAACGAGTGGTGGTATCACCTTGTATCACCATGTTGTAGAGCGAATCGGGTGTGAGTTGTCCACGAGCGGGTTCCCATAGAAATTTAATATTTGGAAAATCTTTGGGTTCAAATATTTCAGATTCTAAAATGACCTGACTGCCCATACAAATTGAAGTATCGCCGGGTTGAATAGAAAGATTCGCCGGAAGGGAATCCACGACTACGACGACCGTGTCTTTGCGCACACACGCATCCACCGTCACTGTTGCAATATAAGTGGTTGTCTTTATCGGGTTTGCAGTAATGGTATAACCAATGGTATCGCTCAACGAACCATCATTCGGTGTCCAGATAACGGGTCTGTTGGCAGGTGTAGCCGTCACTTCCAGCGTGAGCGGTGTGCCTCGACAAATGCGCACGGTATCCTCCGCTTTTATTTCTACATCAATGGGTGTGATGCGCACATCCACCGTATCTCTTGATTCGCAGATACCTTCGCCACTTTTTGCGATTAAAATATATAAGCCGCTTTGGGTAGGAAATGCCAGTGTATTCGGATTGTCCTTGTCTTCTATAAAATCAGCGCCAAACCAAGTATAATCAACTCCAACCTGTGGAATCGTATTTCCCAAACGAATCGGTTGCTCCTGACAGACGGCAGTATCGGATGCAACATTCAAAACAGGTGGTTCAAAAACCGTTACGACCACGCTATCCACAGAGGCTACCGGACACAGCGCGTTTCGAGCGTTGAATATATAAGTGGTCGTTTGGGTTGGCGTGACGCGCGGATTGGCAGCCGAAGAGATAAATCCAGCCGGATTGGAAGTCCAAGTATAGACAACCCCTGCCGTAGCCGGTCCACCTATATCAATAGCAGTTCCCTGACAAATGGAGGTGTCACTACTAATGATATAAGCCGGAGCTGGTTGATTTAAAACCGTAATGCGAACCGTGTCTCGCAGCGTACACGCAGGAGCCGCTAATTGTACAATTACATCAAAAGTACCAGCATTGGCGGTAGTCACGATTGGATTCGGACAATTGGTGCAACTCAATTGAATACCCGTTGGCACGGTCCATTGATAAGTCGCGGTTGTAAAATTACCACCCGCCACAATTTCAAATTGTTCGCCTTGACAGGAAGTTACATTTGCTCCAGCATTTACATCATATACTTGTACTGTTACATCTATCGTATCGTTATAACAAACGGCATCTACCAATGCTCGGTAAGTTGTCGTTTGTGTGGGCGTTGCAATTGGATTGGGACAAGTTTTGCAAGATAAAGTCGTCGTATCATTCAGCCATCGAATCGTATTCACCGGTGATTCAATTTGAATTTGTACGGCACTTCCTTTACACACGGCGGTATCGCCAGCTATGACTTCTGCTGGAATTTGTTCTAAAACAGGACGGTCAGAAGGCGACCAGTTAATCCCCACACCTTCATCACCAATCAAATTTTCCCAGTCATTGATTAACACCACGTAAACCTCATCTTTTTTTACTCGAATAGTACTCACATAATCATCGCCATCTGCGCCGGGCATATCGCCACAATCATACAAATCGGTGACAGGCGCTCCAGTACGCGGATGACGGTCAGTCAGACCCGTGGGACCAGAAGCGGGCGACCAAGAACTGCGAATCGGCTGACGGGTACGAATAAATTGAATCACACTTTGCGGGCTGCCACACACTTCATCCTGCCGGAAAGGACCCCAGACATTGAAATCTAAATCGGAAGGAACATTCGGATTGGCACTATCTAATATAAAACCAAACTTGCCATCGGCTTGTGCCTGCACGGTAAACCAGTAAAAATTAGGTTCCACGCCATAGCCAAGCCAGCAACCATTATTGATATTGCGTTCGATTTGCATATCTTGAAAACCATCTTCAAAATCAAAAATAGTCGGCAAACCGTCTAATCGCACGCAGCCATTCAAGGGATTACAAAGCGCGCTGACCAAAGCAGGCGAAATCGCGCAGGTCGTTTCTTTCACCATAATATCAAAAGAACCGCAGCCAGAGGCATTTGCTACTACAATATAATATGTACCGGCTACTGCTAAATTGGCAGAGTTAATCATACCGGTAGCACTTCGCGCCACGCAATTCGTCGTAGCCGCTCCCGGCAAGCCATCCAAAATAACAATACCCGTTTCTGCTAACTCGTTTGTTAATTCTACACTGATACAAGTTCCACCCAGCGAATTATAGGTAAAAACATATTCTGGACCATTTAAAAATTCATCGCCGCCGCAAGGAGAGTCCGCAAAAGTGGAAGCGGATTCGCAAGTCGTAAGTCCTGTTACATCAAATGGTAAGGATGGAATTTCGGTCGGATTGTTAAAACTTCGATTGTTGCATGGACTGGTCGAGCATTGCCAATTCAATTCAAAACCGCCGTAATTTCCTAAAAAATCCGATTCAAACTTCACGGTGATACAGCGGCTGGCAGCTTGAATGTGAAAGGGTCTGCCGAGGTCTTGTCCGTACACTCTGGATATAACGGGTGCTTGGATATTCTCACCCGCGTAAAACGTCAATTCATCTCCAAAAAAGCCGAGCAAAGTAGGTTCAACGTCATAATTCACCAATTCAATATCTATGCAAGCGTGTGGGTCTGTGGGACAGATGGTGAAAGTCTCATTTTCAAAAATACCATAATCCCCATCTGGTCCGCCTGAATCAAATAATTTTCCAAAACAGGTCGTCGCGCCCGGCACGTCTCCGATGTTAAAAGTAGGTGCAAACGGCCGCAAACAAACGGAAAAATCCCCTGCATTGGGCGTAGCCGTGGGCGAATAATCGTTGATGCGAATAAAATACGTGATATTAGGTGTCAAATTTTGCAAATCTAAAGTAACCTGATTCGTGCCATTGGTTGCAGACACACAGGCGATTTGCGACAAGCCATTATTGGTGCAACTGCCCCGATATACTGCGATTTGCGGGTTCAACAATCCTTTTGCATTCGGACCATTCGTAGCGCCTCGCACCACCAACGTGCTATTGGTTACAGCGGCAGTCGTCGTAAACGTAAACCACACATCGCGCTGCGTCGTGCCGCCATTAAAACAAGTAGGGCTATTGGCAGTGCCGATGGTAGACGTCGTCGCGCCGATGTTGGAGTAGACCTGCGTGGGGCAAGTGGGAATCGCGCCGAGTGGAATCGCGCCAGCGCAATTGTCATTACTGGGTTGTGCGAACGATAGCGTAGCAAAGAGTAACAAACTCAATAAGGTAAAAAAAGATTTCATTAGCCGTTTTTTCTGTGGTGAAAAGTGCGCTTTTTATAAACTGACCAAAAATAGTCAAAATTTAGGATTTCTTGCGAACACGTACGGTTTCGCTGTTAAAATGACAAATTTGGAGAAAGATTGTGATGTGCTAATTAGTTGATCCCGCTATACGGGACAAGTATTGCTAATATGCCGATGTATGAGGCACCGTCGCAAAGAAAGGAAATATTTGAGGAAATTCAAAATTTTTATAAAAAGTTGTAACATCGCTCAACAGACGCAGTTCAAGCGCGAGCGAGAAAACATTTCTAAATAGGAAGAATTCATTTTATTTTACTCCCCCAACGCATAACTCACCGTAAACCACAACTTAAAAGGATTGTAATCATCATACTTTTTTCTTAAAAACGCTGGGTCTCTTTGATAAAAAAGGAGGTAATTGAAAATCACCTCATCGAGCTTATTAATATATAACCAACGATACTGGGCGGTTACCCACATCCGTTTGTTTAATTTTACACCCAAGCCAGGATACAACTCTAAACTGTTTAACTCTAAATCCCATTTGATTTCTTTTTTAGAAAAACCCTTTGCACTTTTTCTAAAGGCGATAGCCGGTACAATATTAAGACTTAAAAAGATGCTTTGTTTCTTAGTTAAATAAAAGTTGTTGGAGATTGGTAGTATCAATTTGTTGATGGTATGTCTTTTAATGAACCTTAATTCATTAGTAGGAAGTCCCTTGTAAAATACACCATGATCAAAAGGTCGGGAAAAAGTAAACTTGCTTTCATTATAGCCAATACCGACATCTATTTGTAACAAATTTGATTGAATGATGCTTTTTTGTAAACTAAGGTTATACTCATAGTCGCGCTTACTATCTTCTGCTGCAATAATTTCTTCCTGATTAGGAAACTCAAACAGCCTTCGGTCTTGATTACTAAAGGCAAATCCAGCCGTTAAGGAAGTGTTGCTCCAAAAATTTTGAGCAAAGGTCGTGTTAAATGTAAATAAAAAGAAAAAAGAAAATAAAATGGTTATAGTTTTCATGATATTTTTTATTTTACTCCCCCAATGCATAACTAACGGTAAACCACAATTTAAATGGATTGTAAGTATCATAATCTTTCTGTAAAAATTCAGGGTCTTTTTCATTGAAAAGAAGATCATTAAAAATTACCTCATCAATTTTATAAATGTAAAATAAACGATAATTAGCAGTTAGCCAAATTCGAGAAATTACCTTTACTCCTATACCAGGATATAATTCAAATGCATTAAACTTCCACTCCCATTTTGTCTCTGTTTTTTCAAAAGATAAGTCTTTCGCACTTTTTTTAAAAGCAATAGCTGGTAAAATATTAAAATTTAAATAAATACTTTGTTTTTCATTCAAAAAAAAACTACTTGATACTGGCAGTATAAATTTATTAATAGTGTATTTTTTGATTTTTCTTAACTCTTTTGTAAAAACTCCATTTAATGCTGCATGAGCAAAAGGTCTTGAAAAAGTAGAATTAAATTCCGAATAGCCAATTCCAGCGCTGGTTTGAAAGTTATTAAATTGAAGCACTCTCTTTTGCAAAAAGACATTATACTCGTAATCGAATTTACTATCTTCCCTTTCAATAACGCCTGCTGCACCTGGAAAATTGAAGAGTCTTCTATCTTGATTGCTAAAAGAAAATCCGCCTGTTAGGAAAGTATTATTTAAAAACTTTTGGCAAAAAGACGAATCAGGAAATAAAAGAATAAAATATAGGAAAAAGACAATGGTTATAATTTTCATAATATTATTATTAATAAAATGGCATCTATTACCCAAAGTTGGATAATAGATGCCACCAAGTGAAAAAATTAGCGAGTTATCAATATTTTCTCTCGAATTCGGGTCGTCCCAAATACTATTTCAACAAAATAAATATCGGGAGCGAGCCTACTTATATCAATCTTTTCACGATTACCGTTAAATTTTGTGACCAACACAACTTTTCCCAACTTGTCGTAAAGCGTTAAATCGCCGTTCTCTAATTTCACGTCGCTTCCTATGGTTTCTTGATTAATCTCTATATCCGCAAAATCTACAGATGGATTGGGAGATACCTTCATAGAAATATCATCTCCCCGAAAGCAAGAGACCACTTGAAAGAACATACTTGGTGATGTAGTTCCACATGTGTTTGAGATATTCGCATAAATTATTCCATTACCTGGACTACTAGCTCCGTTATAGGTAGCCGACTGCCCAGAACCATAGAATAATTGCAAAGCACCACTATATGTCCATGAAATAGAAGCATTTTGAGGCGTGGGATTGTACAATACAGTTAAATATGCGGACCCAGATTGGTTAGTGCATAAATAATTAGAGCCTGTAATACCTGAATTATAAACAGGTGGTCCCACCCAAAATGATTTGGCTATGACAATAGGATTACAACCAGAAGCTGCACTAATTGTAAAAGTCAACGTACCTGTGCCAGATAACGAAGTAGCTTGAAGCGTCGCGCTTGTACCAGTACCAGAAGAAGTTACAAAAAGCGAAGCAGGCGTAGCAGCCCAAGTAACAGTTCTACCTGAAATAGAATTGTTTAATGTAAATGTTTGACTTGGGGAACTACACACGGGACCGCTTCCACTACCACTAATAAAGGGGGATCGGATTGTATTGGTAGTGGTCGGGACCGCACTACCTCCAAGCCAATTGCTTAAGCGTGTAGTATTAGTGCCACCACCTGTCCAAGAGCTAAAAAATCTGCCATAATAATCAGGATCTGTTGTAAGTGCACAACTTGCTGTTCCACCAAATAACTGTCCCACAATTCTCTTATTAGCATCATATAAGGGGGAACCGGATGAGCCTCCTTCTGTCGTTCCAAGCCCCCATATTACTCTAACGTAATCTGTACCAGTACCTCCAGTACTGCTCGTGATAGTTGGTGTCCCAGTAGTACCCGAAATTTTTTTGACATCGCCAGAGGGATGGTGGATACCAGTGCCAGATGCTGGCGTTGTTGATGACCTGTCCCAACCTGCCAATGATAGTGTAGACTGTCCAATAATAGAACCAGTTAATTCTAATAACGCAAAATCAGATGTAGCATTTGAGGCTCTTAAAGTAGAACCAGAATAGGTAAGCCACGTTGTTGGTTCATCAGCTCTACAATTTGGAAATGCAGGATTTGGACTATCATAATTAAAACGAAATACCCAATTTGCTTGATTTCCATCTAAACAATGATTAGCTGTTAAAAAAAAGGAGCGTATGTCTTCACAACCATTATTAATAAGGGCACCCGAGCAATGTTCTCCATTAGCATTAAATATTAGAGCGACTGCATCGCGTTGGTTTTCTACGCCCGATGCACATTTAACATCAATATTACACGTTCCAGAATCATCGTATGCTCTGGGTGTGATGATACCAAAATTTTTAAATCCATGAATTACATTCTGTATTGAGATGCTAAAATTTTCAAAAGTTTCTTTTGGCAGAATGACCTCTAAGATAACTTCTTCCCCATTTATAGCATCGGTTGCATATTGCCCCTCGTACACATGAATATTCGTAACCGGACCAGAAACCATCGTACCTGCCTTGTTGTAGATATACAGTTCGCTTCCTTCTGGCAAAGAAAGATTACTTATATGAAAATTAAGGGAAGTTGCATTAGCAGAGCGTACACTGGTTTTCCAAATGACTAAGTGACCCTTATCGTCTATTTCACCATCGTTTTTGGTGATAGCAGTAGATATCTTTACTCCATATCTGGGCGGTATTCTACCTTCGAGTGAATCTTGTCTAAGTACTTTCCTAATGTCTACTCTTGGCATTACTATCACGTTCGTTACAGATTTTGTGCTGTGGTTAGGAATCAAATCTTCCAAACGGCTGTCTTGTAAACCGGTAGTTCGTACCTGTCCATAGGAAAGGATAGCGAAGCAGAGAAAGAAAATGGAAAAAAAACTTTTGGTATTTCCATACGTCTTTCTCCAAAAATTGAAGGATTTCAATTTTTGCATGATATAAATCGGTTTAAAGAATTTAAAAAAATAGGCGTAACGCGCTGCCGGTACCAGTGCAGCTATTATAGATGTCCATCCTGTTCTTGTGTGTTGTTTGAAAAGTGTTTGATAGCAAAAAGTTAATTACGCTTACTATGAGAAGGGTAGATAAAAAATCGAAGCATCTTATTTATTTCGCGTTCTTACAAAAATAAAGGTATCACTTTAGAAAAGCAAGTATTAGTACGTAAACTTTATGTTAATAAAAATGATGTGTCGCCAATTAGCAAAATGCAGAAAGTTATTTTGAAAATAGATAAAGTTTTGTATACTATTAAGTTGGTGCTGGACTGTGTCCGGTGCTTTTTATCCACCATTAACCATTCAGCAGTATAACAATTTTAACCCTATAACCATCTAACAATCTAACAATCTAACCATTTATAAACCCAGCCACCCGCTCAATCAAATCCGGGTTTTTCATCATCCGATAATGTCCATATCCTTCCGCTACGAGCATCGTCGTGTTGTCCCAATGTTTATAAATATTTTCTCCGGCACTAAATGGCACAACCGCATCTTGCAAATCATACACCAAAAGCGATTCTTTGACCGGCAATTTATTATACGATAGGCTTACATCCACTTCTTTTATCGGTTTTTTCAAGCGATTTTCGACTTGTTTAAAAAATATTTTTTTGATGGAATTAGGTAATTTAAATGTTTGCGCCACCCCATCCAATACTTTATGAATACTATCTGGCACGGCAATCAAAACCAATTTCTCAACTCCAATAACAGGCTCCAAATGCGCCAACGCAAACACGCTGGAAGCCCCGCCAAACGAGTGCGCAATAATGCCATGCACTTTACCCGCCTGCCGAATCGCTGCGCGTACCGCACCCGCAAAATGAATCAAATTCGTCGTCTTCCCATCTGAGTTGCCGTGCGCCGGTCCGTCAAAAGCCATCACCCGATAGCCCATGTTCACTAAGGTCGGTACAAAGGTGCGCATCGCCGTGCCGCGTGATTCCCAGCCATGCACCAGCAAAATGGTCTGCGCTCCACTCCCCCATTCGTAACCTTTCAGGATTTGCTTGCCATACAAAAACTCAAACATTCGCGCACTTTCTAAAATTGGGTCAGACGTTTTATGCTTGGCGCGCATACGCGGCGTGGAGAATAATTCAAAAGCAATTTTCGCAGCTTTCGTTGGAAATAAACGCCCTAATGTATTGAATCCCAATTGAATCAGTCTGATAATGGGCGGGTAAGGAACAGGTACGTCCGCTATTTTATCAATGTGATTCGTTTTTAAATATTCTACTTTTTTCTGATGGATAGTAAGCGTTTCCATATTTATGATTTAAAGTTATTTTTCACGCAAAGGCGCAAAGGCGCAAAGTTTCTCTTGACGCTTGTCATTCTCCCCTCATTCATTATTGATTATTCATTCTTTCATTTCTTTCTGTCACTTAGTCTCTTGGTCTCTCCATCTCCAAGTCCCCTATCATTTCCATCAGTTGCTCTGCCAGTCGGTCAAAATATTGCACGTCTTTATACAATCTTGCCAATAAAATCGCGCCTTCCAACGTCCCCAAAAATCGAATCGCAAAAGACATTTTGTTCGTGTCGGGTTTTACCACGCCTTGTTCAATTCCCTTTTGCAAAATGTAAATGATGCCATTTTTCCAGAAGTCCATCGCCGCCTGCACGCGCTCGCGTAGCACCGGATTGCTATCATCCACTTCTATCGCCGTGTTTTGAATGGGACAACCACCCTCCACCGGCGGTGTAAAAATGCTTTCCCTATAAAATTCTACCGACGCACGTAGCTTATCCAAAGGATGTTTCACCGATTGCGTCCGCTCGCGTACTTGCTGCGTCACACGCCGCACTGCCGCGTCAAACGCCGCTAATGCGATTTCCTCTTTGCCTTTGAAATGGCTGTACAAACCGCCTTTCGATAAGCCGGTAGCGAGCATGATATCTTCCATCGAAGTGCCAGCGTAGCCCAATTGATTGAATAAAGCAGCGGCTTGTTCTGCGATGTATTGTTTGGTTCGTTCTGCTTTTGGCAGCGTCTCTTTGGTCATGTTGGTTTAATTAGCTGTTACAAAGATACATCCTTTTTTGAAATTTACAAACCGAACGGTCGGTTTTTTTTCATAATTGAGCCTATCCGAATTTAAATAAAAATGCCGACCTCTCTCTATCAGAAAAGTCGGCAAGTTTTGTTTTGTGTTAAGAGTCAAGCTAATCCTTAAATCCTACAAATCAAGGTCACTTTTTTCTAACCTTCACATTATCAATCCGAAACGTAGTCGTGTTCGTTGTTTTGTCGCCTACATATTTAAAACCGATGTAAGCCTTGCCTGTGTAAGCCGAGAGGTCAACATCGCCGGAAGGAACGTTCGCGTAATTGGCATCGTTGGAGCTGGCGAGTTTTGCTGCCAGCGGAGTCCAAGTAGCGGTGGCTACATTCGCACCATCAAAATTGGTGGAGATTAAAACGGTCAATCCATTGTGTTTAAAAAAGGCTTGCGCACTTTCAAAACTTAAAATTTTCGCTTCGCTCAAGTCAATTTGCGGTGTGATGAGCCATGATTCCATCTCTGCACTAACATCTTGAAAAGCAGTCGCTTGTGCATAGCCATTGCCTTGAAAAAGACCGCCGCGCCAGAGTCGAGTGCCTTTCACCATTATATTTTTCCAGCCTGCAAGCGCGATGTCCTGATTATTCGCAACGCCATTGAATGTTTCATCGAGGATATTGTTAGGATTTCCGGTGCCAGTTGTGTCGCCGCCACCGCCGCCAGTTGTGCCGCCCGTCACATCATTTGTACCACGAATCAGTAGTTGCCCGTTTGTAAATTGAGATAGGATTGCGACCACATCTACCGTACCACTTGGCAGGGGCTGCGTGGCAAACGTTGCCTGCGTGCGGGTGAAAAGGTCCATATTGCCGCTTGCATCGGTCACTTTACGAGCGCCAGTGCCACCGTATGTGCTGCCGCCGCTCAAGGTTGCGCCTTTGATTTTAATGAGGGTAGATTCCCAGTTTTCCAAGTTGGTTTTAATAGCTGCAATCGTTGCTTCGCGTGGCGTGGGAAGTGTGCCCGCGCCGGTTTTGGTCGCCAAGGCATTGTCTACACTATTGATTTGTAACAAGCCGCTAAATTCTGATAATTCTTGTCCGCTAATTACAATGTCCACTGCATCGCCGAGGTTAAAATTATGATTGTTAGCAAAACGCACGGCGATACCGCCCTTCGCATCCTGAATCACGAGATTACGTGTATCCCAGTTGCCGCTCGCCCGGTCGGAAATGACGACACCACTGATTTTCTTGTTTGGCGGACCCGTTTTAGTACCTGCCTTGAATTGATTGCGAACTTCTTGTAATGTAATCACTTCTTCCGTCCCAGTGCTGCCACCGCCGCCACTTGTGCAACGTGGATTATTCAAAACAACATCTGTTAACTCTCTGATAAACAATTGCTTATCTCTTCCAAAAACGCTATAAATGGCGGTAATTGTACCATTGCCATCCGGGATTTTTTCACCTGCAAATGTAGCGTAACCGCTGGAACGCAAGAGAATTTTTCCGCCGTTACAATCTGTTATGGTACGATTCAAAGAAGCGCGACCGATGACATCCGCATACGTCAAACCGATGTCCTGACCGGAGAATTCTACATTTTCTAATTTGATTAAAGTATGAACATCAGCTATTGTTAATTCATTGATTTTCTTTACTTTGGGTGCAGGAACCCCCACCCTTTTGCCTTTGATAATGAATTCATTTAAAGCGACGATGTCACCCAAATTGGTTGCGCCATCTTCGAGGTAGGTGTAGCCGCCGAGTTGCGCCACGCCATTATAATCGCCAAGGACTAAGCCTTTACATTTTATAAACAATTGACGACCAATGGGATAGAAATTATAAGCACTGGTTTGATTGATACGCACTTCGATACCTGCCGACGAATCTTGCAAGATGAAAGAGCGGAAATAATTGCCGGAGCGGTCGTCGCCTATCACAACTCCACTGATGGTCAAATCTTGTGTGATGGGTACGAATTGACCGACTTTGTAGAGGGCTTTTATATCAGCGATGGTCGCGTTAGGCGTGATGCCGGGGTCTTCGCCGTCAATGGGTGGCTCGTCAAATTCTTGGTCTACACAAGCGGTAAATGTAATACTAATAAGAAAGATGAATAAAATTTGCAATAAACGATTCATTATGATATTTTTTTAATAGAATTATCAAGAATTTGTCTCCCGCAGATTTCGCGGATCACGCAGATTATATTGAACAATTTCTGAGAAATCTGCGTAATCTGCGGGAAATATTTTTATTAAAATCTAAAACTCACATTAGTAAAATAATTCAAACCATAATTATAGAAATAACGAGTCGGGTACGCCTGCGGGTCGCGCTCGCGCACATCGAAACGCAATTGCTCGAAACCGCCAGTGATGAATTCTTTGTTGTCCAATACATTACTTACGCCCAAATTCAGGAAGATAAAATATTTTCCAAACTTGAACGATTTGCCACCAAATACATCCATTGTAAACTGGGCATCCACTTTCTCTTGGTCAACGAGGGCGCGGAATTGGTCAGGATTCTCATCCAAACCAAAAACGGCATCAGCGGTACGGCGCACGGGATTAAAATCCATATAGATGTCGTCGAAATAATTGAAATTGACATTCAAAAACCAAAATTTGGGAGAGCGGTAATTCAAACCAATGGTGTACGCCTGCTGCGGCAAACCCGCCACGCGGAAGTTTTCGTTGTAAATGGTGAAATTTTCTACGTCTGCGCCTAATTCTGTCGCGTTATCCTGATACACATTGCCGACGGCGCGAGAATTGTACAAATATTGTCCGACCGCTGCAACGCCTGTGAGATTTAAACCTGCAAATAATTTTACATCCAACGCAAATTCTAAGCCGATATGACGCGAATCCAAATCTGACATTACATAATTGCCAAACGCCCGTTCTAAGTCATTAAAAAAGCGAAGAATGCGAACTTGGTCTTCAAACTGCGCGTAATAAGCCGTTAAGCGTCCTTTCACATTCGGCGAACGTAAGTAATAACCGACTTCTGCGCTGGTCACTTTTTCGTCCGTCAGGTTTTGCAAAACTTGGTCACGACTGCGTGGAGACACATACGCGTTCTCCACGTAAGGCGCGCGCGTGAGGTACGCGGCATTTGCAAAGAAATAATTTCTGCCGTCTAATTTGTAAGTGATACCGGCTTTCGCGCCATAATTGGTAAAACTTTTCACCTCAGAATCGCCGAAGGAATTATCTGGAAATCTGCCATTTCTATAATTGCCAGTACGCCAAAAGCTCGTACCTGAAACATTACCAGCCAAATGAATATCAAATTTTTGTAAAGTAATTACACCTTGTGCCCAAGTATCCCATTTATGCACATTGATATTATAATTATAACCCCACTTATCGCCTTCTTTTAATACTTGGCTCGGATTATTTAAATCATTTTGCTGGGAGTTATAATTAGCAACGGAATCGCGCACGGCGAAACGGTCTACATTCAAATAAAAATCGCCACCGAGCAAGTCGTCAATCACTTTAAAATTCTGAATTTGCTGCACTTGATACGTTGCGCCTGCGTATAACGTGAATTGGTCATTCACCACATTTTGATAATTGGTCGCCAGATTCACGTCGCGCGTGTCCGAGCGGCGGTCTTCGATGATGTATTGCGACCACTTTCCTTCCGGCGGTTTTGCCCCCAACAAGTAATTATATTTTTCACTCAACAAACTATTGCGATTGACATCATATAATTCTCCCCAGTTGATTTGGCGCTTGCTTTCATCGGCACGAAGCTCGGCAGCGCGACGGTCAGCAATGGATTGACTACCTTCGTTTGGATCGCCAATACTGCCTAAGTAGCTGGGCAACTTGCGATAATAATCAGGACGCGGGTCGTAAGCATCAAACCAATCTAAACCCGTCGTGCCGTCTATTCCAAACTGATAGGATAATGCCGTGGTGAGCGAAGCATTGTTTTTAATTTTAAAATCGTGCCGCAGGATGATCATCGGCTGATTGGTGTACGCCACGCTGGAATTGCGTTTTTCTCCATTTTGATAACCCCAGAGCGGATTGTAGAAATTGGTACCCGCCAAATCGTACACTTCCTGAGTGCTGGAGGTCGAGCGACCGCGACGCAACGGCGCATCAAATGCAGTCAAATTTAAGGTGTGATTTTTGCCTAATTTTTTATCAACCGACAAAAAATATGCCCAGGCATCGTAAAACGTACCGTCAATGTAGCCTTCTTCCGCCCAGCGCCGGGAGCCGGAAGCTACAAATGCCCAACCATTATTGAGCAAACCACTCGAATACGTACCCATTACCCGATGACGAAAAGCGCGGTTAGAATTGGCATACGAAATGCTACTTTGCTTGCGAAAAGAAGAAGCCCGCGTGTCAATTGTGGTAGCACCGCCCACGCCACCAAACGCATACGGCAGCACGCCCAAACCAATATCCGCATCGCGCAGGCGCGTCACTTCGTTCAAACCGCCCCAGGCATTCCAAAAAACCCGCCCGTTTTCGAGCTTATTCATCGGTACGCCATTCAAATAAGTGATGGTATTTTCGGAATCCAAACCGCGAATGCGAAAACGCGCCGGACCAAATGTGAACGCCGCCGCCGACACAAACACATCCCGCGAAGCCGTGAGCAAGCCAGAAATATTCTGATTGGTGCTTAATTGGTCGAGGTCATCATCCGACAGGGAAATGGTAGGAATGAAATCTTCTTTGAGTATCGTCGTATTTTCGGGCTGCGCCAAGAGTTGCACAATGCCCAAATCCACTTCGCTACTTGATACTTTTACATTCAAGGAAACGGGTACATAATTTGCTAGTACGATTTCTACGACATATCTACCGCTTGGCACATCATATAAGAAAAAATTGCCCTGCGCGTCGGTAGTTGCGACAATGCCTGTCCCTTCCAAGCCGACGAAAACGCCTTCGATGGGAAGTTTTGTTTCCCCGTCTTGCACGGTTCCCCTCAATGTAGCCGAGAAAATGGAAGGCATGGAAAGAGTAAAAAAGAACAATAAAAAAAGGTAGTTTTTCAGCATAAGGTTTGTAAGGTTATTAGGATATTATGATATTTTTTTTCGCCCTTGGCAGATTGTGATATTATGATATTTTTTTCGCTTATTGCTTGTTCATTATTTGATATTATGATATTTTTTCGCTCGACACTTAGTCGCTTTTACATTTCCTTATAGCATTTTTTTGAACCACAGAGACGCAAATAGCGCAGAGCATACTTGTAAAATCAGGCCAATCACAAAAATCAAATAAATCACAGTTCAGACAATTGCTCGCAAAGCCGCGAAGGTAACAGTTTTACCACGACCCATTTTGTACGCGTTTTAAAATTAATATTGGGATAACGTAGGATAGTTGGACTTATAAGAGTAGCAATACGAAGCGAAGTACGCAGGTATTAAGAATAAGACTTATTTAAATAGGATGTTATTTTCAGAAGGCAGTGCAAAAGTAAACGCTAAAATCGGGATTACCAACTTCGGCGTTCATTTTTGTCGGTTATTCGACGATTGTTATTTTAACCAAACAAGTTTGGTTATTACGTTATTGTCCTTTTTCCAGTCGGACTTTTTCTGCGGCTTTTAATTCCAAGGCGTTCTTTTGCTGGTTGCTTTCGCTCAATTGCTTGGTAGCGGAGAAAGACGTGACCATCTGTGTCAACATATCGGTGGCGGCGGTTGGCGCATTGGGTAACAAAATCAGATTACTATTGGTGTGCTGACTCATTTGTTGTAAGGTATCGTAATGCTGGGTGACCACGATGAGGGCAGACGCTTCCTGCGAATTGATGCCTACTCGATTCAAAACTTCAACCGATTCTTCCAAACCTTTTGCGATTTCGCGGCGCTGGTCGGCGATACCTTGTCCTTGCAAGCGCTTGCTTTCAGCCTCGGCTCTGGCTCTGGCTACGATGCGAATTCGTTCAGATTCCCCTTCATATTCCGCTGCAATTTTTTCACGCTCGGCAGCATTAATGCGGTTCATAGAGTTTTTCACGGCGTGGTCGGGGTCAATGTCCGTCACCAAAGCCTTTACGATTCCGTATCCATATTCGTTCATTGCCTCTTCTAATTCGCGGCGAATAGCTACTGCGATGTCGTCTTTGCGTTCAAATACATCATCGAGTTTCATCTTCGGCACTTCGGCACGCACCGTATCGAATACGTAAGCCGTAATTTGCTCTGTTGGATTATTCAATCTATAAAACGCATCATAGATAGAATCTTCTAATATTTTAAATTGAACGGAAACTTTCAATTTCACGAAAACATTGTCCTTGGTTTTGGTTTCTACCAACACGTCTAATTGCTGAATTTTCAGGCTTATTTTACCCACTGCCCGGTCAATATAAGGAACTTTAAATTGTAAACCGGAGGTGCGAACGCCCAGAAATTTTCCGAAACGCTCAATTACGACCGCCGTTTGTTGGCGCACCGTAAAAATGCCGGAAAGTATTGTAAACAAAGCCATAAAGGCTATAATAATGGTAATGGTCATATTATTTGGTTTTTAAACTTTCACCAAAATAGGAACAACTTTGGTGGCATTCCAGTTTTTCAGACGAAATATTAAAAAAAGGAGATTTAAAACGGGAGTAGTGATTTGTGAACGGTGAGACGACCCCTTATTTACTGCACTTTACGTTTCTCCAATCACCTTTCCCCAATCACTACTCCCATTTCACCAATCCCATTTCACCAATCCCATTTCACAACGTTTTTACTTCGGCTACTAATTTTTGAAGCGAATCTTTTGCATCGCCAAATAACATCGTGGTTTTTTTGTGAAAGAAAAGTGGATTTTCGATACCAGCATAACCCGAGCGCATACTGCGTTTGAGTACAATCGTGTGTTTAGCATCCCACACTTTTAACACGGGCATTCCATAAATGGGGCTTCCGGGGTCATCTTCCGCGGCGGGATTCACCACGTCATTCGCACCGACTATAATTGCAATATCTGCGTGTTGTAATACGGCATTTGCATCTTCTAAATCAAGTAATTTTGGATAAGGTACATCCGCTTCCGCCAACAGCACGTTCATGTGACCAGGCATTCGACCTGCCACTGGATGAATGGCGTATTTGACCTCTACCCCATTTGCCGAAAGCAATTCGTCCAATTCTTTACACACTTTCTGCGCCTGTGCCACTGCCAAACCATAACCGGGCACGACCACAACGGATTGAGAATAATAGAGTTGCACAGCCGCGTCATTTAAGGTGACTTCTTTTATAACTTGTTCGCCTTCAGCCTGTTTAGAAGAAGTGCCACTGCCACCAAAACTTCCAATCAAAACATTTAATAACGAGCGATTCATCGCTTTACACATCAAAACGGTTAGAATAGAACCTGATGCACCCACAAGAATTCCGCCCACCATCATCACCAAATTATCATAAATAAGCCCCGCTGCTGCTGCCGTCAGTCCAGTAAACGAATTGAGTACCGAAATCACCACCGGCATATCCGCGCCACCAATGGGCGCGACAAACGAAACGCCATATATTAAAGCTACAACGAGTAATAAAATGCCCAAATTAAATCCTTGCGAAGCTGCCACGCCCCAAGTCATATAGCCCATCAGGGCCACAAGTGCGACAATAAAAACTAAATTCACCACATTATGACGCGGCAAAATCAAGGTTTTGTCTTTGACTAATTCTTCCAATTTGGCGAATGCCAGCATCGAACCACTAAAGGAAACCGCTCCAAAAAACAGCGTAAATAATACCAACAGCAAACCAGAAGGAAGCGGCGTAGCGGCGGCATATTGCACTTTTAATTCGGCTATAGCCAATAAGGCGGCGCATCCACCACCCAAGCCATTAAAAATAGAAACCATTTGCGGCATCGCCGTCATCTTCACTCGATATGCGGCTAACAAACCGATAATCGTGCCAATACCGATTGCAATGCCCACTATCATTAATTTTATATTCGTCCCTTCGGCGGCTTTTTCTCCTTCGGATGGATGCAGGAAAAGCGTGCCGACAATTGCCAATGCCATACCTACTGCCGCAATGCGATTGCCTCGGCGTGCGCTTTCAGGGTGACTTAATAATTTTAAACCAATGACAAAGGTGACGGAGGCGATTAAATAAAGGACATCAAGCAGATGGGAAGGATTCATTTTTGTAAAGTTGGCAGTTAACAGTAGGCAGTATGCTGTGAGCGCAAACTGCTGACTGCTAACTGCATAGTGCTTACTGATTATTTCGATTTCTTTTTAAACATTTCCAGCATTCGGTCGGTAACGGCAAAACCGCCAACCACATTGAGTGTACCCATGACGACGGCTACAAACCCTAATGACAAGGTCAAAACATCTTTTGGGTCAGCATTTAAAACAACGATAATCGCGCCGACGATGACCACGCCGTGAATGGCATTTGCGCCGGACATTAAAGGTGTATGTAATACGGTTGGTACTTTTGAAATAACTTCAATACCGAGTAGAATACTGAAAATCAGAAGGTAAATGAGTAGCAGATTTTCATGTAGAAAATTCAGGAAAACATCCATTTTTTATTTTATTTGGTTAGTGCTTCATTATATTGTAACAATTTTTTTATGTACAGCTTCTTGCCTTTCTATCATCTCGTACCGCATTAATTGGAACGCGGACGACACGGATTACGCGGATTTCCGCGGATTTTTTTTGCGCTTAGTGTTCTTTTTTATCATGCAATATATATATAAATATTTTTTACACTGTATTGATACTTTGTAACATCAAATATTTGATATTGAACGAGTGCACTAATAAAGGGAGAAAAATCCGTCCAAATCCGTCGCACCTGTTCAAATCCGTGTTCTATCCTGTTAGAAGGGCAAGAAACCTTATAGGTTTTGAATATCAACCCACAACGGCTTCCGCCACTTCGGTCAGGCAGCTTTCTCGAATAATGATATTATCAAAATCCAGATTTAATTCGCCCTTTTTGATTAATAATTTTAAAAAATTCAAGGCATTATTACTAAATAAAACGCTGGCATCTTGTGGCACAAGCGCCGCCAAATTAGAATTTCCAATAATGGTTACACCGTTATGATAAATGATTTTATTGTCTTGGGTCAATTCGCAATTGCCACCCGTAGAAGCCGCTAAATCTACTACGACCGAGCCGCGTTTCATTTTTTCAACCGTTGCTGTTGGCAATAAAATAGGTGCTTTTCGACCTCGGACTTGTGCCGTCGTGATGACCACATCTGCTTTGGCTGCTCGAATTTGCACTTCTTCGCGCTGCAGTTTCAGGAAATCTTCGGATTGTTCGACCGCGTAACCACCAGCTCCTCGGTCATCTTTTGCGCCGGGTACTTCTACAAATTTTGCGCCCAAACTCTCCACTTCTTCCTTCGCAGCCGTGCGCGTGTCAAATGCTTCTACCATTGCACCCAGCCGTTTTGCAGTTGCAATTGCTTGTAAACCAGCCACTCCTGCGCCCAGTACCAAAACTTTTGCGGGTGGAATGCTGCCTGCCGCAGTGATGAGCATCGGAAAATAACGCGGTAAATAAGTCGCCGCCTCCAACACCGCTCGATAACCGGCAATCGAAGCCATCGAAGACAACACATCCATAGACTGCGCCAAGGTGGTGCGTGGAATCATATCGAGGCTGAATGCGCGCAGTTTCCAGTCGCGCAGTTTATCGGTAATGGCAGCGTCCACATACGGTTGAAACATGGAAATAACGACGGTATCTTCTTGAAGTGCCTCGTACTCTTCGTCAGTTAAAGGATTGATAGACAAGATAATATCGGATTGGGAGAGTAATGCTTGGCGGGAGACAATTTGTGCGTTGGCTTCATAATCTGCATCTGAAAAGATACTGCCTGCACCTTTTTCTACCAATATTTCTACACCAAGTTCTTTGAGTTTCGATAACGTAGCAGGCACGAGCGCGACCCTACGGTCGTCCCGTTCCTTTGGAATTCCTAATTTCATCAGTTCACGATTTTTGCAGGGGTCAAGTTAAACAAAATTTTATATTCCAAACCTCCCTTCTGGGTCTTTTTTTGTAAATTGAATTGCAGATTTGCCAATGGAAGAACTGTTTTTCAAAACACTAAAAGAAGTAAAAAACCCTAAACCAATCTCCCGTCCATCATTTCCAATCTTCTATCACTCATGCGAGCCAGTTCTTCATTGTGGGTTACGATGATGAAAGTTTGTTGAAAATCGTTACGGAGTTGAAAAATGAGTTGGTGCAATTCTTGCGAGGAAGCGGAATCCAAATTGCCGGAAGGCTCATCGGCAAAGACGACAGCAGGCTGATTGATGAGTGCACGGGCGACGGCTACGCGCTGCTGCTCGCCACCAGAAAGCTGTCCGGGCTTGTGCGTCAACCGTTCAGACAATCCCAAATATGCCAACAATTCTTTGGCGCGCTTTTGCGTAGGCGTTTCGGCTTGGCGACTGATGTAGGCAGGAATGCAAACATTTTCTAAGGCGGTAAACTCTGGCAGCAAGTGGTGAAATTGAAAGATGAAGCCAATATTGCGATTGCGAAAATCAGCGAGGCGACGGGTGTTCAGTTTGGAAACGCGTTCGCTATTGATACTCAAATCCCCTTTGTCCGCTCGGTCGAGCGTACCGAGGATGTGTAGCAAGGTACTTTTACCGGCACCGGATTTGCCGACAATCGCCACGACTTCTCCTTTATTGATTTGTAAATCAACGCCTTTTAAAACGTGGAGGTTATTATAGGACTTGTGGATGTTGGATGCTTGAATCACGTAGTTGTTTTTGTAATTGCCAAACTTGTTTGGCGAGTAACAATCAATTTTCTGATACGAAAAACTCCAAACAAGTTTGGAGATGACAAGGTAAAGCTCTAAACAAGTTTGGAGATTACAAAATAAAAAAGAGCGCAAGCAAAAAGTTGCTCCGCTCTTGTAAGAAATCACCCGACTGTTATTATGAAGGATTAAAAAACTTATTTCGCTCTTTTAAAGCGTATTACCATTTAGTTTTCCCCGAAGGGATACAATCATTGAACCAAAAAGGTATCTGTCAAAACCATCAAACAAGATTTGTCCAACAGTATTTCGCGTCAAAATTAAGTAAATTTGCGAAATTTGATGACACTTGTTAACAAATTCTTAAATCTGGCTCCAAGATACAGTATTTTCCCACTTAACCACAAATTATTTCGCAAAAAAATTATTTGCAGTGTTTTTTCTGTCTATAAAACGTAGAAACACAAACTTTTGTTCCGTATCCGATTTACAAAAAGTAGTTAACGTTAATCTATTCTAACATGTAATTAACATAAAACCGCTTCCAAGTGGAAAATTTCTAGTTCCTACAGGAAGAATAAAGGAATCTCACCGCGTGTCACTCCTACTGAGATTCACTTACCAGTATTTCTGAATGCGGCAATGCCCACTCTCTCTCCAGCGTCAGCAGTACGATATGGTCGCCTTTTTTGCATTGCGCCAGCACTTTTTGAATGTCAATTTCCCGATACGTTTGGTCTGAAAAAGAGAGCAGTGTTTTACTACCTCCATCTCGAATGGCGATTTTGAAAGGGATTTTATCACCCGCTTTCACCGTTTCGTCATCCATCATTTCGGCGGAACGTATGGTAAGCTCGCCTGTAAAGCTTGCTACTACCACACATTTTCCGGTCGTAGAATATTCGTCCACCACCATCGTTTTGTTTAGAAATGCGGCAGCGCAGTTCGAAAAATTTTCTTTTCCATGCTGTGCGTACAAATTTGCTACGGCAAGCAAACTGGTAATCAGAAATAAGAATCCTTTTTTCATGGTTGAATTTTTAGTTTGAAAGAATGGCACAAAATTATGCAGTAAGCAGCCACCAAGCGTTAAACCCTTGTAAAACAATGTAAATGAAATGTAAAAGCCTTCGTTGTATTCTAATTTTCATCTAATTTTGAGGATATGGACCAGAAAAGAATCGGACATTTTGCAGTGTTGATAATGTTGCTGCTAACCGGCGCGCTGACCGTACAAGCCGTCTGGTTTCAAAAGGCGCAAGATTCTAAACAACAACATTTTTCCAAACGGGTCAATCTTGCATTGCGGCAAACCGCGCACCAATTACTCGCATTAGAAGGCGACCGCACCTCCCGAATTAAACCCGTAAAGCAATTGGATGCTGTCACTTGGTTGATTCCGGTGGAACGAAATTTCAATTATGATAGCTTGCCTCCGCTCTTACATCGTGCTTTTTCATTTCAAAATATTACAGAAAATTATAACGTATCGGCATTAGATTGCAAGGATAAAGAATTGATGTTGGGCTATAATGCCTATAACTATCTGTCAGGAAAAGAAGTGCCGTGCGGCGGACGCGAACGTATAGCAGGTTGTTATGAATTGACAGTCAGCTTTTTAGAAGGCGAAAAAAGTTGGTTATCAAAAAATAGCTTTTGGATTTTTTCAATTGTTTTTGTAATAATGATTACGCTTTATGCCTTTTTAAAAAATAGAAAGTTAAATACCGAAAATTTATTAATAAATCAAATAGAAAATTTAAACCTAACTCCAGCGATTCAAATTCCTACCGACGCTGAACTATCCTTCCTTCGATTTGGGCAGTCTGTGCTCGACGCTTCCAATCAATTATTGTTCGTCAAAAATGTAAGAAAAGACCTGACGTATCGGGAAACCAAGTTGCTACAACTTTTTTGTACCCATCGCAATCAATTATAAGAGCGCGATTTGATTTTAAAAGCAGTTTGGGAAGAGGAGGGAATTCTCGTTGGAAGAAGCGTGGACGTGTTTGTATCGCGTTTGCGAAAGCTATTGAAAGAAGATGAAACTGTGAAAATCGGGAATGTGCATGGGGTCGGGTATCGGTTGGATGAAAGCACGAAATAGGATTTCAATATTTTTTTTTACATTTTAATAGATTTCCATCCACAATATAGTATGCTATATCCGCTCCATTGGGGCTTTCGTCTGGTTTGATTTGGCAGGTAGCCCATTAATTGTTCAGTCACCCCATCCCGAATTCTGCCTACTTTTTTGCGCAGGAAAAAGGCGTGTATGTAACCACGTTTGATAAAAAGAAATATCCTTTGGATTACACTTTAAATAAACTGGAATCAATATTAGACCCCGAGTTATTCATTCGTGCCAATCGGAAATACATCATTAACACCAATGCGATTCGGGAAATCATTATATTTTCAACGCGCCAACTAAAAATTCAATTAGAACCAGCTCCCGAATTTGATATTTTAATACCTACCGATAAAATTACTGCTTTCAAAAATTGGCTTAGTCGGTAATTATCTTATATTTATTTTTTTAATACGTAAACATTCTATCACAGTCAAATGACAATTGCAGCAACACACTTGGCGTGGCGAACGCTGCGGGTTTACCTTTTAAATCTGCATCTGTTACGGCGCGTGCTTTGCTGGACATACCGGATAAATAAAATTTGCCACCGCCTTTTACAATGATATCATAATGTTCGCGGAGTTTACCGGTGCCCAAACCAGATAGATTGTCCAACATGCCATCGCGCAGTAATTGCACAGCATCGCCTGCCAGAAAAAGACTGACCGTATGTCCTTCTTCAATCGCTGTGCGAGCCACTAAAAATGCAAGTGCCGCACGAGTTGGGTTTTCGGGTCCTTGAGTAATGTGAATTAATAGTTTCATTTTTTGTTGTTTAGTTTCGGTTTTAGTAGGCTCTTTTACCGCTTGTTTATCAGTTATTTGTGCTTGAATGATGGTTGTATTACAAAGAAGTAATAGCAATAGAAAAAGTAATTGGCTTTTCATGATGTTTAATATTTAGAGGTGAGTAAAGCAGCAATCCCTCGCAGTGGAGTCAGGTTGGATAGATAAACAGCAGGCTTTTCCAGGGTTTAGTGTGTTTAGGGTTTTAGTAATAAGAAATCCGCTCGTTTTAAATATATAATAGCGTATAAACGACTGATTTCCTTTTGATTGCATAAAAGTAAATAAAACTATGAAATTTCCAAAATAAAAAAACGAGTAACTCAACCTGAATTGAATTACTCGTTTTAAGTTAAGTACTGAGGGCATCCTCCTATCCTCCCATCTTCCTATCCTCCCCTTACGACCTCGCTGGCGTTTTCACCACAATCGGCTCTATCGCTTTCTCGCGCACGAGCTTATTGAACGCGGGGAGTTCGGTATCTCTGATTTTGCGGTACGTGGTGAGTTGTGTATCTACTTCCTGTGAAATTTCCGTTTTCACTTCCATCGCTTGCTGGGTCGGTTTGATGTCGCCCGCGTTAGACAAAGCACCTACGCCGCCGAGTTTGTCGGTGAGCATGATTGGATAATTCAAAGGGTCTTGACCGCTTCGGTTTTTCACCTGATACAATTCTTCTTCCACTTTCGACAATTGCGCGTCAATGGCTTTCGCTTTTTCTACGATTTCTTTGGCGCTTTCATTATCTTTTAAAATATCGGTATACGTTTTCAACTGTTTCTTAATGTCTCGGATATCAATAATCGTCTGGTGTGCTTCCGACACTTTCTGATTCACTTGCCAAACGAAGTCAAATTGTGCTTGTAAATCTTCCTGTGATACCTCGATGCGCGGGTCTTTTACAATGTTGAAAGTAGCCTCTTGCGTTTCTTTACCAACCGTCAATTTCACTTTATATTCCCCCGGCACAGCTCTCGGTGCCACACTTCTACCAGCCCAGAGAATCATACCTTCAAATTTTTTAATATCAGGATAACGCATATTCCAAGTGAAGCTATTGCCGCCATCTTTGAGGTCCACAAGTTGGTCGGGCTTTTCCTTCGCTTTGGTAGAATATTCTTTAATCAAATCGCCGTCTGCTTCGTAAAAACCGAGTTTTACTTCGTCTTCTGGTTTCGGTTTTTCTTTTAAATAAAAATGCACCATCGCACCGCCCGGATGATTTTGACCTACATTCTTTGGCGCTCTTCCAAAACCACCGGCACCCCCGTAGCGATACGCGTCCATCGGCTTGTACAAGTGTTTATTCGCTGCTGCAATGTTATCACTCAACTGGTGCAATACCGTCAAGTCATCAATCATCCAAAAACTTCTACCTTGTGTAGCTGCAATCAGGTTATTATCTTTAATCGTTAAATCGGTAATAGGAACAATCGGTAAGTTCAATTGGAAAGGTTTCCAATTCGCACCATCATCAAAAGATAGATACATACCGGTCTCGGTACCACTGTATAACAAGCCTTTGCGCTTCGGGTCGGCACGCGTCACGCGCGTGAAGTGCTCGTCATTGATGCCATTCGTGATTTTTTTCCAAGTCTTACCGTAATCTTCTGTTTTGTAGATATAAGGTTTGTAATCGCCTAATTTGTAACGAGTTCCAGTCACATAAGCGCCGCCTTTCGTAAATGGGTCTGGGTCAATGCTGTTCCACATTACAAATGCTGGTGCGCCGGTTGGAGTCACTTTCGACCAGTTTTTGCCGCCGTCCCGACTTACGTGTACCAAACCATCGTCCGAACCCACCCAAAGCAGGTCTTTTTCGTAAGCAGATTCGCAACCGGTAAACAGCGTACAATAATATTCTACGCTGGTATTATCTTTTGTAATCGGACCGCCGGAAGCACCCATTTTACTTTTATCGTTGGTCGTTAAATCTGGGCTGATGTGTTCCCAAGATTGACCGCCGTTCATACTGACGTGCACTTGATTGGATAACGTATATAATTTCTTTGGGTCATGTGGCGAAAAGAAAATCGGGAAATTCCACTGGAAACGGTATTTCATATCTTCTACGCCGTGTCCCATCGGATTATCGGGCCACACGTTGACGGATTGCTCTTGTCCAGTAGTATGATTTCTTTTTTCTAAAAAGCCGCCATAATTTCCGCCATATACGATGTCATTATTCAATGGGTCAACCGCGATGTGCGCACTTTCGCTACCAGCAGTCACTTCCCAATCTTGTTCTGTAATGGCAAAACCATCCGTGCGATGCGCAATTCGAACGGTCGAATTATCCTGCTGTGCTCCGTAAATGCGATATGGAAAGCTATTGTCGGTCACGACGCGATAAAACTGCGCCGTCGGTTGATTCATATACGTAGACCAATTTTCGCCACCATCAAACGACACTTGCGCGCCACCATCATCTGCAATTGCCAGGCGCTGGTTGTCTTCTGGTGCAATCCATAAGTCGTGGTGGTCGCCGTGTGGCGCGTTGTTGGATGTAAATGTTTTACCACCATCCGTAGATTTGTGGTAAGAAACATTCATTACATATACAATGTTTTCATCTTTCGTATCCGCATAAATGCGACTGTAATACCAGGCACGTTGGCGCAGGTTGCGGTCTTCACTTAGCTTCTGCCAAGATTCACCTGCGTCATCTGAACGATAAACGCCGCCATTGTCATTTTCAATAATCGCCCAAACGCGGTCAGAATTCACGGGAGAAACCGTCACACCTACGATGCCCCAAAGTCCTTTTGGTAAACCTTTATTACCTGTGATTTTTTTCCAAGTATCGCCACCATCCGTACTTTTCCAAAGGTCAGAACCTTCACCACCGCTCTCCAAACTGTACGGCGTACGCCGAATGCGCCAGGTAGAAGCATACAAAATCCGTGCATTATTTGGGTCGAATGTTAAGTCCATTGCACCTGCATCTGCATTTGCAAACAGCACTCTATCCCACGTTTTTCCACCATCTTTACTGCGGTACACGCCGCGCTCTTCGCCCGCTTTGAATAAATCGCCCAACACAGCCGCATATACTAAATCCGGATTTTTCGGATGAATGCGAACGCGTGCGATGTGGCGCGAGTTTTTCAAACCACTTTGTTTCCAAGTTTTTCCGGCATCTTCACTTTTCCACATGCCATAGCCGTAAGATACATTACCGCGAACCGTCGTCTCGCCGCAGCCTACATAAATCACGTTGTTGTCGTACTCGCTCACCGCTACCGCGCCAATAGAGCCGCCGAAATAGCCGTCGGAAATATTTTCCCAAGTCTGACCGCCATCTTTGGTGCGCCACACGCCACCGCCCGTTGCGCCCTGATAGTACAAGTTTGGCTTGCCCGGTACGCCCGTAACCGCTGCAGCACGACCGCCCCGAAACGGACCAATCGAGCGCCACTTGACGGAATTATAAAGGGCTTCGTCAAAACCTGTTTTTGCCGAAGTGGTAGCCTGCGTTGTGGTAGTAACAGGTGTTTTGCTCTTTTTCTGAGCAGATACGGAAGCCACCATCAACATCATCAGTGCAATTGAGAAAAACGATTGGAGTAGAATATGGGTTTTACGATTCATAGAAATAAAGTTTTTATAAACGAATACTAATTTTAGGTTGAAAAATAAAAATGACTTTTGATTTTTGAAATCATTGGAATTTTGGAATCTGTATTTTGACAAGGCGTTGCCGCGACGCTTTTAAGCAAATCGCACGGGTAAGAATCTTTTACTGATAGACAAAACAGCCATTCATAATTTTCCGATGTGCGTAATTTTTTAAAATTAAAATTCGCTAAAACACAAGAAAGGCTGCACCTCAAAAAGAGACACAGCCTCGGGACGATATTGAGAAAAATATTTTGGCGGGGAGGATAGGAAGATGGGAGCATGATGTGCCCTATCTTCATCTACTTTGCAAGAGGATAAGCGCGCTGTATCCTATCTTCCCATGCTCCTATCCTCATCTGCTTTGCAAAATGACTTTCTTCGTAACCGACTTCCCGCCCTGCCGGATTTCCAGAAAATAATTGCCCACGCCATTTTGAGAAATATTGACCTGGTCCATGAAATCACCAGAGAAATTGCCGAGGTCATAATTATAAATCATGCGACCAGCGGAGTTGTAAATGCGGATGCTCGTCTCGCCTGCTTCTGGTAAGTTGAATTGCAATTGAAATTTGTCTTCGCCAGCGTTAGGCGCGACCGAGAGTTTTTCTACTTTTAAATCATTGGCGGAAAGCATTTCAATACCGAAGCGATTTTTGAATTCACCCGCTTCTACGGCATCCATTTCCTTCATATCCACGATGGCGTTGGCAACGTTTACATCCATGATGCGCTCGCTTTCTGGCACCCGCTGGTTATCGTTGTTATTTTCGTTTTCTGACATATTAAAGCCGTAGCGAGATTCATTCGGGCGCGTTTCGCAATACGACTTAATCGGTTTACTTGCCGTTTGTTTTTTGCCATCGCGCAGATATTCCACACTGATGGTTTCGCCCACTTTCATATTGTCAATGGCAATCGTTACGCCGTCCCAATCTACAATGCGACGACCATTAATTTTGGTCACTACATCACCCTCTTTCAAACCCATATCTGCCGCTGTTGACTTTTCAACTACTTCTACCGACACGCCTTCTGCTTCTGTATCCAAACGTTGCACGCCAAGGAAAGGCGCTTCGCACTTATCTTCGCTGATATTGGTCTTGGATTCCGAGCGTTTTAAAAAGGCAACTTCCGCCGTTTTTTGCACACCATTTCTAATAAAATGAACGGTTACTTTATCGCCGGTTTTGAATTTTTTTAGAATTTCCGTCAGACTTACATCTTCATTGGTTCGATAATCATTTACACCATACACATAATCAAACGGTTGCAAACCAGCTTTTTCGGCGGCTGTATTGCCGATGATGCGCGTGACATAACTGCCATTTTTATTTGCAAAACCCAGTTTTTCCGCTTTTTCTTCGTCCACACTGTTAGAATAAATACCGAGATGCGCAGCGTCATCAGGATTCCAGTTAGAATTCCAGGTGGTATATTTTTTACTTTCTGCCTGAGATTTAATCGGCTGTTCGGCGCGCATTTTTTTGCGGTCACGCTCGTATTCGATGGCAATTTTATCACCCGCTTTTAGTTGATTGATAGCAATGGTCAGGTCATCCCAATCTACCATTTTCATGCCATTGATAGCAGTAATCAGGTCGCCATCCTGCAACCCCATTGCTTCGGCAGTCCCATTTGCTAATACATATATTTTAATGCCTAATTCGTCTTCGTCCTCATCGGAATGTGGACTCACGCCCAAATACGCTTTTTCATTCGCAGTGATCGCCCCACCCTGCTGCACAAAATTCACCTCCGCCGTTTGTTTTTTGCCATTGCGAATAAAATGAATCGTCGCTTTATCGGTCGGTTTATATTTTTCTAAAATATCGGTCAAATCTTCATCTTCAGATAAGTTATATTTATCAATCGCAAATACGTAGTCAAATGGCTGTAAACCAGCCTTTTCCGCGGCGCTGTTTTTCACCACTTTGGTCACATAGCGTCCGTGTGGATTTTCAAAACCCAAGGCTTTTGCTTTTGCTTCCGAAATGTGGTTGGATTCAATGCCCAAAAAGGCAGTTTCGCTCGTGCTCCAAGCGGGAGCGTATTGCGCAGTGGTAAAGTTTAGAAGGGTTAGGCATAAAAGAGCTAATGTAGTCAGGCGTTTCATAAAGTTAGATTTAGCGTTTTTAACAAAGATGTTCGGATTTGAAAAAAGTTGCTTGTACGCAGACTTATTTTTTGCACTATCTTGCAAATATTTAATCACGCAAAGTCGCAAAGTTTTTGCACTTGTTCCAAATTAGCAATAATCTCAAATGTAATAACTCTATGATTTTTAGTAAAATATCAGCAAATTGGCATATTAGCACATTAGCATATGTATTTCTGTTGTTTGCTTGCAAAACAAGCCAGCCGCAACCCGACAAACCTATGGAACAATACAACGCCCTGCCGCCCGAAAGCAAAATTTCCACTATTAATATTCCAGTCAAAATTAATATAAAAGCATTTCAAAAATCGCTGAATACACAGTTGAACGGCATGCTGTATGAAGATAAAGACATAAAGGATGGTGATAAAATGATGGTACGCGCCGAAAAATTAGAAGACATTCAAATAAATGTAAAGGGACAAACCATTCAATATAAAGTGCCACTCAAATTGTGGATTCGCTATGACATTGGCATCACGGAAGTAGAAGCGAACGGCGATATCGCATTAAAACTCAAAACGGATTTTAAAATAAAAGACGATTGGACATTAGAAACGACGACGGATATTGAAAGTTATGATTGGCTCAAGCAGCCGAAACTCAAGTTGGTTGGTGTCAATCTGCCCGCTGGTTTCATCGCAGATATGGTTTTAAAAAATAGTAAAAAAACGCTCACACGCTCAATTGACGGATTGGTAAAAGACAGTTTTGACCTGCGTAAAATGGTGAGCGATAGTTGGAATAAATTATTCGACCCCATCCTTATTGCACCGGAATACAACACTTGGCTGCTCATAAATCCGCAATCCATCGGCATGACGGCACTCGTGACGCGCGGCGATTCCTTGTCCAGTACCATTTTTGTAGAAACGCGTCCGAAAATCAATTTGGGTGAAAAACCGGCTCGTCCGAACGCCACTTCTTTACCAACATACAAAATAAAAGACGTTGCCCAAGATGATTTCACGCTCATCGTAAGCACCGATGTACCTTATAAAGAAGCCGAGCGCCTCGCCAAAGCGCAATTAGAAGGAGAGACATTTACGGAAGGAAAACGCACTGTAAAAATAGAAGATATTAAACTCTACGGGCAAGATAATCAATTGATTGTCAATACCAAACTCTCTGGAAATTATAACGGCAATATTTATTTAACAGGCAAACCGTTTTATAATCCGACCAAAAATATCGTGGAAATCCGAGATTTAAATTTCACTTTAGAAACCCGCAGTTTCCTGCTCAAATCCGCGGCGTGGCTACTCAAAGGCACGTTGCGCAAACGCATCGAAGATAATTTACAATTCTTATTGGATTATAATATCACCGCATTGAAAAAGCAATTGCAACAACAATTAACTGATTATAAAATTTCCCCAAACATCTTTTTAACCGGACAATTGAATGAACTCAATATTCAAGATGCTTTCCTCGCGCCAGCGTCCATTCGAGTAGAAATAGTGCTGAAAGGAAAGGTCAATTTAGAGGTAAATGGCTTAAATTAATCCCGCCTTGCGGGACAAGTTATGCTGATGTGACAATTTGCTAATTCCCTCAAACCTTGTGCAGCACAAACGCTAAAATCAAAATCAAATTAAAAGTAGGCTATTGCGTCACGTGAGCATTAGCACATCGGCAAATCAGCATATTATTACATTTTTTTCAACAACATCAGCCGCTCTTTCCCGCCGTCATTCATTTTCAATTTGAGCGAATCTTCGGTTAATTGTAGAATTTCAACTGCTTTTTCGGTAGTCGCACGATTCAATGTATCTATGGTGTATAAATATTTTGATTCTACATCATACGTCCCCGCTTCGCGATAATTCAAAGTTCCAAAAAAGTTGTATTGTTTGTGGTTATTAAACTGAAAACGAACGACTTGTATATCCGCCTCCACGGGTTGTCCGGCTTCTAGCAATTCTATCGCCTGCCAATTACCCACCAACAAATTTTTATCCAGCGTAGCACAAGCATTCGTCAAAATTAAAAGTATCAAAGCTATTATTGTGTTTCTCATATCCCTTATTTTACTTGCTTCCTAACGTTTTACCCAAGCCAATAGATGCTATCGAAACCCTAAATGTTCGTTAATAGATGCTTAAAGTAAAGCGCGATCATAAAAGTAATTTTTGAAAAAGATGTATAAATTTTGTGAAAACAGGAACCCTTTCCGCTCTTTTGACCTTTACTAACCAATAGTTTTTGTATAAATTGACGTAACTTTGCAAATTCTGGAATTGAATTTAGTTTTTATAATAATTTAAATTGTTAGAAGTCAACGTGTAAAGTCTGGCATCTGGCATACATATATATAGCATCTGACTTCTGGCATCTCAAAAAAATGGTAAAAATAGGTAATATTGAAATAGCGGATTTCCCCTTGTTGCTCGCCCCGATGGAAGACGTGAGCGACCCGCCGTTTCGTGCGTTGTGCAAAGCGCAAGGTGCAGATATGATGTACACGGAGTTTATTTCGTCGGATGGATTGGTGTATGAAGCGGCTTCCAGCTTGAAAAAATTGGAAATTTTCGACTACGAGCGTCCTATTGGTATTCAATATTTTGGCGGGCAGGTGGAAAGTATGATTAAAGCGGCAGCCATTGTAGAAGCGGCGAATCCTGATGTGATTGACATTAATTATGGTTGTCCGGTAGCAAAAGTGGCTTGCAAAATGGCAGGTGCCGGTTTATTACAGGATATTCCAAAAATGATTGAGCTGACTAAATCGGTCGTCAATTCTACAAAAAAGCCCGTGACGGTGAAAACGCGTCTTGGTTGGGACGATAATTCTATCAACATTGTAGAAGTGGCGGAACGATTGCAAGACGTTGGCATTCAGGCACTTTCGATTCATGGGCGCACCCGCAAACAGATGTACAAAGGCGAAGCCGATTGGACTTGGATTGCTAAAGTGAAAGAAAATCCGCGAATGCACATCCCGATTTTCGGCAACGGCGACGTGGACACCCCGCAGAAAGCACTCGATTATCGCAACCGTTTTGGCGTAGATGGCATCATGATTGGACGCGGCAGCATCGGTTATCCTTGGATTTTTCGAGAAATTAAACATTATTTTGCAACGGGTGAAATATTGCCACCGCCTACCGTTCAAGAGCGCGTGGACGCTGCCCGTCAGCACCTACAGCATTCTATCAGCTGGAAAGGCGAGAAACTTGGCGTGGTCGAAATGCGCCGTCATTACACCAATTATTTTCGCGGTTTTCCGAATATCAAACCCTATCGCAGTCAGTTGGTGACGCTGTACGAACCAGCAGTTCTATTCGCCATTTTGGATGAAATAGAAGAAGTGTATAGCAACGAAGCGAATTTAGTATTTGCATGAACGCACATTTACGACCGCTTTTAATTAGCCCCGAAGGGAATGCATTATTTTATGATAATATTCAAAACATTCTGATTGACAAGCAATTAGAAAATACATTTGACATACAAAACGGCATTCCAATTTTGTTACCAAAAGATGCAAAAGAGCGTTGGATGGATGTAACGCTGACAAATGGCGTACGCGCCCGCATTTTTTACGCAGCGCATTATGACCAAGATGCAGAAGCGTTTGATTATTTTGAAGACCATGCAGATGGTGCATCGCAGCACGAGAACCGACGTTTGCACGAAACGATTATTCAGCAAGTTCCGTCCAATGTGACGAGCATTTTAGATGTAGGTTGTGGCAATGCGTGGGTCGCAGCGCATTTTTGTCCGAAAGGTATCAATGTAGTTTCAATGGATATTTCAATCGCCAATCCAACAAAAGCGTTGGAAAAATATCCGTTTGAAAATCATGCAGCGGTCGTAGCGGATGTGTACGCTTTACCCTTTTTAAAAAACGCATTTGATTGCATCATTACAGCAGAAGTGATGGAACACGCACCTGACCCGAAGTCATTCATTGTCAACTTGTTACGCGTATTAAAGCCGAATGGAACTTTAATCATTACAACGCCGTTTAATGAGCAAATCCCACATTCACTGTGTGTACATTGCAACCAGCTGACCCCGCATAATGCACATTTACATTCATTCAATCAGCAAAATGTGACTCGTTTATTACAAGATTTGAATATAAAAAATGGACGACTCACAACATTTTCTAACAAAGCATTAAGCAGGTTACGAACACATCTTTTATTACAATATTTACCTTATAAAATTTGGAAATTATTTGATAATCTTGCGAATGTGACTTGGAATAAACCCACGCGGATGTTATTGAAAATTCAAAAATAATTAATTGTAAAGATGATAGAGCAGGAAAATCCACTAAATCCGTGTTCCTGACCAAGGTCGGGATGTTCCAATTAATGCAATGAGAGTGCCTAACACCAGTTTTAAATTAAAATCGTAATTTTAAAATCGTAAATCGGACTTCAACCAGTGGTTTTTAATATACAATCGGACGAGCGAAAAATCTTTCAAGTGATTAGCGAAACGGCTACGGAGCTGGGCTATCCGGCTTATGTAGTGGGCGGTTACGTGCGCGACCGGCTCTTGGCGCGACCATCGAAAGATATGGATATTGTGTGCGTGGGAAGCGGGATTCGGCTGGCAGAAAACGTCGCATTCAAGATGCGACCGATTCCAAGAGTCACTGTTTACAGCCGTTTTGGTACCGCTATGTTGAAATGTGGGGATTTGGAAATTGAATTTGTGGGCGCAAGAAGAGAATCCTATCGGCATGACTCGCGTAAACCGACGGTAGAAGAAGGCAGCCTCGAAGATGACCAGAATCGCCGAGATTTTACGATTAATGCGCTGGCAGTGAGCTTGAATGAACACGATTTTGGTTCTATCGTAGACCCGTTTCAAGGTTTGCAACACCTCGAACAAAAGTTGATTAAAACACCTTTAGAACCGGGCAGAACTTTCTCCGATGACCCCTTGCGGATGTTGCGCGCGATTCGTTTTTCAACCCAATTGGGCTTCACCATTGACCCAGAAACGCTTCAATCTATTGCTAAAAATCGGGACCGCTTGCACATTGTTTCTAAAGAGCGGATTTGTACCGAATTAAATAAAATTATCCAATCTCCTGCGCCTTCTGTTGGTTTTAAACATTTATTTAATACGGGTTTATTACATTTGATATTGCCGGAAATGGTTGCGCTGCAAGGTGTAGAAATAAAAAATGGCAAAGCACATAAAGATAATTTCTATCATACGTTGCAAGTACTGGATAATCTGAGTCGGAAAACCAATGATTTATGGCTTCGTTGGGCAGCTATTTTGCATGACATTGCCAAACCGCCCACCAAGCGCTTTGAACCGGAACATGGCTGGACGTTTCATGGACACGATGCGCTTGGCGCGAATATGGTGCCAAAAATATTCCGTCGCCTAAGTTTGCCGATGGATAACAAAATGAAGTTAGTACAAAAATTAGTGTTATTACATTTACGTCCGATTTCATTAACAAAAGAAAATATTACAGATTCTGCGATTCGACGCTTGTTATTTGATGCCGGAGATGATATTGATGATTTAATGTTATTATGTGAAGCGGATATTACATCCAAGAATCCATTAAAAGTAAAAACTTACCTCGAAAACTATGAACTCGTGCGCGAGCGCTTGAAAGCCGTAGAAGAGAAAGACCACTTGCGCAACTGGCAGCCGCCCGTGACCGGCGAACTTATCATGGAAACCTTTGGTATCGCCCCTTCGCGGGAAGTGGGTTTAATCAAAAATGCAATCCGCGATTCGATTTTGGACGGCGATATTGATAATAATTATGAAGAGGCGTACGCGTTGATGTTGGAAAAAGGGAAGGAATTGGGGTTGAAAGTAGTTTAAGCACTTGTTGCATATTTTAACTACAGAGGATACAGCGTTATTATATCTTTTTATGCTTTTCATCTAAATAAAATTGTGTTGCCATGCATATAATTCGACTTTCTTTATTGTTGTTGCTTTTTAACATTCAATCCCTGACAGCCCAAGAAGTGCCTTTTCATAAAGGAATCAATCTCACCAATTGGTTTCAGGTGGGAAATGTACGGCAAGTTCAATTCACCAAATACACCAAAAAAGACTTCGAACAGATAAAAAGCTTAGGCTGTGATGTAATAAGACTGCCGATTAATTTACATTATATGACCAATGGTGCGCCGAATTATACGATTGATCCACTTTTTTACACGTTTTTAGATGAGGTTGTAAATTGGACAGAGGAATTACAAATGCATCTTATTTTAGACAATCATACCTTTAGTGTTGTAGACAATACAGACCCAAACGTGGGCATCATTTTAGAAAAAGTATGGAAACAAGTAGCTGCGCATTATAAAAATCGCTCCAAGTTATTATATTATGAAATCTTAAACGAGCCACACGGCATCTCAGATATACTCTGGAATGCCATTCAAAAATCAGTAGTAACTGCAATACGAACGGTAGACACGAAACACACGATTATCGTCGGTCCTGCGGAATGGAATAGTTATAATAGTCTGGCGTTCATGCCAGTATATTCAGATACTAACTTGATATACACGTTTCATTTTTATGACCCATTTCTTTTTACACATCAAGGAGCGAGTTGGACAGGGATGCAGGATTTAGGAGGTGTGCCGTTCCCGTATCAGGCAGGTCGAATGCCTGCGTTGCCCACTTCTTTGCGAGGAACGTGGATAGAAGGTGCTCTTAATAATTATCAAAATGACGGCACAGTTGCTAAAGTAAAACAACTCATAGACATTGCCGCGCAATTCAAACAAAGTAGAAATGTGCCGGTTTTTTGTGGCGAATTTGGCGTTTATATTCCAAATAGTAATAATACGGAGCGCGTATTTTGGTATGATACCATGCGTAAATATTTGGAGGAAGAAGGTATTCCGTGGACGATGTGGGATTATCATGGCGGATTCGGATTATATAAAGATGGTGGAAATGATTTATTTGAACATGATTTGAATGTGCCTTTATTACAAGCCTTAGGCATGAATGTGCCTGCGCAAACTACTTTTCAATTAAAGCCAGACAGCGTTGGCTTTTATGTTTATACAGATTTTATTGAAAGTAAAATAGTAGAATCCAGTTATACCGATGGCGTTTTGGATTTTTATTCTACGGATCAACCCAATAACGGCGAGCGTTCTATCTACTGGACGAATGCGGCGCAGTACAATGTCATCGGATTTGATTTTAAACCGAATAAAGATTTATCCTATTTAGTAAATAACAATTATGCACTTCGTTTTTGGGTGCGCGGGAATACGCCGAGCGCGACGTTTGACATCCGTTTTTTGGATACTAAAACGACCGACCCCGGCGACCGTCCTTGGCGAATGCGCGTCACTATAGACCAAAATATAGCAAAACGGGACAATCAATGGCATCAAGTATATATTCCTTTGAAAACTTTTAAAGAACAAGGGGCTTGGGACAATGGGTGGTTTCAGCCGCAAGGAAAATTTGATTGGAAAGCCATAGACCGTTTGGAAATCGTTTCGGAACAGCAAGCGTTACAAAATATAAAATTCTGGTTCGATGATATTCAGATTACGAATAATCTGCCGACTTCTATTACAAATCTTGATGGTAACTTTACAGTGAAAGTTTCTCCGAATCCAACAAGTGATTTTTTGACGATAGAAAGTGATATTTCAAAAACCTTAAATTATCAATTATTAGATGGTTTTGGCAGAACGTTACGCCGTGCTTCTTTCACCGCAAAAACGCAAATTGATATAACTGACCTTCCAGCAGGATTATATTTATTAAGCGTAAGTGATAATAACCAAATTTTTAAAACGCAAAAAGTAATAAAGAAGTAACAAATAGGTGTGGCATATTTTTAAAATATGCCACACCTTAGCAAGGAACTAAATATTTTGCGAATAAGATTTTAAAAATACTTTTTTGCCGCGTTTGGTGAGAGTAAAATCGGTGAACTCAAGTGCTATATTTGTTAAATTTTCCAACTCCGGACGTTTGTGTGGCGTGATGATAACGAGTTGTGGCGTACATAGAAATAATTGGTGTACCAATGGAAAGAGCTGCTTTTGTAGACAAAGGTGCATGGCAAAACTGCAAATAATACTTGAAAATTGTCCGGTAAGCTTGCCGCGAATCACATCTTCAAACGAAAAATCCCAACAATCGCGCTCGAAATTTTTCCGATAGGCTTCTTGTGTGTACGGGTCGCTCGCTTGCGGAAGCGAATGTCCTAATGCTTGCAAAACCTTACTTACTTCGCCGCCGCCGCAACAGAAATCCAGTACATTTTCATAATTTATACGATATTGATTTTGAGTAAGTAATGTTTCAATTTGTGGAAAATGTGGATTTTCGTATGCACTGCCTTCATGCGTGTAGTATTGGTCTACGCCTAAGTCTTGATATAAATTTCGAATTGCTCGCATCTTATTTACTACAAAAATAGCTTCTTAATTGTTTGATTCGACTGAAAAACAAGCCTTACCTTTGCGATTCTAATTAAAAAATTCGGTTTAACATTAAATTTTATTCAGATATGGAAACCTCTTGGCAGATGGACACAGAAGTGGTACTTTCGTTTTTAGGCATTATTATAGCTACCGTTATTGTAGCAGCATTATTTAGTCGAATTTTTGGCAGGTTTATCAGAAAATCCAGTTCTATTATAAAAATTGACCCTACGAATTATCAGTTTCTACGGCATTTCATTACAGCTATCATTTATATTGTTGGGTTTGGCATAGCCGTCTCTGCGGTACCAAGTTTGCGCATGGTAGCCAGTTCTATGCTTGCCGGTGCAGGTATTTTGGCGGTAGTAGTGGGTTTTGCGTCGCAGCAGGCACTTAGCAATGTAGTAAGTGGCGTGTTTATTATATTATTTAAACCATTTCGAGTAAATGACCGACTGCGTATTCGGGACACTTTATCTGGCGTAGTAGAAGACATTACACTTCGGCATACCGTGATTCGAGATTTTAAAAATAGACGCATCATTATTCCCAATTCTATTATAGGACAAGAAGTAATTATTAATTCTAACTTCAATGATGATAAAATAAGAAAATGGTTGGAAATAGGTATTGGATATGAGTCGAACCTCGAACTTGCCAAAGCTATCATCTTGGAAGAAGCACTCAAACACCCCTTGCACATAGACGGGCGCACGCCGGAACAAATCGAAAAGGGAAAGCCGGATGTGTTGGTGCGTGTAATAGAATTGGGCGATCATGCCGTGAAATTGCGGGCTTACATCTGGGCAAAAAACAATGCGGACGCCTTTGCAATGGGTTGTGATTTATTAGAAACGCTCAAAAAACGATTCCAAGCGGAGGGGATTGAAATTCCGTCTCCGCATCAGACTATTATTTATAAAAATGAAAAGCCTGACTTTATAAAAGATACAGTAGATACAACTGAATAATAAATCTTATCAAATTTAAAAACGAAGGGATAGGTTTCTCAATTACCAAGCCTTTTTCTTTTTTGAACTTTAAATTTCGCTGTGCGAAAACTTTTCTGCCAAAATTGCATTTTATCCACTAAAATCTTCCTATTTTTTCGACGGCTTTCGGTATGGAAGCTAACGAAAAATCATTTATTCAATTTAACTTTAAGCATTATGAAAACAATTAGACTCGCGTTCCTATTGATAGTGAGCGTATTAGCAACTAACGTGTCCAGCTTTGCGTATGTGGTGTCTCCCCAATCGGCTACCACTGCTGTCGCCGCTGAAGACGCATCCAGCACTGCTTTGAGCGCAAAAGCATTAAAAAAAGAACAGAAAAAAGAAGCGCGTGCACAAAAACGTGCCGAAAGAAGTGCAAAATTTATGGCTTGGGTGCAGAAAATGGCAGGCGATAAACAAACATTGGCTATTGTACTCACACTCTTATTAGGAGGGTTGGGTATTCATCGCCTTTATTTGGGAAGTGATCCTATCATTATTTTATGGTATTTTATTACTGCGGGTGGATTTTTTCTTATCATTCCTTTTATTGATCTTATCCGATTAATAATTGGTCAGGTAGATCACTATGAAGGGAATAGCAGTTTATTTAGAGCATTCCAACCTACAGGTTCCTAATTTTATTTTTACTTAAAAAAGCTCCATGCCTGCGTCATTTCCAAATATAATGGCGCAGGCATTTTTATGCTATAAAATAAAATAAAAAAGTCGTCCTACATACGGCGGGACGACCATCATTGAATTAGTATGAAAAAACTCTATTCCTTGTAAACTCTATACTTTAATAACTCTGATTTTTTTCGAAAGTTGCACGCGGAAATTCTAATTTTTAAACTTTAACGACTAAAGCTCCTACTTTATCGTTGAACGCACGTATTTGACCATTGAATAACCGAAATTGATCTATGGCTGATAGGGTAAAAATAATTCGTCTTCATAACACCACAACCAATATTCACCGGGTTCGGCAGAAGCGATCACTGGATGTTTTGTTTCTCGGAAATGCCCCGTGGCGTGCCGATTGGGAGAAGCATCGCAGCATAAGGTAACGCCACACGTTTGGCAGGTGCGCAAATGTACCCAGCGACTGTTGGTTTTAATACACGCCTCACACACGTACGCTTGCGCTTGCTTGACTTCTTGAATGTCTTCTATATGCTCACATTTTACGGCGGTCATTGTGCTGCTTTTTTGAAATTAGGAATTAAAAACAAAAGCAAGAAAAGCAAATTTTCGTATCTTCGCACCCGTGTCTAAAAATTTAAGCAGTAGCGATCGGTCATTTAGCTCAGTTGGTTTAGAGCGCTGCTTTGACAGAGCAGAGGTCATAGGTTCGAATCCTATAATGACCACTTACAGCATCGGAGTGTAGCGCAGCCCGGTAGCGTACATGCCTGGGGGGCATGTGGTCGCAGGTTCAAATCCTGTCACTCCGACTTGATTTTCAAAGGGTTACGAACTTTTTTTCGTAGCCTTTTTTTATTTGCCAGCTATTTGCCAGCAAAAATTGATTTTATTTGGAGTAATTTGAAGATGTTCTACCTGTTTTTTATCGGCAATTTTTCAATTCTTTGGTTGAATAGCTTCAATAAAGTGTTGCATTTTCGGGTAGTAACAAGGTGAAGGTTTAAAGAAGTCTTTACTTTTAATTTTTGAGGTTCAAGTTTTAAAAAGCTGCCTTTAGACAATATCGACTCAATGTATTTGAACTTGAGTTCTCCACCAATAATCATGACTAATTTTCCTTCTAGACGCAGTATTTTTTTAGCTTTCACAATTACATCGCAAAAAAATACTTTTTTAAAATCACAAACTGACCTCTTCCAAATTGCATTAACTGGCGCATCGAAAAAAGGAGGATTAAAGAAATTTACCAGAGGTTCAACGTTCCCTTCACTCGTTCTTTTCTGCCCATTTTGGTTCGTTGAAGTTGCACTACTGCCGTAATTTGTAGACGATATGCGTTTTCTTTTCCAAGAAAATTCAATATGGGTATTGCCCGATCCGAGCGAAGGGGTTCCGAATAATTTCAGCGACTAACGCACGTTTTTTGGACATACGTAATTCAATTTAAGTAACTGGACAAATTAAATAGGCATAAATTTTCTCGCGGCGTATGTGCGAAGAACCACCCGAAAGCTGCGTTTCCTAGCAAAGTTAACGAAATAATTATGTATGCGAATATCGGGTTAAAAAATGGTCAAAAACTCCTTCAAATGAATGGAATTAACCCCGACGGGGTGGCATATTTATAAAAAACCCTACAAAATTTACTTTGAACCCCAGCGGGGTGACACATTATACGTAAATAGTGTCACCCCGCTGGGGTTCAAAACCCGTTGATTGTCTATTGTCTATAAATATATCACCCCTTCGGGGTTAACCCGATATTCGCATTATGTATAAATAAATAGGTCTTTCTACTTAAAATTATTTAATTATAAAAGTATGAATACCGTTAAGCAAAACGTCAGATTTGTGGAGGTAAAATAGTCCGGCAGGCAGATCGCTGACATCCCAGGTTACCACATTCCAACCCTGGTCGGCTTCTACTTTCCTAGTTTTGACGATCCTGCCCAGTTGATCAACGACTGTGAAGTCTATAACGGGTTTTTCCGTATAGAATTTGATTGTTAATTCATGATTTCCACCACTTAACAAAGTAGGATAAACCTTATAAAAAGGCGTCTGGCAATAGGTGTCTTCTGTAAATACTTGAGAATAAGTAAAATTTCCGTCCTTATCCACCATTTTCAAGCGATAAAAATTTTTTCTTCCTGCCTGCTCATCCGTGTACGAAAAAGATTGCCTACCAATACCATTCGGCATTGCCAACCGGGAAATGCTGGTAAAGTTGGAACCATCCAGGCTTTTTTCTAATTCAAAGTGGCTGAAGCGTTCGTTTATATCGAAAATCCAATTTAGGAGAACCTTGCAGCCTTCCACACTGCTCTGGAAGTCAAATAATCTGGCAGACCGCTGCTGACTCGTGGTATCCTTTATTAAAATAACGGATTCAAAAGGCTTCAATATTAGGCGATCCGAATACGTTTTTTTCTTTACATCTATGTAGTCCTACTTTGGCACTTTAGAAAATGAAGAAAAAAGGAGAGATTTGGAGATGGATATATATGACGAAAAAAAACTG
>Ga0163147_10000645_pt1 | contig 54539 bp, 35 predicted proteins | sample OliLakLV19MP6G1_FD_148597 | JGI IMG/M metagenome (GOLD analysis project Ga0163147, IMG submission 148597) | Freshwater microbial mat bacterial communities from Lake Vanda, McMurdo Dry Valleys, Antarctica- Oligotrophic Lake LV.19.MP6.G1 | ecosystem: Environmental > Aquatic > Freshwater > Lake >... | reverse complement strand
GTTGTGCCCCCGTCTGGTCTGCGACCCACGGGGATGATAGACGCTACAGATTTGTGCCGCTGGTCGAAGACCAGGCGGCGGCGCTCCCGGGAGCTGTGTGGGCTTGCGGACGGGTGAGGGAATATCCGCGGCGGCGAAAACGTCTTTTATTCGAGCAACAAATAATTTGATGAACATAATCAAGCTATTTCAAAATTATTTTGCAGTTGAATCTTTGTACAAAAAACCAATACTACAAATTGAATGTACAATCGATTTTTTACAAAAAAATAAATCCGCCTTTACGGGGCGGATTTATTAATTAAATGAGCAGGATCGATGTTGCTAAAACCTTAAACCAATGCTCAATGCAATCACCTGATTTTTATATTTTGGAGTGGAAGATGTTCCATCGCCATTGTTGGTTTGAAAATCTATGTTGTAACGCAAATCCACTACCAAATTGCTTGCAGTAGCTTCTATACCAATTACGCCACCCAATATATTTTTGCGCAAATTGTCATTGTCCTGCTTTACCAGATTTTCATAAGCGGTATTGTTGGTAGTAAATTTTGTGCTGGTAGACATCAGGTAAGAAAACTGAGGTCCGGCCAAAATGCCGAAACTTTTAGACGGTTTAATTTTTAGCAGCAAAGGCACTTCTATAAAATTGGTTGTTTGCCTGTACTCATATGCAGAACCTAAAAAACTACCTGTAGATTTATAGCCCTTTTGAGAAAACTGTACCTCAGGCTGCAGGCTTATTATTTCCGCTATCGGAATTTCTAAAAATACTGCTGCATTGGCACCAAGCTTAGCCCCTGTAGTATTTACACTGCTATTATCCCTGATAACATTTGAAAGATTTGCACCAATTCTGGCACCCAGATGCATACCACTTTTTTTACCAGCAATAGATTGTGCATTCACCTGAGTTGTTGCAATTGCAATTGCTGTTGCTACTATTATCCATTTCTTTTTCATAAAAACTATTTTGTTTAATGACGTTTATGAAAAGGCTGTGCCAAATTAGTCTATATCTTCAAAACCAGCGTTCAGCAAAAATCGAAAAATTATTTGGTGAGCAACCACCACATATTGGGTAGTGGGATACACAAAAAAGCGGAATTAAAGGACTGGCTTAGTAAATCTATCCTTTGTTGGTCTTTAACGCAAACTGGTTTTTAGCAAATGCAATGGAGGAAGCCATTGTTGGTGTTTGAAAACCCCGCCGCTTACTGCAACTCAAATTTGAATCAACTAAAACTTTGGGGAAATGAAATGCTTTTGTTTTAAAGAAATCCCATTGTTCGGGCTTTTACTGAAGCGTATTTAAATTTTAGCGAATGCTATGAAAAGTGCCGGGACTAAAAGGTGCCCTCGTCTGGTCTTCGATCAACGGGGATGATGCGATAGCTGTTTACTTTTAAGTCGCTGCTGATTTGTACCGCTGGTAGAAGACCACGGGGCGGCACTCCCGGGAGCTGGTTTGCGCTTTCGGATGGATGAGGGAAATACCTGGAGCGACTAAAAAGTGATACTGATTTCATATTTTTTTATACCTTTATATTCATGGCACAGTCATTAAATATTTCCGGCATACAACCCTTTAATTTATTAAAAATAAAATTTGGCGAAAAAGAAGCTGAACAGTTTATTAGTTTAATAAAGGAAGAAATAGAAAGTACTTTTGATAATAAAAAAGATAGCCTTTCTACCAAAACTGTTCTTGCCAATCTGGAATTAAAAATTGCCCAGTTAGAAACTACCATTGCAAAAACCGAAAGTAAACTACTTCTTTGGGCTTTTGTTTTTTGGACTACTCAGCTCGGTGCCATATTTGCTTTTTTAAAGTTTTTTATTAAGCAATAACTGATTAAAAATTTACATCCTGGCATTGGGGTATCATTTATCATTGTTTATAATTTAGTTTAGCACCTCCCGGCGGCGGTTTTCGCTAATGAAATCTTTACCTACTAAAAACTGTTACCTGCGAAACGCCGCCTTATACTGCAACTCAAATATGAATCAACTAAAACTTTGGGATAATGAAATGCTATTGTTTTATAGAGATCACATTCGTCGGGGGTTTACGGATGAGTCTTCATAATTTTTTCCGAATGGTGTAAAAATCCCGCCGGGACGGCGGGTGCCCCTGTCTGGTCTCCGACCAACGGGGATGATGCGATGGCTGTTTACTTTTAAGACGCTGCTGATTTGTGCCGCTGGTCGAAGAACAGGCGGCGGCAATTACGGGAGCTGTGTGGGTTTGCGGACGGGTGAGGGAACGAATACAGCGGCTAAAAGAAACAATTGATGTAGCCCGGAACCAGCTCCTGATATTGCCGGAATGTGGATCTCACCACCGACGAAATCCTGCTTCAAGATATTGGCGGTTGAGATCTGAAAAAATCAATTATTTTTTATGGAATCCAATTGAAGTAACATCTTACCGGCAGAAAATAAAATTCGTATGCGGCTTATAATATTTGTTCTCTTACTATCAATCATAGGCTGTAATTATTCAGACAATAAAAAAATAACAGTTCTTTCAAATGCAACAGTTGATAGTCTGAAACGGCTCAATATGGAAAACTACCCAACTACAAAAAAAAATATTGTGGCTTACGTTTACAGGAACTGTTCAGTCAATGAAATACCACATTTGCAAAAAGCCTTTATCTCCGTTGTTTGCGATTCCATCATCCCTTATTGGATCGGCACAAAATGGAACTTTAATGGTATTACGGAAACTCCACAACAAGGCACAATTGCCTGCGGTTATTTTGTTGCCACAGTATTAAGAGATGCCGGTGTTAAGCTAAATAGAATTGCTTTGTCACAATGTGCATCAGAGGAACTGATACAAAAATTAATCAATAAAAAATACATTCGCCGTTATCGCAATATTTCACAAGAGGCTTTCATTGCTGCTATCCGGCACACTGGTAAAGGACTATACATTGTCGGGCTCGACAATCATACTGGTTTTATTTATTATGCAAATGACGGTATCTGGTTTATACATTCCAGTTACATTACGCCAGGCTCCGTTGCCAGGCAGGATGCTGTACACAATTCAATACTTACATCTTCAAAATACAGGATTACCGGCAAACTCAGCGATGATGAAACCTTCCTGATGTGGTGGTATCGGCATCTAACTTCCGGAGTTTAGTAGGTGCGTAAAAGGTAAAATAAATTCATTAACGTAGATTGTGGCCTACTAAACACAGTAGGAAAATGATTTTTTTTAAGTGATGTAATAAGAGAATTTTAGCAGATCATTTTTCGTGAGACACGAACGATGGCTAAGTATGAAAAACCGGGTGATTAATAAGCGGCCTTCCCATTAAAAAAATATTTTTTAAAATCATTTATGCAATCCTTCCCTTTCACTCATCATAGGCAAAACCATCTATATGAGAAGAATAATTGTAAGCCTCGCAATCATCATTTCCTTTTTATCAGTTAATAAAAACGCCGCCGCCCAATCGCCACAACTAACCGTGGATGGTAAAAGCAACAATGGGGTAGTGCTGCAGCAATTGAAAATAGACATCAAAGTATGCGGAACCGTTGCCAAAACCACCTGGCAAATGGTGTTTAAAAATAACACCGGCAGAATATTGGAAGGCACGCTTAATTTTCCGCTGAAAGAGGGATGCGCTGTAAGCCGCTATGCGCTTGACATCAATGGCAAGTTAAGAGAAGCTGTGCCGGTTGACAGGGGCAAAGGAACCATGGTATTTGAAGCCATCGAGCGGCGCAGGGTTGATCCGGGCCTGTTGGAAAAAGTAGACGGCAATACCTTTCGTACTAGGATTTATCCCATCAATGCAAACAGTTCCCGTACGGTAGTAATTGGTTATGAAGAAGAATTGCCCATCATGGAAAATGATTTGCTCCGTTATTACCTGCCACTTAATTTAAAGGATACCATTGCTGTTTTTTCGCTAAATATTGAAGTAATACAAAGCCTGATCCAGCCCTTTTTTGATACTGCCCTTTCCGACAACCTGCAATTTGACAAAAAAAATAATTTGTACACAGCAGGCGTGCACAAAACAAATTATATTTCCAGCAACCCCCTTTCATTCAGTATAAAAAAACCGGCAGATGCAACCGAAGTAATGTTGCAGGAATATGAGAATAAATTTTACTACCTCATCAATACAAGACTGGATAATAAGGAGCAGGAAAAAATATTGCCGAAAGATATTACCCTGCTTTGGGATGCATCTTTAAGTGGCACCAGCAGGAACATTAAAAAAGAAAAGCAACTGCTGGATGCCTATTTTAAAAAGTTGGGCAATGCCAATGTGCGGCTGATTTTATTCAGCAATAAAATAGTGAGCAAAAAGAAATATATGATTACAAATGGCGACTGGCAACAACTGGGCAATGCCATCGACAGCATACAATATGACGGGGCTACCAACTTCGGATGCCTGCAGTTGAATAAAACAGACGGTGATGAATTTTTGCTGGTGAGTGATGGGCTGGAGACATTTTCAAGTACCAATATTGCAACTGGAAGCAAACCGGTGTACTGCATGAACAGCGCTTCCGGTGCAGATTATAGCAATTTGAAATACATTTCGCTCAAAACCGGCGGGCAGGTAATTGATCTGCAAAAAGATGACTTAACTACGGCGCTCAAAGCGCTTACCGTTGTGCCATTGCGCTTTATGGGCATACTACAAAACAGTCTTGTTGAAGAAAGTTATCCTGCAATACCTGTTGCCGTGGGCAATAGTTTTTCTGCGGCCGGTATTGCCTCTACAGATCTCAAAGAAATCATCCTGCAGTTTGGCTATGGCAATAAAGTATTGTTTACAAAAAAAGTAATCATTGACGCCAAAGAACAGCGCTGCGAAAATTTTGACATCAGTAAAATATTTGCACAAAAGAAAATAGCAGAACTGGATATTCAGTACGATCAAAACCGGCAGTCCATTGAAAGCATTGGAAAAAGGTTTGGCATTGTAACCCGTAATACTTCGCTCATTGTGTTGGAAACGGTGAATGATTATCTCCAGTACGAAATAGAACCGCCGGTAGAACTTAGGACTGAGTACGACCGGATCATGAAACAAAGCCGCAATGCAATTACAACAAGAAATCAAAATAACCTGCAGGCTTCTTTGCAGATGATGAATGATTTGAGCAATTGGTGGAAGACAAATAAAAAGCCGGTTGTGGTGTCGTTGAAGAAAAAGAATGCACAGCCTCCGGTGGTTAATTCCGTACGCTATTTAGTACCAGTTATTGTTGGCGATCAGGAAGTGGCAGGTAGCGTCGGTAATACCAACACAGCTCAATTGAATGAAGAAAATAAATTAGAAGAAGTAATAGTCACCGGTTACGCAACTCAAAGGCGGAAGTCATTCACGGGAAGCGTTACCACCGTTTCAGCAGACAATATTAGTCCTTCAATTCAAAATCCGGTAACCAGTCAATTGCAGGGAAGAGTAGCAGGTGTAAATGTAACCAATGGCAATGGCGCACCCGGTGGTGGTAACAATATCGGAATTCGTGGCGCAGCTTCTGCAAATGCAAAAGCGCCTTTGTATATCATTAATGGCGTAGCAGGAAATATTAGTGAAGTTGATAAAGATAATATTGAAAGCATCGACGTATTGCAGGCTGCCGGCGCAACTGCAATCTATGGCGCCACTGCATCCGGCGGCGCTGTGATTGTAACCACAAAAAACAGGGGCTTTACAATTGGAGATACCATTCGTGCAGCAACAAGAACAGGAAAGCTCAACTCAATTGACCTTGCGTTTGATCCTGAAACTTCGGATTACGTAAAAATTATTAAGGCAACAGAAAAGAAAAAACGGTATGATAAATATGTTGAATTGAGAAAATATTATATGAACCAGCCCATGTATTTTTTTGAAGTAGCCTCCTATTTTTTAAAGATAGGGGACAGGGAAAACGGTATTAAAATTTTAAGCAACCTGGCCGAATTGGAAAATGGCAGTTATGAATTATATAAAATGTTGGGGTATAAATTAAAAGAAGCAGGCGAATATGAAGGAGAACTGATTGCCTTTAAAAAAGTAATTGAACTGAGGCCAATGGATCCGCAAAGCTATCGTGATTATGCGCTTGCGCTGGAAGACGCCGGGCAATACCAACTAGCGCTCGAACAGTTGTATGAAGGAATGACCAAAAGCTACAGCGATGAAATGCGCCGCATCTATTTTGGCATCGAAGAAATTTTTCTTCCTGAAATAAACAGGCTGATTGCATTGCACCCAACAAAACTTAAGTTAAAGGAAATACCAAAAGTAATTATACGGCCCATGCCTGTCGACCTTAGGATAGTGATGAACTGGAACATGAACAATACTGACATTGATTTGTGGGTAACCGACCCTAACGAAGAAAAATGTATGTACAGTCATAAGTCGACCGCAATGGGTGGCAGAATTTCTGATGATTTTACCGAGGGGCTCGGCCCTGAACAATTCATCCTGAAAAATGCTGCAAAAGGAAAATACAGGATTGAAATAAATTACTATGGCGATTCGCAGGCAACGCTTGCAGGCCCTACCACCGTAATGGCTGAAATATACACGCATTTTGGAATGCACAATGAGGAAAAAAGAATTGTTACCCTGCAAATGGAAAAGGGAAAAAGCGGCGCCGTTTTTATTGGAGAGGTAACGCTTTAACGCATTACATTTTTCGTGCTGTTTTTTTTACGCTTTTGTCTGTAATAGGGCAGAAGTGTTTTTTGTTTCATCGGCGGCGGCTAGTCCTGTCTGGTGTTCCTAACTTCGCTGCAAAGTCTTCTGGCAGGCCTTGTGTATATGCCAGTGAAGTTGCCGGGAAGCGAAAAAATCCAAACAAAATTTATTGTAAGTTTTAACTCTTAAAGCTAGATTGATGTCCGAGTAGTTACGAAAAGTTTTAATAAACTACAGTAAACACAACACCAGGATTAACAGTGAATACAACATTAGGCTTGATGATGAGACTTCTTATTTTTGTATTTGCATTGATAATAACAGAACCACTATTAATAACAACATCCGTATTAGAGTCTGGGGTAATTCCACAACTCCAATTTAGAGGGTTTTCCCACGATGAGCCTGCTACACCTGTCCAAGTGTTTCTAAATTTAAAGATAGTTTCAATACTAAAATTATTATCTACAGAACATCTGAACTTGTATCTATAGGATGCTGTCGATATAGAATTTATTTGCAGAATACCTGTTTTTGTCCCAGAAAAAATAGCGTTGTTAGAAATGTCAAAAAAACCGCTACCAGCATCCTGTTGCCATTGATAAGTTGAGCCAGAAATATTAGAAGTAATAGAAGTTGAGCCTGGGCAAATAAAAGAAGTTGAATTCCCAAGGAGGTTTCTAAAAATGTTTAAAGGTCCCGTGGTAACAAGAATATCCATTTTACTATCTCCATCTATGTCACCAAAAGAAAAAGGTCCAGAAAGTTTTTCAGAGACATAACTTACAGGAGGACTAAATATGATTTTTCCAGAAGAGCTTTGGTTTTTAAAAATTTGAAACAACGACCCATTTCTTGTAACTAATTCCTCCTTACCATCACCATCTAAATCCCCAATTGCTATATTCAGGTTGCTTACTCCCGAGTAAGTATACACAATTTGACTTTTTTCAAAAGCAATGTCCCCCACATTGCTTTTGTTTCTGTAAGCCCGGATTGTGTCACCAACAATTGCAGCAACGTCTAATTTTCCATCATTATCAATATCTGCAAAAGTTGTTGCTGAATTTATAAGCTCACCTGTAATATCAAGTAAAATGGGAGTTAAAAATGAAATTTCTCCAAGGGTGCTTGTATTTTTTAAACACAGCAAATTGGGCTTATCGAAAATAATATCATCCTTATTGTCACCGTCTATATCAGCTATTATTATTTTTCCTGTGTAACGTGTACCTACATCAACAGGAATGCGGCTACCTAACAAGACTTGCCCTGGCAAACTATTGTTTTTATAAATAGAAATGAAATCTGCACCGGTAGTTTTTAACACAATTTCAGGCCTGCCATCTCCATCTAAATCTCCAGCCGCTACATACATGAAGCTTACAGTGGGAACCGTAGGGAAATCTAACCTCGAATCAAAAGATAACTTACCAGTTAAGCTGGTGTTTCTAAAAATAGAAAATACATCACTGTAACTTCGATTCCCAACAAGCAAGTCGGGCTTACCATCACCATCAATGTCCTTTACAATAATATTTGTTGGTAGCCAAAAACAATCTAACTCTATTTTAGGATCAAATAAAATTGAACCTGAAATACTAATATTTCTATAAATGGCGACTTTTTTACCATAAATATCGGCAACAATATCATCAAGAAGTCCATCTCCGTCTATATCAGCTGTAATGACATCTTCACCCCCACCCAAAATTGCCGGACTAACAGGGTTTTCAAAGGAGGTTTGGGTAAAAATGGTATCATTACCTGGAAAAGTTGTTTTAAAGTTCAGCCCTGATTCTGCAATCAAATTTCTTGTTGTTACGTTTAGGGTTTGATTAGTGGAAACTGTGGGAACGATTACTGAAATAGTGGTGGGTGTTTTTGAAATAATTTTTGCCTCAACAGTTCCAAACTTAATTCTACTACCTTCTGAAAACCCCTGACCATTAATCGTAATCGTTGATCCCGAATAACCGAAATAAGGCGAAATTGAATATATCACAGGAGGGGGAATAAAGATAAATCCTGCAATTGTACCTTTACCCCCAGAGCCTTTAATTGATATATTTCCATTACCTCCAGACCCAATAATAATTTCGATAAGGCTTGGAGATAGAACTGAAAAAGAATTTACCAGAATGTTTCCAACTCTTATTTCTGTAACACCGGTAAAATTTGATCCACTAATACTAATGACCGTGCCTGTTTGTCCAGAGAGTGGAGAGAATGAATTAATTATTGGGGGAGGAATAAATGTAAAACCAGCTTTTGTACCCGTACCAATATTTGACGTTACACTAATAGTACCAGATGCACCGGGACCTACAACTGCAGCAATTGAGGTTGGCGACAGTATTTTAAATGAACTTGCTGGAATGCCGCCAAAATTAACCGCAATAGTACCAGTAAAATTTAGGCCATTTATTTTAATACTATCTCCTATAATCCCTACTGTTGGGCTAAAGGAAGAAATGACTGGTGTGGGAATAAAGATAAACCCTGCCGATATCCCTGTTCCATACGGTGTAGTAACAGAAATATCTCCCGTTGCACCATTTGCCAAGACTGCACTAATATTCTTTGGTGAAACAATTGTAAAAGAGGTTGCCAATATGCCGCCAAAACTAACTTCAGTGGCACCTGACAAATTATCGCCAAAAATATTTACTACCTGATTTGTTCCAGCACTGAGAGGAGTGAATGAATTAATCAATGGTGGCCCCGCAAAAACAAAATCTGCAAGAGTATCTGATCCGTATTGATTTGTAACCTTAACTGCGCCAGAAACTCCTGACCCGATTACTGCATTTACTCTTGTACCCCCGTCAGTAATTGTAAAAGAACTTGCAGGAACTCCGCCAAAACTTATTGCTGTAACACCAGAAAAATTCTCGCCAACGATTATAACTGTGGCACCGTTAGTAGCGGTGGTTGGTCTGAAATAAGAAATTCTTGGTTCGATATTTTTATTTCTAAGTAAAGAAATTTTATCACTGGTGAACAACCCAGCGGCAATATCATTCTTTCCATCGCCATCCAAATCTGCTAGACTCAAACCATAAGCATTTGGGAAAAGCGGAATAGACACAGAGTACAAAAATGAAATTGTGGTTCCCGATCCCGCATTTTGAAAAATATTTATACCACTGTTTCCGTAGGCCGGTACAACAATATCTGGTTTACCGTCTCCATTTACATCGTCAATGGAAATCAATAAGGGAGTAGCTGAAAATGCATAATCAATTTTGGTTTCAAATTTTATAGTACCAAATGATCCTATATTTTTTAGGATAGAAATGTTATTTCCATCTTTATTTGCAATTACAATATCTAATTTTCCGTCATTATTCAAATCTCCCATTGCTACACTAAATGGTGTTGAACCACTGGCAAAATCAATTTTTGTCCCAAAAGAAATATTTCCTGTAGTACTTGTGTTTCTTAGTGTAGAAATAGAGTTCGAAAATTCATTTGAAAGTGCCAGATCTGGTTTGCCGTCTCCGTCTAAATCTCCTACAGCAATACATCTTGGCCCAAAACCAGTTGCAAAATTAACTCTTGCTTCAAAAGAAATTACTCCACCAAAACTTGTATTCCTGAATACTGAAACTGTATTGGAAAAATAGTTTGCAACCGATATGTCCGGCTTCCCATCACCGTCGATGTCATTAATAGAAATGGAAAACGGGTTATCATCGGTTATATAATCAAGCTTGGGAGCGAAACTAATGCTTCCAATAGTACTCGAATTTTTAAATATAGAAATTGTTTTATCAACAATACTTGATGAGACTAAATCGGGTTTTCCATCGCCATTTAAATCTCCGGCTGCAATTGCAAAAGTTAAAGTGCCTGTTGGAATATCCATTTTTGGTGCGAAAGAAATATATCCCTTATTTCCAGTATTTCTAAGAACTGAAACTGATGCTGGATAACCGATTTTACTATAATTATTTGGAGTGGCTAAATCTGGTTTACCATCACCATCAAAATCGGCAGCTGCAACACCATTTGGATGTAAATCTGTTGTACTATCTATTTTAGAAGAATAGTTTTGGGGCGTAATATTAGTTCCACCAGAGAATGTAACCACAAAAGGTAAATTTGAATATCCTGTCAAACCGTTTGTAGTGACTGTAATAGGACTATAAGTAGCACTAACGGGAACTACAACGTTCAGTTGGCTGGAAGTGGCAGCCGTAACAAATGCTTTTACGGCTCCAAAAAAAACATAATTGTTTGCAGGGATGCTACTGAAATTGTTACCAGTAACAATAACTGTACTACCAACAGCTCCACTTGAAGGATTAAATGAAGTTACCACTGGAGCTTGGGAAAAGGTTTTTATTACAGCAAATAAAGTAAATAACAACGCATATTTTTTCATTTGCTTCGCAAATTTTATACTAAAGATGCATAATAATCTTGACCTTATCAATTTAATAGTAGTTGTATTTTACAAGCAATTAATTTCTTAACAAAAACAGGTTTTAAAAATTTGGAATTACACTTTCCTGATTGTTAGTTTTTGTCTCACTAACCAATCTAATTCTCTTTGTATGACATCAAAAAATCTCCCTTTTACTACTGGTGAAATAATCCGTAGGTTGAGACTTTTAAAAGGAATTAAACAAACAGACGCTGCAACAAGGCTCGGTATGAGTCAGCAGGCTTATTCCAAAATTGAAACCTACCCTTCAATTGCCGAAATAAAAGCACGAAAGATTTTAGCTGCATTTGTCTGAGATGAACAGGATCTTGAAAATATAAAAAAGTTTTTACCCCCCCCCCACTAAATTAAATTTCAAATTTATTTAATAGGTATAATAGTTTAATAACGCACAGTCCAAAAAAATTGTGAAGCAAAATAATAACAGGCTGTTTTATTTAATCACCATATTTAAAGTCCCTGCTGAAAGGTTACAGCTTTTTTTAAAGATGTAAACGCTTGTTGGTAAACTGATGAAAGGTTTAACTATCTTTCCCCACCCACCTAATTGTTGCGCTATAACAAAAGCAGCTTTGCAATAGCATCTCAACCTAAAAAATTAGCCATCCTTCAGCAAATCTTACCCTGCTGCGGCGGGTTTTGTATCTTTGCCCGATGACGGAAAATAAACAAAACATACGCCACCTTGGTTTGGAGGAGTTGGCTACCTATTTTGCATCCCTGGGAGAAAAAAAGTTCAGGACCAAACAGGTGTATGAGTGGATATGGAAAAAGAATGCGCAAGGCTTTGAAGATATGACGGATGTATCGAAGGAACTGCGTACTAAAATGGCAGATAAATTTTCTTTTCCTTCGCTTACGGTAAATGCTACACAGTTCAGCAGTGATGGTACCATTAAATCGAGGTTTCAAACTTTTGATGGTCATATGATTGAAGGGGTGTTGATTCCTACAGAAAAAAGAAATACAGCTTGTGTATCTTCTCAAATTGGTTGCAGTCTTACCTGTAAGTTTTGCGCCACCGGAAAAATGGAACGCAAACGAAACCTCGATTTTGATGAGATCTACAACCAGGTGGCACTCATCAACGAACAGTCGGAAAAGAGTTTTAATAAAAAATTATCCAACGTGGTTTACATGGGTATGGGTGAGCCCCTGCTCAATTATAAAAATGTACTAAAATCTATTGATCGGCTAATAGCCAATGATGGATTAAACATGAGCCCCAAGCGGATTACAGTTTCTACCGCAGGTGTTGCAAAAATGATTAAGCAACTGGGCGATGATAAAGTACGCTTTAACCTTGCCCTTTCCCTGCATGCTGCGGATGATAAAAAAAGGGATAGCATTATGCCCATCAACGAGAGCAATACCATTGCCGAGCTGATTAAGTCTTTGAATTATTTTTACGACAAAACCAAGAACGATATCACGCTGGAATACATCCTGTTTAAAGACCTGAATGATTCGTTGGAAGATGCCGAACACCTGGTAAAAATTTACCGGCAAATACCAACGCACCTGGTGAATGTAATTGAATACAATCCCATTGAAGGCGTTTCATTTACCAAACCGGATGAGGATAAAACCAATACATTTACAGATTATCTTGCCCATCACCGGGTTAACGTAAGAGTAAGAAGAAGCCGTGGTAAAGATATTGATGCTGCCTGCGGGCAGTTGGCGAATAAGTAGATGGTTACCTTGAATTTTTATAGAATGATATGCCAATATTGTCTTTTTAATGAGTTGCACTCCCCTTCAGGGGAGTGATAGAAGAGGTTATTATTTTTCCGGGCTTTAGCCTAAATATTGTTTGGGCTAAAGCCCGCATGCTATTTTGATTTTATCTCTCCTCGCCCTAAAGGGCGAGGCAATTCAGAAGGGCGAGGCAATTCAAAATGCGAGGCAATTTCCCTAAAGAATGGGGCAATTGAAAGCTTATTTAAACGACATAAAATTATATGCCAAATACGATTGCAATTTCTTTCGACAATACCGAATATGCATTTGCATATAAAAAAAATAACGAACTAAAGAAAGCCCGAATGCTGTTTACATCGATGGGCATTCCGTGGCTGATTAATGCAGGCTTAAAATTAACCCCGTTGGCTATTCAGTGGAAATTGCCCTTTACAAAAACGATCATCCGCAGTACTATTTTTAAACAATTTGTTGGAGGGGAAACGTTGGATGAAACTGCTGCTGTTGCAAAGCGCCTGAGCGACTTTCACGTAGAAGTGATTTTGGATTATGCTGTGGAAGGCGGCAATGACGGAGAGGTAGGATTTGACCATGCGACAAAAGAATTTATTAAGGTAATTAACTACGCCGCCACCCAACCCAACATTCCGTTTATGAGTGTGAAGGTTACCGGCTTCAGCAGGTTTCAATTATTGGAAAAGATTGATGCATTGATGAACAACAACGAGGGTACGTTGATGAAAAGATATTTAAAATCGTTGGAGCAGCTGCATGATAATGAAAAAGAAGAATGGCATAGAGTAAGGGTGCGAATGCTACGGGTTTGCGAAGCTGCTTCGGAGAAAAGAATTGGTGTGCTGATAGATGCGGAGGAAACCTGGATACAGGACCCCGTGGATGCCCTCACCATATTAATGATGGATACATTTAACAAAAGGCGGAGGGTAGTTTACAATACCATTCAGCTTTACCGCAAAGACAGGTTGCAATTTTTAAAAGACTGCTATGCTGCAGCCAAGGAAAGAGATTTTATACTAGGTGCTAAACTGGTAAGGGGTGCATACATGGAAAATGAACGCAACCGGGCTATCGAAAAAAATTATCCGTCACCGATACAGCCGGATAAAGAAAGTACAGACAAAGATTACAATGAGGCAGTGCAATTCTGCATTCAGCATATTGACCGGATTGCAGTAATTATTGCCAGCCACAATGATCAAAGTAATTTGTTTGGAGTTGACCAGGTTTTGCAAAATAATATCGAACTCAATCATCCGCACATCCATTTTTCTCAATTATATGGCATGAGCGATAACATTACATTTAACCTGGCTAAAGCAGGCTGTTCTGTAAGCAAGTACCTGCCATTTGGCCCTATAAAAGACGTAATCCCCTACCTCATGCGCAGAGCCCAGGAAAACAGCAGCGTAAGCGGGCAGGTGGGCAGAGAATTGGTGCTGATAAATAAGGAAATGAAGCGGAGGGGGATTTAGGGATGGGTGGTTGATGGGGTTGATGGGGTTGATGGAGTTGATGGGGTTGATGGGGTTGATGGAGTTGATGGGGTTGATGGTGTTGATAGGGTTGATGGGGTTGATAGGGTTGATGGAGTTGATAGAGTTGAAAAGTTGACAGAGTTGATAGGGTTGGTAGGGTTGATAGAGTTGAAAAGTTGATAGAGTTGAAAAGTTGATGAAGGTTAGTACCTGATACCTGTTCTCCATCAACTACCAAACCAACTATTCCCCAACACAGGCATTGTACGTATTCATCAGCAACGCCCCGATGGTCATTAATCCTACACCGCCTGGTACGGGAGTTATGTAGCTGCATTTGGGTGCTACATTTTCAAAGTCCACATCACCTTTTATTGCGAAGCCACTTTTTTTGGTTGCATCGGGTACACGGGTAATACCCACATCAATTACCACTGCATTTTCTTTTACCATATCAGCGGTTAAAAAAGCTGGTCTGCCGAGTGCTGCCACAATGATATCTGCCTGCAAACAAATTTCTTTTAAATTTTGTGTATGACTATGGCAAACGGTAACCGTGCAGTTACCGGGATCGGTATTGCGACTTAATAAGATACTGATAGGCCGGCCTACAATATTGCTTCTGCCAATTACCACTGCATGCTTTCCTTTGGTGTCAATTTTATAATACTCCAGCATCAGCATAATACCATACGGTGTAGCCGGGATAAATGTTGGAAGACCCTGCACCATCTTACCAACACTCATGGGGTGAAATCCGTCCACATCTTTAGCGGGGTTGATGAGGCTGATAATTTTATCTTCATTTATTTGTTTGGGCAAAGGCAGTTGAACCAATATGCCATCCACATCAGCATCTATGTTCAATTCCTCAATGGTATCCATTAATTCCTGTTCACTAACGGCTGCATCCAGCCGGATCAATGTACTTTTAAAACCAATTTCTTCACAGTTTTTAACCTTGCTGGCTACATAGGTTTCGCTGGCGCCATGGTTACCTACCAATATAGCGGCCAGGTGGGGTGTTTTACTTCCTGTAGCTTTTAATCGGGCTACTTTTTCTTTAAGTGAATCTTTAACTGCCTGCGAAACAAGCTTTCCATCTAATAATTGCATAACGCAAAAGTAACAACAGTATTTGTATTACTGGTTTCAACCTGCCAATTTATCTTTATATTGCTGCAAATAACTACTGCTACTTTGAGAAATCACTTTTATTGTTTGATAGGCATTCTGTGTTTACCTTATTTTGCCGCATTTTCCCAAACCTTGCGACAGCCGATATCTGCCGTGTATCTTGGGCTCGGCGCCTACAGTACGGAGCATGGCGATGTATTTTCATTTGTAAATAACCAGGCCAGCCTTGCCCAGGTAAAGCAGGTAACTGCCGGCGTGTATGGCGAAAGACGCTTTTTGCTTTCAGCTACCAGTATGTACACAGCTGCTATTGCCGTGCCATCTTCGCTCGGTAATTTCGGCGTTAGTCTAAAATATCTTGGCTACAAAAATTTTAATGAAAGCCAGGTTGGTTTGGCCTATGGCCGAAGCCTGGGCAACAAAGTTGATGTTGGTATCCAGTTTAATTATTACGGTTACAGGGTACCGTCTTTTAACAGTGATGCTGCTGTTAATGTAGAAATAGGCGCCATTATTCATTTAACCGAAAAGCTGAATGCAGGCGTGCATGTGTACAATCCCATTGGTGGTAAATTTTCCAAGACGGACGAAAAAATTACCTCAGCCTATAAATTTGGCCTTGGCTATGATGCCTCAGAACGTTTTTTTGTAAGTGGTGAAATAGTAAAAGAAGAAAATTTTCCGGTAAATGTAAATGCCGGTTTTCAATATCGTTTTGCAAAAGCGTTTTTTGCCAGGGGGGGTATTGCAACGGCCACTTCTGTTGGCTATGCAGGGTTTGGGGTAAGCTGGAATAATTTAAGATTGGATGTAACCGGTAGTTTTCATCCGCAATTAGGGATATCTCCAGGCATATTACTCATTATGAATTTAGGTAAAAAAGAGTCTTCAACTATCCCATCTTTAAATCAATGATAAGGAAATCAATAGCCAGTGATTTAATGAATTATCCCTCAGCTACACAAAATTGTACAAACTTATTTTGGGGCAGGATAGGAAACAACTGCCGCAGGAGTGTGTTGGTTTTTAGTTGTATTCTTTTTTTGCAACAGGCAGCTGCACAAGTTATAAAATTACCGCAGGTACCCAATACTACGGTTGAGCAACAAATGGAGGCAGTAACAGAAAACAATGAGGATGCAGAAACACAGGATGACTCGTTTTTACAATCGCTGCGGCATTTTTTAAGATCGCCACTTAATCTAAATATCGCAGATGCAGCTGCATTAAAGGAGCTGATTATTCTTTCGCCGATACAAATACAAAATATTCTTTCGTACCGCAACCTGTTTGGTAATTTCATCAGCATTTACGAACTGCAGGCTATTCCCGGCTGGGATGTTTTAACCATTGAAAAACTGCAGCCATATGTTACAGTTAGTACCAGTGCCAATCTCATTTCTTCTTTTGGCGAAAGATTAAGCGGAGGCGCTCATAGCGTGCTGGCAAGGGTTACAAGGGTATTGGAAAATTCAAAGGGTTTTTTATTAGACTCAACTAGCGCCAATAATTTTTATCCGGGATCTCCGCAACGGTATTTATTGCGGTATAAATATCAGTATAAAAATTTGTTGCAGTATGGAATAGTGGCCGAAAAAGATGCGGGGGAAGAATTCTTTAAAGGCAGTCAGCCAAAGGGTTTCGATTTTTATTCTTTTCATCTTTTTGCAAGAAATATTGGTATTATTAAATCTTTGGCATTGGGCGATTTTACGGTGAATATGGGGCAGGGGCTTACCCAATGGCAGAGCCTGGCATTTAAAAAAAGTCCGGATGTAATTAATACAAAAAGACAATTGGCAGTGTTACGTCCCTACAATTCTGCTGGAGAAATTAATTTTCACCGGGGCGCCGGTATTACATTGGCTAAAAAAAATATGGAGCTCACTGCATTTGTTTCTTATAAAAAAGTAGATGCCAATTTGGTTGTTGATACCCTCAATAATGAAGATTTTATTTCTTCGTTACAAACATCCGGTTTGCATAGAACCAGGAGTGAATTGGCTGATAAAGGCACACAACAGCAGTTTGCTTATGGCGGTAATATCGCTTACAACAAAGGAAACCTGCATATTGGAGCAAATATTATTCAGTATAATTTTAATTTGCCCATCAATAAATCCAGTGACCCTTATAATATCTATGCCTTATCAGGCCAAAAGCCCGGTAACCAAAGTATAGACTATAGTTATACCTACAGGAATATGCATTTTTTTGGTGAGGCTGCATTTGACAATAATTTTAATAAAGCCACCGTAAATGGTTTGTTGGTGAGTGTAGATGCTGCGGTAGATTTAAGTTTTGTGTACAGGAATATTTCTGAAAAATACCAATCGCTGTACAGCAATGCTTTTACAGAAAGTACGTTTCCTACCAACGAAAGGGGCTTCTATTCCGGCATTAGTATTAAGCCAAATAATTTTTGGCGTATAGATGCGTATGCTGATTTTTATAAATTCCCCTGGCTGCGTTTCCAGGTAGATGCGCCTACGGTAGGTATGGACTATTTTTCGCAGGTTACTTACAAGCCTAATAAGCAACTGGAAATTTATGCCCGCTATCGTACAGAATCAAAACCTCGAAACTTTAATCCTGATGATAATATTTTATCATCCGTAACGCCCAGGCAACGCCAAAACTTCCGGATTCAAACTAATTACAGAATTAACCCCATTTTTACTTTTAGAAACAGGATAGAAATGAATTGGTACGACAAAAAAGGAGCCAGCTCTCAGAACGGCTTTTTAGCATACGTGGATCTTTTATACAAGCCTATGATGAAAAAATATTCAGCAAATATGCGCCTGCAATATTTTGAAACGGATGGGTTCGACAGCAGATTGTATGCTTACGAAAATGATGTGCTGTATAGTTTCTCTATACCAGTATTTTCTGATAAGGGTTACCGATATTACTTCAATGTAAATTATGATGTAAACAAACGTTTAAGCTGCTGGTTTCGTTGGGCACAAACTATTTTTAAAGACAAAACCACAGTAGGTTCTGGTTTGGATGAGATACAGGGGAATAAGCGAACAGAAGTTAAATTCCAGGTATTGTATTATTTTAATTAATGGATTTTACAGTTTGTATTTTCCGGTATTTTATTGTTTAAAAAACTACTATCAATTTACAAGTATAGTTTTAGTTGGTTAGCGATTTTAGCTGAATCGGATTTTGAAATCAGGTAGCTAACCATATTGGCTGTATCCTCAAATTTTAGCAAGTCAATAGCTCAAAATTGTTACAGTATTTGCGAACAACATTTATTTTAGCATTGTAATTACCCTTTAGGAAATAGGGGCAAAAACGGAAATTTGAACTTACCTGGCTTAACTTACCCCTCCACAAAATACATATCAATTTGCCCTTTGTTTTTGGCCTCAATTTTTCCACGATGCGTACAGGTAAATTTATCTTTTACCAATTGGTAGGTTGTACCGCTGATATTTACTTTTCCTACATGTCCGCTGCTCTCCATCCGTGAAGCGGTATTAACGGTATCGCCCCAAATGTCGTAAGCGAATTTTTTAAGCCCCACAATTCCGGCAACTACAGGCCCCGAGTGAATTCCAAGACGCAATTCGAAAAAAGGTTGCCCCTTTTCCTGTCTTTCTATTTTATTCCTTTCAATAAAATCCACCATTTCCAATCCGGCGGCTACCACATCAAAAGGATGGGTGTTATTTGTTGCGGGTAATCCCCCGGCACACATATAAGCATCCCCGATGGTTTTTATTTTTTCAATTCCATACCTGGTTATTATTCTGTCAAACTCACTGTAACAATGATTGATTTCAGCAACCAATTCCTCCGGTGTCAATATTTCACTTGCTTGTGTAAAATTTTTAAAGTCAGTGAACAGCACACTCACCGAATCAAAGCTTTTTGTTTTTGCTGTACCAGTAGCTTTTAATTCTTCCGCTGTTTCTTCCGGTAAAATGTTTAAGAGTAATTCATCACTTCTTTTCTTTTCATTTTTAATTTTATTACGCTGCATTAAAAATAAAGTGGCAAATAAAAGCACTATCGTAAATCCACCAATAAAACCATTCCGTACCATTTTTTGCCGACGTATTTGCTGCTGTTGTATTTCTTTATCCTTGTTGAGCAAACTTATCTGAGATTCTTTTTTTTCAATATCAAATGTAAATTGAAGCGTACCCAGTTTTTTATCTGTATTGATGTTGTAAATGGTATCCTTGATGGCTAGTAGCAAATTCTGGTACTTAAATGCGTTGCTGTAATCAGCTTGTTCCGCATATGCTTTCGACAAACCCTGGTAGGCATCTTTTATTTCTGTAATTGCATTCAAATCCTTTCCAACTTCTATCGATTGTTTATAAGCTTCAATGGATGACGCAATATCAGCTTTTGCAAAATAGGCTTGTGCCAGTCCTACTAATGATTGCGTCATATCAAGCTTTGTATCCAGATTCTTTGATATTTCAAAGGCTTCTGTATGTTTTTGAATGGCAATATCAAACTGCTTTTTCCTGGTATATACCCTCCCGATATAATTAAGGGAAAAGGGAAAATCTTCTTTGCTTTGGTATGCTTTTAAAGACTCATTCAGATATAACAATGCTGTATCGTCATGGCCCAGTTTATAATAAGTTTCCCCCAGGTTAGCAGTAGCGGTACCAATAGAATACATATCGTTGATTCTCTTACTTAAATTATAAGACTGCAGAAAAAATTCAAGTGCTTTTGTATAAGTGGCAGGCTTATTAAGATATACCGTGCCAATATTTGTAAGTGAGGTAAGTATGCGTAAAGTATCGCCTATCTCTTCTGACATCTTAAGAGATTTCAGGTGCAATTCCAACGATTTGGCATCATCGCCCTGGTTGAAATAAACCGCTCCCTGGTTGCCCAGCATATTGGCTACGCCTACTTTGTCGCCAATGGATTTGTACACATCCAGCGCCTGCTGCCATGTTTTAACTGCATCAATGTATTTTCCCTGCTTATAGTACACCATGCCTATCTGTTTTAGTGCAAGCGATAAACCGGGCTTGTAATTGATTTTCTCCGCTAACTGTTTCGCTGAAAGTGCGATTTTAATCGAGGTATCAGGATTGTCTTTATAATAAGTTTTACTTAATATATTCAAAATATCAACCCTGCCACTATCAGTAATTTTAGAGGAAAGATTTTTTTTTATGCTATCTGCTGCATGCTGTTGTGCGCTTACGCCAATGGGAATAATGAATAATAAATAAAATAGAACAAGACAGCAGGTTTTATTGGTCATTATATAACTGGATAAGATACAGTAAAACTAAGAAAATGAAGGGGAATAAAAACACATTGTTTTATGGACTGGTTAATGGACAAAAGAATTTAAAAAGCAGGCGGGTAATTTTTGTAAACTGAAGACTAAGTAAAGTATTACCGAACAGGCTTTAATTTGAAGCTAATGTGTTTTGGCTAAAATTCATATAGAGCATTTTAGGCCTGTATTAGTTAAATACCATTTGAACTAGCTTAAAAATTCAATCAGTTTAGTTTTGCTTTTTAAGAGAAATAAAAATAAGGAGGCTTGTTACAGCCTCCTTTTAATATTAACCCATTATTTATCACTTTGCTTTTACCAGCTTAACTACTTTACTCTGCTTGCCTTGTATTACCTGAGCAAAATATACACCGCTGATAAATTTATCGCCAATTTTAATTACTGAATAAGGAGATACATTGGAATAATTTTCCAGTACCCTTCCCGAGGCATCCGTAATTCTGATTTGCAAAAGCTCTTTGCTGTAGGTTTGTACCAATAACCTGAAGTTATCCGTAGTTGGATTTGGTAATACCTTTATTTCCAGCAGTTCTCCGGATTCACGTGATGCAATTACCGGCTGACCAGCATCAGCCCTCAATGATGGAATTGTACAACCGTTCTTACTCCATATAACCTTATTCCCGTCCGACTCAACGCTCTCCGCAATAAACCATCCTGTCATAAATGTGGTATCACTGTTATATTCATCCTTGTCTCTTTTTTCACCATCACAATCATCGTCTCCATCACCCCTGTCACGGTTACCAGCTTTGATCTTTATTTTACCGTCTTTGACAAAAATATTTGCGGTAATTTTTGTATTGCCACCATGCACTACAAATTTCTCTTCTTTCACTCTATCATTACCCAGGTAAAAAGTAAGATTTGGCCCGCCAACGTTTACATCACAATTTTCAGCTACATCTACTTTACTTTTCACTCTTACAGAAGTACAACCAGCAAAATTTACTTTGGTCTTTGTGTTCTTATTACCCTGTATCTTAAGCGTTTCAATATTTAATATCCCGCCTGGCGGAGCAAAGGTAACCTGGGCACCACCCTGAATCTGCACCCTGCCATACAATGTACCCGAAATAGTGACGGTTACATTCTTTTTAATAGTAAGTTTTTTATAATTACCAGTTATCGGAACATTGGTAGAATTGCTTACTGTGTAGTTACCCAGGCTTTGGGTATTTCCGGTAAATGAATAGAAAGTTGGATTAGGCCCGTCTGTAGCAGTTGTTTTGAATTGTGTATTTACTGTAGCTCCGTTGCTAACCGTAATATTGGCAGCTTTTACAAAATTGGGCGGTAGCAATTTACTGTTACTGCCAAATGAAGCTTTTCCGGTTGATAGCGACACGCCTACAGATCCGTTAATAAGGTTGCCCTGTCCAAATATTGCTTCCGTTCTTGCAAAAACAATGTAAGGGGTGTTGTTATCAGTAACGGTAATAGTTTGAACCTGGTCTGGCGCCTTATTAAGGCATCCATCTGACAGTTTCCACGTACGTTTAATTACGGTTGAAAAACCACATGGATAAACAGCATCCGAATAAGTGGCTTGCAAACCAGACCAGGTAGCATCCGATTCGTTGGTTACATCGCCTGTAATATTTGGTGCAGCATTGAAACAGGTTGCCCCCTGGTTATAAGGAATGGTTTTATCCGCAGGCCTGGTAAATGAAGGTGGTGTAAAATCACCGGGAACAATATCCATGTTCAATGTTCCTGAACAGCCATTTTTATCTTTTACGGTATAAATCAGCGGGCTTAATGGTATTTGCTGGAATATACCACTGGTGAGGCTGGCCGGTAGTTGCGCCGAACCTGATGCCGTATATTTATAACCTGTTGGATTGCTGAATGCAATATCCGGAGTACCACCTGTAGCTGTAATGGTTACTGTTGAAATACCCCCTACAAGGCAAGCAACATCAGTATGAGATTCAGTTACAACGATTGGGTTAGGTTGCGAAACAATCACATCTGCACTTACTGAACAACCTTTTGAATCTGTTACTATATACCTGTAAGTACCTGCACCAAGTGCTGTAAGGTTCCGGCTGGTAGAAGTAAATGTACCCGGACCAGTCCAGCTTACAGTATATGTGTTAGGCGATGATGGCGTACCGCCAGAGATGGAAGACAGGCTGATACTGCCGGTTTTTGATCCATTGCAACTTACATTCGTTACAGCAGGCGTTACAACTATTGGTAAAGGCTCAGTAAGATTAATTGATATATTGAATGTACACCCCTTAGCATCTGTTAAGTTATAGACAACTGTACCCGCTGCCTGCATGAAAGAACCTGTTGTATTTGTATAAACACCCGTTGGGTTAGCAATATTAATAAGCCCGGCTGGATTTGTATAACTGTACGGCGCTGTGCCACCACTTGCTGTTATTCTAATTACTACTGAATCAGAAAAACAAAGGATAGGTGGAGCTGTATACGTTGCTGTTAACGGTGCCCCAACTGTTAAAGTACCCTCTTTGTAATCGATTAAATAATTGGGTATAAGATCCTGTAGTATCAAACCATCAGGAACAATCCTGTAATTACCCTGTGCAAGGTTTCCATTACCCATATTTGTATTCAGGTTATTCAGCACCGTATAAGAAGGGCCAGATACCACCACATTACTATCCGCATCTTCATATTGATAAATAGTAATTGTACTTCTATATACAGGTTGTGTTCCACCACAACCGGCGGTTGTATCAACTGCTTTTACCTCAAGCGTTGCTGGCAAAATGGTTAAGTTGCCTAATCCGTAAGTAATTTCAAAATTTTCTGATAATAGTACACCTGGGCCGATGAGCCAGCTACCTACAGAAGTACCCGTAATCATATTCATTGATTGGTAACCAATGATTGAGTCACTGTCTGGTCCAAACACATCCAATGAATCAACAATCAGTAGTACATTTTCATTTGTCTCATCATTAAAGCTTTCGCTGTTTACAGCGGCTTTACCGTTTACGGCTGCTTTGCCATTTACGGCTGCCTTGCCGTTTACAGCGGCTTTACCATTCACAGCGGCCTTACCGTTTACGGCGGCTTTACCATTTACGGCGGCCTTTCCGTTTACGGCTGCCTTTCCGTTAAATGTAAGAATGCTGTTACGCAAGGTTCCATTTACCGAGTCTGTCTGGTAAGCAAAAATAGTTTCGGGATCCAATGGTATAAAATAAGACGAATCGAAGGTGATACCGTTTACGGCTGCTTTGCCATTTACGGCTGCCTTACCATTTACAGCTGCTTTACCACTCGTCATAAAGCTCATATTTAAAAAGTCGGTTGCATTTAAGGTTCGTCCGTTTACTGCCGCCTTTCCGTTAATAAATACCAATCCGTCCGACATGGTTGACTGGTGTGTTGAAAACAGCGAATCAAGGAATGCCTGCTGCTCGCCTGCAATAATATTGGCATTATCATAAGCATAATTAAATTTCATGCTCCTTCCTTTGATAGCCTCTCCATAAACTAAGGTTGTATCCCTCGGTGTAATGGTAATTGGTATTCTATTAATCGTAAGCAATCCATCTACAAATTGGTAGTTGTACAAAGCAGACAAGGCCAGCGAATTTGGATTACTTAAATCTGTAACAGCCGATGATGCCTTTCTGGAGTACAACCCAATATTGCTTAAACTGGTAGCTAATGATGAATAAGTAATATCGGTCAATCCAAGATCGCTCAATGTTATTCCTGTTTGGGCTAAAGGCATTCCATTGATGGTAACATCTGCTGAATAGGCAGGAATGGCCTCGCCAAATCTCTTCACTGCATTATTAACAGTAACCTTAACATTGCTTATTGGGGATGACAACAAATAAATAGAATCACCTACACCTCCATCTAACCCACTATTTGTAATGGGCGGATTGTAAATGGCAAGTGGTGGATTACCCAGGAATCCAGGAACGGTCACCGTAAGCTGTGTTGGGGATGTAATAACTGCCGGTATGGTGTCATACTGGAAAATAACAGCCGTATTATTACCAAAATATTGCCCGTCAATTACCACGGTAACTGGTTGATTTAAGCCAGGAGTACCACTGAAATTCAGCAGGTGGAAACTATCAATTAACGGGAATGGTTGGGAGAATGTGAGCAATGCGCTATCGGCCTGGATAAATCCATAACCGGTGCTGTCATCATACCCAGGTGCACCCATATCAATTGCGCTGGATTGTAGCACCGTTTTCATTTGCGGACCGGTAAAAGATTCACCGTTAAAATACCTTTTCTTAGCTTCCATCAGCAATGCGCCTACAGCAGCAGCATGAGGTGCTGCAGCGGATGTTCCAAAGAAATTAGGTATCAGATCGTTGTCAATATCAACCCCTCTAAAATCTACCGTGGTATTAACACCGTTTGGTGCAGTAATATCGGGTTTGTTCCTGTTATTACCATCCACAATAATTCCGCCTCTCGATGAGAAAGAAGCAACTGTAGGTGCTTTGCCAAAAGGAGGCGTATTGGTGTACAACACTGCACCTACTGTAATAGCACCGGCGGCATTTGCCTGGCCAACCACTGTGCCAGTACCCAGGCTATTTTGATTTATAGTGCCGTCTCCCCGGAAAATAATATATTTAAACCGCACATTGTCTGTACCTCTTTTACGGGTAATGATAACTTGTGCTCCTACAGTAGCCTCTACAACAAATGGCATTATTTCAAACGGATCACCACCAATATTATTCCTGTTAAAACCAAACAGGCTGTCGCCGCTTGCTGTAACAAGATAGATATCAAAGTCATTTTTAGCACCTGTAGCTACGCCATCAATACCGCTAACGGAATAAAAATCATCTTCCCACTGCATGGCAATGGTATAAGTACCCTTGGTTAATGTAATGGACTGGTAGAAATTGCCACCGCCAAAATCGTGGGCACTGCCCGAGCCTGCGTATTTAGCAGGAGGAGCAATTGGATTGAAAACTGCTTCATAGGATTTAACACCAAAATTGCCAGCAGAAGTAAAGTAGTTTACGCCTGAAGTAGTAACCTCATCTACTGCCTTTGCAATAACACCATCGGTAAAGAACGGCTCGGTTATATAACTAATATCATCTACTATTACATTACAACCGGAATCTCTCAGTACCCTGATACCATCGGCCATATTACCTGCACTGATAAAGCCGGAGCGGAAATACAATGCTGCACCCGGTGCCACATCATGCACAATCTGCAGCATAGCACGGCCTTCATCGGTTGCCCTGCCATAAGGATATTCTGCCGATACTTTTACCGGTATTGGATAGGCTGAGCCTGGCTTACCTGGCAAATCTCCCTCATCAACATCTCTGCCGGCAGGGTTACCAAATTTGGTATTATAACTGTCACTCAGCACTCCTACTTTTACCCCCTTACCGGAAATTTTCCACGCTTGTTTTGCTTTGTCAGAAGCCATGGCTTTATCTCCCTGCGTAAGTGCTATGCCTGTAACGTTTGATGTGATTGGTGTAAAGTATGGCCTTGCATAGTTTATCAACTGCGGAAGCTGGTTCAGCTTAGTTAAATTACGTATTGGCATAAAGCCTGTAATGGTTAATGTTGATACGCCATTATCAATAAAGTCACGCATTCCGTATTCAGGAGTTGAAAGTAAATTAAATACGGTGTTGTAGTTGCCTTCATTCACTATCACCTCTACCAGCACAAGTGTGTCATTTGTAACAGCATCTTGTTTAATGAGGAAAATATTATTTGATTCAGTTGTATCTGCCAGTGATGTAGGGAACAAATACAATTGAGTTAACTCTGCGCCTATCAGGCTATCAACAAAGCCAGAAACTGGTGGCTTGTAATAAGGGATGATACAATTTGCTAACCGCACATTTAATGAAGCAACAGCAGAACAACCATTGGCATCGGTAACGGTATAAGTATAATTACCAATGGCTAAGTTGGAAGTATCGCTTCCTGTAAAAGTAAATGGCGCTGCACCGTTTGTAATAACCAAATTTACATTACCCAATGTTTGGCCACTTTCTTTACAAACAATTAATGAATCACCTGCAGATGTATTTAGCGTGATTGTACATGGAGGTGCACATGCGCCAATACTTGCATTATCATCATTGCAATCCTGGTTATTTAAAATAAAGCCAGCAGGTTGTGAACATGCATATTCTTTGAAACCCGGATCACCAAAGCCATCATTATCCCTGTCGCGGTAATAAATATTTGAAGGGGTAACTGTAATTTGCTGGGTACAGGTTGATGTATTACCATTTGCATCTGAAGCTGTCCAAATAACACTATTTGTGCCAACTGGTAAGCATCCTGTAATATCATTTGTAAAAGTAATAGGGCCGCATCCGCCGGTTGCAGTTGGTGCAGGTTGTCCTACAATTATCACTCCAATAGCATCTGCCGGGTTATTGCTGTGCCTGAAAGGCTGGCAAGTAAAATCAAGTGTTCCCAAATGGGTGAGATAATAAACACCCGGTATGGAAGGTGCAGTAAAATTACCTGAGGAATAAGAACCACTGCTGCCATTATTTATATTAGGTTCGCATTGCAAACGAGTGAAGGTTGACCCGATACCGATGGAAGATTGCACTACACAACCCGGGCAATAGCCATTGATGTTATCAAACTGAACAGCAAAATTATAAGCCAAACTTACTGATGAACCAGGCGCTACCGTTGCCGAATTACCACTACCGTTGATGGATACCCCCGTGTATGTTATTAAACGTTCAACATAGTCAATAGTAACAGGTGACGCAATTGTTTGTGGCAAAAATTTAAGACTGCATGCACCGGTAGGAGCATCCTGACAAACGGTGATAGCTGCCGGGCAGGTGATTACTATTGGAGGGCAGAAGGCTGGACAACTGGTATTAAATGTAGCACCTGCATCTTTATTGCCACCCCAAGTACCCTGCATTTGTGTAGGAACATTTACCTGAATACAGGTAAGTTGTGGACATGATTGCGTGTAGAAAAAAGTTAAGTTAGTATTATTGCCATTTTTTATATTTACTGCATTTAAATTGGGGGAACTACCTGCATTAAAATAGGTAAGACCTGTTTGAGTCGAAAAATCGAGACTTGTGATACCGGATGCCAGGCCATTGAAGAAAGTAATCAGTGGGTTATTTGAAACATCCAGTGAAGTTACACCCGAAACGCTGGTCATTACCAACGACCTTAGTTGCGTATTCGCAGAAATGTTTAATGCAGTTAGCGGGGTATTACTCACCTGCAAATAGGTTAATGCAGTATTGCCAGCCAGATTAATGGTTGTATAAGGGTTGTTATTAGCGGTAAGGCCGTCTAAAGAAGTAAATGCTTCGAGACCAGTAAGATCACTAATACTTAAATTAGGAATAGTTATGTAGCCGTTAAAAGCAGCAGCTTCGGTACATTCAATCTCTCCGTTGTTATTGGTATTAATAGCCAGGTTGCTTAATAGGTATGTTTTGAAGTTTGCGTCAGGGATATTTACATAACAAATAGGCTCACCAATCTGATAATCAGCCGCAGCATTTGATACAGTTCTTACAGTCATAGTTGTAGCTGTCTGTCCAAGAACTGTAGTATTTGACCAGGCACTACCAATAATATATTCTTTGGCAGTAAAAATGTTGCTGTTTACCAAAGCGTCCTGGTCTGCGACTGTCCAGCTAAATGTTGATTGAATATCAGTATTACCAAGGCCAAGGTTTTGAACCCGCCAATATCGGTTTACAGATTTAGCTGCATTAAGACCAGATGTGGCAATATTGGGATGATCTGGATTGGTAGTAGAAACCAAAATACCTCCATTTGCTAAAGAGTTGAAGACGGTTACATCTACGGGTCTGTACCCGAGTGCGTCTCCAACACGGTAAGTTCTTGTGCCGGTGCCTGCTGGAAAATTCGTTTGCAGGTTTCCATTTACATACCAATCTGTAACTGAGTTATTTTGAACAGAAGCTGATGCTGCTATAATCAATTTGTTAGCTCCTGTTATTACATTTCCGAAATTAAAGTTTAATAAATTGGTTATTGTCTGATCTCCGGCAAGGAATAAACCTCCATTATTTGAAGTAGTTAATGTAGCAATTGAACCTACCCCGCTTATGGTAGTAGAAGCTACATCTGGCCGTGGATTTAAAGTTGCATTGATTGTACCATTATTTATCAATGTTAAGCCCCTATAAGCCATAGAGGAAAAAGGACCATCGATTAAAGCACCACTCGTTACATTTAGTAAATGATTATTCGCCCATACAGTAGCATTGGTGCCATTTAGCTGAAGGTCGGTTCCTGCACCATTATTAATCGTTAGTGTTGCCCCTGCTGCGTTAGATTGGATAGTTGCACCATTTTCTACAATGGTTTGATCGAGTGTTAAATTGGCATTAATCAACATGTAAGTAGGGCTTCTCACAGTAATTACACCATCGTTGAAGTTAGGTGCTACAGCAGGGCCCGCCCAACTAACCCCATTAAACCTTTCCCAGGATGATGCATTTTCCCATGGAGTCAAAACGGGAACACCAGTTGTTATGATGCTTCGGTAATCACCGGCAGTCTGCGCTTTTACACTCCCTGGAGTAATGCTCAAAAAGCCGAACAATAAAATAAATACAGGTAGAATAGATTTTCTTGCACTAAAGGTTAAAAAGGCAGCAAGAAAATTGCTTACATTACGGGCATTGATAAAAATGGAATTCATCGTTAATCCGGTTTAATGATTAAAAGTTTATAATTTAAATGTTTCTTTGAAATCTTTGGGAGGGGATAAACAGGTATCGGAAATACTTAATAAAAATGTTGCAAAAGCGGATAAGACATAAAATATTGGAATTGCTAAAATATAGATATTATCCTTAAAATTAACATTATGTTTAAATATTTTATAAAAAATTTACTTATTTAAAAAAATATGGGTTTCAACTATCAAGTCATTCACACGTTGCTTACCATTTAAAAATTGATCTTTTTCTTGTCTGTTTTCTTAAAATATAATATCGCTTGCAATAATTATTAAAATGATAAACAAACATACAATTTGAAATAATGATAACTAAATGGAAAAGGACGAACAGTGTCAAAAACTGTCCGAATGAGGGGTTTTATTTACCGGGGAGATTTAACAGCGGATAAATGATTAAAATAAATTCAGGATGTTTCCAAAATATTTCTATGTTTTTAATGTATTTAGTAAGTACGTTGCAACAGCAGTAGTTGTTTTTTATAAAATCATACATCATCCAATTTAAAAATCCGAAAGCAGGGTAATACCCTGTTTAAAAGTTAGCTAATGATCAACAATACTTTTTTTGAAGTAAATTTCTTTTGATGATTTTTTCTGCATTGGTCTTCTATCAGAAGCCCATTGTTTTATCTTTGCGAAACTAAAATTGTACAATGAGTAATCAACCCGAGCAACCCAGCCAGATTAATATCGAAATATCCGAAGAAGTTTCTGAAGGCAGTTATGCCAATCTTGCCATTATTACCCACAGCCACGCAGAGTTTGTTATTGACTTTGTAAATGTAATGCCTGGCACCCCCAAGAGTAAAGTAAAAAGCCGTATCATATTAACCCCATTTCATGCCAAGCGGTTTATGAAAGCCATGATAGATAATGTGAAAAAATTTGAGGCGGCCAACGGCACCATTCAGGATATGGACCAGATTGAAGTGCCATTTACATTTGGCGGACCAGCTGCACAGGCGTAGGTTTTGTTTATAAAAGTCCATTATCAGCAAAGCTGTAATACCCGTTTTCGCTTACAATGATGTGGTCTTTTATTTTTATTTCAATGTGCTTTGCTGCTTCATTTATTTTATAGGTAAGTTCCTCATCTGCCCTGCTCGGTTTTAAATTACCGGAAGGATGGTTGTGACATAATATTAAAGCAGTGGCATCTACTTCCAATGCTTTTTTTAGTATGGTTCTTGGGTCGGCAACGGTGCCCGTCATGCCGCCCCTGCTCATAATTTCAAAATGGTTTATTTTACTGGCAGCGTTTAAAAAAACCACTGCAAATACTTCGTAGCTAAAATCTTTAATGGTAGCTCTTAGGTATTCGGCAACTTCATTGCTGCTTTTTACGACAGGTTTTTCCAGTGCAGCGGATGCCTGGCGCCTTCTCCCTAATTCTAAAGCTGCGGCAATGGTTATCGCTTTGGCCTCGCCAATTCCTTTTATCTTTTGAAATGCAGCAATGGATATTTTCCCCAGTTCATTTAGGTTGTTATTACCCAGTTTCATAATTTCTTTGGCTAAGTCCACCGCACTTTTTTCTTTGTGTCCATTATTAATCAAAATGGCCAATAATTCTGAATCACTTAACGCGGCGGCTCCTTTGGTAAATAATTTTTCTCTCGGCCTGTCATCAACAGCCCAGTTTTTAATTGAACTGGATGTTTTGTTAATATCTTCCATTTTATAAATGTAAACATCAATTTTTAAATGATAGTTTTGCAGCAATTTATTTCCTTAAAATTATCCTCAACGTATGACTATGTCTCACAATGCTAAACTTTTTTCAGGAACCGGATCACAATATCTGGCTGAAGCCATTGCCAAAAAATTTGGAGAACCTTTGGGTAAAGTAAATATTCAACGATTTAGTGACGGTGAAATTGGCGTGGAATTCCAGGAAAGTATCCGTGGTCAGTTTGTTTTTTTAATACAAAGCACTTTTGCACCTACAGATAATTTAATGGAGTTGCTGTTAATGATTGATGCTGCTAAAAGGGCTTCTGCTTACAAAGTAATTGCTGTGATGCCTTATTACGGCTATGCACGGCAGGATAGAAAAGACAGGCCGAGGGTTGCCATTGGCTCCAAATTAGTAGCTAATATGCTTACTGCCGCCGGTGCAGACAGGGTAGTAACTATGGATTTGCATGCACCACAGATTCAAGGTTATTTTGATATCCCCGTTGATCATCTCGACTCTTCAGCTATTTTTATTCCTTACATAGAAAATCTTAACCTGGAGAATCTCACATTTGCCGCACCGGATGTTGGTAGTGCCAACCGCATAAGGGAAGTAGCTTCTTATTTTGAATGTGAAATGGTAATTTGTGATAAACACAGAAAAAGAGCCAATGAAATAGCCAGTATGGTGCTGATTGGTGATGTTGCTGACAGGGATGTAGTGTTGATTGACGATATCTGCGACACCGGCGGTACCCTTGCAAAAAGTGCCCAGTTAATTAAAGATAAAGGAGCCAGAAGTGTACGGGCTTTTTGTACCCATCCTGTTTTAAGTGGCAAGGCTTATGAAAATATCCAAAACAGCGTTTTGGAAGAGTTGGTTGTTTGTGACACCATACCAGTAAAGCCTTTGTGCGAAAAAATAAGGGTGGTATCTACTTCGGAATTATTTGCCATTGCCATTAGAAATGCGTTAGAAAACAGAAGTATTAACAGCCTGTTTTTACGCAGCAGAATGAAAAACCGGAAGTAATAATTGGGGTGGGAGATAAGCAACCATCTGATGGTTTAAATTTGTACATCTATTTTAATATTTATCCCCTACCTTCGCCGCTCAAAAAAAATAACAAATGAAATCAATTACAATCGAAGGACAAATCAGGACCGAATTTGGCAAAAAAGCCACCCGCCAACTTCGCCTTGAGGAAAAAGTGCCAGCTGTAATTTACGGAGGTGCTACTGAAGTTAACTTTGCTGCATTGGCAACAGACTTTAAAAAGTTTGTTTACACATCAGAGTTTATGGTAATTCAGGCCAATGTTGACGGCAAATCTTACAAATGCGTTTTAAAAGATTTACAGTTTGATAAGGTTAGTGATAAACTTATTCACGTAGATTTTCTGGAATTAGTTGAAGATAAAAAACTAACGGTTACGTTACCTTTAAAGTTGGTGGGTACACCTATCGGCGTAAAAAACGGTGGTAAACTAGTAGTAAAAATTAAAAGTTTGAAAGTTAAAATGCTTCCAAAGCATTTACTTGAAAACATTTCGCTTGATATTTCCGGTCTTGAACTAAATGGTAATATCAGGGTTCAGGATGTAAAGGCTGATAACATGGAAATCATGAACTCACCACGTATTCCTATCGCATCTGTTACAATGACACGTCAGTTAAAACAGGAAGAAGCTGCTGCTCCTAAGGGTGCTGCTGCGCCAAAAGCTGCCGCCGCTCCAAAAGCTGCTGCTGCTGCTCCTGCTGCTAAACCAGCCGCAAAAAAATAATAGCTTTATAAATATTTTCAATAAAAAATGCCCGGCAACTGTGGGGCATTTTTTATTTAACCTATTTACAAATCATTAACTACAAACTTTAATTACATTTGCCAACTTAAAATTAGATTATGGGAATGGATAGAAATACGGTGATTGGCTTTGTGTTGATAGGCTTGCTGATGATGGGCATGTTTTATTTTAACACCCAGGGTAACCAGGCATACCTGGTAGAACAAAAAAGGGTAACAGATTCAATTGCAAAAACAAAACCAGCTGTTGATACGGTTAAATCTAAACAGGATTCCACCAGTGCCGCTACTGTTAGAATTATGCAGGCTGCGGGAGGGTTTCAAAGCAGTATCAATAAACCGGAAGAAATTACTGAAGTTGACAATGGTGTTATTAAAGTGGTTTTTACAAACAAGGGAGGTCAGCCTAAAAAGGTGGAGCTAACTAAGTATAAAACTTTTGATGGCAAACCTGTGATTTTACTGGATAATGCCAAAAATAAAATTTCTTACGATATTAACTCCGGCGAAGGAAGAACAATACCAACCGCAGACTTAACTTTTGATGCTGCTACAAAAACTGTTAATGCAGATAAGAGTACAACTGTATCATTTAGTCTGAAAGATACAACCGGTAAAGAAATCATTCATCAATACACGGTGCATCCGGATAATTACCTGATTGATTTTTCGATTGCCCTTAAAGGTGCCGATAAACTGATTACGCAGAATATTATTAATTTGAACTGGCAGGTAGCTACCCAAAGAGTTGAAAAGGATATTCAATATGAAAAACAACAATCTCAACTAAGCTATTTAACTGATGATAAATATGATTTTGAAATGTTTGGAACCAGCACTGGCGAAAAGAAATTTGAAAAGTCAGTTGAATGGATTGCTTTAAAGCAACAGTTTTTTGCAGCTTCATTAATTAGTAAAAATAAATTTCAATCTGCCGATGTACAATGGGTAGTGCCTGATACTGCTACTCATTTAATTGCACAGACAAACGCAAATTTTAAAATAAATGCAGTTACCGCAGGCGGCAACGCTCAAATTCCTTTACAGTTCTATTTTGGGCCAAGTGATTATAATATTTTGAAGCAATACAACAACCGCATGGAAAACATAGTGCCTTACGGTAGTGGTGTTTTTGCTTTTGTAAAATACATTAACAGGTATTTTTTATTGCCCGTATTTGATTTTATACGCCAGCATGTGGCCAGCATGGGCATGGTTATTTTATTGCTTACATTACTAATCAGGCTGCTAACATCACCCATTTTGTATAAGAGTTATGTAAGTGGTGCTAAAATGAAGGCCTTAAAACCGGAAATTGATAAGCTGAAAGAAAAGCATGGTGAGGATAAGCAGGCGTTTAGCATGGACCAGATGAAACTCTGGAAATCTGCAGGCGTTAGTCCATTAGGTGGTTGTCTTCCGGCATTGCTGCAGATACCGATCTTTATGTCATTGTATTATTTCTTTCAATCAAACATTTCCTTGAGAGGAGAAAGTTTTTTATGGGCTAAAGATCTGGCATCATACGATTCAGTCTATAATATCCCTTTTAACATACCTTTTTATGGCGATCATGTAAGTTTATTCACCATTACAGCAACGCTGACCAGTTTACTGATTTCTATATACAGTATGAGCAGTATGCAGGATAACTCTAACCCGGTAATGAAATATATGCCTTACATATTTCCAGTAATGCTGTTGGGTGTGTTTAATGGATTGCCAGCTGCACTTACCTGGTATTATACTATTTCAAATACCATTACGCTTATTTTGCAAATTGTAATTCAGAAATACATCATTAACCATGATAAAATTCTGGCTCAAATTGAAGAAAACAGAAAGAAGCCTGTAAAGCAAAGCAAGCTGCAGGAAAGGATCATGGCAATGCAGGAAACCAATAAGAAAGTACAAAGCCTTAAAAATAAATCAACTAAGAGTTAATTATTTCTTGAAATTGCTTTATAATTTACAAGGTTAATTATAAAAAGGCTGTAAGGGTAAATTGCCTTATAGCCTTTTTAATTTTGGTTTGTTATTTTGACGGAAAAAAAAATTTGTTGGTAATGTTTCTTTAAATTTTCAGCAATAATTCATCCATACAATACTTGGCATGAGATTCTATTATACTATTTAAATCATTGATTATGAAAAATATTCGGATTACACTTCTAAGTTTTTTAACTGTAACAAGTGTTATTTCTTTTGCTCAAAAAAGCATTAGTGATGCTACGCTCACGTATGAAATTAGTATTCAATCAGCCCAAAGCAAGCCAATGGCCAACGATTTAAACGGGTCAAGTTTTACGCTATATTTAAAAGGAGCTTTAAGTAGAACAGATATGGTAAGTAGCCTGGGAAACGAAAAAACTATCCGGGATGGTAAAAGTGGTAATGCCGTTATTCTTAAGGAATATAGTGGTCAAAAATTAATGATAACACTTTCAAAAGACGAATGGGAAGAAAAGAACAGGAAAAAGAATGACATAGTTTTCACCTTATCAAATGAAACCAAAACGCTGATTGGTTATAACTGCAGCAAAGCAATTTCAACATTAAATGATGGCTCAATATTAACGGTCTATTACACAAAAGACCTCATTGCATCTAACAAAGATTACGACCCTACTTTTAAAAGCTTAGACGGACTCCCATTACAATATGAATTTGAAACAGCTAAGCTTAAATTTATTTATACAGCCTCTAAAATTGATTTCAATCCGGCTCCTGCCTCTAAATTCGAATTCCCAAAGTCCGGCTACAGAGTAATGACATTTAGCGAAAATAAACAAGGTAAAAAAGAACTCTAGCTTTTAATGCTACTTTATCAGTAAAAAATAAGATTTGAAGAAACGTTGGAGTAATTAATTTCTTGAGCGAATGATCATTTTAACACCGGTATACCCTGCTTTAATATCGGGGATAACTATTTTGTTTTTGTAAGGGATTATGTAAGTAGTATTACCCTTTTGGTAGGTTAAAATATTACTAACTAACATAGAGTTACCAGAAAATGTTTGCCCGCTGGTAGACAAGCTCCCTTTGTACAATAAGCCAGACTTGATATTTAGTGAAATTGAACTCCTTAAAGTTGAAGTAGTAGTGATATTTAAAAGCGTTTTAACTTTAGCTTTTTTTCCAACTCCTCTATCCGCAAAAGTGAATATAGCAATGCCAAGCAGCATTGAAATAACCAGACTTTTCTTTAATAAAGGTTTCATTTTGTGTATTTGATATGTTAAAAGTAAATGAATTTTCGCTAAATCTGCTACCATTCATGTATTTGTTTATAATTAATTAACGTACAAAGTATAAAAAAGTTACAAATAAAAATTTTTAATTTCAAAAATCCCGTAATTTACAGTAACCTATTAGCGTATGAGCAAAAACCCCTACAGGCAAGACAGAGAAGAATTAAAAGAATTGTTGCACCAATACGATAACTTAAAATCCGGCAGGCAACATTCATTTTTTGAGGAAGATGCATTTGAAAAAATTATAGATTATTTTGATGAAAGAGAGGAATTGGCGCATGCAATCGAAGCTGCTGACCATGCCATTGAACAATACCCCTATTCATCCTCCTTGCTGCTTCAAAAATCTGATTTACTGATTGCTACCAAAAAATATAAAGAAGCACTTTATTTTCTACAGCAGGCTGAGCTATTGGATTATAGTGATATTAATCTGTATATTTTAAAAACAGATGTTTACCTGGCTTTAGATCAACAGGAAAAAGCAGCAGCGGTGCTTGAAACTGCTCTCAATTTTTTTGAAGGAGATGAAAAGATTGAACTATTATTTGAGCTGGTAGATGTTTACGATGATTATGAAAATTTCGATAAAGTTTTCGATTGCCTGCAGATAATATTGAATCTGGAGCCCAATAATGAAGAAGCTTTGTATAAAATTTGTTTCTGGACAGATTTTACCGGACGAAATGAAGAAGGAATCCGTCTTCATCAAAAAATTATTGATGATTTTCCTTTTAATGAACTGGCCTGGTTTAACCTTGCAGCTGCCTACCAGGGTATAAAATTGTACGAAAAAGCAGTTGATGCTTATCAGTATGCTGTAGCTATTGATGAGAAATTTGATTATGCCTATCGTAATATGGGAGATGCCTATCTTAGGTTGAGAAAATATAAAGAGGCGATTGAGGTATTGCAAAAAGTACTGGAACTTGCCAGGCCAGAGGAAGTAATTTACGAAGCCATCGGTCATTGTTTTGATAAGATGCAAAACTTTGCACAAGCAAGGTTCTATTACAGAAAAGCAACCCATCTTAACCAGGAAAATAGCCAGCTTTTTTACAAAATAGCCTGTACCTATATGAATGAATGTGTATGGGAAAGTGCCATTAAGAACCTGGAAACTGCCATGCGTATTTATAAAATGCAACCGGAATATAATCTTGCAATGGGGCAATGTTATATGGAAATGGGCAGTATTGAAACTGCAGTTCAATATTTTGGTAACGTAGTTAGAAACCGGCCCAAAAATATCAATGGCTGGCTTGAGTTATTAAAATGCCTTTACAAAGCCAACTGTTTTGAAGAGGGTGCAGAATATGTAAATCATGCCATAGCACTTACCAATCAAAAGCCGGTTTTCTATATTTATAAGTGCGCTTTTCTGCTGGCTTTAGGCAAATCAAAAGATGCTATGCTGCAGCTGGAAATTGGCCTGGATAAAAACCCGAGACTAGTAAAAAAACTCCTTGAATTAAACCCTTCTATTTTGCAGAATCAATTGGCTGTTGATGTTATTGCCAGGTTCAAAAAGCATAAATCAAAATAATAACTTTCACCTATTTTTCATTACTTCCTGGATTCAGCAACTAGCAACCGTTAACCTATGCCCCAACTCATTGCTGTATAAACATGATTTTCAATAAACATGTTTTTTTGATATGCTTTCTTTTTGTCAGCAGCCACGTTATCAGCTCTTTGATGTTACCCCTATGTTTGGGGTTCAATAGTTATATTTGCAGCAAAATCTAAAAAATCGCTGATGAATTTTCATTTAACCCAAATGCCAGAGCGCACTGTTCAGCCTCGTACCAACGGAATAACAATGATAATGGATAAGGGACTAAGCCTGCAAGAGGCTAAAAACTTTATGAGTGTAGCGTATCCGCATATTGATGTAATTAAACTGGGTTTTGGTACAGCTTATGTAACACCCAAGCTTAAAGAAAAACTGGCTATTTATGCTTCTTATAATATTCCTGTTTATTTCGGAGGCACCCTGTTTGAGGCATTCCTTATTAGAAACCAATTTGAAGATTACATCAATATTTGCAAAGAATTTGGCATTAGTTATATGGAGGTAAGTGACGGTTCCATTACCATTCCGCATGCTGAAAAATGTGGGTATATTGAAAAATTGACCAAATATGGAATTGTATTAAGTGAAGTTGGTAGTAAAGATGCAGCCCATATTATACCGCCTTACAAATGGATTGAGCTGATGAAAGCTGAACTGGAAGCAGGTTCTACCTATGTAATTGCAGAAGCAAGAGAAGCAGGTAATGTAGGAATTTACAGAGGCACAGGTGAGGTAAGAGAAGGCTTGGTGCAAGAAATTTTGACCCAGATACCTCAGGAAAAAATATTATGGGAAGCACCGCAAAAAGCTCAACAATTGTACTTTTTAGAATTGTTGGGCTGTAATGTTAACCTCGGCAATATAGCTCCCTCCGAAATTATTGCACTGGAAACTATGCGGATTGGGTTAAGGGGCGATACATTCGAATTGTATTTAGATAAATAGTCTTTTTACTGCCAAATCAATTTAATCAATTTTAATTATGAAGGTTTATGGATTAATAGGCTATCCACTCGGTCACTCTTTTTCTCAGCAATATTTTACAGAAAAGTTTGCCAGGGAAGGCTTGCATGATTGCCGGTTTGATATTTTCCCTATTCCATCTATTAAAGAATTTCCAGCCATTTTACAAAACAATCCTTTGCTTAAAGGATTGTGTGTAACCATACCTTATAAAGAACAGGTTATTGAATATGTAGATGTTTTATCAGCAGAGGTAAAAGTAATTGGTGCAACCAATAGTATACATTTCAGCAATAATCAATTGATTGCCTATAATACCGATATGATTGGTTTTGAACAATCGTTTTCAAAATTATTGCAGTCACATCACATCAAGGCACTGGTTTTGGGTACCGGAGGCGCTTCTAAAGCGGTGCAATATGTACTTGAAAAACTGGGTATCAATTTCCGGGTTGTTTCAAGAAATGCTGGCGTTGGCCAGGGACAGTTTTTGTACAAAGAAATTGATGAAGCTTTGCTTGAAGAATATACCATCATAATTAACTGTACACCGGTAGGTATGCAACCCCATGACAATACCCTTCCCGATTTGCCTTATCAATTTATTAGTGCCAGGCATTATTTGTTTGACCTGGTGTATAAACCCTCCAAAACCTTGTTTTTGCTGGAAGGTGAAAAACGAGGTGCTATCATTCAAAATGGTTTTGAAATGTTGGTATTGCAGGCAGAGGAAAGTTGGAGAATATGGAATAATAGCTAATGCTATGTTTGGAATAAAATGAGGTATCGAATAGTGAATGCTGAATTGTAAAATATTGAACATTCACCATACAATGTCGTTGACTTAAGCTTTGGTTAGTCCCTGATCAACCGCCGACGGGGCTGATAGCCGCCGTCGGGGTTAGCCTAACCCCGTCAGCGGTTGCAAACCCTGGCGGCGGTTGGGCTTAAGTCAACGACATTGATTCACCATTCATCATTCACCATTCACCATTCACGATTAACACCGGTTTCGAATGTCTCTATTTTTTTAAAAGTTGCAATGCTTTTTCCGGAATGGAAACTGTTTTTTTGTTGTTGTAATCAAAACAAACCATCCCGGTTTTGGCCTTGGCTAACAGTATTTGTTTATCGCCTCTCAGCGTTAATAACTGATAAAATAATTCAAAACTAACCCTGCTGATTTCTCCGGCAAACAATGTTATGTTCACAATATCTCCATAAAAAGATTCCTGCTTAAATTCAATAGCAAGGTCACTCATTATAAGGCTGGTGCCGGCAAAATTCATTTCTGTATAATCATAACTGCGCAACCATTGCATTCTTGCCTCATGTATAATAGCTACAAATGCATCATTGCCCACATGGTTGCCATAATTTATATCTGCAATACGAATAGGAACAGTCACATTTCCAATTTCAGTATCCGGGAAATCAATTTTTATTCGTGCCATATTTAATAATTAAACTACCCGGAGCAGTTATATTCTTTATTGAAAGTACAGATGATAATTTTGCAGGTTTAATTCGATAAATATTTATATGTTTCCTTGCTCCTGTAGAAATGCAATTAATTTAGCTACTGCTTTTTTACGATGACTGTATTGGTTCTTCTCCTCCATATCCATTTCACCAAAACTTTTATTGCTGCCAGCTGGCATAAAAACTGCATCATACCCAAAGCCACTGCTGCCAATGGGTTCAAGTATTATTGTACCTTCGCAAATACCCTCAAACAGGTATTCTTTTTTATGCAATACCAGCGAAATAATTGTTTTGAAACGAGCAGTCCGTTTGGCATGCGAAGCAAGGTTAAGTAACAGTTTTTCAATATTTGCCTTGTTATCGGATGGCTCACCTGCATACCGGGCACTTTTTACACCGGGTTCATCATTAAGTGCCTCTACAAATAAGCCAGTATCTTCACTAAAACAATCTTGTTGTGTTAGCCTATGAATGACACCAGATTTTTCACGGGCATTTTCTTCCAATGTATCATAAGGCTCTTCGATATCAATATTTATTTTAGCTTCTTTTAAAGAAATTACCTGAAAAAAGTTTCCAAGTGCGCTCCTTATTTCAGCTACTTTATGCTCGTTGTTGGTTGCAAAAATTAAATTTTTCATCATTCGTTTATATAGAAAATAATTGTTTCAGGCTGGTCCATAATTTCCCTTTTTCTGTTTTATCATTCATTAATGCTGCAAGGGCCGGAGCAGAAAGATAGGTATGGTTGTTATATTTTTGTAACTGATAGTACGGGAAATCAAGTGGTAATTCTATTGCTTTGGGCAATACACCAAACATTAATAAATTATTGCAGGATATTTCTTTTTCTATTACCTGGTAATTCAACTGCTTGCTTTTTGCCATGTTAACAATCCCTGCATCTTCCATAGTAAGTTTACATGCAGATAAAATGCCGATTAAAAAATTCAATTCATCTTCCGGTAAAAAAACTGTTTCATTGTAATTCACCAGTATCAGTACACCTTTTTTATTTTCTCCCAGCATATTTACTGGTTTAAAAGCTGCAGCAGCAGGTGCAGGTTGTTGAATTTCTACCGCAACCAACGATTTGTTAAATAGTTGCTCCAGTACAATTGGTGGTAGTTGAATATTATCTAAACTCATTAAGCGCTTCTTTTTCCGTTGATATTTTTTGTTTCTTTGCAGTAAAATTACAATTTATGGTAGTTACTACAGACTTTAATATTACCCTCACAAAGCACAGTAAATTAGCTGATATCAGTTTACAAAATATTCCTTTTGGTAAATACTTTACCGATCATATGCTGGAGGTTGATTTTGAAAATGGCGAATGGCAAACACCTCAAATAAGGCCCTATCAACCATTGCAACTGAACCCATCGCTTGCTGTATTTCATTATGGACAGGCAATTTTTGAAGGAATTAAAGCCTATAAAACCATAGATGGAAAGGTGCAGATTTTCAGGCCTTATGATAACTTCAACAGGTTTAACTTATCTGCCGAACGCATGCAAATGCCACAAGTTCCCGAAGAAATATTTATGCAGGGGCTAAGTCAATTAATTAATATTGATAAAGACTGGATACCCAATCTGGAAAATCATGCTTTGTATATCAGGCCTTTTATGATAAGCACCGATGAAGCCATTGGTGTAAGGCCAAGTGATAAGTATAAATTCATGATTATATTAAGCCCAACAGGCCCTTATTACGCCAACCCCATGCGGATTTTTGTAGAGGAAAAATATGTACGTGCTGTACCAGGCGGCATTGGCTTTGCAAAAGCTGCCGGTAACTACGGGGCTGTGTTATATCCATCTGCACAAGCCAATAAAAAAGGCTACGACCAGGTACTTTGGATGGATGCCATTGAGCATAAATACGTGCAGGAATGTGGTACCATGAATATTTTTTTTATAATTGGAAATACTGTTATAACTCCCGGGCTGGAGGAAGGGACGATCCTTGAGGGTGTTACAAGAGCAAGCGCACTAACTATTTTAAGCGAAATGGGTTTTGCCATAGAAGAAAGACCCCTCAGCATTGATGAAATAATAGCTTCGTACAAAGATGGATCGTTAAAAGAAATTTTTGGAACCGGCACTGCAGCCACGATCGCTTTGATAAAGGAACTTACCTATCAGGATTATGAAATGAAATTTGATGTGTCCAGTTGGAATACGGCACCAGCAATAAAGCGGCAGATGGATGCCATAAAAAATGGTACAGCACCTGATACGCATGGTTGGATGTACGACATTTAATGTCATTTTTTTATTCAAAACACAATTTTTGCAACTACCCAACGTTTAAATGTTGATTTTTCCTGATTTTTCTGATCTTACTGATCATTAAATCAGGAAAAATTTATCCGTATCAATGAAAAACTAAACACAGGTTTGCCCTCTTCAATTTGGCAAATACCCATTTTGATTAATCCAAAATCCTACCTGCCTAAGTTTTTTCAGTTTTAAAATAGTATTATTTAATAAAGTAAGTAATACGCTTATGACCTTTTCTTAATAAAGGATTTATTGTTCATTCAACTGGCCTTGTTTCAATTGAAAGAACGAAGTCGTACACATTATTTTGAAAAATTAAAATTAAAACATGCAAAAAATTTACTTTTCCGTATTTGGCGTTTTTGCTTTTTGTATGCTTCTCCTGCTATCACCTAACCTATCCATCGGACAGGCTTGCGGGGCTTTAACCGCTACTTCCAAAAGTTATGAATCCAGGTGTACAGCTACCGGTTCTATAAAAGTAGTTGCTTCAGGAGGCTCTGGTTCTTACAAATACAAAGTAAATGGCCCTGTAAATACCAATTTTACCAGTTCAGATTCTATTACCGGTTTGGCAGCAGGTGTTTATTCAGTAATTGTGAATGACATTGTTACCAACTGCACTTTCGTATTAAATAATGCAACGGTTGTTGGAAACTATAATGACCCCAGGTTTTCAATGAACGGGTTTGATGTAACCTGCGATAATGGAAATAATGGTCGTATAACTTTAAATACACAAAGTTTTGGCAGGGCACCTTATGGGTACGCAATTGTTGCACCATCCCCCATGGGTATTGGCACTACCAATACCACCGGAACATTCAATAGCCTGGTGGCAGGTGTTTACACAATCCGTTTAACAGATTCATGCGGTGGCATTCAAACAAGAATTGTTACCATTAATAATTATACCTGGAAAATTGATTCCTTTTCATTTCGTAAAATTTCCTGCGAAACAGTGGTTGGTTCAATTACAGCAAGTGATAGTAAGGGTAACATAAGCACCTTTGGCGGTTTACCAGGATTTACATACGGTGTTGTAAGGGCTGTAGGGGATACAGTATGGTCTTCCAATGCAGCTTTTTCTTTTAATTTATCCGGGCAAAATACTTTTGAGGTAATAGTTAAAGATCCTTGTGGCAAAATTAAAAAGGGAAATGCAGTTGTAAATTTTAAGCCAACAGTAAGTGCCAATGTTTCAATTTACAATGCTGGCTGTAGCACATTTACTGCTGCGTTAGCCGGTGTTAGAAACTTTTTTGGACCCAAATTTTGTTTGTATAACAATAGTAATGTAGAGCTGGCTTGTAATGCAACCGGTATTTTTACCAACCTGGCTTATGGTAAATACTGCATCTCAGCTTATGATTCCTGTAGTGATACCACCATTCGCCGTTGTTTTACCAGTGCAGCTCCTGTGTTAGGCGTAGGTAACAACACGCTTATTAAGGATAAAACCTGTAATACTTTTACCGCAGTTGTTACCGGACAAGTCGGCTTAACATCGCCTCAATATTGCCTTAAAGATTCGCTTAACAATACCATTGCATGCAATAGCACGGGGGTATTTAATAACCTTGCTTATGGCAGTTATTGCATTAATGTAAAAGATAATTGCAGGGATACAACTATTGTAAGATGTTTTGCTGCAGCGCCACCACGTCCGTTTGTTCCTGCAGTTATTTTACCAGCCTATGCTTACTGTACTGTATTTGGAGTAGTGGTTGGAGGGGATAGCTTAACAAGTCCGCTTTATTGTTTATTTGATAATAATAATGTACAGATAAGTTGTAATACTACCGGAATATTTAATAATCTGCCCTACGGAAAATATTGTATTACTGTTCATGATTCCTGCTTCGATACAACTATTACCAGGTGCATTTCTGTATTAGGACCCATCGTAATAAATGATCTTGTTGTAAACAGAAATAATCAAACCTGCACTTCATTTTCATTCAGTACCACTGGCGGTGGCTCCATCATTGATCCCGGATTTTGTTTGTACAATGATCAAAACGTGCTGGTTGAATGCAACGAAAGTGGTATTTTTTCAAACCTGCCTTACGGGTCATATTGTTTAAAAGTTAAAACCGTTTGCCCGGATACTTCGTTTACCTACTGTTTTTCAGAATACCCTCCTTTGCCTGCCTTAAACAGCAATGTGGTAATCACTAAAAGAAACTGTACAACTTTTAATGTAAACACCAGTGGAGAACAAAATTTCACTACGCAAAAATATTGTTTGTTTAATGCAAACAATGTAAAGCTTTCCTGCAATACCACCGGAGTTTTTGCCAACCTCATTTATGGTAGTTATTGTATAAAAATTCAGGATGGTTGTTACGATACACTGGTATTAAGGTGCTTTAATGTACTGCCAACCCCAGTTAAGTTAACCGTATCTTCAAAAAAATCATGTAAACTGGGCTATGCAAGTTTTAGTGTAAATGTTGTTGGTGGTTCAATACCTGTAAATATCAAAATCTACAAGCCTGATGGAACATTGTTTTTTAACAGGAACTATAATTCAGCCACAGTAAATATAGATAGTATTCGGGGAACACTTTCTGGCGAGCGGTATAAGATAGTTGTGACAGATAATTGTGGTAATAAGGACTCTGTTTATGCAAGTGCTACCGCAAGTTTTTTTACGCACATGCCTACAGTTGTGTCCAAGTGCCCAAGTTCTACCTGGGCAAATGGCTCTGGTTCGTTGCTTATAAAAGCCACCTCCAATACTGGTACCCTTACTGTAAGAATTATGAAAAGGAACGGCATCATTTTGTCCCCAAATATTCCACCCAGTGTTGTGTCTGGCAGTACGTTTACTTTTAATAATTTGGAGCCTGCCAAATACATAGTAAGGTATAGTGCCAATGATAATTGTAATAATATTTTTTATGATACGGTTATAGTCAGGCCCTATGTATATCCAAACTTAAACAGGTCGTCTGTTTATCAATGTGATGTAAATGGTTTTAGTTTAGGCGCTGTTGTATCCAATGGAGTAGGTCCATTTATGTATGAAATTATTGGTAGTTCGCCATCAAGTCCATCCATTGTTACCAGTCCGCAACCTGCCTCTTTGTTTAATGTTAATAATGGCACCAACTATTCCCTTGTAAGGCTAAGGGCAACAGATGGATGTGGCAATGCTACACTCGAAGACGCCAGTATTTTACCTTTGGTTAATTATGGTATAACTGCTACATTTAATTGCTTTCAATTAAATACAACATTAAGTGTTGATACTGTATATAATTCAACCTACCGGTGGTATAAAAAAACATATCAAAATAGTACTGATAGTGTACTTCTTGGAACAGCAAGTAGTTTGTACATTCCTTTTGTACTGCCAGCCGATACAGGCTTCTATTTTTGCGACATCGTAGTAAACAGTGGTTGTATAAAACGCAGGAATTACTTTCATTTAAATGGTAATTGTTTTAAGTTTTTACCAGTTGTTATAGAAGATTTTACAGGAAAATATTTTGAAGAAAAGGCAATTTTAAATTGGAAGATTACTGGTAATGTAAACCTGCGACAATTTATTATTGAACGTAGAAATGAGTTTTCCGCATTTTCCCCAATTGGCAATGTAATGGTTGTGCAGGATGGTAAGCAAAATCAATTATATAATTTTCGGGATACAATGCCGCTGCCAGGTAAAAATTATTACCGGCTAAAATTAATAAACCAAAACAATACATTTACCTATAGTAATTCCATAGTGTTAAGCAGAAAAATTTCCATGGAAGGAATTAGTATCTATCCTAACCCGGTTAATGATAAACTTACAATAGCATTTAAGGGCGTCAACAGCCACAATTACAAAATAAGACTGATGAATTTGCTGAACCAGGTTGTAAAAGAATACGACATTTATGGAGCATCAGGCACTAAACTGGAGATAACACGAACCAGTGAAATGCAAAATGGAGTGTATGTTCTGGCAGTATTTGATAAAAATACCAATGAAAATTTTTCGCAAAAAGTGATATTTCAATAGGTGATTAGCAGGGAAAAGTTGGTTCCAAATAAATTTATACCCAAAATGTGAATTTATTTTAGAATTATATTTCATTTTTAAAAGAGAATTCCTACCTTCGCCGTCCAAAAATAAAAGGTCAACAATGCCTACAATACAACAGTTAGTTAGAAAAGGAAGAGAAATAATTAAAGCCAAAAGTAAATCAAGGGCTTTGGATGCTTGTCCTCAGCGCCGTGGCGTATGTACAAGGGTTTATACAACTACCCCTAAAAAACCAAACTCTGCGTTACGTAAAGTAGCCAAGGTAAGGTTAACCAATAAAATAGAGGTTATTGCATATATTCCGGGAGAAGGTCACAACCTGCAGGAACACTCCATTGTTTTAATACGTGGTGGAAGGGTAAAAGATTTACCAGGTGTACGTTATCATATTGTACGTGGTAGTTTAGATACTGCTGGTGTAAAAGATCGTAAGCAAAGTCGTAGTAAATACGGTACTAAAAAAGAGAAAGCTAAGAAATAGATCCCCTATCCCCTAAAGGGGAACTAAGCAGGGTGTATAATTAATTTAAGTAAGATAAAAAAAGTTTATTCCAATGAGGAAGACACAACCGAAAAAAATACCTTTGGCTCCAGATCCAAAGTTTAATGACAAATTAGTTACTCGTTTTGTAAACAATTTGATGTGGGAAGGAAAAAAGAGTGGTGCTTATACCATCTTTTATGATGCAGTTGAAAAAGTATCAAAAATAACCGGCGAAAACGGTTATGATGTTTGGAAAAAAGCATTGGGAAATATCACACCGGGTGTAGAAGTTCGCAGTCGCCGTATTGGTGGTGCTACTTTCCAAATTCCTTCTGAAGTACGTACCGACAGAAAGATTTCTTTAAGTATTAAGTGGATGGTAAGATATAGCCGTGAAAGAAATGGCCGCAGCATGGCTGATAAATTAGCCAATGAAATAGTAGCTGCAAGTAAAGGTGAAGGTGCTTCATTCAAAAAGAAAGAAGATACACATCGTATGGCTGAGGCTAATAAAGCATTTGCTCACTTTAGAATTTAATTTATTTTTTAGAACTTTATTCAAAATAGCCGCTCGAAAGACCGGCTATTTTTTTTATTAAAAATTTTGTTGCCTGTCTTTTGAATTAACCATGTTAATACTTAAACAAACCAAACCATTATTACAATGAGAAAAAATCACCTCCTTACTTTGCTGTTTATATTTATATCAGCAAGTGCCTCTTTATTTGCTCAACAAAAAATTTCCGGAAAAATTATTAATCAGCAAAATGAGCCTGTTTCCGGGGCAACCATTATGCTTGATAATTCCAAAAAAGCTGCTTTATCTTCAGGCGATGGCTCTTTTGAAATAAATACATTAGCAAATGATAGGGCAATTATTGTTACCAATGTTGGATACACAACAGCTACCATCAGCATTAATGGCAAAAGCTATTTTGAAATAAAATTATCTGCCAATGCCACCCTGCTGGAAGATTTTGTAATTGTAGGTAGTAGAAAAGCACAGCGCAGCAAGTACAACAGTATTGCGCCGGTTGATATTGTTAAGTTATCGGATGTGCAACTACAGGTACCACAAATTGGTATCAACGAATTATTGAGTCAATTGGTTCCTTCCTTCAATTCCAACAGGCAATCAGCATCAGATGGTACGGAACATATTGATCCGGCTTCCCTACGTGGCCTTGGGCCAGACCAGGTATTGGTATTGGTAAACGGAAAACGCAGGCATACCACTTCATTGGTTAATTATCAAAATACAGTGGGCAATGGAGCTGTGGGTACAGATTTAAATGCTATACCTACATCAGCTATCGACAGGATAGAAGTATTAAGAGACGGCGCTTCTGCTCAATATGGTTCCGATGCCATTGCTGGTGTTATCAATATCATTCTCAAAAAAAATACCGGGCTTACAGTTAGTTCAACAGGTGGCGTATCGGGTAAGGGAGATGGCGGTTTATTTAATTTAAATGCCAATTATGGTGTTGGTTTATCGAAAGATAAAGGGTATATTAATTTTACCTTTGAAGCAAACAGCCGTGGTGCTACCAATCGTTCTCAAAACCACGACCTCGTTATTTTCGACCAATCTGCCCAAGGCAATTTCTTTGCTTATCCTTTTACGGATAATCCGGCAGCATCAAGGGCGTTGGATGATGCTGAACTTGCCAGCAGAAATTTATCCCGTAACGATTTCAATTTTAATGTAGGAGATGCAAAGGCAATCAATTACCAGGGGTTTATCAATTTTGGGTATAAGATTAGCCCTAAAGCAGAAGTATATGCAAGCACCGGCTTTAGTGTAAGAAACGGCACGGGCTTTGGCTTTAGAAGATTACCCAGCGAATCTCAAAATGTTGTTACTTCAATTTTCCCCAATGGTTTTCAGCCTACGCTGAATTCGTCTATCAACGACTTTTCTCTTATTACAGGTATCAAGCAACAGCTGGGAGATTGGAACCTTGACCTAAGCAATACCTTTGGCCGTAACTCTTTCGGTTATACTGTTAAAAACAGTAACAACTCATCTTTGGGCAGCAAAAGTGCAACCGTATTTGATGCCGGAAGTCATTCATTTGCCCAAAATACGGTTAATGCAGATTTAAGCCGTACAATAAAGTCAGGAGATAAAATTATCAATCTTGCTTTTGGCGCAGAGTATCGCTTAGAAAACTATAATATTACCAAGGGCCAGGATGAAAGCTGGAAATTGTACACGGATAATACAGTCGGCATAGCAGGTGCACAATCTTTCCCGGGCTTTACACCTCAAAATGAAGTAGCCGCTTCCCGTAACAGTGTTGCAGCTTATGCCGATGCGGATATCGCATTCAACACAACATTCCTTATAAATGGGGCAGTACGTTTTGAGAATTTTTCTGATTTTGGAAGCAATATCAACGGTAAGATAGGCCTTAGATACAATATAAGCGATGCTTTTGCATTGAGAGGCTCCATCAGCACAGGCTTTAGGGCGCCATCCCTGCACCAGCAATATTTTAGTAATTTCTATTCTGATATTGCACAAAGTGGAACTGGTATCATTAACAAAGGAATTTTCCCTATAAACAGTGCCGTAGCAAAAGCTATTGGCTTACCGGCTTTAAAACAGGAAACTTCTGTTAACTACAGCGCAGGCTTTACAACAAAGCCGGTTAAAAACCTGGTGATTACAGTAGACGGTTATATAATAGATATCAGCAACAGAATAGTTATAACTAGTTCTATCACCGACCCACGCATTGCAGCATTGGGTGTAGAAAGCGGCCGGTTTTTCACCAACGCCATCAATACAAGCACCAAAGGAATTGATGTAGTTGCAACCTACACGGTGGCTTTGGCTAAAAATCAAAAACTGGATATTGCTTTAGCATCCAATTTTAATAAAACAAGTATTACTAAATACCGCTTCCCTGCTTCTTTAAGCGGCCTTAACCAGGATGATTATTTTGGGCCGGATCAACAAAGTTTGATTGAAACCAACAATCCAAAATCAAAACATACACTTACCCTTAATTATGCCATCAATAAATTAAATTTTATGGTGCGTAATATTTATTGGGGAGCAGTTACAAGAAATGGTTTTCCTTTTGGCGTAGTGCAAAAGCACAAAGCAAAAGTTACCACAGATATTGCAGTATCCTATAAAATACTACCAGCATTGTCTGTATCACTCGGCGCCAATAATTTGCTGGATGCTTTTCCTGATGTGCAAGCTTACGAAAATTCGTATTTCGGCGTATTTAAATATGCACCCGTACAACAAGGTATGTTGGGCTCATTTTTTTATGCAAGACTTAATTTTGCTATCAACTAGGAAATAGAAAATATTGGGATGATTATTTTTAAAGGGGGCTTGTTAGTCCCCTTTAAATTTTTATGGGTTTAGTGAGATATTGTTATGAAAACTAATCTCTTTTATTGACACAGGTTGACTGGCAGTTCGGGCAATGAATGCCAACCCTACCGCTAGCCCCGAATGTTAGCAAGGAGGCAGGATGCCTGCAAGCAAATAAACAGGCAAACAAGTAAGAGGAATAATTGTATAATTTTGTAAAAACATTTACAATAATATGAAGGCAAAATATATCAACCCATTTACAGACTTTGGGTTTAAAAAAATTTTTGGAGAAGAAGCCAGCAAACCACTTTTGATTGACTTCTTAAACGCTCTCTTGCCCCGGAAGAACAAGATAATTGACCTTTCATTTAAAAATACAGAACAATTGGGGCAAACTGAAGCCGACAGGAAAGCTGTTTATGACATCTATTGTGAAAATGAAAATGGCGAAAAATTTATTGTAGAGTTACAAAAAGCAAAGCAAAACTATTTTAAGGAACGAACTATTTATTATTCAACTTTTCCAATTCGGGAACAAGCCGAAAAAGGCGACTGGAATTATAACCTGAAATCAGTTTATTGTGTTGGTATTTTAGATTTCACTTTTGACGACTACGAAAATGAACCTGAAAAAAGTGAAGTGGTTCATACCATTAAATTAAAGAATCAACACGGCAAAACTTTTTATGAGAAGTTAACTTACATCTATCTTGAAATGCCCAATTTTAATCATACGGAAACAGAACTAAAAACACGGTTAGATAAATGGTTATACTTCATCAAACATCTGGAAGACTTTCAGACCATTCCTTCAATTTTTAAAGATGAAGTTTTTACACAAGCATTTGAAAAAGCCGAATTGGCAAAATTGGGGCATGAGGAGCTGGAGAAATATGAATTGAATTTAAAAATTTACAGAGATTATAAAAATACTATTGATACTGCTTTTGACGAAGGAAAAATTGAAGGGAAAATTGAAGGGAAAATTGAAGGGAAAATTGAAACTGCGAAACAACTTAAACTTTTAGGAATTGATAGTGAAATAATTTCTAAATCAACAGGACTATCAAAAGACCAAATTGAAAAACTATAAAATGCATATCTGCCAATTAGGTGTTGCTGCAAGTGTGCCGGAGAATTAAACTTCAGCTAATTAAATAATCTACAGTTGTTGGTGGAAGATTATAAATTTTACTTTTAGCAATTTTCTTCATCAAAAGTTTTTCACCCGATAGCTATTGGGTCATTCCTGCTTAAGGCAGAATTCCGGGCAGCGTTCATTTAATACCCATCTGCAACAATGCAAAACAATATTCTTCCTGTATATTGCTGACTCGAACAAACTGTTTAAAAAAATTTGAAAAAGAAAATCAGTATTTATACAGCTGCAGCCATTGTAGTTGCCAACATGATTGGTACCGGTGTTTTTACAAGTGTTGGTTTTCAGTTATCGAGTGTACAAAATACCTTGAGCATTTTATTGTTGTGGGTAATTGGCGGTATTTTGGCGTTGTTTGGTGCATTCGCTTATGCAGAACTGGGTACATATTTTAAAGAGTCTGGCGGGGATTATATTTATCTCTCACGAGTATTTCATCCGGTGCTGGGTTATTTATCGGCATGGGCCGGACTTACGGTTGGTTTTTCTGCCCCGGTAGCCCTTGCCGCTATGGCTTTTACCAAATACCTGTCTCCTTTTGGATTACAAAATAATCTATGGCTTGCAATTGGCATCATCGTTTTAATTGGCTTGATGCACAGCTTTACAATTCGCCACAGCAGCAGATTCCAGAATATTACCACCATTGTAAAAGTTGCTTTTATTGTGGTGCTGATCGGATTGGGTTTTTTTATTACCAACAACCAGCCCAATGCCATTGTATTGGATAATACCTGGCAACAGGAAATGATAAAGCCGGGCTTTGCAGTGTCAATGGTGTATGTAGCTTTTGCCTATACCGGCTGGAATGCAGCTGCCTATGTGGTTGATGAAATTGATAACCCAAAAATAAATCTGCCGAAGGCTTTAATAGGCAGCACGCTGTTCGTTGCATTGGTGTATGTGTTGTTTCAAACGGTGCTGTTAAAAAATGCAACTGCCAGCGAGTTAGGTGGAAAAGAAGAAGTAACATTTATTGCTTTTAATAACCTGCTGGGTACTACAGGTGGCAAATGGGTTAGCGTTTTTATTGCTATACAATTAGTGGCTACCATCAGTTCGTATTTGTGGGTGGGGCCAAGGGTTACCTGCGCCATGGCAAATGAAAATAAATTATGGACGCCATTGGCAAAAAGGAATCTCCATGGCATACCGGTGGCTGCCGTTTGGGTGCATGTGCTAATAGCCATTATACTAACATTGACCGGATCATTCGAAAAAATATTGGTGTACGCTGGTTTTGTTTTACAACTGATGGCTTCGCTTACGGTTGCTACAAGTATGTTTATTCCCAACAAAAAAACGGGTACTTTCAGAAGTCCCTTAAAGCCATTGCTTCAAATAGTGTTTTTGATTTTTAATGCGTGGGTGCTGATTTTTACGCTGGTGGAACGGCCTGTTGAAAGCCTAGTTGGCATTGGTATTTTATTATTGGGGCTCGTTATTTATTTCTTTGACAGGCCAGTAAAGGCTATGCCATAATTTATTTAGAAATGATAAAATTTCATTGGCATCTGTTACCTTAAGATGAATAAACTATAATGGTTTTAAAATTACAATGCAGTCTTTCCATCTCTTTCCAGCTTGGCTCTTTTCTTTTTACTGTATTTTTTTTCGTACTCCAATATTTCTTTGGTTTTTACCTTTTCCTGCGGCTTGTCAGTTTCAGTTTTTACAACGGTTTCTTTTTTTACAGGCTCATTATTGAGTAATAATTTGCCACGATCATAACGTTCCATTTTTAGCATCCGTCCGTTTTGGTCAAAATATTTCCACTCGCCGTTGGGAACACTGTACTGCTCAGCTTTTACAATTTTATAGTCAATAATTTCATTGTTGCCGGGCCCGTATACTGCGATGGTATCGTAAGGGGCATCGGGGTTAAAACCACGCCATTCCTCCTGCTTTTCAAGGGAACCTAAAAAACTAAAATATTCCTGCAGACCGTCTTTACCTCCAAAGAGATAATTTTCAACAGCAATTAAATCACCTGTAGTGTTGTATTTCCTCCAAACACCGGTTTTCTTGTCGTTTTTATAAAAACCCTCCTCATCAAATCCGGGTTCACCCCTTATTTCACCAATGGTATTTACCCATTTCCCTAGTTTTAAACCGTTTTTATCAACTGCATTCAGTGTATCTCCCGTTGGGGATAGTTTAAAGTCTTTATATTGGGCATTACCGCTTATCATCAACACAAACAATAATGGGAAAATTAAAATCAATTGCTGTATTTTCAACATCCTTTTTACCATACAATAAAATTTATCTATGAAATTGCTACTCAAAATTACTTGTTCCGTCACTATCCTTTTTATTAACGGTTTATTTTTAACAGCTATTGCACAAATTAAGCCAACAAGTGCAGTTGAGAGAATGAAAGGGCTGGAGAAAAGAAAACTATTGGAACAAAACAGCCTGTTAAAAGACATTCAGTTTATAAATATCGGGCCAACCCAAATGAATGGCCGGGTAGTTGACATGGAAGTAAATCCTGCGGACCCTACAGAGTTTTATGTTGCCTACGCTTCTGGCGGACTTTGGCATACAGTTAACAACGGCTTGAGCTTTGTTCCCATCTTTGACAAAGAAAATGCAATCAGCATCGGCGACATTGCAGTAAACTGGACGAGCCGCATTATTTGGGTAGGCACAGGTGAGGTTAACAGCAGCCGCAGCAGTTACAGCGGTACCGGCATGTTCAAATCTGCAAACAATGGAAAAAACTGGGACTATCTTGGCTTGCCGGAAAGTCATCACATCGGTAAAATAATTTTGCATCCAACCAATGCCAACATTGCCTGGGGAGCTGTGCTCGGGCACTTGTATTCTCCCAACAAAGAGAGGGGCGTTTATAAAACTACTGATGGTGGAAATACATGGAAACTTACGTTAAGTGTAGATGAAAATACAGGTGCTGTTGAAATGGATATCAATTCACAAAACCCCGATGAACTCTATGCATGTATGTGGTAC
>Ga0163147_10000642_pt1 | contig 54697 bp, 55 predicted proteins | sample OliLakLV19MP6G1_FD_148597 | JGI IMG/M metagenome (GOLD analysis project Ga0163147, IMG submission 148597) | Freshwater microbial mat bacterial communities from Lake Vanda, McMurdo Dry Valleys, Antarctica- Oligotrophic Lake LV.19.MP6.G1 | ecosystem: Environmental > Aquatic > Freshwater > Lake >... | reverse complement strand
TGAGGATGGCATCAACGAGAACGCGGAGACGTTCTTGGTTCAACTGAGCGGTCTGAGCAACGTCAATGCCGGCACGGTCAGCAAGACGGGGACGATTCTCGACAACGATGCGGCTGCCCTTCCGCTTCTTGAGGTGCTGGATATCGGGCCGGTCAATGAAACGGCTCCGTCGGCCACGTTCACGATCACGCTCAGCGCGCAAAGCGGCAAGACGGTTTCAGTGAAGGCGCAAACAACCGCGGCGAGTGCTACCGCGACCGCCGGGTCGGACTATACGGCGGCGGGTCCGACGACATACACCTGGGCTCCGGGTGATACGACTCCCCGGACCTTCGTGGTGCCGCTGCTTGATGACAACGTCTACGAGAACAACGAGACGATCCGGGTGTTTCTGAATACCGCGGCCAACGCGGGATTCACGGTCGGGGGAACGGATGGTTTTGCCACCATCATCTCCGACGAGGCGAAGCCCACCGTTTCCATCAGTCCTGCTGCGGTCCAGGTCACCGAGGGGAATTCGCCCACCACGACGGTTGTGGGCTTCACGGTGTCCCTGTCCGGTCCCAGCCAGTTGACCAGTTCGGTCGGGACAGCCACGGCGAACGGTACGGCCACGAGCGGCAGCGACTACGTGGTCCGTCCGATCACCACCCTAACCTTCGCCCCCCTACAGACGTCCCAGGTGTTGAATGTCACGGTGAACGGGGACAACGCTCTTGAACCGGATGAGTTCTTCTACGTGAACCTGACGAACCCGATCAACGTGGACCCCGGGGGGGGTCATACAGGCGGCGGTGACGATCCTGAACGACGAGACCCCAGCGCTCTCGATCAACGATGTCCAGATCACCGAAGGGAACAGCCCCGGCACGTCGACACTCACCTTCACGGTCTCGATGCCCGGCACCGTGCCTACTGCCGATGTGTACTTTGACTATGCGACATCGGATGGGACGGCGATTTCAACCGGCCCCGCTGCCGACTTTGTCGCGGCAAGTGGTACGACGTTCATTCCTGCGAACTCACTCTCGACTCCGGTCTCGATCACCATCACGGGTGACGATGTTCCCGAGGATCACGAGACCTTTGCGGTGACGCTGTCGAACCAGGTCTGCACCTGCGGCCTGGTCACCATTCTTGATCCGATCGGCATTGGCACGATCTGGAACGATGACGCCATCCAGCCGGGTCAGCTTCTGATTTCCGAGTTCCGATCGAACGGGCCTGGCGGAGGACTCGACGAGTTCATAGAGATCGCGAACACCACCTCGAACCCGCTCACGGTCGGAGCCACGGATCTCTCGGCCGGATTCTCGGTCTGGGCGTCGAACGGGAGCAATAAGCTGTTCAGGATTCCGAATGGGACGACAATTCCGGCCAAGGGCCACTACCTGGCTGCGAACTCGGCGTACTCCCTGGCAAACTACGGGGGAACGCTGGCGGCACAGCAGGACAGGGCGTTCCTCGCCGACCTTCTGCCCGACACGGGCATTGCCCTCTTTGAGGGAGACTCGCCGTCCGCGACAAAGCTGGATGCCGCAGGCTTCACGTCGGACGTCGCGCCCTACGTTGAGGGTACGGGACTCACGCTCATCGGCGGCCCGATCGCCACCCAACATTCGTGGGTGCGGAGATACACGTACGGGTTGAATGCAGGATTGCAGGACGAAGTGCCTCAGGGCGACGGGAATTTGGACGATTTCGCCCTGATCGCTGTGGATGCGGGTCTATACGGTTCCACGAACGCCGTACTCGGTGGCCCGTCTCCGGAGAATCTCAATGCCGAAACCGAGCTGAACAACCTCCAGTTAACGATGAGCAGCCCGGACGGTTCGGGCCTGTTCACGCCCGGTCCGCCCAAGACGCTCGAGTTCCCGCGGCGCTTCACGAACAACACATTGGCTACGTTCACGTTCCTGCGATTCAAGGTCTCGACCCTGACTACGGTCAACAACAACGCATCCGGGGCTCAGGCGGATCTGCGTCCCACTTCGAGTGTCAACCTGGCCATTGGACCCAACACGTACAAGGGCCTGACCCTTGAAGACGCGGCGCCCGGGTTTACCTATCCGTTGGTCCTGGGCATCTTGCCTAACGGTGGTTTGAACTCCAGCCTCCGTTATCCGCTGCCGCTGTCGCTGACCCCAGGGTCCTCGGTCGACGTCAACCTCAAGGTAGAGTACACATCGAGCGGGAAGCCGGCCTTCTATTGGCTGGTGCCGGAAGCCAAGTAACTCGTCTGGCCTGGGCCGCTCAAGGAAGGAACGTGGAAATGGAAAACAAGAAGATGGAAGTTCCGGAATCCGGGGGGGACACCGAGCAGCGGCGGCCGTTTTGCGAACCGGAGATCTCTGACTCGGTTGAAGTGGTCAAGGGGAATCCTGCTGCCACCACCCTCTTCGCCGTCGCCGGTTCCTTCGTCACCCCGTAGGGGAGTCTCATCGGGAGACTCCAGGGCCCCGGCTCGATGAGTCTCTCCGTTGGTCCCATAACCATTGAATGGAAGGCGTCTGGGACGCCGACCAATACTTCCCACGGCTGGACGGTCGAGTGTCTGGACCGGCCGCCCGCCGTCAGGGGCCCGCAGGGCGCACGCTGGTTCAACGACGGTGACTGGAGTGGTGTTGAAACATCACAGTGGCTCGCGTGGATCAGCAACACGCGGACCCTCGCTGCAGTCTGGAGCCCGGTAGAAGACCTGGCAAGACGCGATGCCCTGGCGGTGGTGATTCCCGGGATTCTGCGCCGTCAGGGCCTTGTCGACGGTCACGGCGCGGTGATCGCCCCGGATCGGGACCGCCCCGACGACGGAATCTTCGTCACCGGATTGAGCGGCTCTGGTAAATCCTCCCTGACCGTCTCGTGCGCCCTTGGCGGCGGCCACTTCGTCTCCGACGACTCCGTGGCGATCGGGCCACAGTCGTCCTCACTCCGGGCGTGGGCCCGGAGGTCACTCCTGTCCCTTTCGCCTGAGATGTTCGACCGGTTCATTCCCGCAGCCACCGGAAGCCTGTTTGAGGGCAAGATCCTGTTCGATGGCCGCGCCACGTTCGACCGGTGCTTTGTCGGGTCTCAACGCGTTCTGGCCGTCGCCTTCCTTGAGGGAGACGCTTCGCCCTCGCAGGGTCTCCGGTCGGTCGCGGAGCGCACAACCGTGTCGCCCATCGGATCTGCGGAAGCGTACCGACGCCTTCTCATGGGCCACCCCATCCTGGCTCTTGACCGGGGTGCCCGGCCCGCCTTCCATGTCCTCAGGGCGCTGAGCGATCTTCCCTCCTATTCCATCACGCGCGGCCGCGACCTTCTCGAGCCCAGCGTCGCCCGCAAAACCCTTTCATCCCTTCTCCCGCCCCTGAGCCAGAACGATGCCGATTGAATCCATCGTTGTCGAGCTCATCGACGTCTGCAACCTGCACTGCGCCTATTGCCTGCGCGCCGAGGACAGCCTGCACGGACTTCCGCACGCCCTTCCCGTTCCGCTCCTTGTCCGCGCCCTTCAGGAAGCACGCGGCGTCACGGAACGCGCCGAGGTTCAGTTCACCGGCGGTGAACCCACCCTTCATCCGGACTTCCGCCTTGCCCTGAAGGCCGTTCACGACGTGGGGTGGAAGTTCACGGTGATCACGAACGGCACCACCTTCAATGCCCGCGCTCTGCCCGCGGTTCTGGAGTTCCGCCAGGCTCTCGGTGCTATTGCCTTCAGCCTGGACGGAGTCACCCGCGGCGAACATGAGAGCATCCGGGGCAAGGGCTCGTTCGATAAGGTGATGCAGGCCGTGCTTTCCTGCCGCCAGCACCATCTTCCCTTCGACTTCAAGGTCGTCTTCGACCAGAGGAATGCCGCGAGGCTCGATGAGTTCGCCGGCCTTGCCGCACGCCTCGGCGCGAGAGCGCTGCAAGTGGCGACCCTCCTCCCTACCAGTCCGTCCGCAGCCGTCCGGGTGATGAGCATCGAGCAGCAGCAGGAGTTTCTGCGGGAGGTGAGCCAGCTTCGCGAGATTCTGAGGCTCGAGATCCAGATCGCCGCGGACTTCTACGACACCCGTGCGCTCCCTCGGTGCGGGCCGTTGCTGGGCCGCTCCCTCAACATCGACTATCGGGGCAGACTCGTCCTGTGCACCACGCTTGTCGGCTATCGAGGCCAGAAGGGCGAGCGAGATGTCATTGCCAACCTTACGGACACCGCACTCACCGCAGGGCTGCCCCGGCTCTCGGAGATCGCGAAGCAGCAAAACGCCTCCCGCACCCGTGCGTTCGCCGAGCTCGGGAACGATGCGCACCTCCCGCCCCTGCGCCTCGGTTCGCCATGTCTCAACTGCCTGTGCGCATTCGACAAGATCGACCCCGGTCTGATCAACTCAATACCGGCAAAGAAGCCTATGCACGAAAGCCTCTCCTTCATCGTCCCGGACCCGATCATCGCGAGCGACTTCAACGGCAAGGAGGGCCTGCTTCTCGATACCTCAACCCAGAGGTATCACACGCTCAACGAAACCGCGACCTTCCTGTGGACGGAGATCGAGAAGGGGCGCACTATCGGGGAGATGGCCGCCTCGCTGTGCCGGACCTTTGACGTGGAACCCCCGGGAGCCCGGGCAAGCGTGGAGCGAGCCATCGCCAGGCTCGAGTCTCAGTCCCTCGTACGCCGCAGAGAGCAGCCCGCACCCCCAGGATAGCTGTTCAGGGTCTTCCCGGGGCGAGCCCTCGTCAGGGCGCGAGCCGCAGACACCTAAACAGATCGCCGAACCTCGGGTCGTCGCGAATGGGGTCGAGCAACGCCTCCACCTTCGCGAACCGAATCCAATCGGCGTGCGCCTGGCAGGCGTGCATAAGGTTCCGGAAGGCCGACTCCGTGTCTCCCAGCCCCACGTCGATGGCGCCGAGCAGCGTGGGCGAAACGTAGCGGCCGCTTCGACGAAGGTCGAGCAAACGGTCGCGAATGACCCGAGCCCCCACGAGGTCCCCGGACTTGGCGCGGGCTATCGCGATTCAAGCCTGTCCCTTCTGGATTCCAGGCGTGAAGGAGTCCGCAATAGCGAACGTCCTGAGCGCATCCGAAGGGCGGCCCAGCATGATCTCGGCCTGGCCCTTGCGCCACATTGAAGACAACTCCCGGGGATTGCGGGCCAGCACCGCCACCCATTGCTGATGCGCCAGATCGAACCGGCGCTGAAAGTAATAGACGCGCCCCAGGGCCTCGGCATACGTGCTGCTGGTGGGCTGCAGTTCGACCGCACGCAGTGAGTGTTCCTCCGCTTCGCGCAGACGACCGGTGGGTATGAGAACGTCCATCGAATAGCTGTGATGCGCCTCGGCGGCGTTTGGGTCCAGTTGGAGAGCCTGGACGATGGCGGCCTCGGCTCCCTCCCAGTCGCCCTGTTGCGCCATCGCCTGATGCGCGGCGGCAAGACTCGGATCCAGCTCGAGGGCCCGGCGGGCGGCGCGGAGCCCCTCGGCCTGGCTCTGCGCCGGGTCCACACCGTCCACAAAGGCCGAGATCGCCTGCAGCAGGTTCGCATAGCGCGCCCATCCCAGCGCAAAGTCCGGCGCAGCCTGCAGGACGCCGGCGTACAGCTCGTTTGCGCGCTTCAGCGAGGCGGGCGAGGCGTCATCCGCGAGGGCCTGGGCCTCGAGAAACGCGCGGTACACCTCGGGCCCCGGCGTTTGCTGCCCGCTCGCGCCTGGCGAGACGTCGAAGACCTATACGGTGACGATTATTGAGGATGGCATCAACGAGAACGCGGAGACGTTCTTGGTTCAACTGAGCGGTCTGAGCAACGTCAATGCCGGCACGGTCAGCAAGACGGGGACGATTCTCGACAACGATGCGGCTGCCCTTCCGCTTCTTGAGGTGCTGGATATCGGGCCGGTCAATGAAACGGCTCCGTCGGCCACGTTCACGATCACGCTCAGCGCGCAAAGCGGCAAGACGGTTTCAGTGAAGGCGCAAACAACCGCGGCGAGTGCTACCGCGACCGCCGGGTCGGACTATACGGCGGCGGGTCCGACGACATACACCTGGGCTCCGGGTGATACGACTCCCCGGACCTTCGTGGTGCCGCTGCTTGATGACAACGTCTACGAGAACAACGAGACGATCCGGGTGTTTCTGAATACCGCGGCCAACGCGGGATTCACGGTCGGGGGAACGGATGGTTTTGCCACCATCATCTCCGACGAGGCGAAGCCCACCGTTTCCATCAGTCCTGCTGCGGTCCAGGTCACCGAGGGGAATTCGCCCACCACGACGGTTGTGGGCTTCACGGTGTCCCTGTCCGGTCCCAGCCAGTTGACCAGTTCGGTCGGGACAGCCACGGCGAACGGTACGGCCACGAGCGGCAGCGACTACGTGGTCCGTCCGATCACCACCCTAACCTTCGCCCCCCTACAGACGTCCCAGGTGTTGAATGTCACGGTGAACGGGGACAACGCTCTTGAACCGGATGAGTTCTTCTACGTGAACCTGACGAACCCGATCAACGTGGACCCCGGGGGGGGTCATACAGGCGGCGGTGACGATCCTGAACGACGAGACCCCAGCGCTCTCGATCAACGATGTCCAGATCACCGAAGGGAACAGCCCCGGCACGTCGACACTCACCTTCACGGTCTCGATGCCCGGCACCGTGCCTACTGCCGATGTGTACTTTGACTATGCGACATCGGATGGGACGGCGATTTCAACCGGCCCCGCTGCCGACTTTGTCGCGGCAAGTGGTACGACGTTCATTCCTGCGAACTCACTCTCGACTCCGGTCTCGATCACCATCACGGGTGACGATGTTCCCGAGGATCACGAGACCTTTGCGGTGACGCTGTCGAACCAGGTCTGCACCTGCGGCCTGGTCACCATTCTTGATCCGATCGGCATTGGCACGATCTGGAACGATGACGCCATCCAGCCGGGTCAGCTTCTGATTTCCGAGTTCCGATCGAACGGGCCTGGCGGAGGACTCGACGAGTTCATAGAGATCGCGAACACCACCTCGAACCCGCTCACGGTCGGAGCCACGGATCTCTCGGCCGGATTCTCGGTCTGGGCGTCGAACGGGAGCAATAAGCTGTTCAGGATTCCGAATGGGACGACAATTCCGGCCAAGGGCCACTACCTGGCTGCGAACTCGGCGTACTCCCTGGCAAACTACGGGGGAACGCTGGCGGCACAGCAGGACAGGGCGTTCCTCGCCGACCTTCTGCCCGACACGGGCATTGCCCTCTTTGAGGGAGACTCGCCGTCCGCGACAAAGCTGGATGCCGCAGGCTTCACGTCGGACGTCGCGCCCTACGTTGAGGGTACGGGACTCACGCTCATCGGCGGCCCGATCGCCACCCAACATTCGTGGGTGCGGAGATACACGTACGGGTTGAATGCAGGATTGCAGGACGAAGTGCCTCAGGGCGACGGGAATTTGGACGATTTCGCCCTGATCGCTGTGGATGCGGGTCTATACGGTTCCACGAACGCCGTACTCGGTGGCCCGTCTCCGGAGAATCTCAATGCCGAAACCGAGCTGAACAACCTCCAGTTAACGATGAGCAGCCCGGACGGTTCGGGCCTGTTCACGCCCGGTCCGCCCAAGACGCTCGAGTTCCCGCGGCGCTTCACGAACAACACATTGGCTACGTTCACGTTCCTGCGATTCAAGGTCTCGACCCTGACTACGGTCAACAACAACGCATCCGGGGCTCAGGCGGATCTGCGTCCCACTTCGAGTGTCAACCTGGCCATTGGACCCAACACGTACAAGGGCCTGACCCTTGAAGACGCGGCGCCCGGGTTTACCTATCCGTTGGTCCTGGGCATCTTGCCTAACGGTGGTTTGAACTCCAGCCTCCGTTATCCGCTGCCGCTGTCGCTGACCCCAGGGTCCTCGGTCGACGTCAACCTCAAGGTAGAGTACACATCGAGCGGGAAGCCGGCCTTCTATTGGCTGGTGCCGGAAGCCAAGTAACTCGTCTGGCCTGGGCCGCTCAAGGAAGGAACGTGGAAATGGAAAACAAGAAGATGGAAGTTCCGGAATCCGGGGGGGACACCGAGCAGCGGCGGCCGTTTTGCGAACCGGAGATCTCTGACTCGGTTGAAGTGGTCAAGGGGAATCCTGCTGCCACCACCCTCTTCGCCGTCGCCGGTTCCTTCGTCACCCCGTAGGGGAGTCTCATCGGGAGACTCCAGGGCCCCGGCCCGATAAGTCTCTCTAGAAACCCCATGCACGACACCCTTTCCTTCAGCGTCCCCGACTCCATCATTGCGAGCGACTTCAACGGCCAGGAAGGACTGCTCCTCGATACCACCACCCAGCGGTACCATACGCTCAACGAAACGGCGACCTTCCTGTGGGCGGAGATCGAAAGAGGAATCACCGTCGCGGATATGGCCAACGCCATGTGCCGCCGGTTCGACGTTGAACCGCAGCGAGCCCGCGCCAGCGTGGAACGGGCCCTCGCCAGACTGGAGTCGCAGTCCCTCATACGACGGATTGGAGACGGCGCACCGCAGGATCGGGCTACCGCCTCGGAGGGCCTCTAGATGCTGAGTATGCACAGTCGCGTTTTCGCGTTTTCCGTCGTTCTGCTCACCGCCCCGGGGAGCCAGGGGCAGGACGCGCCGGCCCCTGCGGTTTCGCCCGCACCCCCGAGGGCGGCATCGGGCATACGCTCGCCGCCCTTTGTTCTCACCTTGAAAGGCGGCATTCTGGGCTCGGTGACCCTCGAGGCCAGACGTGTCGAAATCAAGGCCATCATCGACCGACTCACAGCAGAGCTGAAGATCCCGATCCATGCCTCTCCCCTCGTGGCGAAACACGTTGTTGATCTCAGTCTTAAGCAGACCTCGACCATCGCCATGCTGGCTGTCCTGGCTCCCGTAGTCATGGCGGATCTGGAAATCTCGGCCGGAGAAGAGCCGGTGTGGAGGGCCATCCACCTCATCGCCTTTAATGAGAAAGAGCCGGAGCGTGCGGTCAAGCCCAAGGGCTTCCTGGTTTTCAGTGGCGTCGTTCCCGGGGATGACGGCGAGGTCCCGCCCGAGCCACAGGGTGCGACCGAGGCCGAGGAGGCCAAGGCCCTGAGCGAGGAGCCGAAGGACGACAAGCCGGTTCTGGTGGTCGTCGCTCGAGACGGACTAGTCAGCATCAAGTCGCGCAGGCAGCCGCTGATCGCGATCCTCAACGAGGTGGCGTCCAAGACCGGGATTCCCATAGACCTTGTCGGGAGCGTGGACATGACCCCGATAGACGTGGAGATCCGGGACATGCCCTTGCGCGACCTTGGAGCTGCCTTGGGCCGCGGCGGATTTCGGCTGGTTGTGCGAAGGAACCTCGCAACCGATGAAGAATGGGTTCAGGGGGTGCTGGTTGGTGAGCCGAAGCCCCTGAGTCCGGGCAGGTAGACCAGACGAGGGCGGCATGCTCACCCCGAAGGCGTGGGCGGTCGTTCAAACCACGCTGCGATGCTGTATCGCTCTCCTCGCGTGACGGTGGTCACCTCGTGCAGCACCAGCGGGTGGAACGCGACGAGACCCCCGCGCCGGCCCCTGATCTCCAGTCTGGACCCGGGCACGCTCATGTCATGAAGCACCAGCGCGCCCCCTTCATAGTCGCCCACATTGAGCAGAACCACGACGGAAAGAGCTCGGCTGGTGACGACCGGGGGCTGAAGCGCGTCTACCGACGCGTCGCGGTGGGGAAGAAAGTACTGGCCCGCTGAGTACGAGAGAAAACGCGGCTTCTGCAACTCTCCGAGGCGACGCCCAAACCGGGCTTCGAACTGGGCCTTTAGGTCCGCCAGTCTCTCCCCGACCCGGCTCTTCCAGGCGGGCGCCACACTGACATGGCTGGTATTCCGCCTTTCGGGGCGCAGGACATATGTCCCCTTCTCGTCTCCCACCATTGACGGGTCCCGCGGGGCCACGCGCATCTCCTCACACAACCGGGCACACTCATCTCGATCGAAACACTGCCCGGAGAACAGAACGCCGAGATCCTCCGTGTCGTCCATGCTCTACTGAATCCTGACCCGCCCGCCAAACCCTTCTTCGTAGGTGTGGTAGTAGTCGAGAGAGGTTTCGGGGTGTTTCCAGCAGTAGTAGCCGCTGCCGTTGTCGAAATCGACCAGCCACAGGCCCTTGATATCAAGGCCCAGCTGGCCGAGCTCGCCGGCCCAGGCGTTCACTATGGACTGAGCCTGTTCCCTGGTGTGGGTGCCCCCCTCTGTCGCGGCCAGAAGCCGCTCCACCCGAGTGTGGGCCTCGTCGGTGACCTGCTGGACCAGGGGGAGAAGGGCCTTTGCCTCAGCGTAGGTGAAGATTCGTTTGCCGGTCTGGGTCTGGTTCACTTAAGGCCTCACGCTATGGTGACGTCCCCGCACAGATACACGTCCTGAATCGCGTTCAGGAGCTTGATCCCGTCGGCCATCGGCCGCTGGAACGCCTTGCGGCCGGAGATGAGGCCCATGCCTCCCGCGCGCTTGTTGATCACGGCGGTCCGCACCGCCTCGGAGAAATCGTTCTCGCCCGAAGCGCCGCCTGAGTTGATCAGGCCCGCGCGGCCCATGTAGCAGTTCGCGAGCTGGTAGCGGGTGAGATCGATCGGATGGTCGGAGGTGAGTTCGGTGTAGACGCGCTTGTCGGTTTTGCCGTAGGGGTTCTCTTTCGAGTTCAAGACATCGTAGCCGCCGTTGTTCTCGGGCAGCTTCTGCTTGATGATGTCGGCCTCGATGGTGACGCCGAGGTGGTTGGCCTGGCCGGAGAGGTCCGCCGAGAGGTGATAGTCCTTGTCCTTCTTGAAGGCCGGGTTGCGAAGGTAGCACCAGAGGATAGTGGCGAGGCCCATCTCGTGTGCTTGGTGGAAGGCCTGGCTCACCTCCACGATCTGCCGCGCCGAGGCGTCGGAGCCGAAGTAGATCGTGGCGCCGACCGCGACCGCACCCATGTCCTTTGCCTGTTTGACCTGGCCGAACATGATCTGGTCAAACTTGTTCGGGTAGGTGAGGAACTCGTTGTGGTTGACCTTCACGATGAACGGGATCTTGTGCGCGTATTTGCGGGCGCACGCGCCCAGCACGCCAAGGGTCGAGGCCACCGCGTTGCAGCCGCCCTCGACCGCGAGTTCGACGATGTTCTCCGGGTCGAAGTAGTCGGGATTCTTCGCGAAAGACGCTCCCGCCGAATGCTCGATGCCCTGGTCCACGGGCAGGATCGAGAGGTACCCGGTGCCCCTCAGCCGGCCGGTGTCGAACATCTGCTGCAGGGAACGCAGGACCGGAATGGGGCGGTCCGACGATCGGTGGTTGTGCGACACCCAGCTGGGGTCGGGCAGGTGAAGCCGGTCCTTCGAAATCGTCGTGCACTTGTGGTCGAGAAGGCCGCGCGCGTCCTTGCCCAGGGCCTGTTCGATGGCTTGCAGATTGGTCATGATGTCGGCCTCTTTCGACGGAAGTTTATCGGGAAGTCTTCACGGGCACCGCCGGGCCTCAGGGAACGCGGGTGTTCTGCCATGCGACTTGAACGAGCTGATCTTTCCGCCGTTCGTACACGTCCGTGAAGCGGGCCTTCGTGTCGATGGTTCCAGTGGCGTTCACCGCCTGAACCCGGATGGCGCCGGTGATGATCACTACCGAGCCGAAGTGTCTCACCCTGCGATCGAGGACGTCGATGGCCTGGTATTTGAGAGCGCCGGTCCGGATCGCGTCGACGAACTCGGTCTTCGACTGATACGCGCCGGTCGAGTGCTGGTAGGTGAGGGAGTGATCGAGGGCCGCGTCGAGATACGAGGCATCGCCTTTCACCATCGCGGCAAACCGGGCATCCTGGGCGGCGATGGCCGAGGCGTCGGCTTTGGCGATGATGCCGGCCTGAAGGGTTAGGGCGAGCAGAAGGCTGAGCATGATGTTTCTCCCTGGTGTGTGCCGCCCCTGAAGCCTGCCGAATAGACTCTGGTCTTCAAATGAGCAGGTGGCGCAGGGCGGCCGCGGTCGCGATTTTCGCAGGTATTGGGACGATTCTCGCCCTGCCCGCGCTGATCGCCCGGAATTCCGCCTCGGTTGCGAGCCTCTCCACCGGCACCGACGACGCGTTTGCGTCCTCTGGTATGGAACCGCGCGAGAACCAGGTCGGCGGCGGGGCCCTTCGCTGGACCCGGCCCCGGGCCGGATTCCGGTTCGATTCCGTGGGGCCCGGGACGCTCACCGTAGACCTCCAGATCCGCGATCACCGAACCGAGGTGAACGTCACCGCCAACGGCGCGCGCATCGGCACGCTTTTGGTGGGGCAGCGTCATCTTTCTTCCCCGATTCAGATCACCGGAACGTCGCTTGACCTCGGAATCGAGACCGAGGGCTTTGAGACCTCCTCGGGCCGAAAGCTCGGAACGCAATTCGTCTCGTTGAGCGTCGAGCCCGCGCCCTCGTCCCGCGCCCCCCGGCGTCTCGTTCTCGCCCTCGGTGCGGTGATCCTCACCGCCGCCCTGACCGCGGCTTTGTGCGGACTCAGTGCCTGGGGAATCCTCCTGCCCCTGGCCGCCCTCCTGCTGATCACGCTTCCCGCGGGCCTGTGGCGTTCGGGGTGGTTCATCGAGGGCACGGTCCTGATCGTGGCCGCCACCATCGGGGCGGGCCTCGTTTCCACGCGATGCGCGGGCACTCCCCTTTCTCGCAGCTGTGTGCAGGCCAGTCTTCTCACGGCGATCCTCATCCACGGCGTGCTTCCGCCTTCGCCCCTGGTCATTCAAGGAGATGCGCAACTGCACGGGAACAAGCTCGGCGAAGTCGCGCAGGGAAATCGCTTCCCGACCACACGCACCGACCACAAACCGCCCTTCGAGATTCCCTACGGTTTCAGCTTCTACGGCCTTCTTTCCCCGCTTTCGACGCCGGGAGACTCGAATGTGCGGCTGGTCCGGCATGGCTCCGCGGCGTTCTCGGCCCTCTCCATCGTCGTCCTCGCTCTTTACCTCGGTCGCTTCTCCGCGGGGTTTTCGGCCGCCTCGGTCCTCCTGTGGACTTTCACCCCCGTCAACCTGCGGACGATGGGTTACGGAAATTTGTCGAACGTCTTTGCGCAGGCCATCTTCGTCTTATTGATCGTGGCCGCGGGTTGGCTGCCCCGGAGTGCGCTCCGGTCGGTCGTCCTCACCCTGCTCGTGGTGTTGTCCGCCACCGCACATCTCTCGTCGTTCATCGTTCTCGTGACCCTGCTCCTGGTGAGTTTCATCTTCTCCTCCGATCGACGAAGCGCAGCGTTCAAGCCGCTCCTCGCGGGCGTGGTGGTTGCGGGGGCCTATTTCGCCGCCTTCCTCCCGCTCATCGCTTCGCAGACCTCCAGGCTTCTGGCGGAGCGGGGAGGAAGTTCGGGCGTGTTCGACCCGTGGAGGCTTCCGAATCAGGTTGTGGCTCATCTCGGCTGGCCCCTGCTGCTGGCGGTCGGGCTTTCGGTCCTTGTCGCGACCCCCCGCCTCGTGCTGCCGCTCAGCCGAAGCCTGCTGGTGACGGGGTTCCTGCTCGCGATCGCGGCTCTCGTCTCGCCGATTGAAGTCCGTTATCTCCTGGCCCTCGCCCCCCTTCTCGCAATCGTGGCCGCCGCGGTCTACGACGAGGATCAGAGCCCTTCGTTCCCGCGACCGACCTTGAGTTCGATCGTCGATCTGCCCGGGCTTCGGACCCTGGGTTTGGACGCGGTGAAGCGACCGCTCGCCCTGGGCCTCCTGCTCGCCGCCGCCTTTCACGGCCTCGTCGTGCTAACGGAGTTTGTACCCCTCTCGGTACGCTGACCCTGGCTGCTACACTCAACCTTTCCAATAGCTTATGGAGTACATCTGCAAGGTCGGCACTCCGGCGGGAGAGATCGTCGAGCGCAGGTTCGACGCTCCGAGCGAGGACGCGCTCAAAGCCGAACTCGCCCGGCAGGGGCTGTTTCTCTTCTCCCATAAGAGGACAAGTGCGGGTTTCTCTTTCTCGGCCCCCCGGGTCAAGGCGGAGAACCTCCAGCTCTTTGGCCAGGAGCTTGCGGCGCTTCTCAAGGCCGGTTTGCCCCTGACCCAGGGGATGGACCTGATGGTCGAGCGCCAGCGCGAGCCACTCTTCAAGCGCTCCCTTGGCGCCGTGCGTGATCGCGTGAAGTCGGGCGTGGCCCTCTCCGAGGCCTTCCGGCAGGAGGGCGCCCTCTATCCCCAGATGTTCCCGGCCACCCTCATCGCGGGCGAGCGCAGCGGCAACCTCGAGGCGGTGCTGCGGCGCTTCGTTTCGTACCTGAAGCTCAGCCAGACCATCAAGAAGAAGGTGATCGCCGCGTCCGTCTATCCCATGGTGCTCTTCACCGGGATGTTCGGGCTCATGTACGTCATGCTCACCCAGGTCCTGCCGCAGTTCGTCGGCTTCTACGGGAGCTTTGGGAGGGAGTTGCCCCTGCCCACCCGCGTCCTCCTGGGCCTCTCTGAGCAGGCGCGCCAGTGGAGCCTGCCCATCATTGTCGTCCTCGTGGCGGCTTTCTTCGCCCTGGGCGCGTGGCTCCAGGCGCCGGCGAATCGGCAACGCTTCGACGGCTGGATCCTGCGCCTGCCCTTCTTCGGGCCTCTCCTGCAAACCTATTCCACCAGCCAGCTCGCGCGCAGTCTCTCAACCCTGCTTTCGGGCGGACTGCCCCTGGTTCAGGCCCTTGGCGTCGCCTCGACGTCGGTCGGGAATCGGGCGATCTCGGCCGCGGCCTCGGGCGCTGTGCCTCAGGTGCAGGAAGGCAAGAGCCTCTCCACCGCCCTCGAAGCGACGGGCCATGTCGAGCCTCTCACCGTCGAGATGATCCGGGTGGGCGAGAGCACGGGCGCCCTCGGTGAGATGCTCAACCAGGTCGCCGACTTCTACGACGAGGACCTTGAGGTCAAGGTCCAGACCATCCTCTCGCTGGTCGAGCCCGTGCTCCTCGTCTTCATGGCCGTTGTGATCGGCGCGATGGTCCTCGCTCTCTACCTGCCGATGTTCGAGATGTTCTCCGCGATTCAGACCCGGACGGGAGGATAGGCATGGCCGCCGTGGCTCCCGCTACCGCCGCATCGCTCGCCACCGCCGCCGCGGCCAGAGAGGAAACTGGCGCCCGCTCTCTCGCCGAGCGCCTGGGGCTTCAATTCCTCGACGTCACCTCGTTCGCGCCCGATCCGCTGATCCTTCAGAGCGTGCCCGTCGACTTGATGTTCCGCTACAACTTCCTTCCTTTCCGCGAAGAGAACGGCCGTCTGGTCCTGGTCATGGCCGATCCGTCCGATCTCAACGTGATCGACGACCTCGCGGTTCTGCTCAACCGGCGCATCCAGGCCGCGGTGGGGACGCCCTCCGCTATCGGCGAGGCGCTCAAGCGCGGCCAGGGCTCGCAGCGCGTTCTCGAACAGGCTTCCGAGTCGCTGATCATGCAGATCGTCCGCGAGGGCGACGAGGGAGAAACCCTCTCGGTCGATTCGATCCAGGCTCAGGACAAGTCGCCGATCGTGCGGCTGGTCGACTCGGCTCTCTTTGACTCCCTCTCCCGCCGCGCCTCCGACATCCACATTGAAACGCGCGACAACGAAGTTCAGATCAAGTACCGGATCGACGGCGTTCTTCAGCCCGCGATGAAACCCATCGCGAAAGAGCATCATGCCGAGATCATCAGCCGCATCAAGGTCATGGCCGAGCTCGACATCGCGGAGAAACGTGTTCCCCAGGACGGTCGATTCCGGGTGCGCCTCGGCGGCCGCCAGATCGACTTCCGCGTGTCGATCATGCCGTCGGTCCACGGCGAAGACGCGGTCATCCGCATCCTCGACAAGGAGAACCTCTCCAAGCAGTTTTCCTCCCTGCGCCTCGACATCGTGGGCTTCGAGGCAAAGGAACTGGCGCGTTTTCGCCGGTTCATCCGCGAGCCCTACGGCATGGTCCTCGTCACCGGTCCCACCGGGTCGGGCAAGACCACCACACTCTACGCGGCCCTTTCGGAGATCCGCACCGAGGAAGACAAGATCATCACCATCGAGGATCCCGTCGAGTATCAGCTCCGCGGGATCACCCAGATTCCCGTGAACGAGAAGAAGGGCCTGACCTTCGCGCGCGGCCTTCGTTCGATCCTGCGTCACGACCCCGACAAGATCATGGTCGGCGAAATCCGCGACCATGAAACCGCGGACATCGCCATCCAGTCGGCCCTCACCGGCCACCTCGTCTTCACCACCGTCCACGCCAACAACGTGATCGACGTCCTCGGCCGGTTCCTGAACATGAAGATCGAGCCCTACAACTTCGTCTCCGCGCTCAACTGCGTGATGGCGCAGAGGCTGGTGCGAACGATCTGCGAGCACTGCAAGCGAGAGGTTCGCGCGTCGGAGGAGCTGCTCATCGAATCCGGCCTCGACACGCGGCAGTATGCGCAGCATGTGTTCCACGAGGGAGCCGGGTGCCTGGAGTGCGGCGGCACCGGCTTCAAGGGACGCACCGCGATCTGCGAACTGCTGGACGTCACCGACCATGTCCGCGAGCTCATCCTCGCGAGGCGCCCGGCCTCGGAGATCAAGCGTGCGGCGAAGGAGGAGGGCATGACCTTCCTGCGGGACTCGGCCCTCCACCGGGTGTTCGCCGGCACCACGACTTTGCAGGAGATCAACAAGGTGACGTTCGTGGAGGTGGTGTGAGCGCGGGCGCGCTGCGCCGCTTCTTCCTCGATCCCGCGGGGGCCGAGGTGGCGCTCGAGTTCTCCTCGCTGGCCGTGGTGGCCGCCCGTGTCGAGGCGAAACGCGGGAAGATGGAACTCCGCTCCCTCGTGAGCGAGCCCTTGAACGAGGGCGTTTTCAGTCCGACCCTCGAAGACGCGGGTTTCGTGGTCCGGGAAGAGATACGCGACGCGGTCAAACGCGTGCTGGCGAAGGTGGGAGCGGCACCCCAGGCGCGCGCGGCGATCGTGGTCCCCGACGTGGTGGCCCGGTTTCGTCTCTTCGCCCAGGAAGAGGTCCAGGCCGAGCCCAAGAAGCGCGACGCGATCGTCGCGTTCCGGATGCAGAAGCTGCTGCCGTTTGCCTTGGGAGATCTGCGCGTGATCTCGGCCTGGCCCCGGTCTTCCGCCGAGCCCGTGCTGGCCATCGGCTTCTCCTCCGCGGTCCTTGCCGCCTATGAGCAGGTGGGTGAAGCCTTCGGCCTCGATGTGGGTTCGGTCGAGACGTCCACGATGGCCCTGCTGCGCGGGCTCTCAAGGTCGGGCGATGTCCTGCTCGTCCGGCACGATCCGCGATGGATGACCCTCACCCTCACCCGCGCTGGCTGGCCGGTTTCGATTCGCTCATTCGATGTCGAGGTGGCGCGGAATTCCGACGAAGTTCGGAAGGAGATCGCCTCGACCGCGGTTTTCTGGCGTGATCGCCTCGCCGGCACCTCGATCACCGCGGCGTACCTCCAGTGCTCCGATTCCTGGTTCGACCAGGTGGGCCAGGACGTACTCGGCGTATTTGGCCGGGCTCCCGAGCGGGTCAAGACCCCCGCGAATCTTCTGGTGGCGGGCCTCCCCGCGGCCATCGAGCGGCAGGCGGCTCCCGCCCTCGCCCTCCTGGGAACGGGGCACTGACGCCCGTGAACGCATCCACCAACCTCGCGCGGCGGCCGTTCCGGAACGAGCGATTGCCCTGGCTTCTCGCGGGCGTGCTCACCCTCGGAGCCCTCCTGATCTCGGTTGCTCACGGCCGGTTCGTGAGCCGCCTGCTCATGGGCGACGAGGCGAAAACCGTGCTCGCGGTTCGTGAGGATGAGGCGAGGAGCGCGGAACTCGAGGGCGATATCGCGAGGGAGCCGCCGCTCAAGATCGAGCGCGAGGAGCTGGCCCGACTGCGCGCGTACAAGGATCTGGTCGACCGTCGCGTCTTTCCCTGGCGGCGCTTTCTGGCCGAGCTTGAAGCGGTCCTGTCGGGCGATGTCCGACTGACCCGGATCTCACCGGCCGGACCCAAGGGCGGGCAGGGGATGCTGATCGAGCTTTCCGGCGAGGCGCGAAGCAAGAACGCCGCTTTCTCCCTCGCCGAAGATTTAGACGCCTCACCCATGTTCTCGAACGCCGTTCTCAGATCCCTGACGGAGAAAGACGATCAGACGGAGTTCGACCTGGAGTTCGTCTTCGATCTTCCCCCTGAGACCTCCGTTCCCCCGGCGAAGCCATGACCAGGCGAGGATCCAAGGCTCGTCTCTGGCTCGCTCTCCTCGGGCTGGCTTTGCTCCTGGTCAATGTTGTGGTCCTCGCGGCCTTCACCTGGCCCCGGCTGACCCGCGTGCGCCGGGCCGAAAGCCGAGCGGCCGAAGTGGCCTCGCGCCGTGCGTCCATCGAAGGGCTCTGGGCCCAGGTGGTCGCGCGAAAGGAACTGGTGGCCCAGAATAAGAAGGACATCGAAAACCTCAGCCGTGATCACCTGAAGCCCCGCGCCGAGGATCTGTTTGCCGCCCAGCGGGAGATCGAGAAGCTCGCCACCGAGGCCGGCCTCAAACCGAAGAAGAGCACCTACGAGGTCGACAAGATCAAGGGCACCAACCTCGTGGGATGCGAGGTCACGCTCCCTCTGGATGGGAGCTATGCGAACCTGACCGCTTTCCTTTCCCGCCTGGCCGCCGCGAAGCGTTTCATCGTGGTGGACCAGATGTCTCTGGCCAAGGACGACCAGGCGGCCAAGATGAGCCTCAAGCTCAGAGCGGTTTTCACCGACGGAGAAACCCGTGCGTCGCGGTGAACGCGGGACGACGTTCATCGAGGTTCTGGCCGTGGCCACCATCCTCGCCATCCTCGCCGCGGTGGCGCTTCCGCTCTCGCGCGTGACCCGTCAACGTCAGAAGGAAATCGAACTTCGGCGGGCGTTGCGCGAGATCCGCACCGCGGTCGATCGCTTCAAGGATGGGGTCGACCGTGGGCAGATCGGGGGCACGGATGTCAAACTCGGGAGCGAGGGGTATCCCGAATCGCTCGAGACCCTGGTCGAGGGGGTCAACCAGGTGGGCCGCCCCGGCTTCAAGCTCAAGTTCATGCGGAGGCTTCCGGAGGACCCTTTCACCGGCAAGGCCGAGTGGGGGATGCGCTGTTACCAGGACGACAAGGACTCCTTCTCGTGGTGCGGCGATAACGTGTTCGATGTCTACACCCTCGCCGAGGGAAAGGCGCTTGACGGTACGAAGCTCAAGGACTGGTGATGGCACTACTTCAAACCGCGTCCTGCGGATCGGGACAAAGGGCCGACCGGCGTTCCGGGTTCACCCTGATCGAACTGATCGTGGTGATCACCATCCTTGGGATTCTCCTGTCGATCGCCCTGCCCAACTACAAGAACTCCGTGCTTCAGGCCCGCGAGGCCGTGCTCCGGGAGAACCTCTACCGCCTGCGGGATCTCATCGACCAGTATCAGTCCGACAAGGGCCGTTACCCGGAATCGCTCGAGGCTCTCGTCTCCGATGGCTACCTTCGCAAGGTTCCAGACGACCCCATCTCGGGTTCGCCCTGGGTCGAGATTCCACCCGAATTCGACGAGGCAGCCGGAGAAGCTCAGACGGGTGTCTACGACGTGAAGAGCGCGGCGACGCAAGCCGGCATGAACGGGGTTCCCTACAGCGAATGGTGATTCGACCGAAGCAGGCAGGCGCCGCTTTGCTGGCGGGGGTGGCCCTGTTAGCGGCCTGGAGGACCTTCTGGCCGGCGCAGGATCTTGCCGAGAAGGCCGCCTTGCGCCTGGAGGTGGCCTCCGAGGTGCCCGCCATCGGCCTCGAGCGCCTCCGCCGCGCGGATCCCACGAACCCGGCGCCTTCCCGTGACCTCTTCAAGTTCGGGCGCGGTACGATGGCCGACCTCGCACCGGTCCCCACGCCGGTCATTCGCCTCGATCCGGTCCTGGTGGCCACGCCTTTCCCGACCCCCGAGTCGCCGCCCACTCCTACGCCCTGGCCCACCCTCAACATCTCCCTCATCGGGATCGTCGATAATGGGGCAGGCCGGAAGATTGGATCCTTCGTCAAAGATGGAGACGTTCTTCTCGTCGGTCAGCCCGGTCAGGTGCTGGGGAACGCCTTTCGCGTAGTCCGGATCGGCACGGAGTCGGCGGAAATCGAGGAACTGGGGTCGGGTCGGACACGCCGCCTGCCGCTCAAGACCAACTAGACCAAGAAAGTTGAAGATCAGATTGATCCACCGAGTCTCATCGCGTCGTGGCGCGTCGTCGTTCATGGTCGCGCTGGTCGTGGCCGCGCTCACCGTCGGTTGCGGAGCCAGCCGCGCCCACCGCAGCGGCCAGAAGCACTCCGAACAGGGTGACTGGGATCTTGCGGTAGCGCGCTTCACCAAAGCGCTTCAGGCCTCGCCCAGGAACATCAAGTACAAGATCTCGCTCGAGAACGCCAAGATCCAGGCGAGCCGGATGCACACGGACAAGGCTCGACGGCACGTCCAGACCGGAAGTCTGGAAAGAGCGCTCGAGGAATACGGCATCGCCGCCGGATACGACCCTTCCAACAAGGCGGCGAGCGATGACATGGCCGTCCTGAAAGCGCGGATCGCGAAGCTGAACGCGGATAAACGCCAGGCGAAGGAATTGAGCGCCCGGCGGCCACAGGACGCGAGCCTTCCCGTTCCCTTCCTTTCCCCTCGATCCCCGGTGCCGATCACCCTGAGGATGACGGCGTCGATCGAGAAGGTCTATCAGACTCTCGGCACCCTGGCGGGAGTCAACGTGGTCTTCGATCCCGACATGCAGAACAAGGACCGGACGATCACATCCAACCTCAGCGGCGTTACCTTTCAAGAGGCCCTGGATCAGATCGGCCTGATCAATCGGAAGGCGTACCGCGTCCTCGATCAAAACTCGATCCTGATCTTTGACGACACCAACGCCCAGACCCGTCAGCGGTGGGACGATCAGGTCATGAGGACCTTTTATCTCGAGAACGTGGAGGTCAAGGATCTGGAGGCCCCGTTGAGAACGGCTCTGGGGGCGCAGACCAAGGTCACAAAGAACGACGCCACGAACTCCATCACGGTTATCTCCACGCTCGATGAGATGGCCCTCGCCGATCGGTTCATTCGATCCAATGACAAGCCGAAGGGCGAGATTCTCGTTGAGGTTGAGATCCTCGAGATCAACCGGACCAAGGCCAAGGAGTATGGCCTCCAACTTTCGAATTACCAGGCCGGAGTAGAGCTGCAGCCCACTGGAGTAGAGGGAGAGGTGGCGGGCGGGCTCACCAACTTAAGGGCTCACCTGCTCTCCTCCCTGAACTCGGCGGACTGGATCGTGCAGATCCCCTCAGCCCTCTTCGCAAAGTTCCTTCACGATGAGTCCATCGTCAAGATCCTCTCGTCGCCCAAGGTACGCGCATTCGAGGGCAAGAAGGCGACCTTCAATGTGGGCACGGACGTGCCCATCCCGCAGTTCTACCCGGGCTACGCCCAGACCAACCAGCCGGGCCAGACCGGGGGTGGGTTTGGCGGAACCACGAGCGCCCAGTACAAGACCGTGGGGGTCAATCTCGAGATAGATAAAGCCAAAGTCACCGCGAACGACGAGATAACCATGGAGTTCAAGGCGGAGTTTTCACTGATCGGCGAGGACAAAGTGTTCGGAACCGGGGCCAATGCTGTGAACTATCCCCAGTTCCTCACCCGTAAGCTGGAAAACACGCTCCGCTTGTCGGACGGAGTAACCGCGGTAATTGGGGGACTCCTCCAGGGCCGCGATGCGCGCACCCTCAAGGGCCTTTTGGGTCTCGAGTCGATCCCGCTCATCAACAAGATCCTCGGCGGCCAGACTCGCCGCGACGAGGAAATCGAGATCCTGATCTCGCTCACGCCTCACATTCTTCGCGCGCCGAACGTCCTCCCCGAGGATGTCGAGCCTCTTTACCTGGGGCTGAGGAACAACCTCAAGATCCCGGGCGTCCGCCCCCTCTTCGGACCGGAGGAGGTGGAGCCCGAAGTTGACCCGGCCCAGATCCAGACCCCCCCGGGCCATGTCCCGATGCCCGTCCCCGGGGGCGCTTCGGCCTCGCCTACGCCAACTCCGAGCGGCGTTGCTACCTTTCCGGTGGCGGCCCCGCCCGCGCCCACCCCAACCTCACTTTCTTCGGTCGAGGAAAAGGACGACTCGACGAAGGAGTCGGAGAAGGAGGACGTTCGGCCGGCGCCTGTGCCGACTGCGGAGACGCCCGCGGCGGCTCCGGCCGCCACGGGTTCGCCGACGCCCACCTTGCCACTCGCCTCCCGTTCGGCGTGGGACCGCACCGAAGTCCAGATGAAGGTGGGCGAGATCCAGCGTGTCGCCGTGAACCTCTTCAACGCGCGGTCCCTGAAGGACGTTTCCATCGCGGTGCGCGCAGATTCGCCCTCGATTGAGTTCGTGGAGATTGGCCCCGGGCAACTGCTCTCAGTGGATGGTGTCCAGGTTCTCACGGAGCGACAGATCGAGGGATCGCGCGCCTCTGCCCAACTGAGGCGCGCCACGCCGCTGGCCGGCGGGACCGGGACGGTGGTGATCGTCGGTTTCCGGGCCACGCGACCCGGCGAGGCGACGATTTTTGTTGAGAGCCTTTCCCTGAGCTCTGGAACCACGCAGAGCGCGGTTCCGCTCGCCGGAGCCGTTCGTGTTACGGTGACCCCATGATCCGCGCGACTCTGGCACGCCTTGCGACTCGCCTGACCAGGTCAGCGGCTGCCGGCCTTCTCGGACTGGTTTCAATCTCATGCGGTCAGGCCCTTCTGGTGGCGCCGGTCGAGTCCACCATGTTCATGTCCGTTAATCCGCTCTTCATCTCGACCAACGGGGACACCGCGATCGTCAGTGTCTTCGTTATCGAGCCCGCGGGCACGCCGGTGCCCGATGGCACGGTGGTTCAGTTCTTTACCACCCTCGGGCAGATTCCGGAGCAGGGGAAAACCAACGACGGAGTTGCCCGGGTCACCTTCAGATCCGACGCGCGCTCCGGCCTGGCCCGGATCAGGGCCTTTTCGGGCGTGAACACAACCGATCCGGTAGAGGTCACGATCGGTGCCAAGAGGCCGGCGAGAGTCGTGGTTGGCCTCATCGATCCGCGCATCGATCTCAGGACCGGCCAGACCACCGCCCGCTTCAAGGTAACCGTGCTCGACGTGGATGGCAACCCGGTTTCGAGCGTGCCGGTCCGCTTCTCCGTGAGCGACAACCCGGCCACCGATACGATCCTGGACCGGGTAGACCAGATCACCGACAACAACGGCGAGGCGTCGGCGCGCGTCCAGACCAGAAGGACCACGGCGGGGACGATAAAGATCCAGTACCAGATCCTCTCGTCTACTGCGCTCGATGGCACGATCGACATCGCCGTGGTCGAGTGAGTCCGCCATGACGAAGAGGCGGAGCTGGTGGATATGGGGGCTGGGGATGGGCTGCGCTTTGAGCCCATCCTCCATCTCCGCCGACACGCTGTTCCTTAGCACCGGCACCACGCTCAAGATCGACGCGCTCACCTGCGACTCGAGCACATGTACCGCCACGCTCTCGGGGGGCGACATCCGGCTTCGGGCCATCGATGTCCTCCGTGTCGAGCCCGATGAGCCCGTGGATATCGAACCCGCGCCTGCGTCTGCCGAGGGGCGTTCGGAAGCCGAATCGAAGCCCCCCCGCACCATCGAACAGATCGTTACCGACGCCGCCCGCAAGTACGCGCTGCCTCGTTCCCTGATCCGCGCGGTGGCCCGCGCTGAGTCCGCTCTGAACCCGGCCGCGGTCTCTCCCAAGGGCGCTCAGGGTGTGATGCAACTCATGCCCGGCACTGCGAAGGAACTTGGCGTGCAGAACGCTTTCGACGCGGGCGAGAACATCGACGCCGGCGTCCGCCTCCTGCGCCAACTCCTTGAGAAGTATGACGGCCGCGTGGCCGAGGCCCTCGCGGCCTACAACGCCGGTCCCGGTGCCTTGGCCCGTCACAAAGGCGTGCCGCCTTATCGCGAAACCCGCGGCTACATTCGCAAGGTGGTGAAGGATTTCGAGAAGGCGGAGAAGAAGGGCGATCCGCAATCGTCCGGCGCGAAGCAGTGACATGCCCGCCGCGACGACGCGAATCGGGCTACTCGATGGTCGCCCTCATCGCGATGCTCGCCATCATGTCCTTCGCGCTGATGCTCGCCCTGCCGTCCTGGCGCTACCTCGCTCAGGATGACAAGGAACAGGAACTCATCTTCAGGGGCCGGCAGATCTCGAACGCGGTGGCCAGATTCCAGAGGAAGAATGCAAACGCGCTTCCCGCTTCCTTCGATCAGCTCGTTCAGGGCAAGTATCTGCGGAAGGCCTACAAGGATCCGCTCACCGCGGACGGAAAATGGCGCATTCTGCGTCCCGGCGAAGGTGTGGCGCCGCGGCCCGGGCTTCCGGGCGCTCCAGGCCGTCCGGCTCCGTCGCCATCACCGACCGCCACCCCGGTGTTCGGCGGAAACTCCGGCGCTCAGACCGGACCGATCGCCGGGGTCGCGAGCCTCTCCCCCGAAACCGGCATCCGTTCCGTGAACGGCACGAACAGCTACAGCCGCTGGATCTTCGCCCCGAATGTCCCCTTCGTCATCGGTGCGCCCATCACGGGCGGAAGGCCGCCTGCGGGCGGACCGAACCAGGCTCCGCCGCAGCAAGGCGTGCGCGCGCCGGATGCGGAACTGCCCCGTATCTCACGGTGAGGGGGTTGGCGCGGCCGCGAGCGGCGGCGTAGGAGGCGGCACCAGCGGGCGGCCAAACGGTCTTGGCGCAAACGGGGACGGCGTGGATGGGTTGCCGCCCGGCGGAGGGACTGAAGGTGTGGGCGCCGGCGTCGGTGTTGCTTCCGGCGTCGCATCCTGAGCTACTTCTTCGACGGGATCGTCGTCCACCGGCGGCAGCGTGGCCCGCGGATTTCGGGGCGTCGCGAAGGGTTGAGGCCGGGTTGGCGTGGAGGCGCCCCCCGACGACCCGCCCGATCTGGGCGCCATGCCGAAGATCATGAGCGTCGTGACTTTCGTGCCGGTGAGATCGAAGACGATCCCATAGTTCAGGTTCTGGCCCTCGAGCAAACGGCTCAGGGTCTGCGCGACCGTCGGCGTATCCACCTCGGCATTGAACAACATCGCGGAAGGCCGGGCCCCGTCGTAGGTGACCTTGAAGCCGGCCGCGCGCGCGAAGGCGTCGATGGTTTCCGCGAGGGTTGCGGATGCCACCTGTATCCTCGCCCCGGCCGCGGTGACGCTCACCACCGGTGTGGCCGCGCGAACCGTCCCATTGAGGGGAACGAGGCCTGCCGCGGCGGCGAAGCCGAGCACCATCCTCAACGGTGGCCGGACGCGAGGAACGGGCCTCATACGAATACTCTAGCGTCCCGTCCCAGTGATTCGCTGCCTAATTCGCCGCCGATGCATCCCGGATCGCTGCGTTACTCGTCGTTGCATATGCTCGATATGCGGCCTCCTCGGCGCCTTGCGCTCCGGGCGCCTCGGCGCCGACTTAACCAGCGGATCACTGGGACGGGACACTAGCGCGCGGAGTTGTTTGCCGTTTGGGGGGAGAGAGGGGCTTTAGGCAGCAGCGCGATGTGCTGGCCCGCGGAGAGCAGGAAGGCCGGACGATCCTCCGCCCGAAGAGGTTCGGCGGGCGGGCTCTGGATGCGCATGGGGTCGGCCCACCCGCCGCTCTTCATGATGCCGTAGTGGAGATGCGGGCCGGTGGCAAGTCCGGTGGCGCCCACCAGTCCGACGAGGTCGTTCTGGGAGACCCGCTGACCGCCGCGAACCAGGATCTTCGAGAGGTGGCCGTAGTAGCTGGTGTAGCCGTTTGTGTGACGCACCACGACGAGTTTTCCGTAGCCGCCCTGAACTCCCGCGGTCAACACGGTTCCGTGGCCGATGGCTCGGACGGGCGTGCCGTGAGGAGCGGCGAGGTCGGTACCGTTATGGGCGCGCGTTCTATGCAGGACCGGATGGAACCGCCCCCTCGAAAAACTCGAACTCACGCGCGTGAAACGCAGGGGCGATTTCAGGAACGCCTTCTTGAGCGGTTCGCCCGAGGGCTCGTAATAGGCCGAGTGGCCGTCGGCGCCCTCGAACCGGACCGCGCGGAGGGTCCGGCCGGAGTTCACGAACTCGGCGGCGAGGACCTTGCCGTAACGGCGGAGTTCTCCGTCGAGGTAGAGCTTCTCGACGGCGACGCGGAAGGTGTCGCCTCTCTGGATCGCGGTGTTGAAGTCGATGTCCCACGCGAAGATCTCGGAAAGCTCCATCGCGAGTTCGTCCCGTTCGCCGATCGCCTCGATGGTTTCGAAGAGACTCGAATCGATCACTCCCGCGGCCGTGCCGACGCGCACCTCGTATCGCCGCGAGCTGACATCGGTGTGGAGCCCGTCTCCGCGCCGCGAAACGCGAAGGGTCCGGAGTTCGTCGATCGCGTAGGAGAACGTCCGCAGTTTCCCTTCCGGAGTCACGGAGGCGCGGAATGGCTGGCCGGGCCGGACGTCCTTGAGGTCGTAGTTGGACCGCGCCGAAGCGACCAGGTCGTGGATCTCCCGGGGACTGATCACGCTCGAAAGCGCGGCCGCGAGAGTCTTGCCGCGCTCGATCTGTCCCCGGACCACCGAGAATCCGGGCTCGATCGCCGCCATGGCGAGAGACTCGGTCCTCAAGGCGAAGAGGGAATGATCGATGGGCAGGACGGCGAGGCCCAGGGCGATGACGAGCGAAAACAAGAGCTTCTTCAGGGGTTTACGTCCTTGGGCGGGAGTATAGGCGCGCCAGCGCGATCGCCCTTAAGGCGCAAGCAGCCCTGATCCAATAAAATGCGCCGCACATGAACGCCCAGGCCGTGGCCGTGCCCCCAGTCCTTGAAACCTTCTCGATGGGCGACCCGTCGCTCGAGTCGATCCGCGCGAAGGTCCTCGCGGGCAAACGGCTTTCGTTCGACGATGGTGTCGCCCTCTACCGCACGAACGATCTGCTTGGCCTTGGCCGGCTCGCCAATCACGTGCGCGAGGCGAAACACGGCGATGTCGCGTATTTCGTCTGCAATACGCACCTCAACCCCACCAACGTGTGCGCCGCCACCTGCGACTTCTGCGCGTTCGCGGCGAAGACGGGAGAGCCCCGCGCCTACACGATGTCGCTCGATCAGGTCTTCGCGGACGTGGCCAAACAGCCGAAGCAGTGCCGAGAGGTCCACATCGTGGGCGGCCTGCATCCCGATCTGCCCTTCCAGTACTTCATCGACATGCTCAAGGGGATCAAGAAGATCCGCCCCGACATGCATGTGAAAGCCTTCACCGCGGTCGAGATCTTCTTCTTCCACAAGCTTTATAAGAAGTCCGTGGCTGAAGTCCTTCAGACCTTGAAGGACGCGGGCATGGATTCGATGCCGGGGGGCGGGGCCGAGATCTTCAACAAGGAAACCCGCAACAAGATCATCAAGGGCAAGGCCACCGGCGAGCAGTGGCTCGAGGTCGCGCGGCAGGCCCACAAACTCGGCATCCCCAGCAACGCAACGATGCTCTACGGCCATATCGAGACCATCGAGGACCGGGTCGATCACCTGATCCGGCTTCGCGAACTCCAGGACGAGACGAACGGCTTCGTGACCTTCATTCCCCTCGCTTTCCAGCCCTGGGAAGCGCCGGCGATGAAGCTGCCCGAGACCACCGGCTTCGAGGACTTGAAGGCGATCGCGGTGGCCCGGCTGATGCTCGACAACATCCCGCACATCAAGTCGTACTGGATCATGATCGGTCCGAGGGTGGCGCAGATCGGTTTGTCGTTTGGCGCCGATGACCTCGACGGAACGGTGACCGAAGAGAAGGTAGCGCACGACGCGGGCGCGCCCACCTCTCAGTCGCTTTCGGTCGACGAACTCTGCCGACTGATTCGCGAGGCCGGCCGCCGCCCGGTCGAGCGCGACACCGTCTTTAATACGATCAAGGAGTGGTAGCCCCGCGCCCTCAGGGCACGGGCTTGAGGGCAATCCAGGGCGGCAGACCGGTTTCGAGGATCCGAGTCATGTACTTCGTCTGGTCGATGGCGAGCGAGACGAAAAAGGCCTGAGGCGCCGAGCGTTCGGTGGCCTTCAACCGCTTCTGCGCCTCTTCCGACCATTCCGCGAGGGCCGCTTTGTCCTTGCGCACGCCGGCATCGATCATTCGCGCGTAGGCGTCGGTGTAGCCGAAGCCGGTGCGCGCGAACGCCACCCGCCTGCGCACCAGGTCAGTGTCGGCCTGGGCGAGCGCCTCCGCCTCCTTGAGGATCCCGTCGGCTTCGGCGACTAGGGGCAGGGTGAACATCGACAGCCACCAGTAGCCGCGGTGCTCGGGTGATTCTCCGGTCTTCTTCATCGCGTTCTCAAAGAGGTCGGAGTACCGTCGCATGGCGCCTCCCGCCTTCCCGTAGAACCGCGTGAAGTACTCGGCCAGCAAAGCGTCGACATCGAGGGTCGGATCGGCCACCAGTTTCGCCGCCACGTAGAAGTTGAGCCCCTGGTTGGCCCAGTTCTGCTGGGTCTCGCTGATGAACCTTTCGATCTTCAGGTCCCGGTAGAGAGGGATGTCAAGCCGCATCGAATGGACGATCGGCCAGGGCGTGAACGCGAAGAAGTGCCCGTAGTACTCGTACACCCCCACGTGCCGGGTGAGGTTCGACCAGCCCTTGAGGTAGTCGAGGTACCGTCGATTCGACGGACAGGCGGGGTCGTCGATGGCGTGGATGTGGCAGAACTCCCAGGGCATGTGGGTGAGGGCCGTGACGTAGCCCGCCTTCGGCCGCGCCCGTCTGGGCGGCGAGGTGTGCTCCGAGTACGCGTAGATCCCCACCTGTTTGCCGGGGTTCGTCTTCTCGAGCTCCTCGAGGACCCGATTCGCGTAATGGACGAAACGATCGGACAGGCTGAAGTCGGTGACTCCGTAAAGCGCGTCGATGTTCCGGCACCTCTCGCATTCGCACCACCCGGCGCCGTCGTTCGGGCTGATGGAGAAAAGGGGCGCCTCGGGATTGGCCTTGAAATATCGGCGTGCCGCATCGACGCTCGCCTGGATCACCTTCGGGTGGCTCGAACACAACTGCGTGCTGTTTCCGCGTTGCCCGCCGACCAGAGCGAACATCTCCGGGTCCTTCCCGAAGGTCTCTTTCGAGAAGCGATGGATGTTGTACCAGTTGTGGCCGAAGTTCACCGGCTTGCCGACTCTGACCCGCATCCTCAGTTCCCAGTCCGCGGCCCCCGGGCTCCCCGCCCAGGTAAACCCGCTCACCGAGGGGAAAGCCGGATTTCGGACCACGCTGAGTTCCGGCACCGGGATCGACTTCGCCTTGAGGATGTCTTCGCCGAGTTCGGTCGGCATGAACCACCGGACACCCAGCACGCGTTCGATGAAGTCGTAGACGCCGTACAGGGTACCCCGCGGCGACCCGCCCATGATCGTCACCATCCGACCGCCGCTGCGGATCGCGTAACCGTCCTCGTGAACGATCTGGGTGGCCGGATCACCGCCCCGAGCGATGCCCAGGGGAGTGACCGCGAGCCGGATCTCGACCCGGCCTCTCCTGCCTTCATCCTCGTTGCCGATCGGGATCTCGGCTCCCGATGTTTTTTTGAGGTAGGCCTGAAGTTCCTTCGCGGCGCGCACGAGTTCGACCGGCGCATCCTTTGGCACGATGATGCTGGCCCGCGTCCTTCCCTCGTGCACGATCATTTCGGTGCAGCCCTGCAGCAGGAACGCGTTCAGGAAAGCAAGCAGAAGGACGGCGCTCCGAGTCATGGTTCGAACACCACGATAATCCCGCGCGATGGGCGGCGAGCGTCGCGACTCAGGCAGGGCGGCCGGGCCGGGGGTCGACGATTTCGCCCCCGAGCGTATGCCGCCTCGGCACGCGCGGCCCCACGGACGTGAGGATCTGCCACGCGTTTGTCCCCGCCCACTCCGCGAGGTCCCAGGCGGTGGGCGCTTCCCCGAAGACCGTGACCTCGTCGCCCGGCTTGAGATCCGGGGCCGCGGTGGCGTCGAGCATGGTGAGGTCCATGCACACCGTGCCCGCGATCGGCAGGGCCTGGGGCCCGTGACGAAGGGCGCCCTTCTCGCGCATGAGATTCGTGCGCGGGATGCCATCCGCGTATCCCGCGTTGATCGTGGCGATCCTCGTCTCCATGGTAGCCACGAAGCGGCCCCCGTAGCTCACGGGCGTGCCGGCGGCGATCTTCTTGACGAGGGCCACCCGCGCGCGAAGCGACATCGCAGGCCTGACCTCGATCTGGGGCGAGAAAGGGCGCGGGGCGAGGCCATAGAGCAGCAGACCGGGGCGCACCGCGGTGTGCGTGTCGCGAACGCAGGCCATCCCCGCGCTGTTGGCGGCGTGGATCAGGCGCGGACGAACCCCCAGGGTTTCGAGGCGGATGATCGCCTCGTCGAAGAGGTCGAGTTGTCTCGCGGTCGCGATCTCATCTTCGTCCGCCGAGGCGAGATGGGTCATGAGGCCGTCGATGCGAACGCCCTCGACATCCTCGAGGCGGTGGATCGCGGGTTCGAGTTCATTGATCCTGAAGCCGAGACGCGACATTCCCGTGTCGACTTTCACGTGTACGTGGAGCCGGCTGCGGTCCTCGTCCAGGGGGAGGGCTTCAAGGGCGTTCAGCTGTTCCCGCGTCGAGATCACGGGCGTGAGGCGATGGGCGAACACATCGTCGAGTTGAGCCGGCGCAAAACCGGTGAGCACGAGGATCGGCGTGACGAGGCCCGCCTTCCGGAGGGCAATCGCCTCCTCGACATAGGCGACCGCGAACATGGCGACGCCCATCGGCTCGAGCGCGCGGGCCACCGCAACCGCGCCATGCCCGTACGCGTCCGCCTTGATGACCGGGATCACCGCCCGGGCGCCCGCGTGATTCCGGAGGGCGCGGAAGTTGTCGCGGAGGGCGTCAAGGCTCACCCACGCGGTCGCGGGGTGGGCGGACCTCTCCGGATCGCGCTCGTTCATCGTAGGCCGGCGATCAGTAGCCGGAGTCGCCGCCGAAGCCGGACGAGTAGTCCTCGGGTGCGCGATTTTCGAACCGCGTGAACTCGCGCAGGAAAACCAGGTTCACGGTGTCCGTGGGGCCGTTGCGCTGTTTCGCGACGATGAGTTCGGCGGAGCCGCGGTTCTCCTCGGTTGGCTTGTACACGTGGTCCCGGTAGATGAACATCACCACGTCCGCGTCCTGTTCGATGGCTCCGGATTCGCGCAGGTCGGAGAGCTGGGGACGCCGATCGGTGCGGGCCTCCGGGGCGCGGGAGAGCTGCGAGAGGGCGAGGACCGGAACCTCGAGTTCCTTGGCCAGACCCTTGAGCGACCGGCTGATCGACGAAATCTCCTGCTGACGGTTTTCGACGCGGCCCCCTGAGCCCATGAGCTGGAGGTAGTCGACCACCACGAGACCGAGCCCGTGCTCGGCCTTGAGGCGCCGGCACTTGGCCCGCAGTTCGAGGGGAGTGAGGAAAGAAGCGTCGTCGATGAAAAGAGGCAGCTTGTGCAGATCAGCCCAGGCGGTGGTGAGCTTGCCCCAGTCCGAATCGCGGAGCTGGCCGCGGGTCACGAGGCCGGACTCGATCCGCGCCTCCGCGAAGATGAGACGCTTGACCAGCTGCTCCTTCGACATTTCGAGCGAGAAGATCGCCACCGGCTCGGCCGTGGCCTGGGCCGCGGTGCGCGCGATGTTGAGCGCGAACGACGTCTTGCCCATGGCGGGGCGGGCGGCGAGGATGAGGAGGTCGCCCTTCTGGAACCCGCTGGTCATCCGGTCGAGATCGATGAAGCCGGTCGGGACACCGGTGATCGCATCCTTCGACTGGGCGAGTTTCTCGATTGACTCGAAAGTGGTCTTGATGAAGTCCTTGACGGGGACGAGTCCGGCGCGGATCTTCCGCTCGGCGATCGCGAAGATCGCCTGTTCGGCGCGGTCGAGGATGGCGTCGGCTGAATCCTCGGCATTGGTCGCTTCCTGCGCGATCCTCGCCGAAGCGTGGATGAGATTCCGCAGCACCGAGGCTTCGCGGATGATCCGGCTCCAGGTGAGGACGTTCTCGAGCCGCGGCACGCCCTCGACGAGGCCGGCAAGATAGGCGATGCCGCCCGCGGCATCGAGGCTCTGGCTGCGGGAGAGCTCGTTCTTGAGGGTGACGAGATCGATGGGCTCGCTCTTCTCCGCGAGGGTGGCCATCCCCTCGAAGATACGCCGGTGCGCGTCGCGGTAGAAGTCGTCCCGGGTGAGGACCTCGGCGGCGGAGTTGAACGCCTGGTTGTCGACGAGGATGGCGCCGAGGACCGTGCGCTCAGCCTCGGCGTTGTGGGGAAGCGAGCGTTCGCCCAAGGCCCCCTGGGGCGGGCTCGGGTTCGAAAACGCCGTGGTCGCCATGGCCGGCAAAGGCCCCCTTGAGGTTCCTACGCTTCTTTCGTCACGAGCAGGCGGATGGTGGTCTCCACCTCCGGATGGAGGCGGACCTTCACCGTGTGCTCGCCGAGCTTCTTGATGGGCTCTTCGAGCGACACCTTGCGCTTCTCGACCTCGAAGCCCTTGGCCTTGAGGAGATCCGCGATGTCGTTGGACGTTACCGAACCGTAGAGGTTGTCGCCCTCGGCCACTCGACGCGGCACCACGAAGCGCATCCCGTCGATCTTCTTCCCAAGCTCCTCGAAGACCGCCTTCTCCTTGGCGAGCTTGATCGCGTTTTCCTTGCGTTCCTTCTCGATGCGCGCCTTGTTCTGCGGGGTGACCGCGAGGGCCTTTCCCTTGGGGAGAAGGAAATTCCGGGCATACCCTTCGGTCACGTTCACGACATCGCCGCGGCGCCCGAGGGACTGCCAATCCTCACGAAGAATGACTTCCATTGCTGTTGTTACCTCAAAAGAGAATTTATCGAAGGTTAGCTCGCGGGCGGAGCCGCGGGATCCGGATTTGTGAAACGGGCCCGGAAGTCGAACCACTGGTCGAACAGGCCGAGGAGAGAAAGCATGATGGCCCAGGGACCGAGCAGCGAAGCCATGATGAGCAGGGTCCGCATCAGCGCGCTTCGAAAGACCCGGGCGAGAGCGAAGGCCAGGACCGAGATGCCCTGGAGAAGGAACAGGAAGAGCGTAACCACGAGGCCGTTCCAGGCCAGGGACTGAAGGTCCGGGACGAGGAGCAAGGCACCTGACCCGACGAACGCCACCACCATCGGGAAGGGCCAGCGAAACATCAAAAGCTCGTTGGGATTGAACCCCGGGGCCCCGCTCCTCGACACCAGGCGCCCGAGGGCGATCGCGTTGAGCGAGACGATGGTGGCCGCGGAGACCACGGAGAGAGACGGGTAGAGGGTCACGATTCCCGCACGCACGCGTTCGATCGTCGCCTTGGCTTCGGCGGGATCGAGCCCGGACTGGGTGGCCCACTGGTCGAACGCGGTTTGAACCTGGGGCGAGCGCAGGGTCGCCTCAATCGGACCGGCGCCTTCGGCGAAGCCCGCGAACAGCGCCTCACCCGCGAGCACCAGGAAGCCGGCCGCGCCGCCCGCGATGACGCTGCGACGCCTCGCAAGCATCTCGCCGGCCACGAACGCCCACAGGCCGAAGAGCACGACGAAGGCGATCGCGGATTGCCCCGACTCGACCACCGCGAGAACCACCACCGCGGAGACGAGGGCCAGCCCCCCGTGAACGAGCGGTCCGGATGTCCGCACCACAAGGAGGGGGAGAGCCGCGAAGAGGCCGGCGATGCTCAAAGGCAGGGAGAGAAAGGGCACGCTCGCGGACAGCCGGGGAAGGAGGAAAAGGACCCCGGCCATGACGCCCGCGAGTATCGCGAACGTCGTGACCGGAGGCCTTCTGGAAACGGGGACGCTCATGCTCGATCCTTCGGCCTGAAACGTCCCTGGCTTATTGCGGCGCGTCTCGCCCGGTTACTCGGTCGAGTACGGAATGAGAGCCATCTGACGCGCGCGCAGGATCGCGGTGCGGACCTTGCGCTGGCACGGCGCGCAGGTGCCGAACATGCGGCGGGGAAGGATCTTCGCGCGCTCGGGAATGAACGCGAGTAGAAGCTTCGTGTTCTTGTAGTCGACATAATCGACCTTCTCCGAACACAGCTTGCAGGTCTTGCGCCGGCGGAAGAAACCGCCCTTGCCGCCGCCCGCACCCTTGTCCTTGCGCTCGCCGCGTTCACCACGCTCGCCGCCCGGTCCGCGGCCTTCGCCGCTTCGGCCTCTGAATTCAGGCGTTTCCATGTCGCTCATTGCGCACCTCCCTCGAAGGCCCGGTCTTTCTCACGAACGCTCGCGCGTCGGGTCGACTCCTTCTTGCCTCGGATTGTCTTCTTGCGATCGGCTTTCTTCATCTCGGCGTCGATGCGGATGGCGAGGAAGCGCAGGATTCCGTCGGTCACGCGCATGCGGCGCTCGACCTCGGCCATGGCACTTCCGGGGGCATTCGCGATCATCAGCACGTAGCTGCCCTCGCGGTTCTTGCCGATCGTGTAGGCGAGGCGCTTTTTGCCCCACTTTTCGACCTTCTCGACCGTGCCGTTTTCTTTTTCGATGAAGCCCTTGACGGTGGCGGTCAGGGTATCGACTTCGGGTTCACCGAGATTCTGTTCGGCGATGAACAAAATCTCGTACTGTCGTTGACTCACGTGTTTCTGATCTCCTTATGGATCAAGTGAAAAGAGCTGCTTTTGCGGTTTGCTACTTGCAGCAAGGAGTGTCGGTTTTTGGTACGGCCGGCGATTCTACCCGCTTTGGCCTATTCGGGTTGGGCGGCCAGGGCGTTGAAGGAGTTCATCGCCCGTTCCACCCCATGTTCGACGAGGATCGAAATGGCGTCGGCGGCGCGCGAAACCATCTCCTGCACCCTCAGCACCTCGGCGTCGGTGTAATCGGAGAGAACGAAGCCGGCGAGGTCGAGGAGGGGTTCGGAAGAGCCGATCCCAAAGCGGAGTCTCGCGAACTCCTCGGTGCCGATCGAATCAATGATCGAGCGGAGCCCGTTCTGACCGCCGTGGGAGCCACGGGCGCGGATTCTTAGGGCACCAAGCGGCAGGGCGACATCGTCCGAGATGACCACGAGGGAGTCGGGTTCGACGTTGAACCAGCGAAGGGCGGCTTCGACCACGGGGCCGGAGCGGTTCATGAAGCTTTGCGGCTTCAGAAGAACCACCCGCTCGCCCGCGATCTCGGTTTTCACCGCCCAGGCGTCGTCGAGGCGCTCCCGCACACCGAGCGTAAGCCTCTGGGCCAACTCGTCGATCACCATGAACCCGGCGTTGTGCCTGGTTCGACGGTATTTTTCGCCCGGGTTGCCGAGGCCGACGATCAGGCGCATAGGCCGTTACTTCTTGTCTTTCTTGACGTCCTTTCCTGCGGGAGCAGCAGGAGCGGCCTTGCCCGGAGTGGCGGCCTTGGCATCGCCTTCGACTGGCGCCTTTCCCTTCTTCGCGACTTCGGGCTCGGCGGCAACCACCGCACCCTCGGCGGGGGCGGCGGCAGCTTCTTCGGCGTGCTTGGTGACCACGTGGGCCACGAGCACATCGCCGTCGGTCAGAACCTTGACCTTGTCGGGCATGGGGATCGAGGAGACGCGCACTTCGCCGCCGATCTCGAGGGCGGTGATGTCCACCACGAACTTCTTCGGAATGTCGAGGGGAAGGCACGACACCATGATTTCGCGGGTCGCGAACTCGAGCAGGCCGCCGTGGGTCTTGACCCCGACCGGGATGCCCTGGAGTTCGACATGGACCTTGACGTGGATGGCCTTGTCGAGGGCCACTTCATAGAAGTCCGCGTGCAGGAATTCGGGGCGAACCGGGTGGACCTGGTAGTCCTTCAGGATCACCTTGCGCTTCTTGCCGTCGAGTTCAAGGTCGACGAGAGTGTTCTCGGCCGCGCCGGTCTTGAAGACCACGGCGAGTTCGCGCGGGGAGACGCTCACCGCGACGTTCTCCTTGCCGGCCGCGTAGACGATGGCGGGGATGCGGCCCCGGGCACGGAGGCGCTTGGCTTCATTCTTGCCGCGCTGTTCGCGGGCTTCTGCAGCAACAACGATGTCTGACATGGCTTCTCGTCTTCAACTCTTAGGGACGCCTACCCGAAAAATCCGTTTCTTTCAAAAGGGGTTACGGGGCGGCATCAAATGAAGAGGCTCGTGATCGACGCCTCTTCGTGAATATTCTGGATGGCCTTGCCCATCAGCTCTCCGATGGGCAGAACCACGATCTTATCTGATTTTCGCTCCGGCCTCTCTTCGATGGAGTCCGTGACGATGAGTTGCGCGATCCGGCTGGCGTTGATGTTGCGGACGGCGTTTCCCGAGAGCACCGCATGAGAGGCGGAGGCGAGGATCTTTCCGGCTCCGGCCTCGGAGAGAGCCTCCGCCACCTTGCAAAGCGTTCCCGCGGTATCGACGAGGTCGTCCACGATGAGGACGGTCTTGCCGGAGACGTCGCCGATGACGTTGTGGACCTCGGCCACGTTCGCGGTTTCGCGCCGCTTATCCACGATCGCGAGGGTGGCGCCCAGGCGTTTGGCATAGGCGCGCGCGCGTTCCACGCCGCCCGCGTCGGGAGACACCACGCACAGATCCTCGAGTCCCATCTGGGCCACATGGTCGATGATGACGGGGGCGGCGAAGAGATGATCCACCGGAACATCGAAGAAACCCTGGATCTGCGAAGCGTGCAGGTCCATGGTGAGCACCCGATTGCACCCGGCCACCGAGATGAGGTTCGCGACGAGCTTGGCCGAGATGGGCACGCGGGGCCGGTCCTTGCGGTCCTGCCGCGCGTAGCCGTAGTAGGGGATGACCGCGGTGATGCGGGCGGCGCTCGCCCGTTTGAAGGCGTCGATCATGATGAGCAGCTCCATCAGATGCTCGTTGACCGGGGTCGAAGTCGACTGAAGGACGAACACGTCCTTGCCGCGCACGTTCTCCTCGATCTGAAACCAGACCTCGCCGTCGAGGAAGCGGGAGAGATGGGTTCGGCCGAGCGGCACCTTGAGATAGCGCGATACGGATTCGCCCAGGCTGCGGTTGGCGCTCCCGGTGAAGATCTTCATGTCGTGGGGAGGTCGAACCATGGCGACTTTCTGCTTTCGGGAATCATCAGGGAGACGAGCGGACTTTCGGTATTCTTGGCTGGGGCGGAAGGATTCGAACCTTCGGATGCGGGATTCAAAGTCCCGAGCCTTACCACTTGGCGACGCCCCAATGGAGACGAGGGAGGGCGAAGCTTAGCGAAGAAGCCTTCTCAGCGCTTCTCGGGCTTTATCTCGAACCTCTCGCGGAAGCTGCGCCGCGAAAGGAACGCGCAGGCGATGCTCTCGATCCCCGATTCCGTGAACACCCTGGCCGCCGCGTCGCGGGCGGCAGTGCGATCGAAGGTGAGGAAGAAAGAGGAGCCGCTTCCCGACATCGCGGCCTGGATGGCCCCCTGGTCCCGGCCCACTCGGCGGACCTGCCTCGCTGTGGCGGCGAGGGCGGGATTGACCGCGATGGCCGCCGCTTCGAGGTCGTTGCGGAGGGTCGAGGGCGCCCGCCTCCCCTGAACGAACCCTTCGATGGGTGATCGCCCCTTCCGCGGACCCTGGTTTCGGTGTTCGGCATAACGCTCAAACACGGCGGCGGTCGATACGCCCGCCGCTCCCGGTACCAGGAGCACTCGCTCCCTCAGCCTGAGATCGAGCGGCTGGATCTGGTCGCCTCGGCCGAGTCCGAGCGCGGGGCCGCCCACCAGGAAGTAGGGCACGTCGGCGCCGAGGGTTCTTGCCGCCTTCGCGAGGCGCGACATGGGGAGGTTGTGCCCCCACATCAGGTTGAGTGCGCGCAGGACCGTCGCGGCGTTACTGCTCCCGCCGCCCAGGCCCCCGCCCGGAGCGATGCGTTTGTGAAGAGTGATCCGGACTCCGCGCTTTCGGCCGGAGATCTTCTGCATCACCGCGGCGGCCCGCCAGGCGATGTTCGTTTCGTCGTCGGGCACGCCGGGGTGATCGGATCGCACGGAGATGCCGCGGCTGGTCTCTTCGATCTCGACGATGTCGTGCAGGCTCAGGGTGGCGAAGATCGTCCTCAGTTCGTGATACCCGGACGGAAGCCTGCCCAGGACCTCGAGCCCGAGGTTGATCTTGGCGAAAGACCGGAACGCCCGTGCGCTCATCGGCGAAGTCCCAGGCGTCTCGACATCTCATCGAGGGACAGGGACGCCCCGCGCGCGGGTCCGAACTCGAAGGCCCGCAAAGGAGGGGCGCCGGTTTCGGGATTGTCGAGGCTCATGGAAAGGCGCGTTCCGTCCGCACTTTCGATCGTGACCAGGGTCGGCGACGACCGCTCGAACCGCCAGGTGACCGAGAACCCATCAGGAGGCGTGCCCAGAATCGCTTCCACCAACGCCCGCGGATCGAGGTCGATTCCAAAGAGCCGGCTCATCACCTCGCGGTTCGCCGGGCCCTCGAACATGGCATCGTCCCTCGGAAGGTCGGCACGAAGAATCCCGTCCCGGCAGACCAGCAGGAAGCGCAGCCCGGCGCCATCGGGAATCTCGAGCCGAAGCAAGCCGGGGCGCGCGACGCCCCAAACCACCTGGGTCCCGAAACGAGCGCCGGGCCCTTTGAGGACGAGGCGGCCCGAGGCGGAGAGGCCGCTCGTTTCCCTGAGCATCGCCACTTCCGCAGGCGTCGCGAGGTGGCCGCGCGTGGCGCAGGCCGAAGCCCAGAGGGCGGCGAGCAGGGTCAGGCCCCGAGCCCTCAAGGCTTCTTCGGGGCCGCCCGCGAAAGGGTTTTGATCTTCTCTTCTACGAGGGCCCGGTCGAGTTCCCCGTCCTCGTCCTTGGTTTCGAGGGACTGCTGAAGGTACTTGAGAGCTTCGGCGGACTTTCCGTTCTCGGCCAGGATAAGCCCGAGGTGGGCGAGCACGACGGCGCTCGTGTCCTGGGTCAGGTGAGCCTCGCGGATCGCCTTCTCCGCCTCGGTGTTCCGGCCGAGCCGGTGAAGGGCCCAGGCCAGGGAGTCGAGATACGAGCCGTTCTCGGGATCGCTTTCGAGGGCCTTTTCAATCATCGACAAAGCCTCGGGTACCCGGACGTTCCGGTCGGCGTTCATGTAGCCCAGGTAGTTGAGCGTCATCGCGGAATCCGGGGTGATGGCGAGGGCCTTGCCAAACGCCTGTTCGGCCTCGTCGAACCTCTTCTGGCGCTCGAGGGCGGAGCCGAGACCAAAGAGCGCCCGCATGTTCTTCGCGTCCTGCTTCGCCACTTGCCCGAAAAGCTCGGAGGCGCGCGACAGGTTCTTGCCCCGCTGATAGAACTCGGCCGCGGACAGGGTGTTGTCGATGTCACTGCCCGCCGCGGCGAGCCGGGCGTCGACGAGAGCCGAAGCCCCCTTCTCATCGCCGGTCCCGCGAAGGGCGTACGCCTCCAGGTAGAAAAGGTCGCTCTCGTCCTTGAACGCGGGGTCGAGCCGGGCCGCCCGGGATTCTTTAAGAGCCGTCTCGAAGTCGCGGGCCGAAACCAGGGCATCGATCCGGTACGTGACGAGGGACGCATCCTTCTCCTTGCCCGCTTTCGCGGCCTCGCCGAAGGCCTCCGCGGCCTCTTTATATCGACCGAGGCGTTGCCGAACCATGCCGGAATGCGCCCAGAACACACGATTGTTCCTGGCGATGCTCTCGGCGTCTTCACCCGAGGTGTTGCGGCGGATCAGCGCGCCGAGTCTTTCTTCGGCGGCCACGAGCGACCCTTTCTGCTCAAGAAGGGTCACCACGAGGAAGGCCGCTTTGAGGTCCGCCGGTTCGGAGGCGGAGAGACTCTGCGCGATCACGAGCGCCTCATCGAGACGCCGGAGTTCCTTGAAGGCCCGGGCCCGCAGGTCGAGGGCGAAACGGTTCTTTCCGTCCTCGGCGAGCATCTCGTCGGTCAGGGCGAGCGCCTCTTCGGCCCGCTTCGTGTCGATCAGGATCTCGCCCACCTTGAGCCGGGTGACGAGATCCCTCGGATCGAGTTTCGCCGCCGCCCGGTAGTGCTCGAGCGCTTCCTCGGGTTTGCCGTTCTGCTGCTTGATATCGCCCAGGATCTGGAGCACCCGAGCGTTTAAGGGGTCGGCCGCGGCCGCGGTTTGAAGCGCCTCGATGGCGGCCTTGGTATCGCCTATGGCGCGAGAGAGGGAAGCGACCTGAACGAAGGCGTCCACATTCTGGGGATCGACCTCCGACAGCCGCTTCCAGGTCTTGAGCGCGCCGGCGGGGTCGCGGAGCACCGAGTAGAGCCGGGTCAGGTCGCGCAAAGGTGCGGGATCGTTCGGACTGAGTGTCGCCGCACTCTCATATTCCTGGACCGCGAGGCGCAGCTCGCTCTCGCCCCCGCCGGACTGGCCGTAGAACTGATGGACCTGACCCGCGAGGCTTCGCAGGTCGGCGCGTTCAGGGGCCAACCCGACCGCCTGGTTTACCGCGGCGATCGCGAGGTCGAACTTGCTGTCGCCCATGCGGATACGCGAGATCTCGGCGTGCGCATCCGCGGCTCCGGGGTCGGCTCTTAAGGCGCGTTGAAGGAGCTTGATGGCCTCGTCGCCTTTGCCGGCTTCGCGTGCCTGCAGGGCTTCGAGAAAAAGGCCGTATCCGGCCGTCCGGTCGGCCGACCCGGTCGGGGCTTGAACCACCGCGGCCAGCAGGAGGCAGGAAATAAAGGTCATCGCCACGGAATTGTGTCACGCGGCAGCCGATAGCTCTAAGAAAGGCGAAGCGGGGCGGGCGGGTATGGGCCGGTCCCGAAGCCCCGCTTCGCCTCCTTTACTCAGGCGGCGTTTCGATCGCGGAGCCGATGCTGATCGCCGATCGCGGTTTTCAGTCGTCGCAGGGCCTCCGCACCCCCGTCGCCGCCGCGGAGCAGGTCGAAGAATTTTTTCTCGCCCGGCCCGCCCCAGCTGCGCGACGGCATCGTGACCGCCGTCTCACCCTTTTCGGTGCGCCAGATGCTGAAGCCCACGAGCTTCAAACCGGCGAGCAGGCCATCTTCGGACTCGAAGAGGAGCTCGGCTTCGCCGATGAGGTTTTTTGGGCCGTTTTCCTTGTCTGTGAACTCGATACGCATGTTGTCTCTCCCTGTTTCATGTGGTTGTTTCCGGCTGCGGCTTCCCGAGAAGGGTGCACAACCGAGCCGAAGGCCAGGCCTTCGACTCGCGGGAGAGAGACGACCCTGCGGAGCCTTGAGTGTTGTCCTTACCGAGGACGGGGAAAGGCTAAGTCCAGGGCGCCCCGGATGGGGTCCTTCAAGGAACGAAACTTGCCCTGAACCGAGAGATCGGTCTATAACCAATGACGAATGCAAGAGTCGTTCCAGGAAAAGCGCCGGGCGAGCGCACTCCGGTCCCATCCCACGTGGATCCTGAGAACCGTTGCTCTCCTGGTTGTCGTGGGCGTGCTTTTGGCCGTGGTTCAAGCCCTTCGCACCCCCCGGCCGGTCGCGTCGGGGGTGGCCCCGAGTGCCGCTCCCAGCCCGGGCCCACCTGGATCTTCGAGCCCCCAGGCGCCCGGCTACGCGCCCGTGGATCCCCGCGCCGACAAGCTCGAGTCACTCGTCTTCGAGTCTTTCAGCGCCTCTGGCAAGAAAGGCATCGAACTGCAGGCCAGCGGCTCGTCCGGACGCGAGACCGAGCGCAGGTTCCTCGACACCGTCAAGGCCAGGATTCCCTTCATGTCAGGGGGCAAGGCCGCCTCCATGGAAATCGTGGCCGATCACGCCCAGCACATGGCGAGCCGCCCTTCGGCCCTCTTCCAGGGGCACGTTCGAATGACCACGGACGATGGCCTCGTTCTCGAGACCGACGAACTTTTCTACGACGGCCGCGACGGCCTGGCGCAGAGCGAGCGGAGAGTCACCTGGCGGCGCAAAGACGTCTCCGGAGAGGCGCTTGGGATGTTGTACGAAACCGCCAGCGACTCGATCACGTTCTTCAGGAACGTGAAGATCCGCCTGCGCGACCGGGACGACGCCCCCGCCGATATTGACGCGGATTCCGCCTGCCTCTCACGTGAACAGAACGCGCTCTTCCTGGACGGCAACGTCTCGGTGGATCAGGCTGCCAGCCGGACCCGCTCCGGCTCCCTGCAACTTTTCTTTGGCGCGGACCACGCGATCTACCGCGCGGTTTTTCGCGACGGTTTCGAACTCGTGGCCGCGGGCAACACCGGTTCTTTGGGATTCACCTTCCCGCGGGCGAACGGCCGCAAGATCATCCGCGGCCGTCGCCTGGACATGACGTTCGGCGCGTCTCGCAAACCCGAGGAGGTGGCGGCCGGTCCGGAGGCGGTGATGATCGTCGAACCGGGACCAGGTGATCCGCCCGAACGTCGCGAGATCCGCGGGGACGCGCTCATCTTCAAGTTCGACGCCGAGGGCAAGCTCCGGGAGTACCTCGGCAATAGCGGAACCAGCGTGCGTTTCGTGCCCACGAACCCGCGAAGCGGCGACGTGCGGTCGATTTCCGCCACCGATTTCGTCGCCACCCTCGATCCCGGCACCGGCGAGGCGGAGAAGATCTCCTTCGTCGAGAAGGTGGTGTTCGAACGAAGAAACCAGCGTGGGCGAGGCGACAAGGCCGAGTTCTCGGAGAAAACGGCAAAGATGCTGGTTTCCGGGGCCGCTACGTTCGAAGACACTGAGGACAAGATCTCGCTATTGGCCTCGTCCATCGAAATGGACACGAAAAGCGGCTCCTTCCGCGCCTGGGGCGGCGTCCGCCACACCCAGAAGGGAGGTTTGCCGGGGGCCCCTTTTGGCTCGGCCGGTTCCGACCTCTTCGCGACCAGCCGTCAGGTCCTCTTCGACGCGCCGAAGAAGACCACCCAGTACCTGGACCGCGTCGTGTTCAGGGCCGGCGATGACGAGATGCGCGCATTGAACATCGAGACCGTCGATACCGGCAAGGGCCCGAGGATCACCGCGGACACCGATGTCGAGATCCTGGTGGCGGGCGGGGCCGAAGGCGCCGGGATCGATGCCCGGGCCACCCGGATGGTCTATGCCCCCGCGGAGCGAAAGTTCACTTTCAGCGGCGCCGCGTCGGTCCGCCAGAAAAGCTTCGAAACCAGGGCGCCGGAGATTCTCGTCGGCCTCGGTCCCGCGGGCAGTTTCACCGTCGAATCGCTCGAGGCCATGGGCGGTCTGGTGAACATCAAGGCCCTGGACCGGACGGCCGAAGGCGGGCACCTTCTCTACACGCCGACGAACGGGCGGGTGGTCATGACCGGAACTCCGGTAAAACTGGAGTCCCAGGGTAAGAGGGTCCAGGGGAAGTCCGTGACCTTCTTCACCACCGGAGATCAGGTGGAAGTGGTGGGAGAAGAGGGACGCACCGAAACCGTGCTTCAGAGAAAGATCAAGCAGTGAGCGCTCCGAGCATCGTGCTTCGCGGGGACGGACTCACCAAGGCCTACGGGACGCGCGTGGTCGTCCGCAACGTCGATATTGAAATCTCGACCGGGGAGGTCGTGGGCCTCCTCGGCCCCAACGGAGCGGGAAAGACCACGACTTTCTACATGGTGGTCGGTCTCACCAAGCCGCGGTCTGGTTCCGTGTTCCTCGGGCGCGACGACATCACGAGCCTGCCCATGTACCTGCGGGCCCGCGCCGGCATCGGCTACCTGCCCCAGGAAAGCAGCGTGTTTCGAAAACTCACCACCGAGGAGAATGTCCTCGCGGTTCTGGAGACGCTCGGCTACTCCCTTCGCGAGCAGAAAACCCGCGCCGCCGAACTTCTCCACGAACTCGGCATCTCGGGCCTGGCTCAGCAGAGGGCCGACACGCTGTCGGGAGGAGAAAGGCGCCGGCTCGAAATCTGCCGGGCGCTTGCCGCCTCGCCCCTTTTTATCCTCCTCGATGAGCCCTTCGCCGGCATCGACCCCATCGCGGTGGGGGACATCCAGCGCATCATCGCTTATCTCAAGAAGCGCGGTCTGGGCATACTCATCACCGACCACAATGTCCGCGAAACCCTGCGCATCACCGACCGCGCGTACATCATCCGCGAGGGCGAAGTGTTTCGCACCGGAACGCCGCGCGCTCTCGCCACCGACGCCGAAGTGCGGCGGGTGTACCTCGGCGATGACTTCGATCTGATGCTCCCCGAGACGAAGGCTTAGACCATGGCTCTCCAGCAGCGACTGTCTCTTTCGCCGAAGATGTCCCAGCGCCTCGTCCTGACCCCGGCGATGCAGCAGGCGATCAAGCTGCTGCCTCTCACCACGCTTGAGCTTGCGGATGTCATCAACCAGGAGATGTGCGAAAACCCTCTGCTCGAGGAGATTCCAGAGGACGAAGCGACCGGGCCCACTCCGGAGACCGACAGCGAAGGGAGCGACGGATCTGCGGGCGCCGAGGCGGAGTTCGATGCCGACGCCGCCCTCGGTCCCATGGCCGATGCCTCCGAGGTGTCTCTCGATGGCCCGGCTCCCGAGGCAAGCCTGGAGACCCCCGCCGATCCCCTTGCCGCCGCGGAGCAGACCGGCCTTCAGGACTCGGACATCGACAAGCTCTTCGAGAACGTGGTCGACGACATTGGCGTCCGCGACATGGCCCAGAGCGACCCGGATTCGGAGTACTCGATCGAGAACCGTCTTTCGACCACGATCGATCTGCGCGACCATCTCCTCGCTCAACTCCGCCACGACATCTCTCCCGGCCGCGTGCGCGATATCGGCGAGGGCATCATCCAGAATCTCGATGACGACGGCTACCTCCGCACCCACGACCCCGCCTGCGAGCAGAACGATCACCACACCTGCGGAAAGATCGTGCCGACCACCCTCGACGAGGTGTGCCTGGCCATGGGCCTCGGTCCTGAAGAGAATCGACCCCACGCCGAGAAAGCGCTTCGGCTCGTGCAGACCTTCGACCCGGCGGGGGTGGGCGCGTGCGACCTCCGCGAGTGCCTTCTGATCCAGCTGCGCTTCTTCGGCTTCGGCGAAACCCCCGCCGTCACCATCGTCGGGTCGCACATGCGCATGCTCGAGATGCGGGACGTGGCCGGGCTCGTCCGTGTGCTCCAGAAACCCGAGGTCGAAGTCCTCGACTGGCTCGACCTCATCGAGAGCCTGGATCCGCGACCAGGCAGCACGCTCTCGGCGAAGCCGCCTTCCTACGTCGTGCCCGACGTGATGATCTACAAGAAGGACGGCGCCTGGGTGGTGGAGCTCAACGACGACTCTCTTCCCAAGCTCCGCATCTCTTCGAGCTACCGGCAGTTCCTGAACGCCAATTCCCCCGCGGATGACGAGGCCAAGACCTACGTCCGGGACAAGATGCGGAGCGCCCTGTTCCTGATCAAAAGCGTCGACCAGAGGCAGCGCACCCTCTACAAGGTCGCCGATTCCATCCTGAAGCGCCAGGAGGCCTTCTTCGAGTCGGGCATCTCCGCCTTGCGGCCCATGGTCCTGCGCGACGTGGCCGACGACATCTCGATGCACGAGTCCACGGTTTCGCGAATCGTCCAGAACAAACACGCGCACACCCCCCAGGGGGTGCTTCCGTTGAAGTTCTTCTTCCATTCCGGACTCAAGGGAGATTCGGGCGAGTCCGTGAGTTCGGTCGCGATCAAGGAGAAGATCCGCCACATGATCGACGCCGAGACGCCGGGCAAGCCGCTCTCCGATGCGCAGATCGGCCAGGTGCTGTCTTACCAGGGCACGACCATCGCGCGGCGCACGGTGGCGAAATACCGCGAGGAGTTGCGCATTCCCTCCTCCTCCGAACGCAAGGGCCGGCCCCGATGAAGAAGCCTTCGCCTCCGCGGGTTCACGTTGAAGCACTGCTGAGCGAAGAAGCGGTCCCCCTGGGGCTTCGGCTCCTCGGCGGCAAGTCGGGGCTCAAGAACTACATCGATCGGTCGCGGGTGCAGCGGCCGGGCCTCGCCCTCACCGGCTTCACCCGGTACCTGAGCCCGGGGCGCGTTCAGATCCTCGGCGGCAGCGAGTCGTCGTTCCTGCGGACGCTCCCGGTGAAACAGAGAGCCCTCGTCCTCCATCGATTGATGTCGAGGGAACTGTGTTGTGTTGTGGTGACCCGCGGGCTCGAGGTCCCTCCCGAACTGAAGCAGGAAGCCGAGGCCCGCGGCATCCCCGTTCTCGCGACCACGCTGGATTCGACGCCTTTCATCAAGCGCCTGACCGAGTTCATCGAGGACCGGCTCGCCCGCACCGTGCGGCTTCACGGCGTGCTCATCGACGTTCTCGGCGTGGGCGTCTTCATCCGCGGAGACAGCGGCATCGGAAAGTCGGAGTGCGGCCTCGAACTCGTCGACCGGGGACACCGCCTCATCTCCGATGACGCGGTGGACATCAAGGCCGTGAGCCAGGGGCTCCTCGGCGCCTCGCCCCGCCAAACGCGGGATCACATGGAGATCCGCGGTCTCGGCATCCTGAACATCCAGGATCTGTACGGTGTATCCGCGGTGAGCCCCGAGAAGACCATCGATCTCGTGGTGCGGCTCGAGAAGTGGAACCCCCGCAAGGCCTACGATCGTCTCGGCCTCAATCGCGAGACCGAGACCATTCTCGACCTCGAGGTGCCGCTGCTGCGCCTGCCGGTGGCCCCGGGCCGGAACGTGGCCCTCCTGGTTGAACTCGCGGCCAAGAATCTCCTGCTTCGTGCGCGCGGTCACGATGCAACCGCGACCTTGCTGAGCCGGGTCGAAGCACAGGCCGCTCCCCAAAGAGAGCGCAGGCCATGAGGGCGGCCCGTCTTCCCGCGAAGAAGCAGCCGGAGATCGTCATCATCTCGGGCCTCTCCGGTTCAGGGAAGTCTCATGCCGCCAACGCGCTCGAAGACCTCGGCTATTTCTGCGTCGACAACCTTCCGATCCAGCTTCTTCCCGGCTTCGTCGCATTCCTCAAGTCTTCCGGTACTCCAAGGGCCGCACTCGTCGTCGACATGCGCGAGCCGACCTTCGTGGCCACCTTCGGCCGGGCCCTCGCGAAACTTCGCGGGCAGCCGATGAAAGTGAACCTCGTCTTTCTGGAGGCCTCGGATGCCACGCTCATCCGCCGTTTCTCCGAAACCCGGCGGGCCCACCCGCTCGCGACGAACCAGCCGGTGCGTGATGGTCTCCGCGAGGAGAAACAAGCGCTCGCGTCGGTAAGGCGGCTCGCCGATTTCATCGTCGACACGTCGGCCCTGAGCGTGCATGACCTCAAGGGGTACATCCAGGAGCATTTCAGCGCCGGCCAGGAGGGCCGCGGTCTCGTCCTCACCGTCCTCTCCTTCGGCTTCAAGCTGGGCCCGCCGTCGGAGGCGGACCTGGTCTTTGACGTGCGTTTTCTGAAGAACCCGCACTTCGACCCGAAGCTCCGGAGGCTCACCGGCCTCAACCCGCGAATCGTCCGCTTCCTGAAGCGCGCGCCCGGCACGGTGGAGTTTCAACACAAGCTCCTCGACTTCCTCACTTTCGTCGTACCCAAATATGTGGCCGAGGGCAAGGCCTACCTCACCATCGGGATCGGGTGCACCGGAGGCCGCCATCGCTCGGTCATGATCGCGCGGGAGCTCGCCCACAAACTCGATGAGATCGAAGGAGTGACGGTTCGGTTGCGACATCGGGACCTCAGACAGAGATGATCGGCATTCTTGTCGTCACCCACGGCGACGTGGCCCGCGAGCTGGTGAACGCCCTCCAGATGATCGTGGGCGAGCAGGAGCGGGTGCTGGCCCTCTCGATCGACTGGGAGGTCGATGTCGATGTGGCCAAGGGCGCCATCGGCAAGGCGATCGCCCAGTGCGGGAAGAAGAACGTCCTCGTGCTCACCGACATGTTCGGCGGCACGCCCACGAACCTCGTTCTCCCGTTCGCGGGCGACGGCATCGAGGTGGTGACGGGTGTGAACCTGCCCATGCTGATCAAGGCCTGCCAGATCCGCACCCGGCCCCTCGCCGAAGTCGCGCGGATGGTCTGCGCCCAGGGCCGCGAGAGCGTCCAAGTAGCAGGAGATTTGCTGGGGCCGCCCAAGTCGTGAAGAGGAAGACCGTGCGGGTCGTCAATCCGCTGGGGTTTCATGCGCGCGCGGCGGCCAGGTTCGTGGCCGAGGCCTCACGCTTCGAATCCCAGGTCACCGTGGTGTTCAAGGACAAGGAGATGGACGGCAAATCGATCCTGGGCCTGCTCCTCCTCGCCGCTCCCGCGGGCGCCTCGATACAGATTCGCGCGGAGGGCCGTGACGAGAAGGAGGTGGTGAAGGCCCTTGCCGCTCTCGTCGCTTCCGGGTTCGGGGAGGCCTTGAGGGCGTGAAGCTCTCCGGCTTCGCCATCGCCCCCGGACGCGTCCTCGGCCGGGCCTTCGTGTTTCGCCGGGCCGAGCGCCAGATTCCGTTCCGGCACCTCGAAAAATCCGCGGCCGCGCGGGAGCGCGAGCGTCTTCAGGCCGCGTTTCGCGCCGCCCAGGCCGAACTCGCGGACCTCCGGGCCAGGCTCTCGCACGAGGCGGGCGAAGCCCATGCCTATCTTTTCGACGCGCAGATCCTCATGCTTCAGGATCCTCTGTTCGCGGGCCGCAGCCTGACTCTCATCGAAGAGCGCCTCATCGGATCCGAGTGGGCGCTTTCGATCGTGTGCGACGAACTGCGCCGTCTCTTCGCGCGCGCATCGACGGTGATCGCGGAGCGGTCCCACGACCTCGACGACGTTTTGGACCGCGTCCTCGGCCTGCTCGGAGGGACGAAAGGCGATCTCGTTCTGCCCGTGGGCGACAAGGTTGTCCTCGTCTGTGAAGACCTCAAGCCTTCCGAGGCGGCGGAGATCGACTGGTCGCGGGTGGGGGCGCTCGTGGCCGATCACGGCTCGCCCACCCACCACATGGCGATCCTCGCCCGGTCGCGTCTCATCCCCTGCGTCCTCGGCGTCCGCACCGCTACCGCTCACGTCGCGAGCGAAGCGGTGGTGCTGGTCGACGGCGACGCGGGCTTTATCGACACCAGTCCTTCGCCCGAGACGCGGGTCGAGCGGTTGCCGGAAACGCAGCGGGCCGGACTGCCCGAGGGTCCGGTGTTCACCGAGGACGGTGCGGAGATCATCCTGCGCGCCAACATCGAGTTTCCCTCCGACATCGACGCCGTCCGCGAGTCGGGGGCCATGGGCATCGGCCTTTTCCGTTCCGAATACCTCCTCTCCCGTCAGGGCCGCGCGCCGAGCGAGGATGCCCAGCTCGAGATCTACCGGCGCCTCGCCCTCGCCGTAGCCCCGCATCCGCTCACCGTCCGCACTTTCGATCTCGGACCGGAGGATCTCTCGCCCGCGAGCCCGTCGAGCCCGAATCCGGCTCTTGGCCTGCGCGCGTTTCGTCTGTTGTCGCGCGGCAGCGAGTATTTCCGGTCGCAGATCCGCGCCCTGCTCCGCGCCGCCGATGAGGTGGCGATCCGCATCCTCTTCCCGTTTGTGGGCGGAGTTTCCGAGGCTCAGGAGATTCTCACTCTCGTGGAGGAACTCGAAGGCGAGCTTCATCTCGCCGGCCGGGCGTTTAGAAGGCCCCCGCTTGGGGCGATGATCGAGATTCCATCGGCCGCCCTGGTCGCGGCCTCGCTCGGGCGCCGGTTCGACTATCTCTGCGTCGGCACCAACGACCTCATCCAGTACACCCTCGCGGTTGATCGCGCGGACCCTCGCGTGGGCCATCTCTATGCGCCCTTTCATCCCGGTGTGGTCCGGCTCCTCGGCGATATCGTGGCTGCCGCTCGCGAGGCGAAAGCTCCCCTCTCCGTCTGTGGCGAAATGGCGGCGAGTCGCGAAGGCGCGCTCCTTCTCGTGGGCCTTGGCTACCGCGAGCTCTCGATGGCGCCCACCTCGATCCGCCAGATCCGCTACGTCCTCACGACCTCGAGCGTCAAGGACATGGAGAAGGCGATCCATGAAGCGGTCAGGTCCGACGCGCTTTCCGCGGAGTCTTTCGCGACGGCCCTGGCCGAAGCGCGCGCCGCGCGATGAATCGAGCCAATCCGGATGGGGGCGCGATAATCGAAGCGCCGGCATTAAAGAGAATGAGAGGCTGAACGTGACCGAGAACGCCAAGCGCGTCGACAAACCCTGGGGCTACGAAATCTGGTGGGCCCGCACCGACCGCTACGTCGGAAAGCTCCTGCACATCAACGCCGGCGAGAGCCTCTCCCTTCAGTACCACAACGTGAAGGACGAGACCATCATGGTCCAGTCCGGAACCCTGCTCTTCGAGACTGGCTCTAAGGACGATCCGTCGAACCTCAAGAAGACCGAAATGAAACCGGGCGACGCGTTTCACATCACCCCGCACACCGTGCATCGCATGACCGGCGTCACCGATGTCGACATCGTCGAGGTGTCGACGCCCGAACTCGACGACGTGGTGAGGCTCGAAGACCGGTACGGAAGAGCGGGAACCAGCAAGCCGTAAGGTTTCTCCGTCACCCCGGCGAAAGCCGGTGCCTAGCAGCCCGTGGTGAAAGTCCCTCCGCGTCGAAAGCGGATCTTTTCCGCAGAGCTCCGCGTTGCCAAACCTTGAAATACTCCCGGTATTCCTGCGGTTCGGCGCCTTGATCTGACGAAAAATCTCTCACTTTCGCTCGCGGTCGACTTTCACCACGGACTGCTAGCGCGAAAGTTCCGTTCGCGCCCGCGTCGTCGCGCTGATGTGCTCTCTCCGCTCCCGTCGGTCGGGAGGGGCGTCGTGCCATAGTTCTGGGCTATGAGCGCGGTCAAGATCGTGGTTGAACAGCACCAGGACCGAGAGCACATCGCGCTGGTTCGAGACAACGCCGACCGAACCTGAACTCCGGCGACCATTCCGAATCACCGGCTGCTGAAGGGCTCGACCCTCCGCGCTATTTGTACGCAGGCCGGCATCGACCGCGAGGAGTTCATCCGCGCGTTTGAGGCCTCGTGAAGAGGCCCTGAATCCGCTCCGCCGCTCTGCGGGCGCGACGGCGGGTTATCGTCCCGCCCTACTCAAGTCTGCGCCGAGTGATTCCTGGAACCTCGTCGAATCCTTCATCGAACGTGGCAATCTCTTTGACGCCGTTGTTCAGCATGACTGCCGCGTGAACCGCGTCGCGGACGTTCAGGCCGCGCTGCGTTCGGACCAGATCACGCGCTCGATCGGTGTCCGCAAGCGACACCGGAAATACGATGGGGCAGAGCTGGGAGAAAAGGTCATAGATCTCGACCGCCAGGTCGGGCCGCTTTAGCCCGACATAGCGGTACAGGATCTCCTGAAGGACCTCCACACTCGTGCAGATCTCCAGGTGACCCGCGCGAGCAGCATCAAGCAGGCGGCGTGATGGCTCCCGGTTTGGGTGATCCCGCCCTGCGACGTACATCGGGATGTTCGAGTCGACGAAGATCAACCCCGTCCGGCCTCGATTTCCGCGAGCATCTGGTCGATATTCCCCGTAGGAGCGCCGAGGCTGGCCAGCCGGTCGAGAGGATCACCCACCGCGTTGGGCCGCCGAAGGGCATCTTCGATCGCCCTCCGTACCCACTCAGCCTTCGACTGGCGCTTCCGCGTTGCCGCCTTGCGGATTCTTAGATCGAGGGATGGAGGAATGAGGACTTGCAGTCGGTGACTCACATGAGCATGCTAAGCGGCTGGTGAACTGGTGGTCAAGCCACAGTTGCCTTCGGAGGTCAGGCCTGTCTCGCGCATTCCCGACGGGGTTTTCGCGCCCGGCCCGTCTTGAGGTTCCGAGTTTAGGATCGCACTCCTTGCGACTCGCGACCTTCAACATCAACGGCATCAACGGCCGGTTCTCCAATCTCCGTGCGTGGCTCGGCGAGACCAGGCCCGATGTGGTGTGCCTCCAGGAACTGAAGGCGACCGACGCCGATTTCCCGATCGCGGCCATTCGCGATCTCGGATATGGCGCCATCTGGCACGGGGAAAAGTCGTGGAACGGCGTGGCCATCCTGGCCCGAGGCGCTGATCCCATCGAGACGCGGCGCGGCCTGCCCGGCGATCCATCGGACACCCAGAGCCGCTATATCGAGGCCGCGATCGACGGAGTTCTGGTCGGGTGTCTCTACGTCCCGAACGGGAACCCCTGGCCGGGACCCAGGTTCGAGTACAAGCTGCGCTGGTTCAACCGGCTCGCCGACCACGCCCGCGGCCTGATCGCCACCGGAGCGCCCGTGGCTCTGGTCGGGGACTACAACGTCATGCCGACGGATCTCGACGTCTATTCGCCCGAAAAATGGCTGGACAACGCCCTGTTCCGGCCCGAGGTTCGCGAGGCCTATCGCGGGTTGGTCGCGCAAGGCTTTACCGACGCGGTGCGCGCTCTTCATCCCGGCGAACCCATCTACACCTTCTGGAAGTACTTCCGGAACGCGTTCGCACGCGATGCCGGCCTGCGCATCGATCACTTCCTGCTGAGCCCGGTCCTGGCCGAGCGTCTTGGGGCCTCAGGCGTCGATCGCGACGTTCGAGGCCGCGAGCACGCGAGCGATCATGCTCCCGCGTGGATCGAACTTCGGGAGATCACGAACTGAACGGCCGGCGCAGCATCGCGATCTGTCCTGCATGGTACAGATCGTGATGCAGCGTGCCGCGGATCATCGTGTAGTTACCTCGACTCATTCGCGCACCAGCCGCACGGAGTCGACGGCCGCCGCCGTGTTGGGCCCGGTCCAGCCCGGCAGGTCTGCTCGAGCGGTGGCGCTCCAGATCAGATCGAGCGTGTTGAACCCAGGGCGGATCGCGCCGGCCGGGACCGCGAAGCGCAGCTCGGCCCAGTCGGGACCAAGCGTCTGCTCGCCCAGCTCGCGGCCGCCCAGACGCGCCCGCATCCGCGTCGCAAGCTGGGCAGGCTCGGCCCGGGCCACCACGATCAGGGTCGCTTCCCGGGCGTGCCGGATCGGAAGGGTCAGCCGCGAACGACGCCCGCGTGAGGCGCGGAAACCGGGCGAGGCCGCGGGGTCTGGGGGAAACCAGCCTTCGCCGAGCGCCGCCTCGACCGCCGGGGTCTCCTGGCCGCCGAGATCGAGTCGGCCGCGCTGTGACCACGGTCCCTCGTCGAGCCACACACCCTTGAGGTTGTCATATGCGAACAGCCAGACCGTGTGCGGCAGCCATGGCTTCCAGCGGTCGATCGTGCGCCAGGCCACATCGACCTGGACCGGGGCCAGCCGGTCGAGGGTCATGCCCTGGTCCTTGCTCGCGACCATGTTCGAGTTATAGATGTAGGAGAGCTGGTCGTTCCAGACCGAGAGCGCCACCAGCACCAGCGCCGGCGCCAGCAGAGGGCGGCGAGCGAGGACGCGCAGGGCCCCGCCGAGGCCGAGACCGAAGAGGGGCACGAGACACAGCAGCCGGCGCTGGCCGAAGGCATCCGAACCCCACCAGTCGCTGAGCAGGCCGTTGACGAACGCGGACAGGGCCAGGGCCGTGAGGCACAAGACCGCGAGCCCACGATCGGTCCGGAGCAGGGTGAGCCAGCCAAGGGTCGCGACCAGCAGCAGCGGGTGCCAGGTGAAGAGGCCGTGGCGCGGAGAGAGGAGCACGAGCGCCCACTGCGAACCGGCGGTCGTGACCCAGTTCTGCTCCGCCGTGACGGCCGCGAAGGCCGTTCCGTACATGGCGAGCCAGATGCCTGTCTGTAACGCCCCCGCCACGACGGGTACGGCCAGTAAACGCAGCGCCTTTGGCATGAGGTCCGGCGGACGGCGGAACAGCAGGTCGAGTGCGGGTAGTGCCAGCAAGATCGCATCCTGGGCCCGCACCAGGGCCAGCAGGGCGCCCGCCGCCCCGACGGCCAGGTAGGGCCCCGGAGCGGGCTGCTCCCGTGCGCGCAGCCAAAGCCAAACGAACAGGCATGCGACGCCCGCCGATGTGGCGTGCGACATGGACGCGTTGGCGGTGGCGTAGAAGCGCAACGGCGTGGCGTACCACAGGCCGGCAACCGCCAACCCGGCGATGGCCCGACCGTGGCGCGCGCGCAGCAGACTCTCCACGAGCAGCAATCCGAGGACCGCCCAGGAGAACGAGGCGAGGGTCACCGCCGACTGATAGGGCTGCGAGAAGCCGTCGGCGGGCGCCCCGCCGGGCAGCAGGGCGGCGAGGTGGGCGAGGCCGAAGGCCGGTGACCACGCGATGGCCTGCCCCACCAGCACACGGCTCGTGACCCCGACACCCGGCGTCACCACCGCCTTCGCTCCGAGCCCCGCATAGTCGTTGGCGAAGTCGAGATCGAAGTCGAGCAGGGGAGAGCGCAGCAGCGCGTAATACTCGTAGCCGTCGCCGCCCAGACGGCCGTAGACCGACGACACGTCGAGCAGGAACATGGCGACGAGCAGCGCGCGCGGCCCGTCGCACCAGCGCCGCCCGCGGCTGGTTGCCGAGGCGAGGGCGGTGAGCGAAGCGACCAGAAGGGCCGCGTCGAACCAGCCTTTTGACGCGCCGGAGTCGACTGCGGCGCGCGCCGTGAGAGCGAGCAGGGCGGTCGCGAGCAGGGCGCGGTCGAGGCGGCTCATCGGCAGCGGGGAGTCTAGCTTGGTGTCGGGTGTGCGACATGAATGTGGGTAGGGTCAAGCGGCCCGACGCTCCCAGTACTGCTCCCAGCGACCGCTCACGGCGCAACAGCGGAGGGCGATGATGGCGTTGGCGCCGCGGACGGTCCATTGCATGCCGGACTGCTTGAGCCTGCTCCCGGCGATGGTCTTGCAACCCGCCTCGATGACACCGGATCCGACAAAGAGCCCCAAGGTTCGGAAATGACGGTACCGCATCC
>Ga0163147_10000641_pt1 | contig 54702 bp, 31 predicted proteins | sample OliLakLV19MP6G1_FD_148597 | JGI IMG/M metagenome (GOLD analysis project Ga0163147, IMG submission 148597) | Freshwater microbial mat bacterial communities from Lake Vanda, McMurdo Dry Valleys, Antarctica- Oligotrophic Lake LV.19.MP6.G1 | ecosystem: Environmental > Aquatic > Freshwater > Lake >... | reverse complement strand
GTGCTACAAATACAAAAAGAACAGGCAGCTCAAATGCCCCTACTTTCAATACCCGATATTAAACTTGTGTTCGCTAAAAAATTAGCCAATAAACTTCATTCTGATCAAGGTATTTTGGACGCTTTAGCCCGAAGACACCTTAAAAGAAAAGTTGATTTAGATCGATTTTCTAAAGTGCCAAAGTAGAAGTAGTTACTTTGTTTCAACTTACCTATTCAGTTTTACCTCAAGAAGCTCTAATACGAAAATCGATCAGGGGGATAAAAAATCCAATAGAAAATATGGCGTCTTATGTAACTTTAGGTGTAGATAATTAACAAATAAATAAACGGCTCATAATTTGGTACTCCAAATTATGCAGCTATACAATCAAGTTACTTACCGATTTTAAGTAAGTAATTTGGTGTAAATTCTGTCGTAGAAAATTAATTTGTAAAGTGTAAATTTAAGTAAGAGATGATGTTGGAAATTCACAATTAAATGTAAACCCACAACATAAGTGTAGAAATGTAAATTTGAAAGAAACAGTAAGGGAAGCTAACGATTGTGGTTACTTAAATCGAAAAATTTGTACTCTTTATTTGGGTGACACGCAATATTACGATAATTTCAAATTAAAACAAAAAAAAATGCAATTTTTTTTAACAAATGTATAAAATAATTTTCATAATTGATGTTTTTTATTAATATGTACGAGAAAACAAACAATCATGTATAAGTGCCCTACTACTATTCTTTTTTAAATTTTGGGTATTGATTTTATCTAAACCGATTTTATCAGGTGATGTTCAAAGAAACTGATAAAAGAATCCTTGTAACAGTAAATATTTTTTTATAATAAAAGTCGAAGTGACTGCTTCCAATTTTTTCTCTAAACGAATGGGAAGTATTTTTAGCTGCCCGCTCTTCTCAATAATATTATAAAAGTGTTGCTGTTGCTGCTATTTTAGATACGCTGGGACACGCCGAGTGAAGACTACACCAATATATTTAGATAATTTAATAATAAAAAGGTAAATGCTTATCATAATTTTATTCTTTATAAAGATTATATTTCAAAATATTATTTCAAAATTTTCTAAAAAGGATTGTTTTGCGAAGCAATCCTTTTTTATAGTATTAAGATACAGCCTTGACAAATATCACATAGTCTTACCCGAATCCACTGCCAAAATTAATATTGCGAAATTGTAGCCGAATTGGAGTTCTATTAGCCTAAGCCAAGAATAGAGTAGGTCTTAAATCGATATGTTCAAGTTGCTTGGTATCAACTTGCCGAGCAGCTTGTGCTACTACGAAAACATGCAACTTGCTTAGGGGAAGCCCCTAAGAACCCCCAGCACGGCGTGGCGGCACTTTCACGCGCAACCTGACGAAAGCACTTGCTTTAATCGTTAAAAGTTTTTATATCTGACATCAACTTTGCCAATACGCAATGACGCACCACCAAGTACAATAAGAAGCTTGATAGAATATGAGTCATCCTTTTTCTGATAACATTTGTATAATTCCAGGTTTAGGACGCAGTCATACCTAAAAATTTGCCAGTAGAATTTGGTTTACTTTAACGAGATACGAATTAATTTGATTGAAGTCAAACACAATATGGGCGGTTTAAGAATAAAAGAAAATATATAAAATTAATACATACATGCCTGGGCATGTGGTCGCAGGTTCAAATCCTGTCACTCCGACAAAAGAAAAAAGCCTAATAAGTTAATCGCTTAAAAGGCTTTTTTGATAAAAAGTACCTATCAAATTTATATTTTGGAATGTAAATAAACACGGTCTAATTCAATTTAAGTAATCGAGCATATTTAAATTATAAAATAAATTTAACTTAAATTGTTGATTGTCAAAGTATTGAGAGACTGCCAACTGCCTACTTACTTACTGTAATCTGCTGATACACAATCGGCGACCATTCATTGTCATTGTCTTGCACACGTACGCCTACGCGATAGCTGCCTGGCTGCGGATAGATAAAATCAATTTTATTACGCGTGGTTTGAGCAGTATAAAATCCTTCCAAAATGAACTCGTACCGAGCTACTTTTCCACCCCAACGCGCATCGGCATCGAAGCTGCGAGCCGCATCAATGCTCACTTGAAGCGGTGCTAACTGGTTGGTTTGACGGGCTTCCAAAGCAGCTACTGGCAGTTGATTGGCTAAGGCATTTAATTCTACCAAAGCGCTGGCAGAAAGTCCTTGCGGGTCTTTTATCGTAATGGAAAAAGCAAAGAATCCGGCACGTAGCGGACGAAACGAGAGGTCGCCGTCCAAAGCGCCAGAGATATTTGTAATACCGTTGTTAATGATATTATTTTTATAAATCACCAGCGCTTCGTTTAATTTTGAAATTGTCAGTTGCCGCTCGTTTTGGTCATCTTTTACGTTGAAGGTAAAATCGTAGGTTTTGGATGCGCTGTATTTGAAGGTATCTCGCAGCAGGTTGTCGCCATTGATTTCAATGGAAGGCGCTTTGCCGTCGGTGCCATTTGGACCGCCCACTTCGTCCTTTTTATCGCGGCAAGCGGAAACGAGTACCAATCCTACGATGCAAAATGAAAGTATGTTTTTGAGATGCATGGTTATCAATTTTGTTTCATGAGTTTATAAATCGTATTTACAATGCCATTTTCGATGCGTAAGAAATACATTCCAGTGTTCAAATTCGGGAGTTGTACGCCCAATTCGATGGGTTGTACTGCATTTGTATCCAATTCCATTTCGTTTGCCCAGTGGGTTCGACCTAGCATATCCGTCAAGGTGAACCGATAATTGCCGGCTTTTTCTACTTTTACAACAGCAGTCAAGGTAGTCGTGAATGGATTGGGGAAGCAAGCTATTTGAATACCCTCGGGTTGTACTGAAGTATTGCCATTTCTTATTTCCACCTCCTCTTCGGTCAGGTTCATCATGCGCACCGCGATATAATCTTCTTTTGTAATGGTATTCGTACAACCATCTTCATCCGTTATTTCTAGACTTACGTCAAAGGTACCTTCTACATTATAAAAATAAAATGGCTGCGGCGTAGCACTCCAACCGCCATCACCCAAAGTCCAGAAATACTGATACGCTGGATTGTTGTTCGATAATTTGAATTGTACCAAATCGCCTTCCGTCAAATCCCGACGCGGCGTGACCGAAAAATCTCCTTGCGGCACTTGGGGCGTTACTTGCACCGGTACACGCGCCGAAATACATCCGCCTTGAAAAGCTTCCACATACACAATCGTATCGCTACGCACTTCTGTCATCGGAAACAAACTGCCGGAAGATAAAGCTGGCAAATCATTTGGACGACGATACCAACGCAAGGTCGCATCTGGAAAACCAACGCTCGCTCCCAAAAGGAACGCAGCGCTGCCAAGGCACACCGGCGCATTGCCGTTTATTTCTATCGTTGGAGCTGCAATCGGTGTATTTATATTTGTCACAACGGTATTGCTACTTGCCGTTTTACCGGCTCCATCCGTGATACTCACGGTATAATTTCCAGCAACAATGCCCGTGATAGTAGCAGTAGTAGCTCCATTGCTCCAAGCGAATGTGTAAGGTGCCACGCCGTCCACAGGAACGGCAGTAATGCTGGCACTCGTGTCATTGAGACAGTTCAAATTTTTCACGCGGAAGAAAACGCCTAATACGTTTTCCGGTGACACCCTCAACTTAAATGTGCTGGCATTGGTACAACCGACGGCATCTACCACATTCAGCGTCACCTCAAAATCACCAGCATTGGCGTAAGCAAATTGTGGACTTACCTGAGAAGCCGTATTGCCATTTCCAAAATTCCAATTGTAAGTTGGATAAATTTTAACAGTAGGTGTAAAAGTGACCGCCTCACCGGCTTCTACCAATTCGCCTGGACTCACGGTGAATGTTGCATTTGGAATTTGAACCGGCAGCACTATACTTGCACGGTCGGACGTACAGCCGTTGTCGGTGCTTTCCAGCGTGTAAGTAGCCGAAGCCGCGATATTATTAATTGCAAAATTAGAACCTGTGAAAACCAATTCGTTGGCAGCATTATACCATTTATAGGCATCTACGGGTTCGCCGGAAGCTGCTAACAGCACAATGTCATTTTGGTTACAAATTGGGTTACTGCCATTAATTGCAATGGTTGGTTTGGAAGGTTTGGCATTTAAACTATTTACTTTTGCGCTGCGGGTAAGGCTTACACCAGAGGCATCCGTGAAAGTAAGGGTGTAAGTGCCTTCTGCTAAATTAGCAATCAAAGGCGTGGTAGCTCCATTGCTCCAAGCGAACGTGTACGGGGCAGTGCCATTGAATACTTCTACTGCAACCGCGCCATTACTGTTGCCTGCGCAATTCACATCCGTTACATTCAACACAAGGGCTAAATCAGTTGTAGAAATGACATTGATGTAATTAGAAACCAATTTAGAATCGGTACAACCTTTGTCGCTGGTCACAATGAGCCGAACGTCATAAATACCGGCATCAGGATAAGTGACTGTATTTATAATGGTATTGGAAGCCGTTCCATTATCAAAAAACCATTCATAGGTGTAAGCAGCGTCTATTTTAACAGGTGTAAAGGTCACAGAGTCGCCTTCTACAATCGTGGTAGCTGTAGCCGTGAAGCCTTCGTTTGGATTGTCATTTACAATCGTGACAGATACGCGGCTTTGCGAACGACATTCACCAATACGTGCCTCCAAATATAAAGGCGTGGTCAAATCTCTTCCGTAGAAACTATACACACTGTTCACTGCCAATAAGTTGCCGCCCGTCGCTGCATCAAACCAATAATACGAAGGAGAACCGACTTGAGAAGAGAAGGCATACACATTTACAAACTCATTTGGGCAAGCGATTTGATCACCATTTACCACTGCTTCCGGCGCAGCAATCACGCCCACTTCACTACTGATTTCTATTTCCTCTACTAATATCGTTCCATCATTATCTGTAATAGAAACGGTGTAAGTGCCCACACCCAAACCGGAAAGGCTATTGCCGGTAGCACCTGTGTTCCAAGCGAAAGTATAAGGAGCAGTGCCATTAAAAATATTGATGGTGACCGCGCCCGTGCGCTCTTCGGCACATTGTACATTGGTGATATTGAACGTAGCCGCCAGTTCTTGCGAAGGAATTACATTCACAATTAAGGTGCGACTTTGGCTACAGCCATTGCTATTATTTACAATTAAAGTCACTTCATACACGCCCGCCGTTTCAAACGAATGTGCAAAAGTAGCCGTCGTAGCCGTCGTGCCATCTCCAAAACTCCATGCGTAGGTGTTGCCCAGCGCCGGTGCCGTTACTGCAAAATTGACAGGAATACCTTGATTGATCGTTGTGGCGGAAGCAGTAAAACGTGCGTCTGGACCGTCTGCTTGAATGAGTACTTGTTTTCTGCCCGGTGAGGTACAACCATTATAGAATGCTTCTACAAACAACACCCGGGATTGTTGTATATTTTGCAATTGTAAAGAAGCTCCATTATAAATCAGATTGCCATTAGTAGCTGCATCATACCAGCGAAATTCAGCATCACTTACATTGGTCAGCGCAGCCGCAATCACTTCACTGCCGATACACACCCGACCCCCACCATTCACCGTCAAAGCCGGAATATCAAGTGCTGGCGTTTCCGATTCTACTTTTATTTCTTCTACCAATTGTACGCCATCCGCATCTGTGATGGAAACAGTATAAGTGCCCACGCCCAAGCTGTCAACCGTGCTGGTGGTATCTCTATTGCTCCAAGCAAATTTATAAGGCGGCTTGCCATTAAATAAAGCTACTGAAATACTTCCGTTCTGGTCACTTACACATTGTGCATTTGTGACATTGAGTACCGCGCGGAAACTTTCATCTTCTTGTGTAATGCGAATGAATTTTCGGGAGGATTCTTCACAGCTTTGTGGATATTTTACGGTAAGGGTCACTTGATAAATACCGGCTGTTGCAAATGCGTGTCGCACCTCTGCACCGACGAGCGTATCGCCGTCGCCAAAATCCCAATGATACGTGCGCGGACGATCCACTGTATTTACTTTAAAATCAATATCAAAATTACGAGGCGCTACGGTGGCAGAGCTTGTAAAATTGCTATCCATTTGTCGCACGGTCAAGACGACGCGCGTACGGTCGGTAGAAGCACACCCACCTCGCAGGCGCGTTTCGACAAATAATAAGCGATTCTCTCGCACATTAAACAGTAAAAGCTGGTCGCCTTGGTACAATAAATTACCGCCGGAAGGCGCGTCATACCAAAAGAATTCTGCCCCGCCATAAGTATCTACTGGAGTTAGCAAAGCTTGCTCCCCTTCGCACACCGGCTGCCCTCCGTTGATAATCACTTGTGGCGCATTCACGCGCGTCACTTGACTGGAAACCGTAACCACACCTGTAGCGGAGCGACTTTCACTATCTGTAACGGTCACTCGATACGTACCGGCGATCAAGTTGCGAATCGTAGCTGAAGTAGAATTCGTACTCCAAGCATATTTGAAAGGAGGTGTACCATTGAAAACCAAAACCGTAGCACTACCGGAAGGGTCTCCCTGACAAAGCACATCATTCACATTGAAAGCGAGTAGCAATTGTTCCTCATCTGGATTTCCGCCTGGATCCAGGGCAGTGATATACACCAATACACTGGATTCATTCTTACAACCATTTGCGCCAGTAGCCGTGAGTTTTACTTCATACACCCCTTGAGTCGTAAATTTTTGTGTAATTCTAATGCCTGTTTGAAAGCCATGACCGGGAATAGCCCAGCGATACGTGACTCCCGTAATAGGTCTATTCACACTAAAGGCTAATTCATCATTAATAAAACCAGTGGTAATAGGTGCTAATATAGTGGCAGTGGGTACGTCGAGCGAGCGAATCGAGATACTGCTGCGCTCGGACAAGCAATTGCGCACGTCCGTCCGCGCATAAATCAAGTAATCAATTGGCAGGTCACGCCGAATATACGTAGCACTGGTATCCAGGGGTCTATTGAATATATCGTACCAGTAATATGTTGGATTTTCTGTTTCTAAACTGTAAGCAAAAAAGTAAATATCGGTGCCGCCGCACACAACTGTATCCGGTGAAGCGATCAAGATTGGTTTTTGAATCGAGCGATTTAGATTTATGATTTCAACACTATCTATTTGTGTAAAATTTGCTTTATCTGTTACAGTCAGATAATATTTGCCAGCGGTCAAGCCAAAAATAGAATCTGTGGTACTGCCATTGCTCCAATTATACCGGTACGGCGGTGTGCCACCAGTCACTTTTACTGCTGCAAAACCATGATTGTCAGCGGGGCAAAGCACATCGTCTTTATGAAATGTCAATTGTATACCAATTGCATTAAATATGAATGGCGTATCTGGGCTACCGATTGGCACACTATTGTCAAATGGCAGCTTTTCCGCGATTGGAAGCACCTTACTTATTTTGCCACTAAACAGATAAAAATCAACCGTTTCTGGTACATCATTATCTGAATACACAAACAAGGTAACGATAAAGCTATCCAAAGCCGGAATGTAAACAGGACGCGCTACGCCTCTACACTCTGTGCCAACAAACGCCACTACGATGTCATTAGAATCGCGGGATTCTATGCCGTTTATTTTGACAATCCCGGTGATGATCATGTTGTCATCGTAGTCCGCTGGGTCTATTTTCCAAGTGGAAGTGTCCTGCGGGTTGGCTTGTGCGACCGCCGATACCGCCCCCCAAGCAGTTAAAAACAATATGATGAGCAATTTAAAACGATTCATGGTTTATGACTTTGTTAGTTAGTATATATTGAGCTTGAGGTTTAGAATTAGGTTTAGATTGAGGTTTAGGTTTAGATTGAGGTTTAGTAAGTGAGCAAATTTAAATTCAACTATTGGTTGTCAAGTGTTATGGGACTGCCAACTGCTTAATGAAAACTGCTCACTTACTAAATTATGGTGTTGCCCGTTTTATCAGTTTCACAATGGCTCGGTTACCGATTTTGTTGCTCACTTCCAGCAAGTAGGCTCCTTCCGGCAGTCCGGCTGTACGCAAATCCAGCAGCGTCTCGTTTTTACCCGCTATCAATGTGTGTTTTTGATACCACACTGTTCTGCCAGTCATGTCTCGCATTTTAAACAGGTACTCACCAGCTTGTTCCACTTGTACCGCCGCTTTTACTTGTCGAGCAAACGGGTTAGGCGATGCGCTCAAACTCATAGACAACGAAGTGATATTTTCGACCGCTGTTGCCAGCAATACTTGCAATTCATTTTTCTTAGATGTGGTCGTTTCACAACCATCCGCGTCGGTCACTTTTAGCGTTACATCATACAAGCCCGGCGTTTCAAAAACGTAAAAAACTTCTGGCGTTCTACTTGTAAAATTATTGCCTACCGTCCATTGGTAAGAGAAAGCAGCGTTCACACCCGCGCTTGGTCGCAGATAAACGGTGTCGCCCGTCGTGAGTACTTCATTCGGTAACACTGTAAAATTCGCCGCTGGTGCTTGCACTTTCACGGGTACTTCCATTCGTTGAGAAACGCAGCCGTTTACATTTGCTTCTACAAAAAGCGTGGCATCAGATTGGATTTTTGGAATACTAAAGACCGCATTTTCTTCCAACAATTTGCCTTCGGCATTGTACCAGCGATAGCTTGCGTTCATAGAATCCAAACCGGCTTCAAGCCAAATATCGGTGTTGCGACAAATCGCCTGACCGCCATTGAGTAGAATAGTTGGAGTCGGAATCGTCAATTGTTGATTGACTACTTCGATACTATCGGTAGAGGTTTGACCCAAGCCATCCGTGATTTCTACCTCATATTTACCGGCAGTCTGGTTGTTCAATTCCAAACCTTCGTAGCCATTATTCCAACGCACTTTGTAAGGTGGCACGCCGCCTTCGATGCTGCTGATGCGAACCGTCGCGCTACTGTCAGCCGTGCAAAGCACATCCGTTGCAGCAAGTATACCTTGTGGTAAAGAGAGATTTACAAAATGATACGGCTGTACGACGTTACCGATGACTTTATTATTGGCGAATGCCAGTTTTTCGGTATGCCGGTATACTTTATTGATCGTTGCATCAAACAAGCGGAATTCGACTTGGTCACCCGCGCGATTGCCGTACACAAACAAAGTCGTGATGTATTTATTCAACTCTGGAATGTATTGGATGTCTGCCACGCCGCGACATTCGCCATTTACAAACGCTGCCACTTTATCATTTACATCCAACGATACTTTATTATCAAATGCAATATCTGCGATTACAATCATCGAATTGGCGTAAGCCGCTGCATTGACTGCCCAAGTGCTTGGAATGGCTGGATCAGGCGTATTCAATGTTTTTTGTAATTCGTCTTTTGGATCCTTTAATGGATTGACGACGCTGCCTTCCAAGACCCAAACCGTTGGTGTGCGTACAAAAATCTGGTACGCCCGATTTGGTTTGAAATTGAACGTGCTTGGTATCCAGCTCGAAGAAGCAGTAATATATTGCGAAAATCCAGGTGCATTATTATCGAGTACGGAGCGTGATGTGAATACTTGGTCCAAATTGGTCGGTGTCAACAAATCCAAAATATCATTGATACCACGTTCATCCTGTCTTGGATAGCCTACGAAATTCCAACCTTGATCCAACGGAATAACTTTATAACGTGCATTTCGACCCGTCACTCGAATACTGTCTGCCGGACCACCTCGGTAAATCGCGTAGCCCTCACTCACATTCAAAGAATCCAAACCACCGCTTATCACCCAGCCTGTGTTCGGCACAAAGGAAGCCGCTTCTTGTCGGGTGCGAATGATGTCACCGCTTTGACCATTTTGCAATTCGCGCAGCATCCGATTCACACTCATATCCCTTTCTTGAGAATTCAAGGAGAACCACGTCCAGCCGTTCGGGTTGAGCGGGATGTAACGCGCCAAATCGTAATTCGGGTCTACCACGAGTATTTTCGGAGCTTGTGTGTTTCCAATGGTACTGCCCGATTGGTATTTGATGGTATCTACAACATTATTCAGGGTATCAACCACTGGCGAAGCATTGTATTCCCTGCCCATGCTGGCATCCCAGATTCGGAATTCTACTTTTTTATTGACATCCGCAGGACTGTTGCCATACACTGGCAAGTAGGCTACGAAGAAACCGCCACCCGCATCTACGATTGGCGTTACACCGCGTATTTCATTTCCAATCCAAGCACTGATTAAATCCAAAGTATCCCGCGACAAGCCCGGCACGTTGTTGTATTTCCAGTTGGTAATGACCGTCATCGGCAGGAGGTCGGAGAACTTGGTAGGATCCACTACCCAGTCTGGAGGTGTTGGTACGACTTCTACAAAAACTCGAATCGTATCCGTGCCGCCGCCCACTTCTGTGGAACGCACGACTACGACCGCCGACGTATCGCCCAATGGAAGATTATCGGTATCAATGGTAAAGATAATTTCTCTGCCGATGTCGTCTGCGTCGCTATTACTTGGCGTTACAATGAGCCAAGGATAAGATTCTTCTACTACAAAATTGATACTTCCCATCAATTGATTCGCAAACACTTTTGTACTCAACGTACCAGTGCTACCGCGATACAAGCGAGTGGAAAGTGTGTCGTCGCCGACATAAATATCTCGGGTAATGACTTTGAATTCCCAGACGAATGTATCGGGGTATACATTGCCGCTTTCATCCGTAAGGTCATAAACGGTAGCTCGGAGCGTTCGGTCGTCGTATGCACTAATATTTGTGGGTTGGAATATTAAAGTATTATCATCTGCGAAACAGGCGACCACACCCGGAACCGGAATGCCCGTTAGCACGTCAACGACGATGAATTTGATGCTGTCTTGTGGCAAATTACAGTCCAATTCCTTCGTGACGCGAATGCTGATTTCATCGCCCGTTTGATAGATGCCATCCGATGGTTGTGTGATGGCGAAAATAGAATTGGACGCGCGATTGATTTTACCTTTTATTACATTCGAGAATAAAACACCGCTCGCGCCGCAGAACGACACCGCTCGGATCTCATAATCACCATCTCTATATTTATCGTACAATTCTGTAATATCCCACACGAAGAAGTATTTTGGAATATCGCCAGGCGCAAAATTGGCATCATTAAAAGCAATGAGCGAATCGTTGAGCACCACATAAGGCGGGTCTAATTCACGGGTCGGAATGCGTTCCCAGCCCGCACCATTGCCCAAGCGACGCACTTCGATATACATTTCTTCCAGCACTGGATTCTTCGCCTGATAATCTCGGATTTCAATAATTAAATTTTCTCGACTATCCTGTACAAATGGATTTCTACGACGAATCACCCAATTGTCTCCCGGCGAGGCAATCGTAATCGGGCTGCACGGATGCTGGAAGAAAGCGGAAACGATAACCGTATCGCGGCTCGCTCGACCCAAGGAATCTCTCAGCGCATTGCCATCGGCACAACCCGGTCTTGCAATGACTTTAATATTGTCGAATTGGTACTTGCCAGGCGCTCGTTCAATCGTTAAAGGTAGAATGTACGGCTGATTCGGATTGAGGAAATTCAGGGTTTGACCTGACTCATTGCTGCCGCCCAAGCGCTGACCGCCTAAGCTGACAATTGCACCTTCTTCATTCGTTGTTCCATCGTGATAGATGAAAATGTCACGCGCTTCTCCAAATGGACTCCGATTGGTAATTTGTACGTTGAATTTTGCCGGTCCGCTTGGACTTACGTCGTTGAGCGTTTGCTCATCAAAAGTGGCTTGGGTTGGCAGATCAATCAATGCTAAATCCACTAAATCTCGCTGAATCGTACCTGGCTCCGGCGGACAACTGCTGCGCCCTCCGAAGAGTTGGAAGTATGGGGAGTACCCTTTTTGCTGACCTTTGATAGCGGTGACGCTGAATTGGTCGCCGGGGTCATTATCGTTTAAAGTGTAAGTATAAATAGATGAATTGCTGGTAGCATTTTCCTCATTTGTGCCACCTTCGTAGCCTGCTTTTATAACAATACCTACCTTATTTTTTATATCCGCAAACTCCATTGACACTGCTGCGCCAAAGCCAATTACAACGCCACTTTTGATACCAAGTGCAAAGCCAAAAGCCTGATCTACACTAAAGAAGCCACGTTGCTCTATGACATCCAAAGAATTGGTAGTAGAGGTAGTGCTTTTGGTAATCGTAGTCCCGGCGGAAAAGGTGGTGTTCTCTATTTCTGGAAAGAAACTCTCACTGGTACTTAAATTACTTACCTTATTTTTTAATATGCTATAAATATAAGTCAGCGAATCCACCCAGTATGATGCCTTAGTGACTGCTTCTTGATAGCTATTTTTCAGTGTTTCCCCAAATAATACATTGTCATTAAGCTTGAAGACATCCCCTGCATACGTACCGATTTGATTACAGAATGCGTTTCGAGCCGTCTTTGCGTTTGATTCCCGAGAGCTTTTTGTATTATCAATATCTGCAGTTATAACGGCTAAACCATTTTGATTCAAAAATTGCCGTAAGTCACTTGTGAAATCAATTTTAGGTGTTTCTGAACAGAACATAACGTGAGGCAGCGAAGTGACCGCGTGATAGTTTAAAACCGCTTCCCAGTTTTCTATTTGAACTTGTAGCCGTTCATTGGCTTCTGACTGGCTGAGCTGCCTTCCTCCTACACTAATTTTGACTGTACCGTTTTGTACGCCGACTTTCTGCGCTTTCAGTTCTTTTACAAACTGCTTGAGTATGCCTACTGTATAGAACCAGTCGGTTTTGATAGAATCGGGTCCAAACGTAAACTCGCGGATAGAAACCATGCTACAAGTGGTAGAATCATATTGAAGGGTCTCTCCAATACCATATCTAAATGCTACCCCTACTCCTACCAACACATCGGCATCGGGTCCTACAAAGTTAGGTGCATTCGAGGTAGAAATGGTCTGTGAAGTAGTAGAGATAATATCAAAGCTATTTCGGTCTGTACGGCTAAAACCGCCGACTATTTGCCCTTTTACATAGTAACCACCAACAGGTGAGCCAAATGTAAAATCGGTATCTAACCCTATTCCGAAACGGCCACTATTCACTCTGGTATAAGTCTTCCTAACGGTTGAATTTTCTGTAATAGAGGTAAAACTACCATCTCCCGGAGGGTCGCGTAGAATGTAAGAGATGAATTTGAACTGTCCATCAGGGTCGCCTAAGTCCACCACAATATCACTACCCGGCAGGGTTGTACTTCCTTCTACGATGACTGGAATAATTAACTCCCCTAAGAAATCATTGGTAGCCGAGAAATATTTGACACTAATGCCTTTGCGGTAAGGGAACACTAAATTGGGTAAACCGGCGGTAAATTCGTGCGATTCAAACTTATTCTCTGCTGCTATAAATCGCAACGTATCTTTATTATTGGTAGCGGCAGAGTTATTAATAACCAAGTATCCTTCATCTACCGTACAGTTTAATCCATTATGTAATTCTTCCACGCCAAAATCAAAGGTATATTCCTGATTTTGAGAAATAATTGGCACAAGATCATCCGAACCGCAGAAAACACGGTCAAAGGTAGTCAAAAGCGTAATTTCGGGTGGTTTATGATACACCAATCGCTGGAATGTTAAGGAATCAAGGGTTTCTGCATCATAATTGTCTGTAAAATTATCTAAATGAATCGTAAACAGATTCAGCATATTCGGTCGATAGCGGAGGTAATCTACGATCAGAATATTGCTTACCTGAGCAGGAGCTACTTCTTTTACCGTGATGATAAGTCCGTCCAGCGGTGGTAGTTTGGCATCTACTCTGCCATTGATACCCGTTTGGTAAAACTGCTGGAAACAGCCGTCCCGAGTGCTTATTTCGATGTTAAACAAACCATTATTAGAAGCTGGTGTCTTACAGACGGTTGTAACAAAAAGCTTTGCTGTATAAGTTAAGGTATCATCAAAATTAATAGTCTGGGTTATTGGGAAATTATTAAAACTGCTAAAGACAGTAGCTGCGCTTGCGCTGAATTTATGCAAGACCGTATCTCTACTCGACATTCCCTCTACGTTTCTTGATATGATATGGGTACTGTCAATAACGATCTTTATTTCCTGCAATCCAGCCTTGTCTGGCTCTACGATGAGGGTATATATACCGTCTGAATTCGTATATGTTTCTTTAGTAGTAGCAGTTGCATTTTGAAAAGTAGAAATAGCGCGTACCCGTACACTATCAATGCCACAAGTCAGGCCTTGCAATTGTACTTTCCCTGTTACCACAAACGCCGTTTGATCAATGAATAAAGCTTTACCAATCGTGCCTTCAGTAGTAAGCGCAACTTTTATTGGATTCTGAACAAACTCATGGTTTTGGTAAGTAGCTTTAACGGTATAGGTAATCGTGTCCACACCAATGAAGACATTTCTAAACTTGATACTTCCATCTACACCAGTCAATCCTTTATATATATATTTTTCCCCACCGGCAATACCTTCTGCTACAATTTCAACACCGGGCACCGGAGAAGAACCTATCAATGTTTGTACCGCTCCTTCTAAAGAACCTACTCCTGGACGGAATCCTTTATCCGCTTTGCCTATAGATTCGCGGTCTTGATTGGTCACTACTTTTACGGTGTAGACATATTCTTTACCGGGTAAACCGTCGGTATCGAAGAAGATATTTTGAGTAGCATCTACGCTACCAATTTTTTCATTATCTCGGTAAATATTGAAGCCGTTAATGTATTTCCTATTCCCGCTGAAAGTCCACGTCACGCGAGTCTGATTGGGTAGCGTACCGTCTGTAGCTGCTACATTATCTAATTTTTGATGATAAAGTTCTACCAAATCTTTAGAAAAGAAGAATACCGCACCGGCAGTACCATGATAAGGCGCACCGACCATCATATCATTATCACTCATGGCAACTGAATAGCCAAATTCATCACCGCCCCCGGAATCCGCAATTTCCTTGGGTATGGTGAGCACTTCTACAAACTCAAAATTAGCCCCATTCCGTTGGAAAAGGTAAGCGACTCCTTGTTCACTTTTCGTACCGTCGAGCGAGGCGTGGTCCCGCGCGCCTATGATAAGAAAGTCTCCTTTCAGGGCAAGCGACCAGCCAAATCGGTCATTTACACCGTTATTAGGAACGGTAGGCTGCTGAATGGTCTGTAACAAATCTAAATTCCCATCGGTATCTATTTCGTAAATGTAGACGACTCCTGAGCCTTTCTTATCCGCACCAATTGCTAAGGTCGTACCTGAAATGGCTACATCTACGCCAAAATTATCACCATTTTGCTCGCCATTGAGTGTTTTATTAAAATAAGCAAGATTATCGCCGGTGCGTTTAAAAATATCTACATAACCTTTTACATCCAATACATCAGAAGCAGCACCGGCTACTATATAGGTATCAGAAGCGTCCAATGAAATGTATTCTTCGGTACTGGCGGGGTTATTGTAATTAAAGGAAGCAGTAGTACCATTATTTCTAAAAAAGTAAATATCATCTAATGTTTCTATATTCACATAAGAGTATCCGCCATCTGCAATAACGACATCTGCACCAAACCGGGAATTGGCAAAACCACTCCAATTTTGATAATTATTTAAACCGGTGGTAAAACCTCCAGAAAAGTAGGATACAACTCCTGTATTGGAGCTGTTGGCTGGTGAGCCTACCGCACTATAATCTCCTTTGACTGATACGTCATACCCAAATTCTGCAAAGAAACCGGTACTATTCGTCCTATTCCAATTATTACCTGTTTTCCTATACCAAGATGCCAGACCATTGGCGCTGCTAAATGGTGCTCCTACTATCGCATTACTACCATCTATCGCCACCGACCAACCAAACGTAGCATTTGCATTTGAATCCGTAAATTTATTGAACGACTGACGGGCAATGCTTGGATAGCCGGTATCGGTAGCTCCATTGGAGTAATAGCGTTGACCATAAGCATCGTTGAAAGAGACGATGACGTAGCGGTAGTTGGCAGAAGGATCATTACCAATCTCACTAAAAAATTCTGCAAATGCTCTTCTTCCAGGTCTTACAATAAAGGTATCCGCTACGCTTGTATTAAAGTTTATACCAGACATAGCGGAAGTTAAACTCGCAGAGGTCAACGTTACACTGGCACTCGTTTTATACCTAATAATGACAAAGCCATCAATATTGGCATCAAAGTCCGTTGCCCAATTCAATTCTACTCTATTTTCAAAAGTACCATCGGTAGCGGTGAATGCAGTAGGCGTAGGTGGAAGTGGATAACTTGCCAAATTTACAGTCAAAGCTGCCGAGCGGTATTCTACATTATTGCGCACAGAAATGGCAGTTACCATGTAAGCGACTGCTACACCCGGCACTGCCAATTCATCTATAAATGTTATTTTATTATTTACTAAATCATTATAAGAAACCGAAAAAATTTGCGTCTGAGAGCCGCCTGTATAAGTGGCCGTATAACTAATTTCAAACCGATCAATGCCTCTAGCGTAATAATTAAACATCAATTGTGCATTGCCCAGATTTAAATTGGTCTGTACCATCGGCGAGACGACGCTTCGGAGTACTGGAAATAGAATTTCTTCTGGAAGACTCTGCGAAAGAAAGGTCATCCCGTCCCGCTCCAAGATTGCTTCTACGGAATACTCGTGGATTGTATTTGGCGTTCCTTCAATATCATAATACACACTGGCATCAACACCCAGCGTAGCGATGAGTACGCCGTCCCGATAAATTCGATAGCCATTTACATAGTCGCCTTTATAATTCCAATCTATCTTCACCGCGTTGCTATCTTGTACCGCCGTGAGCGTAAAATCGGGAGAGGTCACATTTGGATAAAAAATCGTAACCGACACAGGATCTGAGTACATCAATTGATTGCCGGTTTGAATCGCCGCTCTTACGGTGTACGTATATTGCTGATTGGGTTTACCAGTATTATCTTCAAACGTAAGTGGCTGACCCGCAGCGATTAATCCCAGCACTTGATCGTTGCGCTCTACCTGATAAAAACTTACTTCGTCTGTACAGCGGCTCCAGTTAATGACCACCGTGTTGTCACTTCCATTGTAAGATGGCGTTGCAGAAAGATTTTCAATCGGTAGAAAAATGGGGAAAATAGCAGAATCTACGCCTGCTTCTCCAGTTGCCGATATTCCATTGATAGAACCGAAAGAACTCACCGGATAATTGTAAGAAATACCACCCACACCACCAGCATCGCTTACAAAAAACGTATTTGGAGTGGTCGTCAGTTTCGTAAAACCTCGATACACATTGAAATCTTCATAACTGCCCTCGGAAGTAGCCCAGCTTAAGGCTACGGCACGTTTATTCTTTAATGGCAAGGCTTCTACTGCTAAAATGGTTACAATCGAATCCCGCTGTGCGCGTGGTGGGTAAAGCGGCAGTAGGAAATTATCTTGAAAATTAAGGGTAATCGTTTGATTCAAAAATGGAAGTGGCGTTACGGCTTTGCTACTCACTGGCACATCCACGCTTCTACCTGCCGTTTGCAATTCTACCGAAAGTGCTGACTGCTCAACAACCAATGGCATCTCTTCAAAAATATAGAAACCTACATTATTAGTAAAGGTATGCGCTAACACTTTCGTGCCATTCACCAAACGTACTTCCAGACTATCTACACCGCGTCCATTTTCATCCGACAACAATTGTCCTTGAATGATACCAAGATTGCGCCGTACGCCACTCGCTCCTACTTGCGTAGAAAGTTGACTATTATAACTTGCTTGAATGTAATATTCATATTGTACGCCAACTTGAGCCGTATAATCATAATAACTTCTGGCGGCAGGAGGCATGGTGGCAATGATGACTCCATTGCGTCGGATGATGAATTCTGATAATTTGTACACTGGATATTCCCAAGACAACGCCAAGTGCATCGGGTATTTCTTAGAAGCTTTAAAACTAGAAGGTGCTTCCAAGACGCTGGCAGCATTGGTAGCGCTACCATTGAAAGAAGACGTAGCAGCACCGTAAATCACGCTATTGATATTGCGATAAGGGCGCACCTGAAAAGCAATCGTCCCAGTGGATGGCGTATAATAATTATAAGTATTAGCAGAACGTGTAATGGTATCTACTTGTACATTATTTACCAATATAATAAAACCATCAAAATTTTGATGCGTATTGTTATAAGTAGCTGCCCAACTGAGCGTGACTTTACCTGTGCCGGCAGCAGTCGTAACGGGAAGTGTGGCATCAATAACGGGAAAATTCAAGGGCGCTGCTGCCGCACCCGTACTCATAAACGTTGTATCTTGCTGTTCTACAAATACTTTGACGGAATACGTGTAATTCGTACCCGGAATGCCTTGCAAATCTTTAAATCCATAATTGCCTCCTTTAATGACTTCTCCAATTTCCGTTCCATTTCGTAGAATTTTGAAGCCCGTAAAATTATCATCGTCAATCTGCGCCGAGGGCAGGCTCCAAGTTACAAACACCGCATTGCCATTAGCATCGGCTATTGCTTGCACATTGGTTGGTTCTACGAAATCAGGGAAAACAGTGGAAGGCGCGCTGATGCGTTCCGATTCATAGATAATCGAATTTGCCGTTCGAATTGCAGCTACCGCATACACATAACTTTCTCCCGGATTGCCGGCATAATCTGAATAATTGCGAACGCTTACATCCGTAATTTCTGCTAATAATATAGCATTTCTATAAATGCGAAACCCATTGAAATTGGTGGAATTATGACTCCAAGTCACCGTTGGAATACCCATACTTTCCGCACTAAAATCGTCCACCACTACCACATTTGTAGGCGCAGTGACGACGGGAAATTGGAACGTGTCTTTGACGGATGCGATATAAATAGAATCCGCTATAAAAGTATAAGCCCGAAGTTCGTATTTATAGAAAAATTCCGGCTCGGCGGTTCGGTCTACTACTTCTATCGCTGCACCGCTTGCGTTATCTACAATGCCGACCAACTGCCCTTCCCGATATATTTGAAAAAAAGTAGTATCACCAGCCGACTCAAAACTCCAGTTTAAAGTTAATAAATCATTACTTGGTGTAGCTGCAAAGTCAGATAATGTAATAACGCTGGCACCAATATTAAACGTTTGATCGGTTGTAAAATTGACGGGCTGAATCGCAGGATTTTGTGTGCTTAAAATGACATTGACCGAATCTGGTTTTGTAGTAAAATCCTCGTATCTTATTTTAATTATAAAAGTAGCACTGATACCAAAAAACAAATCCGGAAATTGATACGCGCCTGTATAATCTGTCAGGGTAGAATCAGCATACGTGATACCAGAGATAGACGTACTATAAAATACCTTTACACCCGGAATCCCATATCCATCGTCATTGCGCACATAACCGGCGATTAATCCAATCGGGTCCACGCCACCTTCATCGCTATTGCCAACGGTCTGTACGCCATCTTTAATTAAAACCACTTCATACGTGCTGGTATCACCATAAATGGGACTTTCGTCATTATAACTTACCGTTGCAGGGTCATTAAAAGAAGCGATTAATTCTCCGTTGCGCCGAATTTCAATCACATCCGCATAAGCACTCACGTTATTCCAAGTCAGTCCTACTTTATTCAGAAATGTAAAATCACTGGCAATCGTGCCAATATCATAAGTGCTGCCATCATTACAAATACTTGGAAATAGCGTCTCGTTAAAAGTCGTCTTAGTCAAACCGCTGTAAGTACGAATGCAATATGTGTAGGTTTCGCCATTGACGAGACTGGTTGTATCATCAAAAGCGTAAATATCTTGATATGTAAGTACAGAATCAATCTGGGTCGTGCCGGGAATGGTAGCGATGAGTCGCGCCTGTGTGCTGCTTTTTCTTACAATTTGATAATTGGAACTTAATTTTGATTTATTTTGCCAAGATATGACAACGCGGTCTGCCGCAGTAGCATCGCTCGCCGTCATCAGTGCGGGTGCCTGAAAACCTAGGGTGCTTCCAGGATTGGTGAGGTTGGAACAAAGTGCAATCGTGTTGCCCGGCCCAACTACATATAAATTTAAAGTATATGTAATATTTTTGGAAGGTCCTACAAAGTGTCGAAATGTATTACTGACCGCCGAAGGGATAATTTGTTTGATGGTTTCATTATAAATAGCGACCCCATTTGCTTTCAATTCTAAATAAACGCCCTGCGCATGCGGGATGCCGCCACCTGCGTCAAAGCAAGTGATTGGAAGATTCCAATTTATGTCTACATAAGCGTCGTTGTCATTATCGGTCGCGGTGAGCGTCTGGGCTTGCAAAGCAATGCCATGCTGCAGTATAAATGCGAGGATCATCCCAATAATGAGATTGGGTTGAAAACGGGTTTTCATGAGAGTTATGATTAGTTAGTAGTATAAACAATATAAAATATAAAGATTTATTCTACAAAGTAGAACAATTTATTCATTTAAAATGTAATATCCTTAAAACAATGCTGCCGCTTTTCTAACTACACAGAGGGAGATTGGATAGAAGAGAAAATATATATCCTGTAGTAGCCCTGTTAAAATGAAATTGAATAACTCCCCCCTTTTGACGCTGGCAAATATAGAAACAAATATTAGAAACTTCACCCTCATGTTTATGGGATGGATTATTTTTATATTTTTTCTAAAAATTATAGACCTTGCCGATGGTTTTGAAAAGTCAATAAACAAAGTACTCTCAGGATTCTTTTATCTTGCTAACAATTTATTTGGAAAAGTTTAAAAGGCGATTGTTTTTAATTTTTTTCTCCGTTTGAATGGCAGGTCAAGAATATTCCTTTTTTTTGTTGAATCATTTTGCGAAATGGCACGGTGGCGCATTTCTAAAATGTGCCACCCTTGTAAAAAATTAATTCCAAGTCTATTTAAAACATATTAAAATTTTATTTCACCTATGTTGGACAGCAATAAAGTGGTGCACGGGCTATGGATCGGAACAACTTTGAGTCAATTAGAAATACTCACGCTTCGGTCGTTTATCGCTTGTGGGCATACGTTTTGGCTGTGGGCGTATGAGGCGATTGAAACAGCTTTACCGGAAGGAACGATCCTGAAAGACGCTCGAACAATATTGCCGGAACACACCATTTTTCGCTACGAGGGTGGCAATCAATTTGGACACGGGAAAGGAAGCCTGGCAGGTTTTTCTGATATCTTCAGGTATAAATTGTTGTGCGAATATGGCGGCTGGTGGACGGATATGGATGTAACTTGCCTATGCCCCTTGGATTTCGAATCCCCTTATTTATTTCGCAGCCACGATGTGTTTCCGATAGTAGGCAATGTAATGAAATGCCCGAAGGGAAGCGACCTCATGCGCGATTGTTTTGAAATAGCCCAAGCGACGGTGACAGCGGACAACACTGACTGGCTCAAACCAATACGTATTTTAAATGATGGCATTCGAAAATATAATTTGTCAAATTTTATTCAGCCCATTTCTAACTCTGACCGCTGGGAAATTGTTAACTTTTACTTTACCTACCCAGCGAAACCCAAACCAAATTTTTACGTATTCCATTGGATGAACGAAGAATGGCGAACCCGAGGCATAGACAAAAGCAGTTGCGTAAAATATTCATTTTTAGACCAATTGATGCTAAAATATCAGATTGAAATCGCTCGAAGTCTGCCGCCTCCCAAATTGCGTTATGTATTTAAACTGGCAAAAATGCAGCTATTGCCGCTGATACCGCGTCCAATTCGGTTGGTGTTAAAATTTTTATGGACGTATCTAAATGCCGCTTTTCGGAATTTGAGTGCATGGATACTTCCACTTTTTCCAAGAAGTTGGAAAGACGCTGTAAAAAAAGTAATGTTTAATTAGAAAACGATTAGGTGTGTGGCGTCCCGCTAAATGGCGGGACGCCACACCTAATTAGATTCCAAAATTTTATTACATTGTAATAAATATACAACAATTTAATAATCCTTATAATGAAATCCATTTCGGTAGGCACTATTGCTTTCGTATCCAATACTTCATGGAGTATTTATAATTTTAGAGCAGGTTTGATTAAAAAATTGTTGGCAGAACGTATTCCTATTCTCATCATCGCTCCTCCAGACGAATATAGTACTAAATTGGAAGATATGGGTTGTATCTTTGAGCCTGTAAAATTGGAACAATATGGCACCAATCCATTGAAAGATTTACATTTCTGTTTACAATTAAGTCGAATTTTTCAAAAATATACGATTCATTTTTTGATTACTTACACTATCAAACCCAATATTTTTGCCAATCTGGTAGCACGGTGGCATCAAGTACCCAGCATAGCCGTCATCACTGGATTAGGCCATTTATTCACGATTCCTTCGTGGAAAACCCTTTTAGTTAAACAATTATATCGCTTCGCCTTTCAAAAAGTAGCGCAAACTTGGTTTTTGAATAAAGAGGATATGCACTTTTTCATTCGCAAAAGAATAGTGAAAACGAAACAGGCGCAGTATTTACCGAGCGAAGGCATTGATACTAATTATTTTAAAAAAGTATTACATTTAAAAACAAGCGCGACTTCTCCCCCATTCACATTCCTGTTTGCAGGACGATTAATGGATGAAAAAGGAATTCGAGAATACGTACAAGCGGCGCGACTTCTTAAAGCTAAATATCCAGAAGTTAGGTTTGAAATACTCGGATTTATTGAGCCGCATTTCCCTTACGCAGTCACGCAGGAGGAATTGCTAACTTGGCAACAAGAAGGTATTATTCAATATCTCGGTACGACGGATACGATTGAGACCTATTTAAACCGTGTAAATTGCGTGATCTTACCCACTTACTACCGAGAAGGGGTGCCGCGCATTCTGTTGGAAGCAGCCAGCCTGGAAATTCCGATGATTGCTACGGACAATGTAGGTTGTAAAGATATTGTCAGACATGATTATAATGGCTTTTTATGTAATAAAAAAGATGTAATAGATTTAGCGTATTGGATGGAAAAAATGTTACAACTCTCAGAGAAAAAGCGCAAAGTGATGGGTGCGAATGGACGATTGGTCGCGCATTGCTACTTCCGCGAAGAATTAGTCATCGAACGCTATTTGTCTGTTTTACAACACTATATGAATTTAAATCCATCAACTTCATACGAACAGCACAATGTCGCAGAAAAATTAATACCTTGGTATTATCAACTGTGACTATATGTCTGAACCTTGATTGATATGATTTTTGTGATTAACATGATTAGCACAATCGCGCTGCGGGTGGTGACCAAGTACCAATTTATATGCAAAAAGTAAAAAAAGCAAAGTCTCAGCAGGAAAAAAACACAAAACAAACCGTTGCTAAAGCAACAGCAGCGATGGTTGCGCCTTGGCTTGTAATTGGTCTTGCCGGTGTCGCTTTTTTGTATGACAGCAGTCTGCGCGATCCGTTTTTATCGCTGCGCTTTTTGTTTTTATCTTCTTTTTTACTCCTAGCAATGAGTTGGTTTTTTATCTACAAAAAGTGGAAAATTCAATTTAAACAGCCTTTGACAATTGTTTTTATAGTTTCAAATGTTATATTTTTAGCTTGGAATATAATATGCGCCACTCAAGCTGTTAATATTCAGGAAAGCATTTTCGTCATCAGTCGTCAAGCACTCATTTTTATAACCTTTTTATTCTTTTATGGTATTTTCTCTCCAAAAGAAGTGACAATCACCGATATTTTTAAAGCACTTACCATTACATTATTGATTCAGTCAATCATTGGCATTTTACAAGTATATAATATTGCATTTACAAGTCTTCCCGGTGACCCGCATCCGACGGGCTTTTCGGGCAACCGAAATTTATATGCTTCTTTCTTAACTTTATTAATGCCATTTGCTTTTTACACCCTTTTTATAAGCAATCGAACGTGGAAAATCATCAGCGGAGCCGCAGCCGGTTTAGGCGTGTTGGCGCTCATTTTGGGGCAAACTCGCTCGGCGTGGCTGGCATTTATCATCAGTGTATTTGTTTTTCAAGGCTTGTTTTTAATATTTCAAAAGCGACTCTCGGCTGACCTTCGACGCAATTGGCTACGGGTGAGTTTGGCAGGTGTAGTCGGTGTCGCTTTGGCAATCGGGGTGGTTTTTGTTACGGATTCAGATGGCGCTTTGTGGGGGCGTTTGAAAAGTCGCTTGGTCAGTTTGTATGATTTCTCCGAATTAGAACCTACTAATGAAGCTTCCCGAAATGTAAATGAACGCATACAGGTGTGGAAAGGCACGCTACAAATGATTGAAAATCAGCCGCTAATGGGGTTCGCGCCCGGCAATTGGCGTATTCATTTTCCGACGTTTGGTGGTAGTAGTGCTTTGAAAGGCGATGAAGCAAAAGAATTGGATAAAGTAAGAATTCAACCGCATAATGTTTATTTACAAACGGCAAGTGAAAGTGGAATCATAGGGCTTTTGTTACTACTTTTAATAGGGTTAATAACGACCTTAGCTACTTTTCAAAATATTATAAAAAGTAAAGATCCTAATGAATTGTTATTAAATTTTTTAATACTATCTGGCATGGTTGCTTTTGCTACGGATATGATTTTTAGTTTTCCGCAAGAGCGTGTGGAGCACAGCGTTGTATTAATGTTGATGACAGGCATTTTATTTAGTCGGTTAGAATGGAATGCTGCTTCGCAAAGAAAAGCCGTTTCATTCCCTGTTTTAATTTTAATTCCAATTTTAATATTTTGTATCATACTGGGTAACGCGAAGCGAAAATTTGATTATTACACAATGGAAGCGATCAAATACGAAACCAGAAATGCCCACGTCCAAACGCTCGCTGCCAGCGAACAAGGAAAATCAAAGCTCGTCACACTCGACCCCGTGAACGACCCAATGGAATTGCACAGTGCTCGTGCTTACATCGGCATGGGCAATTTTCCTAAAGCATTACAAGAGATAAAAACTGCCGAGCGTTTTCATCCAAATAGTCATCGCATTTTAAATACAGAAGCCGTTATTTATATCAAACAACAACAATATAAAGAAGCGATTGCGCCCTTACAAAAATCTTTACAATTATCGCCTGATTATGAGCCGTCGCTTCGCAATCTGGCATACAGTTATTATAGAACCGACGCTTATCAATCAAGTTTGGACGTTTTAAATAAAATAGACATCACGCAGGATACGCTTTTACAAAAGTTGGCAACAGATTTAAAAAGAAGAATCGGAAATGAGGAACGTAGCAACAACACCGACCCTGGTCATTAATGCCCAACCGGAATCGCCCGCCGCTTATCTCCAAAAGCTGTGGCAACATCGTGCTTTGGCGCTTACACTCGCTAAACGCGACTTGAAAGCAAAGTACGCGCAAACCGTCATCGGCATCCTTTGGTCGGTCTTACAACCATTGATAAGTTTATTCATTTTTTCCTTCTTTTTTGAAAAAGTCGTGCGCATTGGTGATACAATTAATTATCCGTATGCTATTTTTGCTTTTTCAGGTATGATTTGCTGGAATTATTTCACCCAACACATTCACAACGCTGGCACTGCGCTGATGCAAGAGCAAGCATTGCTCAAAAAGATTTCTTTTCCGAAATTGTTATTACCGCTCTCAAAAGCACTGGTTGGACTGGTAGATTATTGCATTGCGTTGGGTTTACTTTTTCTATTGATGGCTTGGAAAGGTGTATCTTTGAGTTGGAATGTAATATATTTACCCATTTTTCTGACGTTGAATATATTGGTGGCACTTTCGGTAAGTGTGTGGTTGAGCGCGCTCACGATTCGCTATCGAGATTTTCATCATTTGATTCCATATTTGGTCAATTTCAGTATTTGGATAACACCCGTTTTTTATCCAAGTAACTTAATACCTGAAAGTTATAAATGGATTATTTATTGCAATCCAATGGCTGCTGTGATAGAAGGTTTTCGCTGGTGTCTGGTCGGACAAAGTGATTGGAATAGTAATTTTAGCATTTCTATTATAATGTCGGTTTTACTATTAATAGTAGGATTCATTTATTTTATAAAAATGGAAGATAAAATCATAGATTTCATTTAATGCAAACATCCACTGCACCGCTGGCAATTCGAGTACGGCATTTGTCCAAAAAATATGCGCGCGATGGCAACGTCACAGAGTTCAGGCGTGCATTGGCAACCCTATTCAAACGCAAACAAACCGACTATTTCTGGGCAGTGAAGGACGTATCGTTTGAACTTCGCAAAGGCGAAATTTTGGGCATCATCGGTGAAAATGGCTCTGGAAAATCTACGTTATTGAAAATTTTGAGCGGCATTACAAAACCTACCGAAGGCAGCGTGGAAATTTATGGGCGCGTCGCCTCTATTTTAGACATTGGGACGGGGTTTCATCCTGACTTGACGGGTCGAGAAAACTTGTATTTGCGTGCTGGTTTTCTGGGCATTCCAAACGATATCGTGAAGGAGAAAATCGAGGAAATAAAGGCGTTCAGCGGCATTGAGGCGTTTATGGATTTGCCCATCAAGCATTATAGTGACGGTATGTTTCTACGGCTGGCTTTTTCATTTTTACTGCTTATTGATTCTGATATTTTGCTGTTGGATGAAGTCTTGAGCGTGGGCGACGTGGGTTTTCAGTTGAAATGTATTGAAAAAATACATCAGATAGCCAGCGCCGGTAAAACGATTATTTTAGTGAGTCATCAACCTCAAGAATTGGTCGAATTATGCACTGCTTATTTATATTTAGAAGGTGGCAGCATGGTACAATTTGGCGATAGTGCGACCATTCTTCAATCTTATTTGCATTCGAGTATTCAAAAAGCAACCCAACAGGAAACGAATTATATAGAAAGATTTCCTAATTTTATACGCTGGAAAGATTTAGAAACAGCGCCGGGTAACGACCTATTTCGTATTCAACAGGTGCGTGTATTTTCAGTCCAAGCGAGCGAAACTCTTTTTACCGATGAAGATTTTTGGATAGAAATTGTGTTTCAAAAATGCACCTCCGAGGGCACGATTGACGTAGCATTTTCGATGAATAATGAGATCAGTCCGTTTATGGTGTGCCACCCATTTCACACGCAGAACGTTTTTCATGATACGCAAAAAGGTCTATATCATAGTCGATGTAAAATATCTGCTGATTTACTAAATAAAGGACATTATCAAATTGGTATTTTTGCAGCTTTCAATCAAGAAAAACTTGTTTTTTCTATGCCAAATATACTTTCGATACAAGTGCAGTGCAGGGTTTCACTGGGAGCAGCATTAGATAAATTGTTAGATATTCCGATGCCACTCCTACCTATTTTTCAGTGGGAATTACACGAGCCGTCCCAAACATTTATCACCACTCAAAGCCCATAACGACCATGAATACTACCCTACCCCGTCCCATTTTGCGTGACGCGCAATTGCAGGAAGCCATTGTAAAAGAAGGATTTGCAGTAACCAGCCTTTTGTCGCAAGAAGATTTATACGCATTAGAAAAAATAGTATATGGTCAAAATGACGAAGCAAACGTTGACCTCGAAGACACGCAAGTTAAAACGACTTTTCGGCTGAGCGCTTTTCACAATGACCCGGCTTACCGCGAACACATTCACCATACGCTTTGGCAGTTTTTTCAAAGTAAAATTGAAAATTTATTATATGATTATGAACCTTTAGTTATAAATATCATAGATAAACCCGCCGGAGCCGGTTCTATCGCCATTCATCAAAATCCGTCTTTTGCAGAAGAGCCTATTTACAAATCCGTGTCGGTATGGATTCCACTTATTAATACTTGTAAAGAAAACGGAACGCTGGGCGTGCTGCGTGGCAGTCATGATGTATTTGATGCGGTGCGTGCACCCAATATGCCCGATGTTTTTAAACCGGTAGCAGAGTTATTAATCAATCATTACTTTGAGCCATTAGAAGTGAATAAAGGGCAGGCAGTTATATTAGATGATAGTTTATTACATTGGTCGTATCCAAATATTAGTGAGGAGCGCCGAGCGGCAGTACAACTCATCATGGTTCCGCGTGGCGTACAGCATATTTACTACTTTTATAATACTTCTGAATCAGAAAACAAAGTAGAATTATTTGCCGTAGATAAAACGTTCTTTTATGATTTCCATTATCAAAGTCGTCCGAGTCATTTATCGAAAATTGGAGAAATTCCATTTACTTATCATAATTTTGACGAAGCCGAAATGCTTCGGCGCGTAGCCACACAGAATCCCAACATTTATAAACGAAAACCCAAAAAGAATTTCTTGGCACGGCTTTTTAATTTTAATTAAAATCCGAATATAATGATTTTCAATTGGTTAAAAGAAAAATTTAGTTCGCCGGTCAATGCTCCCAAAGCGGTTGAAAAATATTATGAAGAATGGACCGAACGCTATCTTGAAGTCGGTGGAGATGTAATACAGGCGGTGCGCACTACGCATATTGAAGATTTACTTGATTATTTTATGCACGAGTCTGACTTGCAGCCAGGCGATTATATATTGGATGCGGGCTGTGGTGTGGCGGGTCCGGCGATTCACTTTGCCAAGCAATTGCCGTTAAAGATTGAGGGAATCACCATTTCCCAAAAACAGGTGGATATTGCGAATCAAAAAATTCGACTGGCGGGTTTAAATGATGCTATTACTATTACAAAAGGCGATTATCATTATTTAGAAAATCATTACAGCGTTAATACATTTGATAAAGTGCTTTTTTTAGAATCCCTCGGTCATGCGGCTGCACCCGCGCAGACACTGAGGAGTGCGTTCAAAGTGCTGAAACCCGGAGGTTATTTATACATCAAAGATTTTTATACGAAAGAATCCGACGACCCAGCCGAGCAAAAGAAAATACACGACGTAGTTGCCAATATCAATCGCCTTTACACCTACAATACACTGGATTTACACCTGATGATTTCTACACTTCGGCGCACGGGTTATGATATTATTTTTATAAAAAAGCCTGAATATCAAGATGATACAACGACCCGCGCAGCGTTTGAAGCGCGTTTTAATATCAATATTTTTGGAACGTATGAAGCGTTTGCACCCTCTGATTGGTTAGAAATTAAATGCCGAAAACCGGAGTGAATGTAAAAATGATATTTTGATATGGGGATATTTTGCCCTTAGTTTAAGATTTTGATATTTTGAAAAAAATAAAACAAATCGCCGATAAATTGCGGATGCCTGTGTGGTGGTATCATATTGTGCCACCCATAGTAAGTGTTATTTATGCAGTTGCATGGATAGCACAGGTTTCTTTACAAGAGATTTGGTTACCAACGATATTATTTTGTGTAAGTGTAATGACTTCTGCCGCATTTGGTTATTGGCTAAATGACTGTACAGATGTGCAAGAAGATTTACAAGCGGGCAAAATAAATCATGCAGCAGGTTTAACTATTATACAGCGTTTTTTAGTGCTTGTTATATTGGCAATCATAGGCTTGCTGCCTTGGTTATTTTTGCCGCCTGTAAAAACTGCTTGGTGTGCGCTGGGCTTGCTGTTTGTATGTTTCTTTTTGTATTCTATGCCGCCTTTTCGTTTCAAAAATCGCGCCTTACTCGGCGTTTTGTGTGATATTCATTACGGACACGTATTACCAATTATAATCACAGTAGCTACATTTGGCAGTCTTTATTCACCTTTTGAAGCTAAAAAATGGAATTTAATTATTATTTTATTGATTCTGCTTTACATTAAAGGATTCAGAAATATTACAGAGCATCAAATAAATGACCGGAAGAACGACCGAAAAAATGGAGTTTATACTTTTGTAATTGCCATAAAACCGCTTAATGCCGCTCGATTGCTCAGTTTTGTATTAGTTCCAATAGAATTAAGCGTAATCGCTCTATTTTTAGTGCAATGGTCTGTGAAGTTACTTATTACATATTTACTTTTTTTAGCACTTTACGCCTTTTTATTGCAACGTTGGGGCGTGTTCCGGTTGCCGTTGCGGCATCGCTGGTATAAATTTTGGTACATTGCAAATGATTTTTATGAAAGCTGGTTACCCATTTCCATTTTATTCTTAGCAAGTCTGGATAATTGGCAGTATTTAATTTTATTATTAATTCATTTAGTATTGTTCAGTAAAAACATACAGTGGTTTGGATGGATAGTTATAGAATTTAAATCTATATTTTTTATAACTCATAATCCTACTAAAAGTTTAACCTAACGCCATGTGCGGAATCAACGGTCAAATCAGTCTTTCCAAACCTATCGTCTTATTGGAATTCAACGCCCGACGAGATACGCTACAGCATCGAGGACCAGACGATGCACATACTTGGATATCTGATAATGAACGAATTGCATTAGGGCATCGCCGACTTTCTCTACTTGATTTATCCAGCGCCGGTCGGCAGCCTATGAGCAATGAAGACGGTACGTTATGGCTTACTTTTAATGGTGAAATTTATAACTATTTAGAAATTAGAAAAATATTACAACAAAAAGGTCATATTTTCAAATCTACTACTGATTCTGAAATTTTATTACACGGTTATGAAGAATGGGGGGTAGAAATATTACAACGGCTCAAGGGAATGTTCGCTTTCGGCATTTGGGATGAGAAAAAGCAGCAATTGTTCCTTGCGCGTGACCGTTTTGGCATCAAACCACTTTATTATGGCTGGCTCGGCGACCAATTTTATTTTGCATCTGAGTTAAAAGCGATTATTTACAGCTTACCTTCTAAACCAAATTTGAATCGAGCAGCTATTTGTGATTACTTAGCATATCGTTTTGTGCCCAGTCCTTACACAATTTGGCAGGATTTATATAAAATCCATCCGGCACATTACTTGTTACTTGATTTTAATAATAATGGCAGAACAATAGAAACTATTCAATATTGGAATTTAACCACTACTCGACATAAAGTAAATGATACAGATGCGATTTTAAAAGTGCATGAATTGATCGAAACAAGTGTAAAGGAACACCTTAGAAGTGATATTCGAATTGGTGCTTTTTTGAGTGGTGGTTATGATAGTAGTGCGCTAGTCTATTACATGACGCAGCAAAAGTATCCGGTGAAAACGTTTTCTATTGGCTTTGAAAATTGGGAACAGAGTGAGCACCATGCTGCAAAAATAGTGTCAGATCATTTGAACGTTGAAAATTATAATACCATTGTAGGTGATGAACAGTTGGATTTGGTGGATAAACTGGTCTATCACTATGACGAACCGATAGCAGATATTTCTATTATTCCTACTTATTTAGTAAGTCAACTCGCCCGGCAGCATACTAAAGCCGTTTTTTCAGGCGAGGGTGCAGATGAAATATTTGCAGGCTACACTTGGCAAAAAAATATCGCAAAATATAATAAACGAAACACTTATTTAGCTTTTATCGGCGGCTTGTATAATAAAGCAAATAATATTTTTGTGGAGCGATACGCCGAAGCGATGGCAATGGGACGTTTTAATACCTCCAATTTGTCCCAATATCTTCATCCTGAAATGCAACCTTACCTTCCAAGAAATAGTGAATGGTTCTACAAAAAGTATTATCATGTTTTTGATTCGCCCTTAAAATCATTTCAATATCTGGATATAAAATCGTTTATGGCAGAGTTGGTGCTGACGAAAATAGATCGGGCTTCTATGGCGCATTCTTTGGAAGTACGAGTACCTTTTCTTGATCATGAATTGGTAGAATATTTATACAATTTACATGAAAATGTTTATTTTAAGAAAGGTATTACTAAATATTTGCTTCGTTCGATTATTAAAAACGTGCTGCCGGCAACCATTCTACAACGTCAAAAACAGGGCTTTGTAGGCCCTGACCGTTATTACATGAATATAGATTGGTATGCTAAACATTTATCAGGAAGTCGGTTGGTGAAAGAGAAAATTATTCGTGCTGAAGCAATTATTATTTTATTACAGCAAAAAGATCATTGGAGATTGTGGAAATTAGTGGTGTTAGAAAAGTGGCTACAAGTTTGGTATTGATAAAGACAAGGTGTAGCAGATTTTGAAAATCCGCCACACCTATTAAAAATTCATTATGTTGGCTCAAGAATTCACTCCTTTTTCAAACAACATTATAGGCAAATATAATGCGGAGCGTGCGCCGAGTATGCGTCATAAACTTTGTCATGCGCCTTTTCAAAGTTTATATTTTGGTAGAGACGGAAAAGTGACTGCCTGTTGTTATAATCGAAATGTAATATTGGGTAGTTACCCAAAGCAAAATTTACTGGATATTTGGCAAGGAGAAGTTGTCCAAAAAATGCGGGCAGAAATAAGCGAAGCAACGTTTGCCACCGGCTGTGATTACTGCGGCAATCAATTAGAAGCAGGCAATTTTGGTGGTTTACACGCTCGGTCATTCGATCATTATGCGTTGAAAAATCCTACTAATTTTACAACTAATAAAAATTGGTTGAAAGGTAAAGTTGCAGGTTTTTATAAAAAAATGCAACAAATCAGTTTTTCATTTAAAAAGAAATTATTACAAGATAACACAATTAGCCAGCCATTTCCTCGTGCTTTAGAATTTGAATTAAGTAATTTATGTAATTTAGAATGTGCCATGTGCTTTGGAGAATTTTCTTCTTCTATCCGAAAAAATCGAGAAAATCTGCCTGCCTTACCCATGTATTATGATGAAGATTTTGTACAGCAATTAGAGATATTCATTCCTCATTTACGAGAAGCTAAATTTTTCGGCGGAGAGCCTTTTTTAGTACCTATTTATTATGAAATATGGGAACGCATCATGGAATTAAATCCTGCTACTACCATTCACATTACTACTAATGCCACTATTTTAAATGAGAAAGTAAAGCGTGTACTAGAAAAACTAAATGTGGTGCTTATTTTATCAATAGATTCTTTTCAAAAAGAGACATACGAGAAGATTCGTGTGAATGCGCAGTTTGAAAGGGTTATGGAACATTTAGATTATTTTGAAAAAGTAGCTAAACAAAAGCAAACGCCTTTTTCTATTGCAGTGTGCCCTACTATTCACAACTGGAAAGAAATACCAGCTATGGTTCAACGTTGTAATGAAAGTAGTTTTTATATTTATTTTAATACGGTTTGGTTTCCTTTTGAGCTTTCTTTACGCAGTCTCCCCGACTCTGTTTTACAAGAAATTATAATACACTATGAAGATTTTATAAAAAACTCAAATTGTATTCACTCTATTGGTAAGCATAATTTTAATATATTAAATGGACTTATTCAACAACTAAAAAAATGGCAAGCCCTGTTGAGACAAAAAGAATTTAGAAATAAAGAACGGGTGACAAAAATCGAAGAAAAATTAAAATTATTGAAAAATGATTCGATGTATCAGGCACTACAATCCATCAATCAGCAATTAGAAAACAATCAACAAAACATTGATTTTCAGCTCCTTAAACAAGAGGCTATGAATCGAAATAATACGCAAGTGTTTGTACGCGATTATTTCTTGACACTTATGCAGGGTATCAATGCTTATATGGAAGAAAAAGATGTAGTAGAAATAAATGAAGCTATGCTACTTCGGATAGATAATTTGTGTAAAAATTTACTATTACAAATGAGTCAAAAAGAAATCATGGCACGATTATTACATAACGATCCACGCCATACTGGTATCTATATCATCAATACGCAACTTATTGATATTCAGGAACCCGAAAAAATATTTTTAGAACTTGCTTCTATCTAATTATAGCGTCTTATGCCTAAAAATAAATACGTTTTTGCAGTTTGTGGCGCTGCTGTCCACATCCATACGCTTCATTTTTCTTTAGAAATGCTTAAAAAACGTACACAATATGAAATTATAGTTGTAACAGACCCCTCAAGAAATGAATTTCCTATTCACCATGATACGATTATAAATATTGCGACACCTTCCGAATTCACTCACCATCAGGCAGCTATCTATTTAAAAACGTCTTTATATAAAATTTTACCAAATGATGCTCTATATTGCTATCTCGATAGTGATGTGGTAGCGGTGCGCGCCAATGTTGACAGCATATTTGACTATTTCACTGCTCCCATTACCTTTTGCACCGACCATTGTACAATGAAAGCTTTTAGCCCAACTGCCGTACATGATACATTTTATGACGCCTTATTAGAAAAGCAGGAAAAATTAACTCGTTTATATGAACATTATTGGCGCGAAGAAGAAAGACAGAAAGAATTAGCTGGTACCCATTTACAAAAAATAACGCAATTAAAACATCAATTTAATCAAAAACGTCCCCTGCATGCAAGCACATTGAAAAATAAAGATTTATTGTCTATTCTTTTTAGTAAAATCATATATCAATATATTTATAATTTAAACATTTTAATTACAGAATCTGCGAATCGCATTCAGCAATTAGAAAAATTACATCGCCGTTGTTTTAAGCTGCCTTTAAATTTTGATTTATTTATTAATGAGCAAGGCTATCAATATGATGCTACAGCTGAAAAATGGTATGGTATAGACGGGACATTTATTTACGAAGAAAACCTGATTGTTAGGCGAATAGAGGCTACGAGCGCATTTCGTTGGAATAGGTCTGCGCAACAATGGTATGATGAATCAGGTAATAATATTTCTACGATTGAATCCGATAAATTAAGGCAATTAATTCAATATAAATTTGATTTACAAATTGAAGATGAACATTGGCAGCACTGGAATGGTGGTGTTTTTTTATTTGATCGTTCTTCCCACACTTTTTTAGAGCGTTGGCATCTATGGACGATGGAAATATTTAAAGACTCGGCTTGGAAAATTCGGGATCAGGGCACACTCATCGCTACTGTGTGGGATTTTAAGTTACAACACCACCCTACTTTACCGATTGAATATAATTTAATAGCTGATTTTTATCATCCAACATTACAATATAAAGGTCAATTTGTTTTTGATATCAACAATAACAAAAGAAATATTAAACCTTACTTTATACATATTTATCATCACTGGGGCAATACAGAATGGCAAATTTGGAATGACGTAGCACGGCTTTCTAAAATCGAATAAAAGCTGTATTTTGCTAAAATCACCATGTAAAGTGATATTTTCCCGAACCAGCTTCTATTATTACAAAATCATCTTTTTTACTTACTTTCAATTCCTTGGCTACGTTAAGTAGGTTATTACTTTCTTTTACAGATTCCATATTTTTAGTTGGAATATAAATAGTAACTGTTGTGTTTACAGGGATATTTACATCCAGTTCTACTTGGTTATTTACTAATTTCCATCCAGCGCTTACATTGCCATAATACGTTTTTAAGCTTGCTTTGGCATTTGTCAATCCACCTCCAATATGGGGTTTTATTATAATTTTCTTATATCCCGGCGCATCTTCCTGAACGCCCGCCACCGTGCGGTACATCCAATCGCCAATCGCGCCATACGCATAATGGTTGAAGGAATTCATGCCTGGCGTTTGAAAAGTACTGTCGGGCTTGATGCCATCCCAACGCTCCCAAATCGTGGTCGCACCCATCTTCACTGGATATAACCAAGACGGATAGGTTTCCTGCATCAACAAGGTGTAAGCCAAATCCGTATGCCCAAACCGAGTTAACACATGACATAAATAAGGTGTACCTAAAAAGCCGGTTGTCAAGTGATTATTATAAGATTTAATATTATCCGCCAAACGCTCCGCCGCTTGATGACGCATAGATTCCGGCAACATATCAAAATTTAAACTCAAGACATATGCCGTTTGTGAACTGGACACGAGACGCCCAGTCGAAGTTGTATATTCTTTTATAAAAGCATCTTTAATATTTTTTAAAAGCTGCGTATATTTTGTAATATCTTCCTTCTTATTTAACACTTCTGCTGTATTTATTAATAACTGTGTAGAATGTGCAAAGAAGCATTGCGCAATTAAATATTTATCTGTAATGGCCGACCTGCCATCATTGTCATCAAATGGACGATAAAAAAGCCAGTCGCCAAAGTGAAAACCCTTATTCCACAGGTAGTTCGTACTGTTTTGCTCCATAAAACCAACCCAGGCTTTCATGCTCGGATACTGGTCTTCCAAAATTCGTTTATCGCCGTACGCCAAGTATATCGTCCAAGGAATAATCGTCGCTGCATCTGCCCACCCTGCGGAACCAGTCGCGCCCGCGCCCAAAACGTTCGGCACCACATGTGGTACGCTGCCATTGGGCAATTGATCTGCCGCTACATCCTTCAGCCATTTAGCAAAAAAATTATGCGATTGCATATTAAAAGTTGCCGTGCGTGCGAATGCCTGCGCGTCACCCGTCCAGCCGAGGCGCTCATCGCGTTGTGGACAATCGGTTGGCACATCCAAAAAATTACCTTTTTGTCCCCACTGAATATTGTGTTGTAATTGATTGACTAATGGATTAGAGCATTCAAACGTCCCACTTGGCTCCATATCAGAATATAACGCTATTGCTGTAAAATTTTCAGGCTTCAGTTCTCCAGGAAAACCTTCCACTTTTATATAACGAAATCCCTGAAAAGTAAAATGTGGCTCAAAAAACTCATCTGCGCCGCCTTTTAAAATATAATTATTTTGCTGTTTAGCAGGACGAAGGTTTTCGGTGTAAAAATTTCCAAACTTATCCAATACTTCTGCATGATATAATGTAATTTTATCTCCTGCATTCCCACGCACTTTCACTTGCACCCAACCGACCAGATTCTGACCAAAGTCAACTATTTGCTCGCCTTTCGGGGTTTTAAAAATTTTAATCGGCTGGAAGGTTTCTTGCTTTTCAACCGGCTCGTTATAAGTTGCAATTAATTTGGAATAATCCGTTCCGATTATTTTCACTGGCGGCCAATCTTTATCAGTGTAACTTGCTGTATTCCAACTATCTTTCTCTTTCCGCGCATCAATCGTTTCTCCATTATAAATCTCCGATTCCAAAATACTGCCCGTAGACGACTTCCAGCTTTCGTCGGTTATCACGGTTTCTTTAGTTCCATCTGAATAATTTATTTCTAATTGCAATAACAATGCTACTTCCTTTCCATAAAAATTCTTCTGTCCACTAAATCCGATATAACCACGATACCAACCACTGCCGAGCGCAACACCAATTGCATTATTACCTACATTTAGCAAATTTGTTACATCATAAGCCTGATATTGCAAGCGATTATTATAAGAAGTCCAGCCGGGCGTAAGGCAAGCGTCCCCTACCCTTTTGCCGTTGAAATGTGCTTCATATAAACCTTTTGATGTAATATATACTGTCGCCGATTGAATTTTCTTTTTAGTTGTAAATTGCTTACGAAACAGCGGGCTGGCTCGCATCAATGTATCTTCTTGATATCCAACGCCAATCCATTTTGCTTTCCAATCGGATGATTTTAGCAATCCCATTTGCCACGAAGCGGTTTCACTCCACGCCGAGGTGTTGCCCTGATTATCCCAAACCCGCACTTGCCAATAATATTTTTGATTCGATACTAATGGCATTCTACTCTCATAAGGCACTAAAACAGATTGATCGGAACCAACTTTGCCGGTTGTCCAACTTACATTTTTATTTTTCGACAGATTAACTCCATCCTTTCCGACTCTAATTTCGTAAGCCGTTTGCATTACATTTCGTTTATTCGATTGTAATTGCCAAGTAAAGCGCGGCTGTGCGACATCTAAGCCGATTGGATTTAGAAGATTTTCGGTGAGCAAATTTGTGACCGAAACTTGTGCCGTAACAGACATACCTGCCAGCACGAGCAAGCAGCAAAGGAAGCGTTGTTTCATTACATTACCATTTTAGTGCCCAAATTTAGTAAAATATCGGGATTTGCTATTGTATACCAAGAAATAGATTTGACCAAAGCGACTATTGTGTCATTTCTAAAGTGCTTCCCATTCTAAACGCAATTTTTTTGGAAACTTATTTACTACCAAATTATAAGAATGGTCAATCAATTCTTGTATCGAATTATCCTCCAAATCGCCTTCACAGGACACGGTATTCCAATGTTTTTTATCAGTGTGGTAGCCGGGGACGATTTCGGGGTGTTGCTCGCGGAGTTCAAGGGCGCGGTCAGGGTCACACTTGAGCGTGATGTTGAATTCAGGGCTATCCAATCCAGTGATGGCGAACATTTTACCCATTACTTTTAACACCAAAGTATCTGGCCCGAAAGGGGTGGTTTCTTCCACTCCTTTTTTGGATAAACAATACTCTCGGAAATCTTCAATATTCATACCCTATTTATTATTGCTCGTTTCTTGTTTGACGTTGACAATTCAATATTGAGATATTAGGATATTTTTTCTCCTAGGATGTGAACGTTTTTATTTGAGGTCAACGTCTCGCGTCTGGTATCTCCCTATCTGGTATCTGGCATCTTTTAAAAATCATAGTCTTAAAAATGGAATGGTCGTCGAAATAAAAGGTAATTTTACCATTTCTGCCGGTAACTTGCAAAGAAAAACCCAAATACATGAAACGCCTAATTTTCCTATTATCTATTTTGCTTACCACTTTTGCAGCATTACGTGCCAATGATTCGACTAAAATACGCTCCATCTTTGATGATTTTTACCAGCCAGCCCGGATTTTGGAAATGACCCTCCAATTTGATTGCAAAAAATTGATTCGCCACAAAAATAAGGAAGAAAAATTTCTGGCTACGCTTACTTTTCAAAGTACGAATGGCGATACGATGACGCAGTCCATTCACATCAAGTGCCGCGGAAAAATGCGACTCAGCGTGTGCACTTTCCCACCGTTGAAATTGGATTTTGATAAAGATAGCCTCCGACAAATGGGCTTGTTTGCAACTGCCGACAACCTCAAATTGGTAACGCACTGCGCCAGTAGTAAACTCAACGATGCGCAAGTATTAAAAGAATTGTTGGTGTATAAATTGTACAATATCATCACAGAGAAAAGCTTTCGGGTACAACTGCTGCGCATGAAATATGTGGACTTAGATGGCAATTTGTACGCCGATGAACTCGCTTTTTTGATGGAGCCGACCGAGGCGGTTGCGTATCGTATTGAGTGCCGTGAAAGTGCAAAAAATGTTTTGGCGTTGACGGAATTTGATGCGGTGAGTTATAATCAAATGGTGCTTTTCGAGTATATGATTGGCAATGTGGATTGGAGTATTCCGGCGCGGCATAATGTGGAATTGCTCAAGTCGCTGCAAAATGGTTTTCGGGTGGTGGTGCCGTATGATTTTGATTATTCGGGTGTGGTGAGTGCTTCCTATGCCGTGAATGATGAGCGCGTCAATCAAAAGTACTTAGGTGAACGGGTAGTGTTGAGTGGATTTACAGATGAAGCAGCATTTCAAGATGCCGTAGCCCATTTTTTAGCCAAAGAAGCAACCATTTTTGATACTTGCGCCAATTTTACCCATTTGGAGGAAAAAGAACGTACGCAAGTAATTAAATATTTAAAACCATTTTATGACTTGATGAAAGAATCGAAATTAAACGCCGGTAAACTAAAAACCAGCAGTAATAGGTAAGTTTACAGTAGGCAATTAAAATTTTCAAAAAGTCCTTCAATCTGGTAATTGAAGGCTTTTTTTTTGTCAACTATCGCGCTGGCGACACTGAAAAGCTTGAATACCGTAGCCGCGCCAACACTTTTAATATTTTTTAACACCGTATCTTTGTCGTATCAAAATCAAACAATATTCATTATGAAAAACTTTCTTTTTTTAATTACTTTTCTTTTCATTTCGGTTATTAGATTAAATGCACAAGATAATGCTGTTCGGCAAAAACATTATAATCTGGATAAAAATGAACTGGCATTGGACGGTTATGACGCTATTTCTTACTTTACAGCTAAAAAGCCAGTAGAAGGAAATACAAAATGGAGCTATAAATATAAAGGTGTAAATTACCGCTTTAGCAGCAAAGCCAATAAAAATGAATTTGCAAAAAATCCTGCAAAATATGAACCTGCCTACGGCGGCTGGTGTACGTATGCGATGGCAAAAGATGGCGAAAAAGTGTCGGTAGATCCGTTAACGTATAAAATTAGTGATGGGAAATTATTACTTTTTTATAAAACAGCTTTTAAAAATACTTTGTCCATTTGGAATAAAGATAAAAAACCAGAAGTAGAACGCTTAAAAAAAGGAGACCAATATTGGAAGGAAATTATTGAATGATTACAAAAAAAATTAGAATTAGTTATAAATCCTAATTTGCCTTATCTGTTTAGTAATTCAAAATTTGCAAAACTTAAAATCAACTATTATTATGAACAAGACAACCAAAATCATTTCTTGGATCGTGCGCATCGTCGCAGCCGTTATTTTATTACAAACTTTATTTTTCAAATTCACCGCACATCCAGATAGTGTGTACATATTCAGCCAGTTAGGGCTGGAACCTTGGGGACGAATTGGACTGGGCGTGGTGGAGTTGATTACAGCTATTTTGTTACTTATTCCGCGTACCGCTTGGCTTGGTGCACTGATTGGTTTAGGTACGATTAGTGGCGCTATTTTTGGGCATTTGACACAGTTGGGCATCAGCGTAAATGGAGATGGTGGCAAACTGTTTGCGTTAGCAGTCGTGACTTTTGTGTGCTGTGCCATCGCGCTTTATCTGCATCGTGGAGATATTCGGATTCCGTTTATTACTAAATACGGTGTAAAATAAGTTTATTTATATAAATCTTGTTGCACTTCTCTCGCAGCTCGTATCGCATTATTGGAACGCGGATGACGCGGATTTGGCGGATTTGAGCGGATTTTTTCGCTCCGTACATTTTCCCCACCCAAAAAGCATATCAAATTACTTAAATTACAGTGTAATAAATCGCAAGCGGTTTGAAATAAATTAGGTGATGTCATCTTTGAGAACGGGTGACATCACTGCCTCTTTTTTCGGTTTCCGAAATTTTGTATTAATAAAAAATACGCCAGTGAGCATAATACCAGCCGCTATGATAGATTGTAATGTCAATTGTTCATTATTAAATCCCCAACCGAGAAATACCGCAATAACTGGATTGACATAAGTAGAAGTCGCTACTTTTTCGGGCGAGACCCGCACCAACAGATAATTAAAAGCAGAAAAGGCGAGGATGGAACCAAATATTAAAAGATAGACCCAAGAAAGTGCGGATTTAGCTGTTATTGCATTGATATCGAAGCCTTTATACTCGCCACTCAGTCCACTTGCCAGCAGTAAAAATATGCCACCCGACAACATTTGCATTCCAGCCACTTGTACCGAAGATTTCGGCAAATCTGCTTTGCTTACAAAAATCATGGCATACGCCCACGCAAAAATGCTTCCAAAAATGACAATTATACCTATAATCATGTTCTGATTTACAGTAAAAGTATCTTGATTCACCAGCAAAGTCACGCCGATAATACCCAAAATACTACCGATGACGTTATTCCAAGTCGGGCGCTTTTGATATAATGCCCAGAGTAGCAGCACCACAATAAGCGGATCAACAGAAACAATCAATGCGGCGATGCCCGTATCTACAAATTGTTCCGCCCAAACGACTGCGCCCGTACCGATAGACAACAGTAAAATGCCGGAAATTATGCCGTTGCGCCATTGCATTTTAGTTGGTTTCGGCAGTTTCATTATTCTTGCAATCACAGTCATAATCAACCCGCCTACTACAAAACGCGACCCCGACATCAACATCGGCGGAATGCTCTGAATCGCCCAAAAATTAACCAGATAGGTAGAACCCCACACGATATAAATCACGGCAAAGGCGGCTATGATGCGTATAAAATCTCGGTTTGGCATAAAAAAGATTTTTACAAATTACAAAGAATTGGTAGGTGTTTAGGAAAACCTTACTGCAAATAGAAAAGTTTTTGGATCGAACTTTTCCACAAAAATGACATTTTGTAGATTTGTCTGTTTATCATTGCAAACGATTTCACACAAAGTCACAAAGCCGCAAATTTTATAAAATTTAAGGCTCAATTATGATTTCAAGTTGCTTTTTAGGATTGGGCTAAAGCCCAGAAGTGGTCTACTATTTTATCCCCGCGCTAAAGCGCGGGGCAACTAATTGTCAACGTTTTACCAGTTGCCCCGCCATTTATGGCGGGGTTAAAAGCAAAACCTTACTCGGCTTTAGCCAAATTTTTACACAGCAACTTGAAACAAGAATAGAGCCAAATTTAATTTTAAAACGGATGCGTTATTACAAATAATTCGGTCTCGTAGTTCAACGGATAGAATAGGCGTTTCCTAAACGCTTGATTCAGGTTCGATTCCTGACGAGACCACTTTTGATTTTTAAAATTATTAAAATACTTGGTATGATGTTAAGTACCTTAGAAGATTTGCAACAGAAGGAAATTATAGATATATTAAGATATGAGCCTAAAAGGTTAATAAGTGCAAGCCCTGCATGGATTGGACATTTGCCATTTGCTAATTTTTTGGTGAAAAAGATAAAGCCAGAAATCATAGTTGAATTAGGAACGCATACCGGCAACTCTTTGTGCGGATTTGCACAAGCGGTAAAGGAAGCAGATTTACCTACCCAAATATATGGCGTTGACACTTGGCAAGGCGATAAACATGCCGGAACTTACGCAGCGGAAATTTATCAAACGCTAAATAAATACGTTGTTACTGAATTTCCTAAGGTGAAGCTCTTGCGAATGATGTTTGATGAAGCACTGGCTCATTTTCAAAATGAAAGCGTTGACTTATTACATATTGATGGCTTGCACACGTATGATGCAGTAAAGCATGATTTTACGACTTGGCTGCCTAAAGTAAAGCAAACTGGCATTGTTATTTTCCATGATACGCAGGTACAAAATAAAGATTTTGGCGTTTTTCGTTTTTGGGAAGAGATTAAGCAACAGTATACTACTTTTAATTTTCCACACTCAAATGGATTAGGTGTTTTATTTATGCCGGGAGCTTTACAAAAAGTAGATCATAAAGAATTATATGATGCTTTAAAAAATGATTTATTTAGTAAAACACTTATTCACACCGGTGAGTATATTCGTTTGAATAGCCTGGAGCGCGAGGGGCAAAGTATGCGCCGTTACAAATATGTAGCTAAAACTAATGCATTAATAACATTGATCCGAGCATTGGTATGGAAGTCAGTAAGTTCATTAAAAGGTAGTGAATAAATAAGGTATCAAGTAAAGTAATATTTTTCCAAATCGCGTTTTACTGTTCACAAATTACAATAAATGCAAGAATCTCCCTATATCAAGCGGGACGTGAGTTGGCTGGCTTTCAATCATCGGGTATTGCAGGAGGCACAAGATAAGCGGGTGCCGCTGTACGAACGTATTAAGTTTTTAGCGATTTATAGCTCTAATCTGGATGAGTTTTTTCGGGTGCGAGTGGCGTCGTTGCGCAGTTTTAAGGATTTGAAGAAAAAGACGCGGAAAGCACTGGCGGTGAAGCCGAAAAAGGAATTAAAGCAGATTCAGCAGATGGTGGCGCAGCAGCAACAGATGTTTGGGCGCATTTTTCGCGGGGAGATTCTACCGGCATTGCAGGAAAAAGGGATTTATTTAATTGATGAAACAGCTTATGATGAGGAGCAGCGTCATTTTGTAACGAAGTATTTTACAACGCATATTCAACCTTTACTAAAGCCCGTTTATCTAACTGAAAATGAGCCACTTCCGTTTTTAGAAAATGCGCAGTTGTATTTTGTAATACTGTTTCAAGCATCGGAAAAATTGGCAATTGTAAATATTCCGTCTACGCAGCTTTCGCGTTTTGTCGAGCTTCCAAGTTTACATTCAAAACATTACATTACCTTTTTAGATGATATTATACGATACAATTTACATACCGTTTTTGATGAAAAAATAGAAAATGCTTATGCTATTAAACTTTCTCGGGATGCAGAACTAAATATTGAAAATGAATACGAAGGCAATTTAGTAGAAAAGATCAAAAAAGGACTTAAAACACGTAATATCGGATTGCCGACTCGATTTTTGTATGATAGCACCATGTCAGAAGCACTGTTGTTAAAGCTAAAAACCACCTTTCAACTTGGAAAAAACGACCTGATTCCCGGAGCGCGGTATCATAATTTTAATGACTTTTTTAGCTTTCCGAATCCGTTGAAAGATAGTTCTTTACAAGATATTTCATTGCCGCCTCTCTCCCACCCCGCTTTGGAAAATGAGGATTCTTTATTAGCTGCTATTCACAAAAAAGATTACTTGTTACATTTTCCGTACCAAAAATATGATTATGTGATTCGGTTGATTCAAGAAGCGGCGATGGACGCGCAAGTGCAGTCCATTCGTATCACGTTGTATCGAGTTGCCTCTAAATCAGCGATTGTAACCGCATTGTTGGAAGCCTGTGAGCAGGGAAAGCAAGTCACGGTTTTTATAGAAGCCAAAGCGCGGTTTGATGAGGAAAATAATTTGCAATGGGGTGCTAAATTGGAAGCGGCAGGTGCGACCGTATTTTATAGCCAGCCGGGTATCAAAGTGCATAGTAAGATATTGCTTATCAGCCGATTAGAAAATGAAATTTTACAACAGTATGCTTATATCGCTACCGGTAATTTTAATGAAAAGACGGCTCGTCTTTACACGGACCACGCGTTGCTCACTGCCGACCCGCGTTTGACGAGCGAAGTATTACAAGTATTTGATTATTTAGAGCATAAAAAAGAACCGGATTGTAAACATTTATTGGTCTCTCCATTTACCCTTCGGCAACGATTTTTAGAATTGGTAGACCGAGAAATTGCGCACGCACAGGCTGGTAGAAAAGCTTCTATACGATTGAAAATGAACAGCTTAGAAGATAAACGAATGATTGATAAATTATATGAAGCGAGTCAAGCTGGCGTACAAATTCAACTCATCGTACGCGGTATTTGTCGGCTCGTGCCGGGTGTGGAAGGGAAAAGTGAGAACATTGAAATCATCAGTATTGTAGACCGTTTTTTGGAACACGCGCGAATTTACTGGTTTAATAATAATGGAGAAGAAGGGTTGTACATCGCCTCGGCGGATTGGATGACCCGCAATCTTGACCATCGGGTGGAAGTAGCCGTGCCGATTTATAATCCTCAGTTATTTAATGAGTTATGCACGATTTTAGCGATTCAATGGCAGGATAATACGAAAGCACGGCACTTGAACGCAGATTTGACCAATGTTTATAAACCGAAATCGGACATGGAACCGCGTGTACACGCACAACTTGATACTTATCGCTACTTGCAACATAAACCATGATTAAAGGATTAGATTGACTATTCTAAGTTTCTTTTAGCCACATTCGCAGGAAACTGCACTTCCAAAAACGCGCTGAATTTTGTACGTTAAAGGTTTGTAAATTTTATACCTTTGCGCAGTATTTTTCTAAAATTTAAGGCTCATTATAGTGAAAACGCTTAACAAGACAGAAGGAATCAATAACCTGAGAGATTGGGTTTTCAAACAAGTTCATTCTAAAAATTTAGTGTATAATACGTGCTGGGAAGACCCGCGCTGCGACCGCCAACTACTTGAATTACAAGCCGATAGCGAAGTTGTGATGATTACAAGTGCTGGTTGTAATGCGCTCGATTATCTATTGGACGGACCGCAGCAAATCAATTGCGTTGACGTGAATCCGCGCCAAAATGCGCTTTTGCAACTCAAACTCGCTACGTTCAAAGGGGGTGATTTTGATGATTTATTTGCAATGTTTGGCAAAGGTGCGCACCACGAAACACGCGAATTATACGAAGAAAGCTTGCGCGAATTCCTGCCGCCGTATGCGCAGAAATATTGGGATAAAAATCTCAATTATTTCAATGGCAAAGGGATGCGAAAGACTTTTTATCATTACAGCACCTCCGGCACGTTTGCTTGGATGACCAATCAATACTTTAAATCGAAAAAGAAGTTGTACAGCAAAGTACAGCAGATGTTTGAAGCGGATACACTGGAACGACAAGCATCCATTTACTATGAAATAGAGCACAAACTGCTCAACAAGCTCATGGAATGGGTGATGAATAGGCATTTGGTAATGAGTCTGGTGGGTGTGCCGCGCAGTCAGCAAGAGTTGTTCGTGGATAGATATGAGCGAGGCGCGTTGGGTTATGTGCAAGAATGCTTCCGTAAGGTGTTCACAAACATGACTTTACATGATAATTATTTTTGGCGTTTGTACATTAATGGCTCTTATACCGAATCATGTTGTCCGGCATATTTAGAACGAGGTAATTTTGAAACGATTCGCCAACGGGCAAATAATGTAGTGTCGCACAATTCGACCATTAGTCAGTTTTTGGAAAAAAATCCGAAACCGTATTCGCATTACATTTTATTAGATCATCAGGATTGGTTGGCTGCTAATAATCGTCCGGCATTGCACGAGGAATGGCGCTTAATTTTAGAAAATAGTCGAAAAGGGACGCGCATTTTGTTGCGCTCAGCAGCGCAGACCGTTGACTTTTTTCCAGATTTTGTGCTGGATGCCGTTGAATTTGAACAAGATAAAACCCAAGCTACGCACGAGCAAGACCGCGTAGGGACGTATGCGAGTGTATATTTGGGAATTGTAAAATAGGGTGATGGGAGGATAGGAGGATAGGAGAAAAGAGGATAAGAGAATGGGAGCATAGGAGAAAAAGCACGTCTAAAGTTGCCTATTTATTTTCCTATCTTTTCATGTTCTTGTCCTCTTATCTTCCTATCTTCCTATTTTCCTATCCTCCCATAAACCTTTCTTTCCCTTGAAAAATTCTATTTCTTTTACCGAAAATGCGACGGAGCAGAATCAGACGATGCGCCGCTATTACAAGTTGCAATCGAAGATATATGACGCGACGCGCTGGACGTTTTTATTTGGTCGCAATCGTATTTTGCAATTGCTGCCGTTTCCGAATAATGCACCGATCCATATTTTGGAAGTGGGCTGCGGTACGGGTCACAATTTGAAAAAATTGGCAAGTATTTATCCAAATGCGCATTTGAGCGGCTTGGATGTTTCTGGTGATATGATTGACCAATCTAAGAAAAATACGAAAGAGTTTGCGAATCGCGTTACGTTGGTAGAAAAACCGTATATGCGTGGCGAAACGCAATTTACAGATAAAGTGGATGTGATTCTGTTTTCGTATTCCCTTACTATGATTAATCCGCAGTGGAAAGACTTGCTCGCACAAGCGCATCAAGATTTGAAACCGGGCGGTGCGGTAGCCGTAGTAGATTTCTACAACTCTAAAAATCAATGGTTTAAAAGTCACATGGGTAATAATCATGTGCGGATGGATGGGCATTTGATGCCTGTATTACGAGGTGATTTTGAGCCTTTAGTAGAAGAAGTTAAAGCCGCTTATGGTGGAATTTGGGAGTATTTTATGTTTGTAGGCAAAAAGCGGTAGCAGGTTAGGTGTGGCACATTTTTGCAATGTGCCGCACCTATCTTTTGAGTCTAATTTGGCAACGTCAATAAAAAGCCGATCGTAAAATTACTATCCCAATCAAATACAAAGGTATCTGTGTTGGTTGCGTCTTGAATGGCTCTATAAATATTGATACCCGCTCTTGTCTTTTGCTCCTTCACATCGCTATAATCAGTTGGCGATTTCAGCACCGTGTAACGCTCCTTTCCTGCGCGATGTGTTTTTGCCAACTCAAAAGCCGCACCACCAATGATGAAACACACCTGCCGTTTGTCCGCCGGAATTTTTGCTGCTAAGGTTTTAATATCACTATACACTTTTTCATCCGAGACACCGCCACTTTGAAAATATTTCGAGCCATAGGTTTCTACACTTTTAATCTGACCGCCTTCCATCCAAGAAACTTTGGTATTGCTGGAGCCAATGTCTACTACAAACGCATCTTGTTTGTACGATTCTGGTAGCACGCACGTCAACGCCAATTGCCCTTCGCGCTCCGGTGTCACAGGATTTACGACATAACCCATCTTTTTTAGCTCGGTAGTTATTTTTTGTACGCCTTCCGACTTGCCTGCACCTGAACTTGTTACATAGTGAATATTTTTTGGTAGCACGCCATAATCAAGCATACCGGCGATATATTTTTTCAATCCCTCTCGAATATCCGTTGAAGTCGCCATATTTTCGTACACCAGACTGGCGCCAAATTCTGACTTTTCCAAACTCCAATTTTTCTGATTATCAATATTTACCACAAACGAATTGAAGCCTGTAGCACCTAATTCTACTACGCCTTTCAGCTTGCCATTTGCAGGTTCCGGCGGCGTGAAGTTGAAATTAGAGACGTTGTTGGAGGAGTTGTTATCTGTTTTGGCATTATCCTTTTTGTCTTCATCGGCAGGTGTAGGCGTAACATTGTCATTATTGTTATTGCTGTTGTTATCTACCCGGTCTGTCGTTACTTCTGTTTCAGTTGAAGCAGCTTTGTCGGATTTGCCAGTAAAATATCTAAATGCGAAGAAGGCACCCGCCACTATAACTACTACAAGTAGCAAACGGGAAAACATAGTCAATTTCATAAAGTGTGATTTTTAATGATTCAATCGTTTTGTTTAAGATGTTCAATAGCCGATTTTGACCGACCATTTATACAACACTAAAGTATACAATTTTCCTATTTTACGCCTCTTCTTCCTGTTCTGTTTCCATTCGTTTATGGTGCAATTCATCTTCGGTTTCTTTAAATAGGGTGCGTAAAACCTCAAACTCCTTGTCTGCTTTGATTTTTCGCGTGCGTGCCGCTTCAATCATTTCTTTCCAAAGACTGCGCAAATGCTGCTCTAATGCTAACAAAGTAGGTAAATCATACGTGAATTCCAGCTTGCGTTGTAGGTCTAATAATCGGAAACGAAATTTATCTAAACGGCGCTCCGAGATTTGCCGACGCAATTGATAGAATCCCAAATAAGCAGAACTTAAAATAGTCACAATGCCTAATGCCAATGCTAAGAGGTCCGAGTAGCGTTCAAAAAAAGTAGGTCGGTCGCGATCATAATATTGGCGCACGCCGTCGTGCAAAGGAAATCGGGAGAGCGTCGTCCCCTCATTGACCGGCAAAGCCGTGAAGAGTGCATTTTTATTGGCGAGTGCTTCTCTATTGGTCAGCAAATATTGTATAAAATCATAAACCACAACATCATCGGTCTTTTCATTGGTAATCAAGATATTATCAACTGCTAACGTTACAATCGGTATTATCGGATAATCGCCGTACAAGCGCATCGGCAGCACGTAAGGCTGCGCATAAAGATATTTCATACAAAAGCCATCCACGCTGGCACCTCGTCCCAGCCGGTCGAGCGAGTCAAAATTCCAGATGCGAGCACCTTGATTGACCATCTGGCGGATGCGGGCATTGTTGAAACCAGTAAGCGAGCAGCTAATTTCAATAGAATCGTTTAAGACATTTTCTTCATAAGAAGTATAAATAAATTTACAAGTAGTGGTGTCAATATTAAATTCTTCACACAGCCGTTTGAGGAAGGGTTGCACGCCACTATCATGCGGTCCTACTCCAATGCGACGACCTGCAAATAAATCTTGAAGCGTAGCTGCCTTTACAGTAGGTGGATAAACGATAAACAAAACCTGTGGATATAATCGCAATACGGTGCGCAAGTCATGGGTGGAGCTATCCGGCAGTACAATGTCATTTTGCACCAAGGCAAAATCCACTTCGCCTTCCTTTAGCGCTTTTGCACGCGCGAGGCTTCCTTGTGTGATGCTATCGGCTTGCACTTGATATTTTAGCCCATTATTAAAGGTCTCAATAATAGCGTTGCCCAATTCATAATTGCTCGTACCCACTGGTCCTGTAGCAATTACAAAATATTTTTTTGTTGATTGGTTGCAATTTGTCAGTAGCAACAGTAAGCACATTACACTCCAAAAAGCACGGCAAGAGTAACTTCTCATGGTAGTAAATATAAAAGAAAAAAATTAAATTGGGCAGGTGACTTTGATTCTAATTGATGTAAGAATAGGAATTATATAATAAAAAAAGGACGACTCAAGTGAATCGTCCTAACGGTGGGTGGCTAACCGGGCTCGAACCGGCGACCTCTGGAATCACAATCCAACGCTCTAACCAGCTGAGCTATAACCACCAGGTTGATGTGCTGATCCCGCCGTGCGGGACAAGTTGTGCGAATATGCCAATTTCTCCCGCGGAACACATTTTTTCTTGATACAAAATGGCTGCTGAACAACTGTCAAACAACCACTCTTTATAAAGCGATGCAAATATAAAAAAGTTCCTTAAAAATTGGATTTTACCAGCCGAAGTTTTTTTGATTCTCTACTTTTGAGCGAAACAAACACATTTATGAAAAACACGACGCTTTTCTACACCATTTTATTATCCTTTTTTGCTTGCAAACAAGATATGAATCGAACTGCCAATGAAGAAGTAGCCAGTATTCCAGTGCAGTTGGTTTGTGAGGATATAGGTTCTACCGATGAATTACCCAAATATGCCGTGTACGCCATCATAAGCGAACGCAAAACGAAAATGCTGGAAGTTGCTTCTGGTTGCCAAGTCATTGAAAAGGAACAATATGGCGATTTCCAAATTCCGATGGATGCTGCGATGGCAGTGGGCGGCTGGTGGGCAGGTGCAGGCGATTATTTTTATGCACAAAGCACGGATAATAAAGTGGTCATTTTTCACGCCGTGATAGATGAAGCGCAGACGGATACGGATTATAATTATCAAAAAATAGCGACTTACAAAGACGGAAGATTTACGGTGAATCCACCAATTTTACAATAAGGTATAAAACACTGATTTTTTATGATGGTTATGATTTTTTACATTTTACATTTTACATTTTACATTTTACATTTTACATTTTCTTAATCTTTTTCCCAGAATTTCCATTTGATGCCTTCCATGTTTCGGCGGTTTTTCTTCTTTTTGTCTGCGCCAAAGAAGTTAGTGTCTCGTTTTATAATTACATATCGGAGAGAAATACCGGTCTGGGTATAAAATTTCTTTTCGCCACCACTGAGATTAATAGCAGGTTTAAAATCGTAAGAGAGGTTCAACCGTCCTAACGACAACTCAAGTCCACCAATCAAGGTCAAGCCAAATGGGTCTTTGTAAGGCACTTCGTTGGCATCATTTTCATTGATCCAGCCTTTATGAAAGCCGCCGCCGTAGTAAATGTTGAGTCGCCGCGTGAGGACGGGAAAGTGCTGCGCTCCCATTAGTGTTAGTAATACTTCTTCGCGTTGTAGACTGGATTGGAAAAGCCCTTCCAATGTTGTTTTTTTTGCAATACGTTGTTTGACGGTAAGTCCCCAGTCAGTGCCGAGGCGCATCCCTGCTGCGGTGTTGTAGGATTGAGCGAAAGCGTTCGATACGCTAATGAAAAGTAAAATGACAAGGAATATTCTATTCATTTTCACCAAACGCTGGCGCTGTGTTAAGTAGTATTATTGTTTTCAAAATATTTTCTTAAAAAAAAAGGTGCCGCACTTCCAAAGTGTGGCACATCTATATCGTGTTAAATCTGCCGCACTTTGGAAGATGTGCCGCACTTCCAAAGTGTGGCACATCTATATCGTAATAAATCTGCCACACTTTGGAAGTGCGGCAGATTATCACGACTCAAAAAAACTATCATACTGATTCCGATGATTGACTTCCCGCACCGGCTCTTTGACAGGCGCATTCAAATCCAACACATCGGCATCATTATTCGCTTTGGAAAGCAAACTATTTTTCTCTTCTCCGAGGATGAGTGACACGCCTTCGCGCTCCCACTTTTCGAGCATTTTCAAGCCTTCTTCTTCAAAAATACCATTTTGCAAATCCACCGAATCCATAAAATTGGCAGACATTTCCATAAAGCGCTCCATCTCTCCCACCTTATTAGCTACATCTACGGTAATGGCTTCCATCGCTTGGTCAAACATCGCCCGCTGATCTGGGTCACCGCTGATAATGCTCATCGCCGAGCGCATCGCGCCGTGACTTGCGTGGATGGCTTTGCGTTCTTGCTCTTTCACAGCTACCTGATCCTGAATGTCTTCCATCAGGATTTGTGAGTTTTCATACATCTTTGTCAACACCCGATATAACACTTCCATTTTACGGTACAAATCTTCGAGCCGCATATTCGATTCTTTCAAACGCCCGGCTTGACGCGATTTCAGAATCATAATATTTTGCTTATCCGCATCGCGCGCTTTGCTTGCCATATTCAGACTGCTTTCAATCTGTTTCTGGTTATTCACAATCACTTCTTTGAGCTTGTGCATTTGTCCGCGCAATTGTGCAATCTGTTTATTCATCTTACGCAGATTTTCTTTCAAATTATCCACATAAGTTTTCAGAATACCAATGGGGTCTATTTGCACAAAAATACCGGTGATCCAGCGCATTACACTTTTATACATATACCACACGAGGTTGCGCATCTTCGGGTCTAGCACCATATAAAGCAGCGCGCCCAAAGCTACCAATGTACCGGCAAGTGCAATTGTACTCGATAATATAAGAGGCAGCACTTGATACAATAGGTAGCCGCCACCAATGACTAACCCTGCCAACACCAGCATTCCAGTGGTACCTTCGGGGCGTTGCCAAAATGATTTCGGTTTAAATTCGTTATTATAAGTTTCCATATCTTTTTTTTGGTAGCGGGAAGATGGTAGAGAGTATAAGGATTCGCTTTTTATTGGTCCCTCTACCATCTTCCCTTTACAAATTTAGTTCAACTGTAAAAATAAGAAGCGTTTTCTCAATCACCAATAACAAATAACTAATAACATGGTTTTTATTTCAAAAACTGCTTCATATTTTCTATATCTGTTGTAATCTGTTGTGCCAAAGCAGTGTAAGAAGCCGTAAAATTACTTTGCGTCGTCTCCACTTTTACCGTCGCTTCTGAAATTTCTTTTTGCAATTGTCCAACTTGCTTTTTATGTTCTTCAATTTCTTGGTTTAATCGCTTGATTTGCTCGGTTTTCGCCTGAATATTTTGTTCTAATTTTTCAATTTCACCCTCTCGATTGCCAATTAATTTAGTGCGCTGATTATTAACCGCTTGTGCAAATTTTTGTTCCTCACTTTTCAACACATCTAAATATTGCTGCGCCGATTGTGTCAATTTTTCCGACGTTGCACCCATTGTTTGCGCCATTGCAAAAGCAGATTGATAGCGCGTGGCATCATCCATGGACATCTTCTTGAGTGATTGCAGCGACTGTTTAAATTCCATATAATCAAACCCCACTGGATTCGATTGCTCCATCGCTTTGAATAAAATATCGCTAAATTCTTGCGTCACTTGCCCCGGTCCGGCGGTCGTTGGCGTTGTAACAGGAGCTTCCATTTTGGGTGCAGCCGTTTGCGTTTTATTGTTAGATTTAGGCTGCTCTTTTGATGCCACTTTTGCATTTTCTTCCTCTACGATGAATAACGACTTGATATTTTTAAACATAAGTTATTTATTTTGTAATAAGACGACTCAAGTGCCGGATTGGTTCCAACCATCTACTTTCCATCGTCCAAAATCGGAAATTTTCTACAAATTAAGCACATTTTGCTGATTTGCCGATGTGCGAATGGGCTGATTCTTTTTTATAAAACAGATAAAACACTTATTTCTTCAAAATCTATCCAAAAACGCCCAAATTTGCACCCGATAAACTGCCTACTGCAAACTGTAAACTGCTAACTGAATGCTGACTTTTGATGTAACCATCCCCGTCCTCAACGAAGAACCAACTTTAGAGCGACAAGTAAAGATTTTACACGCTTTTTTAAAACAACATTTCCCCACCGAAAACCAGTGGCGCATCGTCATCGCGGATAATGGTTCCATAGACAAAACGTTTGAAATCGCCACGCGTTTATCGCAAGAAATCGCCGAAATCGCTGTGGTGAAAGTGCCGCGCAAAGGTGTTGGCTTGGCATTGAAAACTTCGTGGGGACAATCGCAAGCGCACATCGTGGGCTACATGGATTTAGATTTGGCAACGGATTTGCCACACTTTTTAGAAACGTATGATGCCATCGCCAATAAAAATTACGACATCGTGTACGCCACTCGTCTGCACCGAAAATCAAAAGTGATCGGTCGCACACTCAAGCGGGAGGTCACTTCGCGGGTTTTCAATTTGCTTTTAAAATTGTATTTAAACGTTCGCTTTTCCGATGGAATGTGTGGTTTTAAATTTTTAAAAAGGTCGGTCTATCCAAAATTACACGAAAACGGAGCAGTAAGCGACGGCTGGTTTTTCTCTACCGAATTACTCACCGTCGGCGAGTGGTTCAAATTAAAAATCTACGAACTCCCCGTGCAATGGACGGACGATGTAAGCAGCAGCCGCGTAAAGATTGGACCGCTGGCGAAGCAGTATTTGAAGGCGATGCAAGAATTGAAAGCAAAGAAAAAGCATTTCAAGCCAGTTCTATAAGGTGCTCTCCTATCACCTTTACGAAGTTTTTGAAGTATCGTAAGTGTATGTTCAAAAATCGTTGCAAATTTTGCAACAAAAATACCTCTACAGCAAATAATCATCTCTACGTGTGCAATTCTCTTGACAAAGAGGCAAATAAAAATAGCACTGCGTGCAATTAACATTACCTTAATACAAAATAGGTAAGCACCGCGTTTCCAGCCGTACACTTACAGTTGGGCAAAAAAAATACAAAGTTCTTTGATAAGTTGAGAAAAAGATAGGAGGTGTAAATTTGTGTTTTCGACGCAAAAACTTCACCTCCTATGGGCAAAAGCCTTTACAAAGATATGCTTTCGATGCTTACCAAAGCCAGTTATATCAAACCGAGCGGCAACCACCTTCGCCGCCTAAACGTCCTGGTGGGTATGATTTGCTCCTGCAGGAAGAC